>Ga0208694_1000037_pt1 | contig 179569 bp, 141 predicted proteins | sample AD_UKC078_MetaG_FD_184442 | JGI IMG/M metagenome (GOLD analysis project Ga0208694, IMG submission 184442) | Active sludge microbial communities of municipal wastewater-treating anaerobic digesters from USA - AD_UKC078_MetaG (SPAdes) (version 2) | ecosystem: Engineered > Bioreactor > Anaerobic...
TCGAATCCCTCTCTCTCCGAACGTTTTATTGGTCACCGGGAGAGATGTCCGAGTGGTCGAAGGTGCACGCTTGGAAAGCGTGTGTGCGCAAGCACCAGGAGTTCGAATCTCCTTCTCTCCGTTTTTTTTCCAGCCAACAGATTCTGTGCTACAGGCATCCGCCCAACCCCGTCAGGCCCGGAAGGGAGCAGCGGTAAGTGGACCGCTTGTGAGACGCAGGCGATTTGTTGGCTGGTTCTATTAAAACCCCTTCATCTATGGTAAAGTGTCAACGAACTTTGGGGGGCAGATGTCACAGTATGAAGTAACCGCAACGAAGAAACGACCGCAGGAGTTTTCCACTCTTGTCGGTCAGCCGTTCGTCGTCTCCACGATCGAAGGAGCGATCGCCCAGGGGCGAATCGCCCATGCGTATCTCTTCAGTGGCCCCCGCGGAGTGGGAAAAACCTCCGCTGCCCGAATCCTCGCCCGTTCCCTTAACTGTGACGAAGGTCCCACCACCAAACCGTGCGGGGTATGCAGCCACTGTATCGAAATCAAAGCCGGCAACAGCGTCGATGTGATTGAAATCGACGGAGCCAGCAATACCGGAGTCAACGACATCCGCCAGATCAAGGATGAAGTTCTCTTTCCTCCTCAGACGGGCCGCTACAAGATCTACATCATCGACGAAGTCCATATGCTCTCGATCAGCGCGTTCAACGCGCTGCTCAAAACCTTGGAGGAACCGCCCCCCTACGTGATCTTCATTCTCGCCACCACCGAGCTGCAGAAAGTGCCGGCGACGATCCGCTCCCGCTGCCAGCAGTTCCACTTCCAGCTCATCGGTCTGGATCTCATCAAGGAGAGCCTTGCCCAAGCGGCTGTCGACCAGGGCATCCAAGCCGATGACGATGCCCTCTTCTGGATCGCCCGAGAGGCCACCGGCTCGATGCGGGACGCCTACACCCTTTTCGATCAGGTCGTCGCCTTCAGTGCGGGACACATCACGATGGAGACGATCCAATCGAAGCTCGGGCTTGTCGGATTTGATAGAATCATCACCATCGCCACCGATCTTCTTGAAGGAAACACCCAAACTGCCCTGCTTGCCATCCACTCCCTCATCAACGCGGGGGTCTCCGTCGAACAAACAATCAAGGATCTCACTCAGTTCTACCGAAGCCTCCTATTCATGCGCTCACAAATCAACGACGAAGCGATTTTGGGAGTTCAAAGCGATCGAGTTCCCCTCGCTTTGCGGACCGCCTATACGACGGAGCAGTTGGAAGCCGCCTTGGAGCTGCTTCTTGCCACATACCGGGAAATCCGCTATTCGCTGAATCCGCGGATCGAGCTTGAACTGGCCATCAGCCGCCTCGGAGAACTGAAGAGCCTTCGCTCCAACACCGCCTTGGTAAAGGAGATCGCCACCTTGCGTGAGGAGCTTCTTTCCGGAAATGTGCACGTCACCCGAAAAGTCCAGGCTCCCGCTCCTTCCTCCGCTCCGCCTCCCAAGCAGCAGGAACTTATTCCCGCCGCCCCCCCCGCTCCCCCTCCAAGCCGGCCAAGCCGGACCTTGACGATGGAGGACCTGCCCGAGCTCACTCGGCGCCTCGGAGACGCTCCGATGCTTGCCCGGGTCTTGGGAACGGTGAAAGAACTGAACCAGAATGATCGAACGCTTACCTTCACGTTCAATACCGCATTCGCAGCGACGACAGCGAAGGAAAACAGCGAACGCCTGGTGAAAGCGATCGAGGAGTTGACGGGGCCCGGCGTCGAAGTGTACTGCATCAATGGGGAGACGTCGAAAGCCAATGAAGAAAGCCCTTCCGGGGAGGATCCCGTATTACGAAATATTGCCACCGTGTTCCGCGGTGATGTGCTCACAAGGAAGTCTCAGTGATGAACCCGTTTGAATTGCTCAAGAACGCTCAGGCGATTAAAGAACAGATGGCCAGAATGCAGGATATCCTGCCTGCGATCCGGGCGACCGGCAATGCCGGGGCCGGAATGGTCACGATCACGCTCAACGGCAAGTTCACCGTTGTGGATATCGCCATTGAAGAAGCGGCCACCGAGGATCTTGAAACTCTGCAGCTGCTCATTCAGAGCGCGTTCAACGATGCATCGGCAAAGCTTCAGCAGAAGCTTCAGGACGAAGGCCTGAAAGCCGTCTCGATGATGGGGCAGTCATGACGAGCCTGGACACCCTCATCAAAGACCTCAGCCGTCTGCCGGGCATCGGACCGAAGAGCGCCACCCGCCTCGCCTACCACCTGCTGAAGAGCGACCCTTCCTACAATAGGAACCTTGCCGAGGAGATCGCCACGATCCAAGAGCGGATCAAGCCGTGTTCGGTGTGCGGGAACTACACCGAAACCGACCCCTGCTCGATTTGCAGCGATCCCAACCGGGAGCAAACGATCATCTGCGTGGTGGAGGAGCCGCAGGATGTGATCACCCTTCAGGCCAGCGGGGCGTTCGACGGACTGTACCATGTCCTTGGAGGGGCAATCAGTCCCCTTGATGGAATCGGGCCTGAACGGCTGAGCTTCGGTAAGTTGATGAAGCGGATCAGGGAAGGCTCTTTCAGCGAAGTGATCATTGCGACCAACCCGACGGAAGAGGGCGACACCACCGCGCTGTATCTCCGTCATCTGCTGAAGGACTATCCCGCCATCGCAGTCACCCGCCTCGCCAGCGGCTTGCCGATCGGAGGAGATTTGGAATACGCCGACCGCGTGACGGTTTCCAGATCGCTTCGAGGAAGGGTTTCCTTCTAAAGGTTTCGTTCCTGCTTAATCCGGGTATATGCATCCTGAATCGCCCGGAACTTCTCCGTGGCGGCTTTGAGGAACTCCTCGCCCAATCCTTTTGAAATGAGCGTATCGGGATGATACTCCATCGAAAGCTTTCGGTAGGCTCGTTTAATCTCCTCATTGGTCGCGCCGGAAGAAAGCCCGAGCGTCGCATACGCTTGCTCCAACGATGTGGTCGCCAGACCATACCGCTTCTGGAACGTTTCGATGAGGGGTTCGCTGAAGTGAAAGAGGCGGGCGATTTTGAGGATCAGCGCTTCTTCCTTGGAAGAGATCGTTCCGTCGGCGTACGCGACGCGATAACAGATATCCACCATCAGTTGGAGAATTGCGGGGTTGTTCCGATATCCCTGATAAAACTGCGTGGCAACCGCTTCGACGCTTTGATTGGAGTTCAGGGCGGCATCGAAGACGCGAAGAGCCAATTCCTCGGTTTGATAATCCAACCGGAGATCGCGGCGGATGAACTCAACGACTTTTTGACGCTCGGTCGCGGTGACGCTTCCATCGGCGGCAGCGACATAGGCCAAGAGGGAAAACGCTCCGACAAAGAAGAGCTGCTGTTGCTGATCGAGGGGATTGGTTCGCTCTTGAATCCGGCCCGCCTTGTCGATCACCGAGGCGAATGCGACTCCGGCGATCATCCCCAAGGGACCGCCGAGCGCCAAGCCGATCATGCCGCCGATGAATTTATTAAGCCAACCCATTGCGTTTACATTTTATCGATGAGCATCGAACACTTGCCGGAGGGGATCGGAAGGGTTTTCTTCTTTTTCTCATTGAGAACTTCGATCGTAAAGTAATACAACTTCTCCGACTCAAGGCGGATTTCCCATCCGCGATCGGTCTTGTTGGAAAGGATCGTGATCGTGTTCCGCTTCAGCGAAAGGTTTTCAATTCCCATCACTTCCAGCGAGGGCATCACCCAATCAACCGTTTTTCGGGGAAGCGAAATATCAAGACCGATGATGTTTTCGATCATCAGCGTGATCGTCGCCAGACCTGCATAGTGCATCAGGCGCCTGCGGGGGAACCCCTCGATCTCCTCGGTCTTGGACGGTCCCTCCTTGTTGGGCAGGTACGCTTCCCACAGATCCCCGATCTGGTCGGTATCGGGGTGGAGCGTATCCAGAAGGAAGTACATATGCCGGATCGCGCATTCACGGGCATAAATGAAGTGGTTATACCGCTCAAGCGCTTTGACGACCATGTAGGTATGGACACTGAAGACCCCGCCGCAGTGCCCGTTTCCCTCCTCACTGTAGCAGGGGGATGACACCGGTACCGCCGGGAACGGGTTTTCCGTTCCAAACTCGTTGGGATCCTGAAGCTGCTCGATCAGGTAGGTCGCCCGCTCATCGTTGGGAATCTCGGCGAGCATCGCCCAGTAGGAAACAAGCAGCTTGCTTTTGATCCGCTGTCCGTCTTTATCGAGGTCGTAGTAGAAGCGATCCTCATCATCCCACATATGGGCGTTGATCCGGGTTTTTAGCGAGAAGTAGAGCCGCTTGTAGCGAAAGGAGATCTCCTTGTCGTTGAGAATATCCCCGATCGCCGACATATAGAGCGCGGACAGGGCGAGCTGGGAGTTGAAGTCGACGGGATAGAACGTTTCAGAGCGGGGGATGTTCCCGGTCTGGCACGCTTCGGTCGGAACATGGTACAGCCCGTTCTCTTGCAGGGCGGTTTCTTCAAGCCAGGCAAAGTATCGTTCGAGAATGGGGACGACATCCCTCAGGCGCTTTTTGTTTCCTACCTTGTGGTAGAAGATATATTCAACATAGGCGAACAGCGGCGGTGAGAATCCTTCGGGATTTTCCTCCGTTAAAACGGGCCTGCCGTCTTCAATGGAATATTCACCGCGGATCGCACCACTCTCCTCCTGGCGAGTGTAGAAGTAATCGAGCATCGCGAACGGGGAGTGGTTTTGATTGGAATACACCAAAAAAAGGGAGGAGAATGAAGAGAGATATTGGCTGAAATACTTTTGGTCCGGATAGGAAAGATAGGAGCCTGAAAACTGATTTTCCTTACTCCCTTCTCTCCATAATTCATCGATCCACACCCATGAGCGATCGTACATATCAACGAAATCTTGATCATAGAAGTGTACGAACGGCACCAAATCTTTGCTCAAATTGAGACTCCTTATATAGCTATGGTCGCAGAAAAACCCTAAAAACGTGCATTGTTTAAGATAAACTTTCTTCTATGAGATGTCAATCTAAAAATCTATAGGAGTTCCGTTGAACCGGAAAAATCGAAATCAAAGCACAGCGCTTGCGCTATTCTCAGCTAAACATTTGTATAATAGCTAATTGTGCTTGAAAAGGAAAGAGCGGCTTTTGTGAAAGACGGAACAAAACTACCTCAAAGAGCGCCTACTTGACATGCTTTTGAGAAATCAGACAAAAACCGGTAAAATTCCTTCGAGAATTTCAGCGGAAATCTCCGTACATCCGCGGCTGATCTCTTCCCCGTCGACGTGGACAGGAAGCAAGCCCCGCTTAGCGACCACCGAGAACTTTTTTGTTCGCACCATCTTGAAATCCGGTCGTTTTAATTGGGTTCCCTTCAAAAAAGAAATGATGACCGGGATGATTTTTCGTCGACTGACCGGCCGTTTCGCCCACATCACATCAAAAAACCCGTCGTCAAAGACGGCATCGGGACCCATGAGGAACAGCGAACCCATCCGTCTTCCGTTGGAGATCGAGAGTTGTTGAGTCCAGACTATCCGTTGTTTTCCGTCATAGGTGATTTCAACCCGATAGGGCTTCGGGTACCTTGCCAGCATCTTCAGGAGGGCTAAAATATATGAAGGGGCTCCGCTTAAGCGCTTGAAGTCACTGGCCATGAAGTTGACAAGCGGTTCAAAGCCAATCCCCAGACCATTCACGAAGTATCGGCCGTCGGGGTATTTTCCCCCATAGACTTTCCCCACATCGATCATTTTTGTCTTTCCGGCAAAAGCGACCGTGCACGCTTCTTCAAGATCAAGAGGCAAACCCATTCCCCAGGCAAAATCATTGCCGCGCCCGATGGGGATGACTCCCAGCACCGGCGGTGGAGTTCCCATCTCCAAGGATGCCTTGATCATCCCGTTTACGACTTCGTTTACCGTTCCGTCTCCGCCGGCGGCAATGATCGACTTCCGTCCATCCATCGTAGCTTCCCAGGCAAGGCGCTCCGCTTCATGCTCCTCTTCGGTTCGTATCAAAACAACTTTCCGCTCTCCGCGCGAAAGGGAGAAACGAACCTTTTCTTCCAATTTCCGTGCTTGGCCCTTGCCGGCATAGGGGTTCAGAATCACGAATAATTCGCTTTCAGGCATATGGCATCCTCACAACGTATTTTACAAAGCCTTAGTGCGATCGTACCACAAATTTCATATCTGCTGAAGTCTTATATGCAAAGCCCGGAGGATATACTATACTGCGCTCCTAATTATTCCGGAGTTGCTTCTCGTGCCAAGTACAACGCTATCGCCCCAATCCCTCGAACGCCGATCATTCTACCGAAGAATGATTGCAATCGCGTTCCCGATCCTCGTTCAAAGCTTGCTGAACAACTCCCTCTCCTTTGTCGACACCCTGATGATCGGTCAGCTCGGGGAGGCAGCGATCGCCGCCGTAGCCCTTGCAAACCAGGTGTTTTTTCTTATCTCGCTGCTTTTCTTCGGAGTAGCCAGCGGAACGTCGATTTTTCTCTCTCAATACTGGGGAGCCAAGGATACCCGGTATATCCAAAAGATCATGGCACTCTCGATCACCTTCGTTGCCTTCTTCGCTTCAATCTTCGCCCTTCTTTCCCTGTTCATTCCCGAAGCTATCATGCACATCTTCACCCGTGAAGCGGAGGTCGTCTCAGGTGGAGTTTCCTATCAGAAAATCGTGGCGGTCAGCTACATCTTCGGTGCCATAACGCAGATCTTCTCCACCGCCCTTCGAGTTACCGGCCATGCAAAGACTCCTTTAAAGATCGCTCTTTTGGCCCTCTCCCTGAATGCGATCGGAAATTACTTCCTTATCTTCGGCATCGGCCCCTTCCCGGTCATGGGGATCGCCGGAGCGGCGCTGGCCACGACGCTAAGCCGCCTGGTCGAGGTGGTGCTTCTCTTCATTGTGGTCTACCGCAAACACCCCCATCTGGCGATTCGAGATCGTGAAGCGTTTCTATGGCCCCGTTCGTTCATCCTCCACGTGGTTCCCACCGTGTTGCCGGTTCTTCTCAATGAGATCGCCTGGGCGTTGGGAATGACCACCTACAAGATCGCCTATTCGAGGATCGGCATTGACGCAATCGCCGCGATCAACGTCGCCGAAAGCGTCGGCAACCTCTTCTTCGTCGCCCTTTTGGGCCTGTCGAACGCCACCTTGATCATGATCGGAATCAAGATCGGGGAACACGACTATCCTCTGGCCCGTAAGTGGTCACGGAGATTCGTCCTTGTTGCCGTCACGGTAGGAGCTGTAATGGGGGGCTTTGAACTGCTTTTTGCCCCGTTCTTCGCCGGAATGTTCAATATCAGTCCGGAACTTCAGGCCACCGCGGTCCGTCTTCTGATGATCCACGCCCTAACGTTGCCGGCCCGGGCATTCAACATCACCGTCATCGTCGGGGTTCTCCGCGCCGGAGGGGACACCCGCTTCAGCATGCTCGCCGAGATGTTCGGCGTCTGGGCGATCGGCGTTCCCCTGGCGTTCATCGGAGTCTATCTCTTCAATCTCTCGATCGTCCCCCTCTACTTCCTCGTCAGCATGGAAGAGATCTCCAAGATGCTCATCGGCCTAGGCCGCCTGAAGAGCGGAAAGTGGTTGAACGACCTCACCGTTCATGCACACGATGTCTGAACACCAACCCTGCAAGATGTCCTCACCCGCCCCGACGACCGCTTGTTAACACCCCACTGTCTTCCATAGGGTTTCGGTTCTATACAAGCGTCAGCTTTTCACAATCGAATCACGATTCCATTCCCCAATTTCAACATTTCAACGGATTTGGGGAATAGGACTATCATGTTCCGTTCAGAGTCTTACAGTAAAAATCCCATTCATCGTTGGCTCGCACATATTCAGATTCAGCTGATCCTTGGAGGAGTGAGCGCTCTTACCGTTCTTGCAGAGGAAGAACGTCCAGAACAAGGAATTTTTAAGGGGTCGTTTCTTATTCTTTATGCGAATCATGTTTACAAACATACTTATATCAATAATAATATAAGTATATTTGTAAAACAGGTAAAAGCTATGGATCACACGAAAAGAATTAAAACCATCATAAACAAGCAACAGGGAACGCTGCTCAGTTCGGATGTAGATGAGTATAACATTCCAAGAACCTATGTGGCCATGATGGTTGCAGAAGGTACAATAGAACGAATAGATAGAGGCGTTTATGTACTGCCGGATTCATTGGAAGATTGGATGCTGATTTTACAAAAGAAATATCCCAACCTCATTTATTCCCATGAAACAGCCCTTTTTTTGCATGGGCTTTCGGACAGGACACCCTTCGAATATTCTGCAACGGTTCCAAGCGGATATAAAGTCGTAAACGCCATACGTGAAAAGGCGAAGATCTATTATATAAAAAAGGAACTCCATTTGATGGGTGTTACTGAAGAAAGAACACCCCTTGGGAACACCATAACCGTATACAATGTGGAAAGGACAATGTGTGATGTAGTAAGAAGCAGAAACAGAATGGACTTACAAATAGTTTCCAATGCCCTTACAAGATCGCTGAAGAAAAAGAATGTAGATTACGCCTTACTTATGGGATATGCAAGAAAACTCAATGTGGAAAAACTGTTAAACATGTATATGGAGATGCTGACGTGAGCAGAAAAGCCATGAGTCTGAAAGCTAAAATCAGGAACTTAGCAAAAGAAAAAGGCATGTTGGCTCAAGTCATATTGCAAAACTATATGTTTGAAAGGTTTCTTGATCGTCTATCCAAATCCAATTATAAAAACAACTTCAGTGTATTTGTGTTATCATAGTACGGTTGCTCCTACTGAAGGATTTAGATATGAAAAAAGTTTTAATTATCATACGAAACATTGTGATCATCACAATCGCGATAACGGTCCTCATTGCAAGTATTCGAAAAATCAACGATATCCGATATAAACCGAAAGGCTACGACCCAAGCAAACCGTACAATGCAAAAGACCTCTCGCAATACAACACCGACATTGACGGTGTGCAGGTGAGCCGTATCATCGGCGATTACATGAACGGGTTTCGATTGTTGCCCGAACACAAGACGCACAAAGGCGTGCTCGTAATGTTCGGCGGTTCGGAAGGATCACCGAGTTATGAATTCGCGGAACTGTTTGCAAAAGAAGGCTACGAAGTACTCGCATTGTTCTTTTTCGGCATGGACAATCAACAGCCTGAACTCGTCAACGTCCCCTTGGATTTTTTCAAAGAAGTGCTGGTGTACATCGATGAGAACGTTGATCCGGACAGCGATGAAAAGACACCGGTCACCGTATACGGAGCATCGAAGGGAGCGGAACTCACACTCAACCTCGCAGTCATCTATCCTGAGATCGACAACATCGTCATCATGGCACCCGGGGCATGGAGTTTCATGGGCTTGCCAAAACAATACAGTCAGAAGATGTATGCTTCATGGACACTCGACGGAAAGGAAGTCCCCTACATCGATATGTCAAAAGGCGACCTGAAAATCGTCGCCAATCTGTTCTTGGACTTTCTCTTGAACAGACCGATCGATTATCGACCGGGATATGAAAGCGCATCGATGAAAGATCCGAACAGCGAACTCGCACGGATCAAAGTTGAAAACACAAAAGCGAACATCCTCATCTTTGCAGGCGACGACGACAAAATGTGGCACAGCGAAGTGTCGGCAAAAATCATTCAGAAACACCGACCGAAACATACCGAGGTGCATATCTTCGAAGGAGCCGGCCACATCTTTTCCCTTGGCGAGTACATCTACAGCCCGGGTATGATTCTGGAAATGGGCGGCAACGCGGAAGCAAATAAAAAAGCCGCCGAATCAAGCTATAAGATTTTCATGGAGAACATGGCGGAATGGCATGGAAAACAGGTAGGAGACGGAATGGATTAATGCCCTGCATATCAACAACATCAGTCTCTCTCATTTTCCCATCCGCAGCCTTCAATTCAGCATCTAAATAAAATTTTCAAGCATTTGTTTTACTTATAGATAAGATTAGACCTCTAAGTAAAAGTTCTTTTCACCTAGTGATTGGCTTTTTGTTTTTCTAATCGCCGTGCATGGTGTTGTCTTTTTACATGGTGGAATGCGTTTTAACGCTCATTTCCTTAACCTGTTTCTCTATTTCTTCAATACTCGGCAAACTACTCTTATATTCTGCTTCAAGTAATTTAGTAATCTCATAGTTGCTTATGCCCATAGGTTGCGATATTTGTTCTAATGAATATTCACAAACAACATCGTTTTTATCTTTGCAAATAAGAAGCCCAATCGTGGCATTATCTCTATCAGTTTTTAACTCTCTATTCACTGCGGTTACATAAAAATTAAGCTGTCCTACATGTTCCGGCTTAAACTTCTCTGCTTTCAGTTCTATAACAATGTAAGAATGAAGTTTCAAATTATAGAAAAGCAAATCAATATAAAAATCATCTCCATTTATATTTAAGTGGTATTCTTTGCCTATGTAGGCAAAACCCTCACCCAGTTCAAGCAAAAAATCAGAAATCTTATCAACCAGTTCTTTTTGCAATTCCCTTTCATCATATCCTTCACGAATAGTAAGAAAATCAAAATTATATGGATCTTTTAATGTCTGTTTTGCAAGGTCTGATTGCAAAGCAGGTAGCCTTTTTTCAAAGTTTGTAATAGATTTTCCTTCTCTCCCATATAATCCACTTTCAATTTGATGTACGAGTACATTCCTACTCCATCCGTTCTCAATGGTTTTATCAACATAATATATAGCCTCATCAATGGTCTTGCATTTATTTATTATTCTTTGATTATGTCCCCATGGTATCTGTTTAACATGGTTAATAACTCTTTCATCAAATTGGGCTACAGGCTGTAGCCCTTTTGAATTGCTATCATTGTTTTCTATTTCGGCTACACCTTGTAGCCCTTTCATATAAAATAAATACCATCTTCTAATATACTTAATATTTGTTTCGGAGAAGCCTTTCATATCAGGAAACTCTTTTTGTAAATCTTTAGCTAATGATTTTATAAAGGCATCTCCCCATGAATGTTGCTCTTGATTTTTTACGATGTCTTCTCCCAAAGTCCAATACAAATCCAACAATTCATAATTCACCTTTATTGCAGCTTTAAGTTGACTACTTCTTACTTTCTCTTTTAACTCTAACAATAGCTTTTTATAATTACTATCACTTTTGATAGACAGTTCTTTATTATCCAAAGGTTATGCCCTCCTTACTCGTAATAATGTAATTATACCAAATTTATCGGTAAGTGGTTGAACGACCTCACTCTTCATTGACCGTTGAGTCTTCTCTTTCTATTATTAAGGAAAGAGGATCATGCCATGAGCCAAAGAACTGTATTGATAAACGGCACCGTTGTAACGGGATATGGAAAGCTCAAGGATTGTGGGGTCTATATCAATGAAAGGGGGGAAATCGGAGACATCTTCAACATGTCCCGCTTCAACAACAAGCACTTTCCCCCGGATACCACGATTCTCGATGCGGCCGGTGGGTACATCACCCCCGGTATGATCGACAGCCACCTCCACGGAATCGGCGGCTTTGGAACGGAAGACAGCGATCCCCACTCGATCCTTCAAATGAGTGAACGCTTGGCGGACGTCGGAGTATCGGCGTTCATGCCGACGGTCTATACCAACACCCTCGATGAGATGATCCGCTCGATCAAAGCGATCAGCGACGCGATGGGTCAAGAGAAGGGGGCCAAGATCCTCGGCATCAACGTGGAAGGTCCCTTCATCTCGATGAAGCGGATCGGCGCCCAGAATCCGGAAGGGGTCCTTCCGGTGGATCTGGCGATTTTCAATAAGATCATCGATGCCGGCGAAGGCAACATCATCTGCATGACGGTAGCCCCCGAGCTCAAAGGAATGCGTGAATTGGCCCTCTTGGCCAGGGAGCGGGGCATCGTTCTTCTTGCCGGACACACCGACGCCAGCTATGAGAACATCCTCGAGGGGATGCAGGTGGGAATTTTGCACTCCACCCATTTCTTCAATGCGATGAGCCGTCTTCACCACCGGGATCCGGGAACCGTCGGAGCGATCCTCATCGAGAAGGACATGCAGTGCGAGATCATTCCCGACGGAGTCCACGTTCATCCTCAACTGGTGAAGATGCTCCTCAGGGACAAGCCGCTGGATAATATCGTGATGATTACCGATTCCCTCAAGCCGACCCGTCAACGGGGGGGAAACCTGACCGCAAACGGAGTTCCCGCAACGCTTGGGCCGAACGGAGCGTTTGTCGCAAAGGATGACCCCGATCTCTTCATCGGCAGCGGACTGACGATGCTTCAGGGGGTACGAAACGTCATCGACTGGGAAATTCCCATTGAACATGCGATCCAGATGAGCTCGACGAACCCCGCCCGAATCTATGGCCTCTCGAAGATGGGAATGCTCATACCGGGCAATATCGCCGATATTCTCGTGCTCGACAAGAATCTGCAGATGAAAGGCCTCTTCATCGACGGGAACCTCATCCGAGACCGATTCGCCTAATAAACCAAACAGGGAGTAGTTCATGCAAGACGCAGTACGGGGCCTTGAGCCTCAAGGCCTCTGGTCATATTTTTCCGACCTTTCCGCGATTCCCCGCGAATCGGGAAATGAAGAAGGGGTACGCCAATACCTTCTTTCATTCGCAAAAAAACACAACCTCACCGCGATCGTGGAAGAGGTTGGAAACGTCATCATAAAAAAGCCGGCGGCCAAGGGGTTTGAAGACCGCCCTTCGGTGGCTCTTCAAGGCCACATGGACATGGTATGCGTCAAAACGGAGGGTTCAACCCATGACTTTGCAACCGACCCGATCCGATTGGTCCGCGACGGCGACTGGATCAAAGCCAAAGACACTTCCCTTGGAGCGGACAACGGAATCGCCGTCGCCCTGATTCTGGACATCCTCGCCGATGCGGATGCCAAGCACGGTCCGCTTGAGGCGATCTTCACCGTTGCCGAAGAAACCGGACTGACCGGAGCGTTCGGGATCGAAGAGAAGAACATCGACAGCCGGCTCTTGATCAACCTCGACAGCGAGGAAGAGGGGGTGTTCTACATCGGATGCGCCGGAGGAGTCGGAACCAATGCATACATGGATGTCCTCTGGGAAGAGACCCCCTCCCATCACCGGGGGTTTGAGCTTTCCGTATCCGGCCTGAAAGGCGGACACAGCGGAGCGGAAATCCACACCCAGCGGGCCAACGCGATCAAGCTCGCCGCCCGAATCCTGACCCGGCTGGATGAGTACCGGGTCTTCAAGGCGACCGGCGGCTCGAAACGCAACGTGATCCCCTCCACCGCCACGATCGGTTTTTCAATTCCCAAAGAGGATGAAGATCGGCTCTACCAAGTAGTGGAGACGGTTCTCAAAGAAGTCAAAGGTGAATTCGAAGTGGCGGACCCCCATATCGCCATTGATGTTACAAAGGTAGAGACGCCTAAAAGAAGCGTGGTCGCAAATACCCTGTTTGATGCCCTCTATGCCGCTCCTCACGGTGTAGATGCAATGAGCATGTCGATTAAGGGCATCGTTGAGACTTCAACGAACCTCGCCATCCTCGCCTTGGACGAAAAGGGGTTTTATGTGAGCGCCAGTCATCGCTCTTCAATTCTCTCCGCCCGCGATGATGTCGCCCGTCGCTTCGCCACGATCTTCAAGCTGGCCGGAGCGACGACGAAACACAGCGGCGCCTACCCCTCCTGGACCCCCAACATCCACTCTCCGCTTGCCGCCTTGGTGGCCCGGGCGTGGAAGGAGTATACGAATGAGGATGCCAAGGTGACGGCGATCCACGCCGGCCTGGAGTGCGGAATCATCAACAGCCGGATTTCGGGAATGGATTCGGTTTCCTTCGGACCGAACATGGAGGAAGTCCACTCCACCAAGGAGCGGGTCTCGATCTCCTCGACCGGACGAATCAGCGAGTTTACCCGATATCTATTGGAGACGATTCGGTAAGGATTACATCGCCTTGATGATCCTGGCCAGCTCTTTCGCCCGGGCAAACGCTTTGTCTTTGTCCTCCTGCGTCGGCGAACCTTGGAACTCGATTGCTTCGGCGACGCATTCAAGCTTCATCGCGGTGACGAACTCGTCGTATTGCTTCTGGGCCCCGCCGGACCACCCATAGGAGCCGAAGCGTAGCGTCTTTCTTCCCTTGACGTGGCTGCGGGCAAGGATGTCCAGCACATGATACGCCGGCGGGAACATCTTGTATTCATACGTGGGCATTCCGACGATGAGCCCTTCGCTTCGCCAGACCTTCTCCAGCACGAAGGATTCATGGGTCTGGGGAACCTGGAGGACGTGGATCGGCAGCCCCTCGCTCTCGACTCCGGCGATGATCGATTCCAGCAGCGCCTGGGTGTTCCCATACATGCTCGACCACACCAGCGCGACCTCTTTTTCCCGCGGCCCGTTGAGGTAGGAAGCGAGTTTTATGTAGTGGTTGATGATCGCTTCCGGATGGGAACGCCAGACGACTCCGTGGCTCGGAGCGACCATCGCTATCTTCAGACCCTTCAGTTTTTCGATCCCCCGCAACACGAAGGGGGAGAAGGAAGAGACGATATTTGCATAGTAGCGCTCCGTTTCGCTGTGCAGATGAGCCATCGTCGCTTCATCAAGCTCGTCGTCGAAGCAGAAATCATATCGACCGAACGATCCGAATGCATCGCACGAGAAAAGGATTTCATCCTCCTGAAGGTAGGTCATCATCGTCTCCGGCCAGTGGATGTTCGGGGTAAGGTGGAAGACAAGCGTCTTTCCTCCGAGGTCGAGGGTCTGTCCGTCGGCAACCGCCTGAACGTTCTCTTCGATCTTGTAGAACGCTTTGATGAGGGGAACCGCCTTCGGCGAACAAAGGATTTGGACATCGGGATAGCGCTTCACCACCTCCCTCAGGGCGCCGGTATGATCCGGTTCCATATGGTTGATAATCAAAAAGTCCAGCGTGTTGGTCGTTATGGAAAGCTCGTCAAGCTGCCTGTTGATGGCATCAAGCGCCCCGTCCCAATCCTTGACCACGTCGATGAGCGCAGTGGCTTTGCTGCCCTTCACGACATACGAGTTGAGCATCACACCGTCGGGGATCGGCCAAATGCCTTCAAATAAATCACGGTTTCCGATTTTCGCTGCGACGCGATATACATGATCAGTTAACAGATCGGGTTTCATCTCAACAATCCTCCTGCTATGGGACTATACCTTAAAGAGTTGGTGGATGTATATCAGTGAATCAGCTGACTCGCCCGTTGCATGGCGTACATTCGCTTTTGCCGGATCTTATAATCACTCATGTGGGTTTGAAGGAGTGCTTTGAACTCTTTGGAGTGGTTGAAGTGGACCAAGTGTGCCACTTCATGAAGAACAAGATAGGAAAGCTCCTTCTCGCCGAGCGCCTGAGAACGGAGAGAGAAATTCAACCGCCCCTCTTTGGAGCAGCTTCCCCAGCGCTTTTTTGAATCACGGATCGTGAACGAAGGAGCTGATACTCCGAGGGTCCGGCTCCACTGCTCCACAAGGTGCCCGATCCGTCTTCTTGCCTCCGCTCGATAAAGTGTTTTGATTGCGTGAAGAATCCGCCCTTTGTCTTGGATGTTTCGGGCGGAAACGACGAGAAGATCATCTTCTATGTATGCCCGATAATCATTTCCTGTTCGAAGTTGGAGAGCGACCATTCCTCCCGCATAGGGGAACCGATCCCCGTCCTCATAGGTATGAGCGTCCCGCACTTCTTCATCGATTCGATTGAGGAGATGCTCTTTGTGTTCGGTGATCAGCTCTTCAATAACCCGCCTGCTTACCCGTCTCGGAGCCCGGATTGCCAGGATTCCATCCGAGCCGACCCGGATCGTGATCCGGCGGTTCGCCCGGGAGATGAGCAGCGTGTACCGGATCGTTCCTACTTTACCGGTGCTTTTCATTTTGTTAGAGTAGCCTCAATGAGCATGATGAACCTCTCCCTCCGCCAAAGCCTAGCGTACCAAAAACTCCCCTCTGAGGGAAGTTCCGCCGAGGATGCATATCGGGCATTGATCTCGTTCCTTGATCAGGCACCCGCAGGAAGCGAAGGGATCCTTCTCCTCTCCTTTGAGATGAATGTCCTCTTCCTTGGAATGAGCGATCCCCCGAATGAGGAAACGCTGGAAAAGATCGCCAGAGCGGAGAAGCTTGATCCGGCGGAGGGCGATCATGTTCTTGAACCGGGACACTACCGCTTCATTCAGATCCCCCTACCTGCTTCGATCGAAGAGCTCCCCTTGGAGAACCTCGCTTTGGACGAGGGTGATCTGCTCTATCTTCGAATCCTGAAGGAAGGAAGCTTTGCCTTGGTCGCTCAGCTGTGGATCAGAAGAAGAGCGGAATGAGAACCGGGGCGCAGAGGCTCGTAGCCGCCCCATGATAGATCGATCCAATCGTGGTCGCCGAACCGAAATGCTTGGAAAGCAGCACGAGCAGCACATCCATCGTCGTGGCCCCTCCGCAGGAGACCGCCGGATAGTAGTACCGTTTTCCCAATCGTCCGAAGAGGGGGATGAGGAAGAACGAGAAGCTTTCGCGCATCAGGTTGGAGAGAAAAGATATTGAGCCCAAAAGAGGAAATCCCAGATCACTGATGAGGATTCCCGAGAGCGAATACCATCCGAACCCGCTGAGCATTCCGGCGGCTTCCCGAAAGGAGAAGGAGGTCGCAAGGCTCGCTCCGAACGCCCCCAGAAGGGTTCCTGCGATCGTGTAGACCGGCAAGAGAAAGACGCTCGGGTCGCGGAGCACCGTTTTGAAGGAGACGGAACGCTGAATCAGGTTCATCCCCACGAAAAAGAGCATCACATAGAGCAGATACGACACATAGGAGGATTTGAACCAATCAAAGAAGGTGCTTTTCATTCCAAAAATCACTCCGAGGATAACGATTGAAATCAGAAACAGCGGTTCTTTCAAAAGGTCCCACACATAGCGAAGCAGAGAGCCTTCCTTTCGCCGGGCGACGGCGATCGTTGTATCAAGATCCTTGGGCAGAAACAGGCGGGACCCGGCAAGGGAAACGATGATCGAGCCGGCCATACCGAAGAGGGTCAGAACCAGCGCGCTGAGACCGATGCGCCCCAGTTCGCCGGCGATATTCTCGATCCGGCCGGTGTTGACTCCCATAAAGAACAACAATACCCACACCAACACCGTCTGCCCGATCGCACTGAATCGAACCAGTCGCTCCTTTCCGATCGCTTTGGAAAACAGGCTCCCGAGAATGAGCGCCACGGTGAGCTTTGCCAGATAGATGAGGGTGTCCATATAAAAAAGACTCTAGCTGAAAGCGAACGGGAATGTCAAATTCCCTTGTTTAATACCGCTACCTTCGGTATATTAGCGCATATGACCGTCTTGGAGCTCAGCGACACCCGCCGCCTCATCACCCTCGCCGATGGAAGAAGGATCCATCTCATCGGAACCGCCCACGTCTCAAAGCACAGCGTGGATGAGGTCGCCGAGGCGATTGAAACCGAACAGCCCGATCATATCTGCCTTGAGTTGGATGAAGGACGGATGAAGAACAAGGAAGAGGAACGCTCCTGGTCAAACATGGACATCAAGAAAGTCCTCAAGGAAGGCAAAGGATTCCTCCTGCTTGCCAACATGGCCCTCGCTTCCTTCCAAAAACGGATGGGGGACGAGACGGAGACGCAGCCCGGGGCGGAGATTCTCGGGGCAGCGCACTTGGCCAAAGAAAAAGAAATTCCCTTCTCCCTCTGCGACCGGGAGATTCAGGTAACCTTCAAGCGGGCCTGGCGGATGAGCAACCTCTGGAACAAAGCCAAACTGATCGCGACAATCATCAGTGCGGTCTTCTCAAACGAGAAGCTTAGCGAAGAGGATCTGGAAGATTTGAAGAAAGCGGACGTGATGCAGCAGATGATGGACGAAATGGCCGCCGAGCTGCCGGCAGTGAAGTCGGTTCTGATCGACGAACGAGACCGCTACCTTGCCACGAAGATCTATCTTGCCCCCGGCGAGAACAAGCTGGCGGTCATCGGTGCGGGGCACATGAGCGGAATCGTCAAGACGTTGGAAGCCCTCGACTCGAACCGGCTCGATACGGACGTCTCGGAGATTACCGTCGTTCCCGACTCCTCCAGATCATCCAAAGCGCTTTCCTGGGTCTTCCCCGTCCTGATCGTCTCCCTCCTGCTCTACGGATTCCTCTCCTTCGGCCGGGCCGAAGGGATCAGGATGATCGGACTCTGGTTGGCGGTGAACATGTCGTTTACCGCGCTTGGGGCGATTCTGGCGCTTGCCCATCCGATAAACATCCTCGTTTCGGTTCTGGCCAGTCCGATCACCAGCCTTCATCCGGCGATCGGGGTGGGAATGGTCAGCGGCCTCTTGCAGGCGACGCTCCGCAAACCCAAAGTCAGAGATTTTGAAAATCTCAACGATGATGCGACGAAGCTGAAGGGGTGGTATCGGAACCGAGTCCTCCACATCCTTGTGGTGTTCCTCCTCACGAGTCTTGGCGGCTCGATCGGGAATGTGGTCGTTTTCCCCTTTCTCTTGGCGCGATTGGCGTAAAAATTCATCGCCTCCATCCCCATAATTTGATACACTGCCTCCAATGGAGGTGACAATGGATTATTTCAGTCAAGCCAACAGCGCACCGCTGTACATACTGGTCGGGGTGGTTCTGCTCTTCGTCGCAATCAGCTGCGTGCTCTTTATCCGAAAAAGCTATCTTGCCGGCCTCAAGATGGGAATGGATCGCAGCGTCCTGAGAACCACGATCACATCAAGCGCCCTGTTCACCGTGTTGCCGTCGATCTCCATCCTGCTGGGGGTCATCGCCCTTTCAGGATCGTTGGGGGTGCCCTCTTCCTGGCTTCGCCTTTCGGTGGTGGGGAACCTCTCCTATGAAGCGATCGCCGCCGAGGCCGCCGCTCAGGCGATGGGCGTTTCCCTGAAAGACGCCGCCTCGTTGACCACCGGCCATTTGGTAACGATCATCCTGGTGATGACCACCGGGATCAGCTGGGGGATCATCGCTACGATCTTCTTCGGAAAATCCTACTCCCGCAAATCAACCCAATTGCTCAACAAGTCGAAAAAGAAAGAGGGAAAGAGCTTCGCCGACTGGGCGATGATCGCGATGTTCATCGGCTTCTGCGGAACGTTCATCGGTTCCTACGTCGCCGAAGCGGTGGTGTTCAAGCGCTTCATTCCGCTCCTCACCGCATTGGTCGCGGCTCTGGTGATGAAAGGGTGTGAATATCTGGTGAAAGAAAAGCATCTGGCGTGGATGGAGAACTTTTCCCTCTCCCTTTCGATGTTGATCGCAATGACCGCAGCGGTTCTGCTTGCCCTGTAGGAGGAACGGAATGGAAAAATCGTTTGATTATGAACAGTACAACAACTCGATCCACCGCCTCGGGCGGATTATGAACACGATCGGGATCCTCTCCCTGCTGGCAACTCCTTTCCTGTTTGCGTTGGTGCTCGGAGCCTCGCTTTCCTGGTCGGGATTTGCAAAGGGCCTTCTCCGAGTCGCCATCACCTATCTGCCGATCACGATCGTCGAATTTTTGATCTATGTGCCGATCCTCGGACCGGGAGGATCCTATCTCTCCTTCATCACCGGCAATATCATCAACATGAAGCTGCCGTGTGCCTACAACGCCCGGGAGATCGCCAAGACTCAGGCGGGAACTCCGGAAGATTCGATCATCACGACGTTGGCGGTCGGTGTTTCATCCCTCGTGACGATGCTGGTGATCTTCATCGGAGTCCTCCTGTTGATTCCCCTGACACCCGTCCTGAACAACCCGACCCTCCGCCCCGCGTTCGACAACCTGCTTCCGGCGCTTTTCGGAGCGCTTGGCGCCCAGTACTTCTTCAAGAGCTGGAAGATCAGTGCAATTCCTTTGATCCTGATGATCGCCCTTTCAATCGCGATTCCGGCCCTCATCGCCCAGACGACGATCATGATGATCCTTATCGGAGCAATCGCTATCGCCATCACCTATTTCTTCCATAAGAAAGGAGCCCTCCAATGACCGAACGGGAAAAACGGTACGCCCGGCTGCTCTCGAAGATGATTCAGGTGGAGACAATCAGTGAACCGGGAATCATCCATGAAGAGAAGTTCATCAAAAGTGAAGAGGTTCTCGCAAACCTCTTTCCCAAGGTGTTCTCATCGTTTGAGAGACTCCCGATCGAAAGCGGGCTTTTGATGCGCCTGAAGGGAAAGACCGAAGGCGAAGGGGTCCTGCTCATGAGCCACCAGGACGTGGTTTCCGCCGAAGGGGAGTGGACATATCCTCCCTTCAGCGGCGAAATCGCCGATGGCAAGATCTGGGGCCGGGGAACCGTCGACACCAAGGGAGCGCTGATGTGCATCCTTCAGGCGGCCGAGGAGCTGCTTGAAGAGGGGTACATCCCCGAAGTCGATTTCTACATCGCCTCTTCATGGAATGAGGAGGTGACCGGATCGGGAGCTCCGAACGCTGCACGATATCTTCATGACCACAACGTTCGTCTCCAACTTCTGATGGATGAGGGAGGCATGGTGGTCGATGAACCGGTCAAGGGGATCAAGGGCCGCTTTGCGATGATCGGAACGGTTGAAAAAGGGTATGGCGACATCATTGCCATCGCCCATGGAAAGGGCGGGCACGCCTCCGCCCCGCCGAAGAACTCCCCTCTTGCCCGCCTTGCCGGCTTCGTGAACGAGCTTGAGAAGCACGACCCCAACACCGTCGAGCTCAGTCCGACCCTGATGGAGATGTTCCGTCGGATGGGAAGCAGGGCGGATGGAGCTCTTGGCTTTGTTCTTCGGAACGCCCGGTTCCTGAAACCGCTGCTCAAACGGATCCTGCCGAAAAAAAGCCCGGTTCTCGCCGCGATGATGAAAACAACGATGGCGTTCACGATGGCCGAGGGATCGCTCGGCCGAAATGTTTTGCCTCAAGTCGCCAAGGTGAATATCAACACCCGCTTCATCCAACATCAGGGAGTCGATGAGACGATGGCGATCCTCGCTCCCATTGCAAAGAAGTATGATATCGAGCTGAAGATCGAAGGTCACTGCCGTGATCTTCAAGAGCCGGTGGATTTCAACGGCAAAGGATTCAAGATCGTCGAAGAAACCGTCAACGAGCTCTTTCCCGGCGTCGTGGCGACCCCCTATGTGATGACCGGCGGAACGGATGCCTATCACTACCGCATCGTGACGGACAATGCGATTCGGTTCGCTCCGCTACAGATCAGCAATCAGCAGCATGCTACGGTCCACGCCGCCGACGAGAACATCGACATAGCGGTCTTGCCGCCGGCGGTCGACTTTTACAAGGCGATCATAAAAAAGGTGAGATAAAAGCAAAAATGTGCTAAAATACACGCCATGAATACAAGCTCGACGTCCTATACACCGATTGACCTTCCTTCCCTTGCGAAGAAGGTCAATCCCAAGCTTGCAAAGGTCATCCCTCGCTGCATGTACAGAAAGCTGGAGAGACTTCTTCACGTCAAAGAGATCAACGAGTTCTTTGCAGCTCATCACGATGATGATACCCGGACGTTTCTCGATGCAGTGGTCTCCCATCTCGATCTGAAGATCGTCATCGAAGGGCAGGGGATCGAAGCCCTGCACGCTCTTGAAGGGGAACGGGTAATCTTCGCTTCCAACCACCCCTATGGAGGACCGGAGGCGATGGCCCTGTTCTCCATCGTCCATCAGCTCTTTCCCGATGCGAAGCTGGTGGCTCAATCCTTCCTGAAGTTCATCAAGCCCATTGAAACGGCGTGCGTGTTCAACAAGAAAGAAGTGAAGACCCTGATGGAAGCGGCGAACAACCGCAGCAGCCTAATCTTCTACCCTGCCGGATACTGTTCGCGAATCCTTTCCAACGGAGAGGTCTTCGACTACAGCTGGCAGTCTTCGTTCGTCCGAATCGCCCGAAAACAGCGGATGCCGATTCTCATCATCTACACCGACGGTGAGCTGAGCAGGAAAGTCCATCGGTGGACCCGGCTACGGAAGCTCCTCAGGATCAAGCTTTCAATCGAGACGATCTTCCTGGTCGATGAGATGTTCAAGCTGAAAGGCAAGACCCTCAGGATGGTCGTCGGATCTGCGATCACGCCCGAGATGATCGACGAAGCAAAAATGAGTGATCGCCTCTTAGCCGACAAGCTACGCCAATATTGTTACGAGCTGCGTAAGAATCCCGAGCTCGTCTTCGATCCGAACATCGTTCCGACACTCCCCCAGCTCTAAGAACAAACACTATAGTTAGGGGTAATAACTAATAGGATCTTCGATATGTTCAACCATATATCTCAGTTTTTAATATGTTTAGGTATAACTATTTATAATTGTTAGGCTCGCTAATTATTGTATCAATGCATCTCTCGGACGGCATCGAGGGCATCCCGAATCGTTCGGGCTCCATATTGAGTCAAAGAAGATTGTTTGGAGGCCTTACTAACTAAGGATCGGGTAAAGCCCAGCTCTTTGGCCGTCTTCTCCCGGCGCTGAATGAACCCGACCGGACGAATCTCTCCCGAGAGGCTCAGCTCGCCGAAGCTCACCAAATCCTTTGGCAGACTCGTCCGGGTAAGCGCCGAATACAGGGCGAGAGCAAGAGCCAGTTCGACGGCGACCTCCCCCACCTTCATCCCTCCGCCGACATTCACGTAGATGTCCTGATCGCTGAGTCTAAGGCCGGCGTGCCGCTCCAGCACGGCGGCGATTCGGGTAACCCGGGCGCTGTCGATCCGGTCGGAGAAGATTCTGCTGAAGCCGCTTTTGGCGGGAACGGTAAGAGCTTGGACCTCCACCAGAAAGGAACGGGTTCCTTCCGCCACTGCAGTATAGGCTACTCCCGGGGGCAGGGGCCCCTCCGCTCGGTCGGAAAGAAAAAATGAGGCGGGATTCGCTACCGGATGAAGACCTTTTTCATCCATCGAGAACAGGCCGATCTCATCGACGCTTCCAAAGCGGTTTTTCGCCGCCCGAATAAGGCGGATTCCGGAAGGCAGTTGATCGAAGTACAGAACCGTATCAACAAGGTGTTCAATGATCTTGGGTCCGGCAATCGTCCCTTCCTTGGTAACGTGGGCGACAAAGAATAAACTGATCCCCAATCGCTTCGCCAAGCTGACCAGCGCGTTGGAGCAGTGTCTGATCTGGTTCACCGATCCTGCCGGCGAAGGCAGCGTATCACTGCTGAGCGTTTGGAGGGAATCTATCACCACCAGTGAAGCTTTTGAACTTGGCAGAACCTTTTCAAGCACTTCCAGCCTGGTATCACAGAAGATATTGATCTTGCTTAGGTGCAAGCCGAGGCGCTGGGCCCGCATTTTCACCTGCGAAGGTGATTCTTCTCCGCTCACATAGAGCACCTTGGAGGTATTCCGGGTGCTTTGAAGAAGCTGGAGCATCAGCGTGGACTTCCCGATCCCCGGCTCGCCTCCGATGAGCACCGAGGAGCCTTTCATCACTCCTCCGCCAAGGACCCGGTCCAATTCGCTGATGCCGCTGGCATAGCGAAATTGAGGATCTACGACAACATCCTCCAACCTTACCGGCTCTTCATCCGTGCTGAGCGGCTTTGCTCCCTTCGAGGGAGCGACGATGAGTTCTTCTTCAAAACTGTTCCATGAGCCGCAATCGGGGCAGCGACCGAGCCACTTCGCTTCGGTCCTGCCGCAGGTTGAACATACGAATTGCAGATCGCCGCTTCTTTTCGCCACATCAAACCGCCTTTAGAAGGAAAGGAGGTGAACCTCGAAGATCAGGTAGGAGTTCGGAGGAATGATTCCCGGATATCCCATCTCGCCGTAGCCAAGCTCCGGAGGGATGATGAGAGTCCGTTCTTCTCCTGCGCTCATCGTCACAAGCGCCTCGTTCCATCCCTCGATCACTTCTCCTATCCGAAACTCCGTCGGCTCGCCGCGTTGAATCGACGAGTCAAAGATTCGGCCGTCGAGCAGGGAGCCTTGGTAATGGACTTTTACTCGGGTTCCCATCTTCGGAAAACGCTCCCCATCCCCCTTCTTTTTTACTACATACCTAAGGCCGGTCTTTGTACGAATTGCTTCAGGATATCGATTCTTCAGTTCCGCCTCCACGTTCGCCCGTGCTTCTTCGAGAGCTTTTTTTCGCTTGTTTTCCGATTCAACTATATATGATGTAAATATTTGCTTCGTAACCTTGAAGGCTTCGGCATCACTGCCGACTCGAAGAATTTCAACCTTTTTGATCGTATCGCCTTGAGCAATTGAATCGACGACCTTCTGACCTTCAACGACGTGCCCGAAGACCGAATGTCTGTTGTCAAGCCAAGGGGTTTCTACATGAGTGATGAAGAATTGGCTCCCATTCGTTCCGGGGCCGCTGTTCGCCATCGAAAGAATTCCCGCTCGATCGTGTTTCAGGGAAGGATCGAATTCATCACCGAACTTGTACCCCGGTCCACCGGTTCCCGTCCCCAGAGGACATCCGCCCTGAATCATGAAGTTCGCGATCACCCGGTGAAACTTCAACCCATCATAGAAGGGTTTATCCTTATTCAAACTTCCCTCGGCAAGGCCGACGAAGTTTGCAACGGTCATCGGTGTTTTCTTATATTCAAGGGCGAGCAGTATATCCCCCTTGCTCGTATGCATAACGGCATAGAGGCCGTCCTTCAGAGTTTTCGTATCCATGAATTCCTTCCTCAAAATAAATGCTCGTTGGGAACGAGGATCTGATATATTCGTTCCAGTTCTTCCGTGCTGGAAAAGGGGATTTCAATCCTGCCTTTCTTGATCGTACCCTTGATTTCGACTTGGGTGCCGAACGCCATCAGAAAGCTTTCCTCGGCGGCTAGAATCTCCAGACTCTTTTCCGCTTCTTTCTTGGATCGCTTTTTCTTTTGATGCGCCACTCGCCTACCCTGGTTGAACTGAGTGGCCATCTCCTCGGTTGCCCGAACAGATAAATCTCTTTCAAGTAATGTTTTATACAGAATTTCCCGATCGGCCGGGTTTACAACCGAGAGAATCGCCCTGGCATGTCCGGCGGTGAACTTGCCCTTAAGAAGCTCATCCTGCATCACGGGGTTGAGCTGAAGCAGTCGGATGCTGTTGCTAATCGTCGATCGATTCTTCCCCAGTCGTCGGGCAAGCTCTTCCTGGGTGATTCCGGCTTCCTGGATCAGGTAGGCGTACGCCTGCGCTTCCTCGATCGGATTGAGGGATTCCCGTTGGATATTCTCGATCAGGGAGATTTCAAGGCGCTGCATCTGCGTTACGTCTTTCACCAGTACGGGAATGGTTTTCAAATCCGCCATCTTGGATGCCCGGTATCGCCGTTCCCCGGCTACAATCGAATACCGGTTCGGACCGATCTCTTCGACCAGGATCGGCTGCAAGACCCCTTCACGTTTTATCGACTGGGCAAGTTCCTCCAACGTTGCGTTGTCAAACTCTTTCCGAGGCTGGTTTGGGTTGGGCCGAACCGCATCAAGCTCCACTTCTAAAACCCGGTCTCCCTTCTCTTCCTTTTTGGCTGAGCTCAAGGCGTTGTCCAGCACTGAATCATAGGAGAAATCCTGCATCAATGAACCGATGCCTTTGCCTAATCCAATCTTTCGTTTACTTTCCACGTTTAATGACCTCCTTCGCCAAAGCTCGATACGCCTTCGCTCCGTTGCAGGAGCCGTCATACTGATTAATCGGTAAACCATGGCTGGGGGCTTCGGCCAGACGGATATTCCGAGGAATCATCGTATCAAACACCAGATCATCAAAATAGGAGACGATATCGTCGACGACATCCCGTGAGAGACGGGTTCGCTTGCTGTACATCGTAAAGAGAATTCCCAGTACTTCCAGCTCCGGATTCAATGATTTTTTAATATTCCCGATCGTATGCATCAAAAGCGTCAACCCTTCCATCGCAAAGTACTCACTTTGCATAGGAATGATAATTTCATTTGCCCACACCATCGCATTGATCGTCACCAGACCCAATGATGGGGGACAATCGATGATGATATATTCCCAATTGCCTTCAAGGGGTGAAAAAGCATCCCTTATGAAATATTCCCGCCGATCTTGATTCACCAGCTCAATCGCAAGCCCGGCCATATGGATATTGCTCCCGATCGCAAAGAGATTCCTGACGGCGGTCTGTTGAATCACTTCACTTAGCTCGGCGCTCCCGGCAAGCACTTCATACACTCCGGATTTTCGAGCGTCCAAACCGACACCGCTGGTTAGGTTTCCTTGCGAATCGATATCAATCAATAAGGTTCTCTTTCCCATTTCTGCCAAGGAAGCGCCGAGGTTGATCGCCGAAGTCGTTTTCCCGACTCCTCCTTTTTGATTCAAAAACAAGATGATCTTTGTCTTCATGATTGATACTATACTCAAATGTCTCCAATCTGTCACCGCCTTGACCGTTATCTTTGAACACGGTATCTTTCTCTTACCCGATAGGAGGTGTTCCATGTTGGAAGATAAGGTCAAACAAGCAATTCAGGATATTCGTCCCGCTTTGCAGAATGACGGTGGAGATATTGAGTTCGTCAGCCTGGCAGGCAAGGAGGTCATAGTTCGCCTCGTCGGAGCATGCGCAGGCTGTCCAATGTCACAAATGACTCTTAAGGGAGGAGTGGAGCGCTATTTGCGCAACTTCGTCGATCCCCAACTTACGGTTGTCAATGAACGGTAGTCATTATCTGTTCATGCTCTTTTCGAAGAAACGTTTCACGTGAAACATCGTGAGACGTTTTTTATGTTTCACGTGAAACATTCCTTATCCTATAAACACGTTCATTAAAAAAATATCCTTATATTCCTACACACAGCGATTTCCATTGTCTTCAACCACATTCCTCCTTTTCTCCTATTTAATCGCTTGTCTTTTTAAAACAATTATGTTGTACACTATTTAGTTTCATGGTATAGTGGTTCTGTAACAAACGGAAGGGTAGGCGGGGAGATTGGTCCATCCATCATTTTCGAATAATGTTCAAATACGGTAACGTTTATCCTGTTTGTTTGTTTTAGGTATAGAGAGGATCTTCACTGGGGTGTAGTGAAGTCGAAATGAAGAAGGGGTGCGTTTCACGTGAAACATCTATTGGGATCAGTGCGAACTTATAGCATCCATATGTCTCTTGAGCAATTCAAGAGATCTTTCTGTATGGTTTTGCCCGGTTTATTTCAAAAACATTCTGAACACTCCAAAACCTGCATTTAAAAGCGTAGTTTAAAGGTTTTTAACCCGGTTTCTATAAACAGTAACAGAATCGTGTGGGCAATTCACCCATTTGTTGTATGTATATATCGCTATAAGCTATATTCTTTTTTCATCCCGATAGTTCCTATAAAAAACCGCGCCGACTTGATTGACGACGCGATAATAGTATGGTTTGAAGAGACTGATCAGAACTTAGGCTTCGTCATCATCCTCGACATTGATATCACTGTCAGCCTGATCGCCTTCCTCATCGGGGATTTCCACTTCAGCTTCATCATCGCGATCGGTTGAGGCGATCGCAACGATCGAGTCATCATCCCACTTCATCCGGACGACCCGGACGCCGCCGGCGTTTCTGCCTTGAATCGAGATTGTATCGACATGAATTCTCAGTGTTTGGCCCAAAAGCGTAACACAGACGACATCTTCCGTTTCGCTGACGCCTAGCACTCCGATAATCTCGTCGTCCTTTCTCAGCCGAAGAATCCGTTGACCTTGGGTTCCCCGATTATGCGGGATGAACGCATCAAACTCAACCCGTTTTCCCTGTCCGTTGGCGGTGATCACGAGGATATGTTTCCCTTCTTCGACTTTCACCATTCCGGCAAGCTGGTCATCATCCACCAAGCGGATGCCGCGCACTCCTCGGGTCGCTCTTCCCATCGCTCGGACCTGATCGCTTTGGAAACGAAGAGCCCGGGCGCCTTTGGTAACGAACATCACCTCATCGCCATCTTCCACCAGCTCGCAGGAGAGCAGTTCATCACCCTCATCCAAGACAATCGCCCAAATGCCTCGCGATCGAGCATTGACGAAGTTATGAAGGGATACCTTCTTCGTTACTCCATACAGGGTGGCCATCATCAGGTACTGCTCATCGGTGAACTCCTTGAAGCAGATGATCGAAGTTACCTTCTCTTCCGTTTCAATTTGAATGAAGTTCTTGATCGAAACGCCTTTGGCATATTTTCCAGCCTCGGGAATATCAAAGACCTTGGTGTAATACGCCTTGCCCATGTTGGTTACAAACATGACGTAATCGTGGGTTGAGGCGACAAACATGTGGTCGATGAAGTCGCCGTCTTGAAGCTTCGCGCTGCGAACGCCCATTCCGGCCCGTCCGCGTGCCTCATACTCCTCGGTGGGCACCCGCTTGGCGAAGCCCTTGTTGGAGATCAGGACGACGACGTCCTCTTCTTTGATGAAGTCGGCCATAGTCGCTTGGCCGAGCTCCTCGACGGTGATCTCGGTTCTTCTCTTGTCCCTCGGTGCAAGATTTTGAGGAAGCGCATTGATCTCCGCCTGAACGACACCCATCAGCTTTCCTTCATCGGACAGCAGCTCGTTGTAGTAGGCGATCTTCGCCTCCAGATCTTCAAGCTCTTCAAGAATCTTGGATGATTCAAGGTGGCTGAGCCGGCCGAGGCGCATGTCGATGATCGCCTGGGCTTGAATTTCATCAAGGGCGAAGGCGGCGATCAGCCGCTGGCTCGCGATGCTGTTGTCAGGCGAATCTTTGATGATTTGAATCACTTCATCGATATGTTCAAGACCGATCTTAAGCCCGCGGAGGATATGAGCGCGCTCCTGAGCTTTGCGAAGATCGTAGGTCGTCCGCCTCGTTACGACATCTTTGCGATGCTTCACATAGTAGTGGAGCATATCCTTCAATCCAAGGAGTTGGGGCCTTCCATCGACCAAGGCGAGATTGTTGACGTTGAAGTTCGATTGCAGAGCGGTCCGCTGGAAGAGCTGGTTCAAGACGACCATCACTTCAGCGCCCATCTTCAGTTCGATGACGATCCGAATCCCGTTGCGGTCGGATTCATCCCGAATCGTGCTGATCATGGGAATCGAGCCATCTTTCCGAAGATCGTCGATCTTCTTCACCAGATCCGCTTTGTTCACCTGATAGGGGATTTCCGTGAAGACAATGACATCGCCTCCGCGGGCGGACTCTTCGATCTCGTACTTCCCTCGGGTGATGATTCGTCCCCGACCCGTTGAAAACGCGTCCACGATCCCCCTCATCCCGCAAATCACCCCTCCAGACGGAAAGTCCGGCCCCTTGATGTGCTCCATGAGCTCCATCAACGTTATCTCGGGATCTTCAATCAACGCATTGGCAGCGGCACAGATCTCCTGAAGGTTGTGCGGAGCCATGTTCGTCGCCATGCCGACTGCGATTCCACTCGACCCGTTGGCCAGAAGGAAGGGAAACGCACCGGGAAGGACAGAGGGCTCGGTCAGCGAATCGTCATAGTTCGGCTTGAAGTCGACGGTTTCTTTTTGGATGTCGCTGAGCATTTCTTCACCGATGCGGCTCATCTTCGCTTCGGTATACCGCATCGCCGCTGCAGGGTCGCCGTCGATCGATCCGAAGTTGCCTTGCGGATTCACTACCGGATATCGAAGCGAGAAATCCTGAGCGAGCCGGACCAGAGCGTCATACACGGAAGCATCACCGTGGGGGTGATACTTACCGAGAACGTCTCCGACGATGCGGGCGCTTTTCTTATAGGAGGAGTTGGCCCTGAGGCCCATCTCATACATATCATAGAGAATGCGCCGATGAACCGGCTTCAGTCCATCGCGCACATCGGGCAGGGCCCGACTGACGATCACGCTCATCGCGTAGTTGAGATAGCTCGTGCGCATCTCGCTTGCGACATCTACTTTAATCGTCCTGTTTTCCATCGTATCCACAATTCTATCCTTGTTTACACATCAAGATTGGAGACATACACCGCATTCGCATCGATGAACGCCCGGCGGGGCTCGACCTCTTCGCCCATCAACATCGAGAACACCCGGTCCGCTTCCTCGGCATCGCCGAGGGTCACCTGGCTGATCAGGCGGGTCTCGGGATTCATCGTCGTCTCCCACAGCTGCTCGGGGTTCATCTCTCCAAGGCCCTTGTAGCGCTGGATGGAGGCCTTTGCCGCATCAGGACCGGCTTCTTCAAGAATCCTGATCCGAGCTTCTTCATCATACGCGTAGGAAACATTTTTCCCGATCGTGATCTTATACAGCGGCGGCATCGCAAAATAGACATATCCCGCTTCGATCAACGGACGCATATAGCGGAAGAAGAACGTCAAGAGAAGCGTTCGGATATGCGAGCCGTCGACATCGGCGTCCGCCATGATGATGACTTTATGATATCGGGCTTTGGTGATGTCGAACGTTACATCGCTGTCGAGATCCTCGTCTTTTCCCATGTTGTTGTAGCGGGTGAGCCCCGCTCCGATCGTGCTGATCACCGGCTGAAGCTTGTCGTTGCCCAAAACTCGGTATTCTTGAGCTTTTTCCACGTTCAGCATCTTGCCCCACAGCGGCAAGATCGCCTGGAAGCGCCGATCCCTGCCTTGCTTGGCGGATCCTCCGGCGGAGTCTCCCTCGACGATGAAGACTTCACAGAGCGCCGGATCCTTCTCGGAGCAGTCCGCCAGCTTGCCGGGGAGACCTCCTCCTTCGCTTTTCTTTCGGATCTGTTCCCGCGCTTTTCGAGCGGCGATCCGTCCGAGCGCCGCGTTGATGATCTTCCCCAAGATCAGTTCGGCGTGGGCCGGAAACTCGTCAAAGTAGTTGCCGAGCTTTTCATAGACCAGGGAAAAGACCACGCCGGTAACGACGCTGTTGCCCAGCTTCATCTTCGTCTGACCTTCAAATTGAGGCTCGGGAATCTTGATCGACACGATCGCCGTGAGCCCTTCGGAGATATCGCTCGGCTCAAGGCGGTCCTCATACCGCTTCAGAAGCTTCTGGTTCTTCTGCAGCTGGGCGTTGATCACCCGGGAAAGCCCGGTTCGAAAGCCGGTCAGGTGCGTTCCACCCTCTTTCGTGTTGATATTGTTCACGAAGGTCAGAACCTTCTCATCGTATTTGTCGTTGTATTGGAGGGCGATCTCAACTTTGATGTTGTCCCGCTCCCCCTCGATGGAGATCGGCGTTTCGCCGAGGGTGCGCTTGTATTCATTAAGATAGCTAACAAACTCAACGATACCCCCTTCCGAGTGAAAGGTTTGCTTTTTCGGCTCTTCAAAGCGGGTATCGGATACCGTTATGGTAATTCCTTTGTTTAAAAAGGAGAGTTCCCGGAACCGGGTTACAAGGGTTTCATAGCTGAATGCATTCTCTTCCAGGATCGTATAGTCCGGTGAAAACGTAACCTTCGTTCCGGTCTCGTCGGTATCGCCGATCCGCTGAACCTCACTGGTGGGATTGCCTTGGCTGTAGAGCTGGCGGAAGATTCCGCCATCCCGCTTCACGATCACTTCCATCCAGATGCTGAGGGCGTTCACACATGAAACACCGACGCCATGAAGCCCTCCGCTGACCTTGTAGGAGTTCTTGTCGAACTTCCCTCCGGCGTGGAGCTGCGTCATCGCGATCTCAAGCGAACTCTTCTTTTCAATCGGGTGGATGGCGACGGGGATTCCCCGTCCATCATCTTCGACGGTACAGAACTGCCGTCCTTCTTCATCTCGGGAAAGTGTGACGGTAATCGTGTCGCAATAGCCCGCCATCGCTTCATCGATCGAGTTGTCCACGACCTCGTAGACGAGGTGGTGAAGTCCGTCAATTCCCGTTGAACCGATATACATCCCCGGTCGTTTTCTGACAGCTTCAAGCCCTTTGAGGACTTGAATCGAGGAAGCGGAATACTGATCCGGGGGCTTCACTGCACCCGTTGCTTTTGCACCCGCGGAAAGGTCAGCATTCCCATTGGAAAAACTCCCATCATTCATTGGTATATCCTTATGTAATAATAAAAAAATCTATAAATTCCATTCGATAAATTGTATCAGAAATGGCAAAGTGTTGCAAGCGGACCCCGCAGTTTTTCACAAAATATATATACTTTCAAGATAATGATTTATGCTCACATGAAACTGCTCATATGGAGAATGCTTGCACCGTCGTTCACTCAACGGTAGAATAGGTGGTATGAGCGACCAACAAACATCATATTATGAGTTCTGGCTGGAGACGGCAAAGAGGATTCAGGAAACCCTTCCGCCTCAGGAATTTTCCACTTGGTTCAGCCGAATCTCCTATCTCTCCTCCAAAAAAGGAGAGGTCACCCTCGCAGGTCCCAGCCAATTCGTCCTCGATACCGTAACGACCCGTTACCGATCGATCATCGCGAACACCCTCAGTGAACTTACCGGTGAGGAGATCGCCGTCGAGTTTGTCGTCTCCGACAAAGGAAAAAAAGCCGTCCGGCCGACGGACGGCGATGAAACCGCTGAAGAAGATCGGAAAGAGAAAAAAGCCGATGATCTTGCCAAGAAGATTTCCAAGCGGAAAAGCGAGGCGAATCTGAATCCCTCCTATGAATTCGAATCCTTCGTGCTTGGCGACAACTCCGCCTTTGCGTACAACGCGAGTCTGGCGATCGCAAAAAATCCGGGTTCGAGCTACAACCCCTGTTTGATCTATGGCGATGTGGGCCTCGGGAAGACCCATCTCCTCAGCTCGATCGGAAACTATATCCTCGATCATACCCCCGAATGCAAGGTGATGTACGTCACCGCCGAAACATTCACCAATGAATTCATCGAGTCGATCGGAAGCCAGAAAACCCAGCAGTTCAAGAACAAGTTCAGAAACGTCGATGTTCTGTTGATCGATGACATCCACTTTCTTCAGGGGAAGGATTCCACCCAGGAAGAGCTCTTCCACACCTTCAACAACCTCTATGAAGCGAAGAAGCAGATGGTGTTCACCTGCGACCGCCCGATCAGCGAATTGAAGAACATCACCGATCGCCTTTCCTCCCGGTTCGAGCGGGGATTGAATGTCGATCTTCAACCGCCAAACTATGAAACGAGGGTTGCAATCCTTAAGAAGAAGCTTCAAGAACATGGTTCATCCCTCTCAGAGGATATCATCAACTATATCGCCTTCAATGTCGTAACCAACGTTCGAGACCTTGAATCCTCGCTGACGAAGCTTGTCGCCTACATGGACCTGATCGGGGAAGAGTTGACGTTCGAGAAAGCAAAGCAGCTTCTGGGGATTCTTCCCGCGATGGCCAACATCGCCCGGGACACTCTATCCATCGGCGAGATCATCAAGACCGTCGGTGACTATTTCAACGTCTCGACGTTCGAGATGAAAGGGAAGAAGAAAAACAAGAGCCTGGTCCAGCCAAGGCAGATAGCGATGTACCTCGCCCGGCAAATCACCGACTTTTCAACAACGGAGATCGGGATGGAATTCGGCGGCCGAGATCATACCACGGTGATGTATGCGAACAACCGGGTCGAATCGCTGATGAAAGGAGACGAGGCGTACGCGGCGACCGTCAATAAACTGCGTCGTCAATTGACCTCTTCCTGAGCTGTATATTCTGGGGATAACCTCTTGGGAAAATGTGGACAACGCTTCAAGCCTGTGGATAGCTTATTATTGCTTGTGGATGAACTGTGGATATCTTTTGAACCTATTCACAAGCTGGAAAAATTTAATAGGTTCTTTTACAATGAATTGTCTCAGTTATCAACAGTTTCTGTGCTATTATTACTATTATTACTGATTAATAATAAAATAGGAGTAGAGTAAGATGAAGTTCATCTCAACAAAAGAAGCGATTCTTTCAGAAATCATATACACGGTGGATTTCACCACTCAGAAGAATAGTCTTGCGATTACCAGCAACGTATACCTTCAAACTCTCGGCGATCAGCTGTTGATTAAAGCCACCGACGGCAAAGTGGGATTTTCCACTTCAATCACCGTCGATGTTCAGGAAGAAGGAAAAGCTCTTGTTCTTCAGGAAAAATTGTTGGAGATTCTTCGAGTTCTACCGGATGGAGATATCAACTTCTCGATGAAGGACGGCTTCTTCACGATCGTACCCGTCGGTCATGGGATTGATTTCAAGATCCGAATGATTGAAGCCGATCAGTTTCCGGCTCTTGAAACGATTGACAATGATCGATTCTTCAGCATCGCCCAAAGCTCTTTCCTTGAGATGAGTGAACAGGTCATTTTCGCCGTCAGCGACGATACATCCCGATACTTTCTTTGCGGAGTCTATCTTGAGCGAAGCGAAGGCGGAATAACGATGGTGGCGACCGACGGGAGAAGACTTTCGATCGTCGAGCGGGTGTTCGAAGAAAAACTGCCCTCCTTCGCACCGATCATCGTGCTGCCGAAGTTTTTCCAGATTCTCCGCAAGATCGGCACCGGTGAGGGGGCGGTCGAGCTTGCAATCACCGAGTCAATTCTCTTTGCCCGAATTGGAGGACGGACGTTCTATATCACGTTGATCAGGGAGCAGTATCCGAACTTCCGCCGGGTCATCCCCGAGCAGCAGAGCTACCGGTGCACGATGAAAATTCAGGATATGGAAGATGCGCTGAGGCGGGTGGCGATCCTTATCGAGTCAAAGGCGAAACGCTTGTTCCTGGATATCAGTGAAGGCGGCGTCCTTCTGACGAGCGATGTCAGTGAAAGCGGAGAAGCCAAGGAGATCGTTCCCTGCCAGTATGAAGGACCGGATTGCAAGATCTCTTTGAACTACACCTATCTTCTCACTCCGCTCAGGGTGATGGAGGGGGAATACTTCTCGATCAACTTCACCGAGCCGAACCGATCGATGACGGTGAAGCCGGAAAGCGGGCGTGACTACATGCATATCATCATGCCGATGCAGCTTAATCCTTGATGCGCTTTTGTACGATTACGACGAATCAATTCAGAAATCTCAAGGAGAAACCCTTGGAAGTGGACGCTTCCAAGGTTCTCCTTATCGGCCCCAACGGCCAAGGCAAGACGAATCTGCTTGAGGCGCTGTACACGCTGTGTTACGGCTCTTCCTTTCGAACGGCCCAGATCAAGGAGCTGGCAACGTATGGCTTCAAGGATTTTCGAATCGAAGGAACGTATCGGGATGAACGGAATCTCCTTCATACCCTCACCCTCACGTTCAAGGACAATAAACGGGTCATCATCTTGGACGGTACGGTAATCCGTGACCGGAAAGAACTGATCTACAACATTCCGACGATCGTCTTCAGCCACGATGACATCTTTTTTGTCAAAGGGGAGCCGGAATATCGACGGAAGTTTTTTGATCAGACGATGAGCATGTACAATCCGCTCTTTTTCGATGATCACCGCCGGTATCGTCAGGTTCTGCGCCAACGAAACCAGGCGATCAAGGATGAGCAGTACTCCTTGCTGCCGATCTACGATCAACAGCTTGCCCGCCACGGAATAGCCATTCAACGGGAACGGGTTCGTTCCGTCTACGAGTTTCTACAAATCTTTCCGGAAATCTATCAGGAGGTCTCCCGGAGCGACACCCTTCTGGATATCGAGTATCGGCCATCCTGGGAGGAGTGCGCCACCGAGGAGGAAGTCGTTCACTGCCTCCAATCTCATCGTCGGAGGGATATCAAGCTTCAAACGACGACAAGCGGGATCCATCGTGACCAATTCATGATCACCGAGGATGGCTACCCGTTCGCCAACAAAGGGTCGACGGGCCAGCTGCGCTTGGCTTCGCTGGCGCTCCGGGTCGCCCAGATGGCGTACTTCACGAAAAAAACGGACAAAGAGGCGGTCATCCTTGTCGATGATGTTCTTTTGGAGTTGGATATTCCAAAGCGCGAGCGGTTTCTGACCATTCTTTCCGGCTATAGTCAGGCGTTTTTCACGTTTCTACCTGAAGAACGGTATATCCACTCCTTTGAAAGATCCGATCGGAAAGTGTATCATGTCAGTGAAGGAGCATTTACTCTTGGCCAGTGATAAAAAACCCCGCCTCAGCAAAAGCGATGATCCCCTGCATGGTAAAGATGTTCTGGATATCGTCCTCAAAACGCTTGATGTCGATCTTGGAGAGCCGAGATACGGTCTTGCTGCAAGTTGGGCGGAGATCGTCGGACCTGAGCTGTATCTCCATGTGAAAGTGGTGGATATTCAGCATGAATCGCTGGTTCTTCGAGCGGATCATCCCTCGTGGGCCAACCTTGTGCTGCTGCAAAAAAAACGGATCATCAAGGCGATTCAAAACCGTTATCCGAGCCTCGGAATCACAACCCTTCATGTGCTTGGCGCTTGACGGAAAACAGTGCTCTCTATATACTGCACCACTCGGGGGGAGTGTCCCCCGCTTAATATGAATAATCCGCGTTAAGCGATGTAAATTGGAGAATTCCCATGAGTTACAAAGGTAAGAGAACCTACCAACCCAGCCGGGTTAAAAGAAACAGAAAGTTCGGGTTCCGCGCTCGTATGGCCACGAAGGGAGGAAGGCTCGTCCTCGCTCGCCGCCGGGCAAAGGGTCGCTACAAGCTTTCTGTTGCAGATGAGAAAAAGCCTTTCTAAGAGTGAAATTGTAAAACGTAGATCGGAAATAGATCGAATCTTTAAAACCGGGAAGAAAATTTCAAGCCGGGGCATGAACTTGATTGTGACGACCAATGACCTTCCGTTCAGCCGGATCGTGGTCATTCCCGTCCGAGGGTATGGTTCGTCGGTAAAGCGCAACAGGATCCGTCGACAGATCAAAGAGATTTGGCGCACTGAAAAAGATCGATTCCTTCCGGGCTACGATTTTGCATTTGTCGTATACCCAGGAAGAAATGTAGACCATGCTCTTCAAAGGCGACATGTACTCACTCTGTGCAAGCAAGCCGGGGTGATGAATCCTCCCTGATTTCTTTGAGTCTACCTATTCCTGAACAGCACCTTCTTCCGATAGCAGGAGTAGTCATGGACCGAAACACCATATTAGCAGTCATTCTCAGCGTGCTCGTCATCACCGTGGGGATGACGATTCAAGCGACATTTTTTGCCCCGAGTGCGCAAGAAGAGGTTGCCGAAGAGGCTGCCAACGTCGAAGAGATCTATCTTCAACCGGAGGCCTACAACAAACTTCCGAGCAATTTGGCGTGGGGAACCGATCTGCCGGGTTCGTTGATCGCTCTTGAAAGTCCCGCCAGCTCCTCCCCGTTTGTCTACGAAACGGATATCTTTTTGATCACCTTCGATCCCAAAGGCGCTTCAATTTCATCCTTCAAGCTGAAGAAGCACCTGGACAAGGGCGAGCCGGTGGAGCTGCTCTTCGGCGGTTCGAATGCCAACAACGCCTTCCTCATGTATGCCGGATCCGACCGTACTCAACCGATTGACGCTCCGTTCAACTATCGGATCGCCGGTAACCAAGTGATCTTCACCCAGACGTTCGCGATCAAGGGTGAGGATGTTCCATTCACGTTGACAAAGACGTTCACCTTCGGAGAGAGCGAGTATCTTTTCCAAATCGATGTGAACCTCGTCAACAGCGAAAACAAGGCGATTCCCCTTTCCTTCGACAATACGGCGTATACGATCGGCTTTGAGCCGCAGATCGGGCCTTCCTTCACCAGCATAGACAACCGCTACTCCTACCGCCGCTTCTACATCAGAGAGGACGGAGCGAAGAAAAAAGCCACGATCACGGTGAAGAACGGGATCTACACCACGGAAAAACCCCTTTCCTGGGTCGCCTTGACCGGCAAGTATTTCTCGATGATCGCGATTCCCGATGCGACCAATTATACCGTTACGCTGAGCGAAGACACGAAAACCGATATTCCCCTCGAGTCGAACGTGTTCTTCAGCCGGCCGGCGATTCGAAGCGCCGACCAGACGGATACCTATCGCTTCTACATCGGACCCCAGCTGAAAGCGGACATGGTTCCCTACAACGATCGGGCGAGCAACAGCTTCGGGCTTTCCAACCTGTTCCTGGAGGATACCCTCGATTCCTCTTCGTGGCTGGGGTGGCTTGAAACGATTCTGAAGACGATTCTCAACCTTCTCTACAAAGTGATTCCCAACTATGGGGTGGGAATCATCATTCTGACCTTCCTCCTTAAGCTGATTCTCCACCCGATCACCAAGAAGGGGATGGAGTCCACCGCCAAGATGAGCGCCCTCGGGCCTCAGATGGAGGAGATCAAGGCGCGCTATCCGGATAACCCCACCAAGCAGAACGAGGAGATGGCGGAGCTCTACAAGCGGGAGAAAATCAACCCGATGGGCGGCTGTCTGCCGATGCTCCTCCAATTCCCGATTCTCATCGCATTCTACGGATTGCTCAACAAACACTTTGAGCTTCGGGGAGCGATGTTCATCCCCGGCTGGATTCCCGACCTCTCCGTTCCCGAGACGGTGGCGACCTTGCCGTTCAATTTGCCGTTCCTCGGGAATGAAATCCACCTGCTGCCGATTCTCTATACCGTGAGCATGATCTACTCGATGAAAATCACCCAAAGCTCTTCCGGCGGAGCGGCCAGTCAACAGGGAATGATGAAGATGATGACCTACGGCATGCCGATCATGTTCTTCTTCGTTCTCTACAATGCTCCCTCCGGCTTGATTCTCTACTGGTCGGTGATGAACGTGATCTCGGTCGTTCAGCAGCTTTACACCAACAAGAAGAAGCAAAAAGAAGGAGAGCAGGAGAAGGTCATCCAATTCCAGCCCAAGGCGAAGGGAAAGAAACGATAAAAGATCAACACCGAAGAGGTACCATATATGATACGAGAATTCGAAGGACGAACGGAACAGGAAGCGATTGCGAAAGCGATCGAGGAACTGAACATCGAGCGGGAAGATTTTGATGTCGAAATCATCGAGCCTGCTCGCAAAGGGCTGTTCAAGAAGAACAGCGTGAAAATAAGAATTCACTTTGATGACGGAATGGATGAAGAAGAGTCCTACTATGACGAGGGCGAGGATCTGGACGAGCCGTTTGACAGCGATCTCGAGGACAAGGTTCTCACGTTCGTGGCGACGGTACTTGAGAAGATGGGCTATGCCGGCAACGTTTCGATCGCCTTCAGGAAGGAGCGGAAGATCGGCTTGAGGATCGACAGCGAGAACTCCAACATCATCATCGGCCGAAAGGGCAAGAACCTTGATGCGCTCCAACTGCTGACGAACGTCTTCGTCGGACAGCAGAACTCGAACGTCCGAGTGATTGTCGACAGTGAAAACTATCGGATCCGCCACGAGGAGCAGCTGATCCGCCTTGCGTACCGCACCGCCGAACAGGTCGCCCGAAGCGGCCAAAGCCGCCTTCTTGAGCCGATGAATCCCTATGAACGGCGTCTGGTTCACACCGCCCTGAACGACTTCGGCGGCGTGGAGACCAAGAGCGAGGGGGACGGCCTCTACAAACAGGTGCGAATCATCGCTACGAACTGACTTGACGCTTGACAAGCGTACCGGGTGAATCTACCATGAGTGGTGTATCGCATGATACACTACACTATATGTTGAGTGTATAGGAAAAGGGAAGTTGGGTGAAACGCCCACGCGGTCCCGCCGCTGTGATGGGGAGCGATTGGAGATGACCACTGGAGTGATCCGGGAAGGTTCCAAGAGCTGCGATCCTGAGCCAGAAGACCTTGCCTATATGGTCACGCCGCCACGGAGCATGGCAGGAGCGTGAGAGCCGACAGGCTCTTGTCTTCTTGCCGCTTCGGGCAAGGAGCAATCATGGTTACCATTATCAAGCGTGATGGACGGGAGGTTTTCTGCGAGGCACGGAAGATCACCGACGCAATCTCGAAAGCGGCGCACGCCGCCGGCGAGCCGATCGATTCGGTCGCTCTTACCAATCGGGTGCTGGAGCGCATCTCGCATCGAACCGCCGTTGAAGTCGAGGAAGTTCAAGACCTCGTCGAAGAGGCGCTCATCGAAGCGAACTACCCCAAGACAGCAAAAGCGTACATCCTCTACCGGAAGGAGCGGCAGCGGATTCGGGAAGGGAACGCCCTAATCAAGGCGACTCGGAACCTCTTCGATTCCTACCTTGAAGACAAAACCTGGCAGATCAAAGAAAACGCCAACGCCCGCAAGAGCGTTAACGGGATGAACAACTATATCCGCGAGCGGCTGACGGAAAGCTATTGGCTGAACGACATCTACCCAAAGACCATCAGGGAAGCTCATCTGGAAGGAACTCTCCACCTGCATGATCTGGGGTTCTTCGGACCCTACTGCTGCGGATGGGACCTTCGCCAGCTTCTGGAGAAGGGCTTCGGAGGAGTGGAGGGAAAGGTTTCCTCGAAGCCGGCGAAGCACCTCCGTTCCTTTTTAGGCCAGATCGTCAACGCGACGTTCACCCTCCAAGGGGAGTGCGCCGGAGCTCAGGCGTGGTCCTCCTTCGATACCTACTGCGCTCCCTTCGTCCGCTCCGACAACCTGGAGTACAAGGAGGTGAAGCAGGCGATTCAGGAGTTCGTCTTCAACCTCAACGTTCCGACCCGGGTGGGCTTCCAATGTCCCTTTTCCAACCTCACCTTCGACATCACCCCGCCGAAAACCCTCAGCGAGCAGCCGGTGATCATCGGAGGGGCGCTCCAAGACACCTGCTACGGCGAGTATCAGGAGGAGATGGATCTGATCAACAAGGCGTTTTGCGAAGTGATGGAGGAGGGAGACGCCTCTTCACGGGTGTTCACCTTCCCGATTCCCACCTACAACGTAACCAAGGAGTTTCCGTGGGAAAGCGAGGTCGTCGACGCGATCTTCTCGATGACCGCCAAATACGGGATTCCCTACTTCTCCAACTACGTAAGCAGCGACCTCAGCCCCGAGGACGCTCTGTCGATGTGCTGCCGGCTTCGCCTCGATACAAGCGAATTGCGCAAGCGCGGAGGCGGGCTCTTCGGTTCGAACCCCTTAACCGGCTCGATCGGAGTGGTGACAATCAACCTCAGTCGGCTCGCCTATGAAAGCGCCGATGAAAATGAGTTCAGGGAAAAGCTGTTGTCTGCCGCCCTGTTGGCCAAAGAGAGCCTTGAAATCAAGCGCAAGATCATCGAAGGGGAAACCAATCGGGGGATGTATCCCTTCAGCAAAGTGTACCTTTCGAGCGTGAAGGAGAGCCAAGGGACCTACTGGGCGAACCACTTCTCCACGATTGGGGTGCTCGGCATGGAGGAGGCGTGCATCAACCTTCTGGGAAGCAGCCTGCTCGAGGATGCAGGGCAGGCGTTCGGACTGAGAACCCTTGCCTATCTTCGGGAAGTTATTCAAAGCTTTCAGGAGACGAGCGGCGGAGTCCTGTACAATCTGGAAGCCACCCCCGCCGAAGGGGCGAGTTACCGTCTGGCGAACCTCGACAGAAAAGCGTATCCCGAGATCGTCACAGCGGGGGAGAAGGAACATTATTACACCAACTCCAGCCAGCTACCCGTCTCTTCCACCAAAGACATCTTTGAAGTGCTGGAGAAACAGGATGAGCTGCAGTGTCAGTACACCGGAGGAACGGTCCTCCACCTCTATCTCGACCAGCGGATCAAGGAGGCCGCCTTGGCAAAACTTCTGGTCAAACGGGTGTTCTCCCGCTACAAGCTGCCCTATCTTTCCCTCACGCCGACCTTCTCCACCTGCACCGATCACGGGTATCTCGTCGGCGAACAGAAGACGTGCCCCCACTGCGGGAAGGCGACCGAGGTGTGGACCCGGGTGGTCGGGTATCTCAGGCCGGTTGAGGACTTCCATCCGGGAAAACAGGAGGAGCACTCCCAGCGCTCCTTCTTCAAGGCGGAGGCGGTATGATTCGGGGGATCGAGGGCGTCTCCTTCCTCGATTACCCCGGCTTGCTCAGTTGCATCCTCTTTCTCGGAGGATGCAACTATGATTGCTTCTACTGCCATAACCGCCCGCTGTTGGAGCCGGGAGAGGAAGTTCTCTCACTCGGGGAGGTCGAATCCTTTCTCGCCGAGCGAAAAGGCCTGCTTGACGCCCTGGTGGTCAGCGGAGGGGAGCCCACGCTGCACAAGGAAATCACACCATTGTTTTCAATCGGAAAAGGGTTGGGGTATCTGACGAAGCTGGATACCAACGGCTCAAGGCCCGAGATCCTCAAAACCCTCTTGGAAGCGGATCTCCTCGATTACGTGGCTCTGGACATCAAGGCGCCGCCGGAGCGGTATCGGGAGATCTCAGGCGGCTCCTTCCTGCCGGTGTCTGAATCGCTGAACCTGCTGAAGCGACACAGGGAACATGAGAAGACATTCTCCTTCGAGATCCGGACCACGATGGCCCCGACGTTGGGGAGGGAGGATATTGAACAACTGGCCTCCATTGTGGGAGAGGTCCCCCGATGGGTTCTCAACGAGTACCGGGTCCCGAGAACCTTCAAAGAGGAGGATCGGGACCGGGTGCATCAAAAGTATCTTTGTAAAGATGAATTACAAGGACTCTTGCCCCTTCATCCCGCTTTGTGCCTAGGGTAGCGACAAGATTCGTTCCCGCTCCCAGGGTAGATCAGGTTTTCCGAAGTGTCCGTAGTTGGTCGTCCGCCTGTAGATCGGAGCCCGTAAATTGAGCGCTTCGATCATCCCCTTGGGGGTGAGGTCGAAGTTTCTTCGGATAATCCGAATCAACTCATCTTCGCTCATCACTCCCGTGCAGAAGGTCTCGACGGCGATCGAGATCGGTTCGGCGACCCCGATCGCATAGGAGAGCTGAACCTCGCACACCGTACAGAGGCCGCTGCGAACCAGATTGGTCGCTATCCACCGGGCCAGATACGCTCCGCTGCGGTCCACTTTGGAGGGATCCTTGCCGCTGAAGGCGCCCCCGCCGTGATGCCCGATTCCGCCATAGGTGTCGACGACGATCTTGCGTCCGGTGAGACCGGTATCGCCGGCCGGTCCTCCGATGACGAAGCGGCCGGTGGGGTTGATGTACAATGCGGTGTTTTTGTCGAAGAGTTCGCTGGGTTCCAGGGCGGGGATGATGACCTCCTTTTTGAGGAAGTCCACGAGATCCTTGTGGGCGATCTCCTGTCCGTGCTGGTGGCTGAGGACCACCGCGTCGATATGGTGGGGTCTGCCGTGTCGGTAGGCGAGGGAGATCTGGCCCTTTGCGTCGGGGCGAAGGAAGTCCGTCCTCCGGCGGACAGAAGCGGCCCGTTTCAACAGCTCGTGCGCCCAGTAGACCGAAGCGGGCATCAGGACGGGGGTTTCTTTGGTCGCATAGCCGAACACCATCCCCTGGTCGCCGGCCCCGTCGTGATCCACCCCAAGGGCGATGTCCGCCGATTGCCGGCCGATCAGATTGGTGACGGAAAGGCTTTCCGCGTCAAAGCCGATTCCTTCGATCGTGTAGCCGATCCGCCGTACCGTATCGCGGACGATTGCATCAACATCAATCTCCGCATTCGTGGTAATCTCCCCCCCGACGATCACCGTATTCGTGGTGGCGAAAACCTCGCAGGCGACCCGGCTGTTCGGATCGCCTTCCAGACATGCATCCAGGATCGCATCGGCGATCAGGTCGCAGACCTTGTCGGGGTGTCCTTCACCGACCGACTCCGAAGTAAGAACACGGTTTCTTAAAAACATAAAACCCTTCCTGCATGCGGAAGGGGGAACTCAAAGCAAAATCTGCTGCGCTCCCCTTTTAGCATCGTTGTTTATTGACGCCAGCAAGCCGGGAGGCCATCAAATCGACGTCATGGACAGATAGTAGCACGCTTGAGCTTTTTGGGCAAGAACCCTGAAGGTGATGGCCGGCAATGGTATGGTTTACGCACGCTCGGGAAGTTTTATCCCAAGCTTATACATCTTGCGAAATTGTTTTATGGTGTTCTCCCTGTTCTCCCTGTTCTTCCAATATCGGTCATATGACTCGGAAAAATCAGAGGATGCTTTTTCCGAGGGATATATGATGAGACAAGGGACGATTATCTCCCGATCTGCAACACCAAGTGTCTCTAATATTGTCTCATCCCGGGCATAACCTGAAACTTGACGTATATCGTTGATATCATACGCATCATTATCGTATGTATATTTATACTTCGTGTCGATAACCAGTTTCTTTTTCGGATCAATAAAATCCGCTTCACCATAATTTCCTGCTGCTTGATAAATAATTGAGTTTCCCGAGACCGGATAAAGATGATGATATACGTACAGCTCGAACAATAGTGACATGTCAATCACGAAAGGAGGAACGTATCGCTTCTGCATTGAACGATACTCATCCTGATATCCTCTCATGCGAAGAATCAGCTTGGCCAATCGCAAAGCCTCGGCATATCCTCTATAGATCGCGTTACTTTTGACGCCTTGCAACTCTCGAAGATTTGATATCGTTCCGATGCCGGAGAATGCTGTCGCGATATGGCTGAACCGATACGTTCCCTTAGCAGTATCGGAATCAGCTTGGTTCCATGTTGCCAGGTACTGCATGCACGCTTCGTACGCGGTTTTTAAGATACGATTTTCCAGACAGTCTGAAGAATACTCTTGATATGTACAGTACATTCTATCGGTACGGAGATTCATGAGATTCTTTTTTATATGGCTGCCAATCTGGATCTTCCCTTTAAGTTTTGCGGACAGGTTCTCTGTCCTGCTTACATAACCCTTTTTCAATGGCTTTCGAATCAAGGCCCCCAATGTGTACAAGAAGTGTAGAATAAGGATTATTGAAAAATCATCTCCATCGTCCAGGGGAATGAATGTCGAATCAATCCTGACATCATAGACCTTATTCAAATGCTCACTTGTAATAGGGGACTCAAGACATGTCTGGAACATCTTGATGTAATCGATGTTACTGATTTTTGGATCGACCCGCAGTGCGATTGAGTTTTTCTCATCCAGCCAATCAAGTCCGATGTAATAGCTGAGATAGCCTCCATAAGAAAGCCCAAGGGCCCAGATGTCTTGAACCTTTCCATTTTTTGGCTGTTCCTGATATGTAATACCGCTTGGAAACAGTTTGCTGATCTTCTCTGAGATGTTTTTGTGTTCCTTGGCCTGTATGGTCTCTATCTGGCTACTCACTCTTGAGTTCCCCTAACAAGGTTTTATAAGCTTCATCGGTAGCCTTGCAATTCAATATGCCATCACGCCGGTATTCTTCCAGCAGCGGAATCACTTCATAACGCATTTTTATTGATAACTCCGGTTCATCTTTGGCCATAAAATAGCTATGTCCAATCATGATGTTCTGCACATCGAAATCCTGGTTGACGTTCCCCTGCGATTCTAAAAAATTCTTAACTGCAGAAAATCGGTCCAATGCGAATTTTTTCGGTCCAGAAGGTCTTTCGTTGTAATACTGCTCAAGGACTCTTATATCGGCATTCAATTCGATGAAAGCAAATCGTCGACGAAGAGCATAGTCGATTTGGCCTAAGCTGCGATCGGCTGTATTCATTGTCCCGATAATAAATAAGTTATGTGGAACCGTCATGTTTACATGTGAATAAGTTAGCGACACCGATAGGGTTTCTCCACTTTTACCATCTTCCGATTCTCTTTTATCAGTCTCCAACAGGGTGATGAGTTCTCCAAAAATCTTTGAAACATTCCCCCGATTGATTTCATCGATGATCAGGACATGCGGTTTTCGATTATCACTTTTGAAACAGCTTTTGCAAATTTCCTTGAAAGGTCCATCGATGAGTTCAAATACTGGCTGCCCATTCTCTCCAATTCCCGGTTTATATCCCTCAACAAAATCCTCATAGTCCATCGATTGATGGAATGTACAGAAAACGATCTGGCCTCGACTAACTGCTTCACGATACATGTTATTCAGATCTTCTCTTGATTCAGGGATTTCCTCTCCCATAATCCTGAGAGCGATTTCCTTTGTGGCATAGGTCTTACCAACACCGGGAGCCCCTTGAATAATGATCTGTTTTTTATTTTTCAAAATATCAACTATTTCATTCATCAAATACCCCCGTTTATATTTGGAAAACAGTATTATTACTTTCTCCCAAGTCTCCTCTTGACCGATTTTTACTATGCCTTGTCGTGTCTGATACTGAAACCTGTCTTGTTCCTTGAGTTCGTATATCTTTGCTTTATAGGTAGATACCCAAGAATCATAGTCAATTTTAAAGGATTCAAATTCCGCTTCTAATGATGGATCATCCGTGACACATTTTGGCCCTGATAATACGACAGCGACTCCAATTGCGGTGAAGCCATCTGTTAACAGAATATGATCCCCGATGGAATACTCCTTATCTTCAACACCGATGACAAATGATTTCTTTCTCAAATAATCGAAGAAAAGTGGCGGTTTACCTGCTCCCCATCTGCATCCCAATTTCCAAACGGTCATTTGAATCCTTTTCCAATACTTTTACATCTGATTTTTTCGTCTATGACTATCTGTCATATTCAGAAACCAGTGCTACAATTTTTTTCCTGACTTCATCCTGACCGATTTTTGCTATGCCTTGTCGTGTCTGATACTGAAACCTGTCTTGTTCCTTGAGTTCGTATATCTTTGCTTTATAGGTAGATACCCAAGAATCATAGTCAATTTTAAAGGATTCAAATTCCGCTTCTAATGATGGATCATCCGTGACACATTTTGGCCCTGATAATACGACAGCGACTCCAATTGCGGTGAAGCCATCTGTTAACAGAATATGATCCCCGATGGAATACTCTTTATCTTCAACACCGATGACAAATGATTTCTTTCTCAAATAATCGAAGAAAAGTGGCGGTTTACCTGCTCCCCATCTGCATCCTAATTTCCAAACAGTCATTTGAACACTCCTTTTCCAACATTTTTATTTCTATCTGCTTTTAGAGTCATTCTCTCCAATAACCTTATTTCAAAGCAGACAGACCGGTGCTAATAGTTATTTTCTCCAAGAAGTGCATTCCAGCGGTATTGATTGAGAAAACTACTGTGCCCAGTGTAACACTCGATGCATGCACTCGCAACAACTTTCACTTATAGCAATGGTAGCGACCCTAGCGGTACCGCCATCCTCCGCTTTCAAGAAGGATTCTCAGCTCCTTCGCCTTCTCCTCGCTGAACTGGGCTCCCCGTTGGGTGACAATCTCGCCGGCAAGAATCGAGGCGATCATTCCCGAGGCTTCGATGTCCATCCCCTTGGTCCGGGCATAGAGGAACCCCGCCGCATAGACGTCGCCCGCTCCGGTGGTGTCGACCGGGTTGGGGGTTCCCTTAGGTGGAATCTTTATGATCGTTCCCTCGTGAGCGATGAACGAACCCTTGTTTCCGTCTTTTACGATCGCGATTCTGCAGAGTTTGCCCATCGAGCGGCAGCATTCGTAGGGGTCGTAGTTGTCAAAGAGGATTCGGGCTTCTTCCCGGTTCGCAAAGACGATGTCGCACGATTCTTTGATCAAGTGAAGGAATGCTTTGTGGTAACGCCCGACGGCGAAGGGATCCGCCACGTCGAAGGAGACGATGGTGTGGTGCTCTTTGGCGATCATAAGAGCCCGTTCGATCGCCCTTCGCTGGGATGCCGTATCCCACATATAGCCGGTGAAGTGGAAGATCTCGGCGTTTTTTACCGACTCTTCGGAGACGTCGGCCGCTTCATACAGGCGATTCGCCCCCAGAAAGGTATTCATGCTCCGTTCACTGTCTTCGCTGATGAGAATGATCGTGGAACCGGTCTTCTGCTTGTCGGTACAAACGAGTTCGTCCCGAACCCCCAAGGAGGCAAGGCGCTCCCGATAGATCGTCGCATAGGAATCGTTGCCCAGCTTCCCCGCCAACGTTGTTTCCACTCCCAGAGATGCGAGGGCGATGATCGTGTTCGGACACGATCCGCCGCAGGAGTAGGAGACATCCCGGCCCTCAACCATCTGCAGCAGCTCTTCCCGGCGCTCTTCGTCGATCAGAGCCATCGTACCCTTATGAATCCCGAGCCGGGCGATATCTTCGTCGCTCGCGTTGATGATGATATCGATGAGGGGATTGCCAATTCCGTAGACCATTACCGTCTCCTCTGTCCGCGCTCATTCTAACACCATAAAGCAGCCTCGTACAACGCTTGATTGGAGGGCGGGACGGAAGTACGATAGAGATATGAGCGAATATCGGATCATCGGCGGAAACGCGGCAAGTGGCGAGGTGTTGATCAGCGGCAACAAGAACGCCGCCCTTCCTTGCCTTGCGGCGACTTTGCTCACCGACGATCCGATCCGTCTCTCCAACGTTCCCGAAATTGAAGATGTAAAGGTGATGATCGCCCTGCTGGAAAGCCTGGGTTCTTCCGTTGTCCGCGAAGGCAAAGGGGTGTATACGATCCAATCCGGAAGCGGCGGGGCGAGCCTGCCAAAAGATCTGGTCCAAGCGGTCCGCGGTTCGATCCTCCTGCTCGGACCGCTGCTCGCTCGGAACGGCGAAGTGACGATTCCTCCCCCCGGAGGGGATGTGATCGGCTTAAGAAGATTGGACACCCACTTTATCGGGTTGTCCGCATTGGGAGCAAGTGCCAAGCTCAATGAAGACGGGTCGCTTCATTTCAAGATTACCGGGAGAGGCCTGATCGGGAATGATATCTTCCTTGATGAAGCTTCGGTGACCGCCACCGAGAACGTGATCATGGCCGCTTCCCTCGCCGAAGGAGAAACGACGGTCTTCAATGCGGCGTGCGAGCCGCATGTCCAGGATCTTTGTCATCTTTTAATGCGGATGGGCTCCTCGATCGAGGGGATCGGTTCAAACCGCCTGATCATCACCGGATCGAAGAAGCTTACAGGAGCTTCCTATACGCTCGGCTTCGACTACATGGAAGCGGGCTCGTTCATCGGCCTGGCCGCCGCCACCGGGGGCCAAGTCCTGATCAGGGGGATCGATCATCAGCACCTTAGGATGCTACAGCTGGGCTTCGAGCGGATCGGCATCGCTTGGGAACATGACGGACCCTCTTCGATTCTCGTCCCCAAAAAACAACGAAAAGTTCTTGTCAAAGAGGTGGGAGGGCAGACCACCAAGATCGACAGCGCTCCATGGCCGGGATTTCCGGCGGATCTGCTGAGCATCCTCACCGTTGCAGCGACCCAATCCCGCGGTTCGATTCTCATCCACGAGAAAATGTTCGAGTCGCGGATGTACTTCATCGACTGGCTGATCCGGATGGGTGCGGATATCATCCTCTGCGATCCCCACCGGGCGGTGGTTCAGGGGCCGAGCGTTCTGATCGGATCGGTCTTGAGCAGTCCCGATGTCCGGGCGGGGATGGCCCTCGTCATCGCAGCGGCCGCCGCCCGGGGGGAGTCGGTCATTCAAAATATCTACCAGATCGAGCGGGGATATGAGAACCTGAGTGAAAAGCTGACCTCGTTGGGAATCGACATGGTTCGAAGCGGTTAAACGTTTTTCTTTTTTGTGCACAAGTTATCCACAAGGATACTAAACACCCTATAACCCCCAAGAAACAAATAAGAAAAACAAAAGGGGCGCCGTCTAAAAATACAGAGATAAGCTATCTGTTAAGTTTTTATATTAAATAAAAATAAACTCTTGTTTAGTGGTTTGTTTTACTCTAAAACCGATATAAGTTTTATGTGGTTTTTAGTAGGTTGGACACAACTTAACGGAACTCCCTCTACCCAGCGTATCCACAAGTTGTCCACAGGCTGTACAGAAGAGAAAAACATCATGTAATTACCTTGATAGCGAGAGTTAGAGGTTACTTTCCCGTTGGATCCCGCCCTCTTGTTCATCTGATAACATGTGGATAGCTTGTCCCTACAGCTCTTCTTCGGCAAACTCCTGTTCATCGATCTCGATCCAGCGATTGTTTTTTGCATGAAGCGATGCCCGCCTCAGGACTGAAAAAAGCTGGCGGACATTTCCCGGCCAGTGGTAGCTTTGAAGCAGCTTGATCGATGTATCGGTTACCGGGCGTCGTTCGGAGAGGGTCGAATAAAAATGCCGGATGAGCAGGGGGATGTCTTCCTTGTGCTCCCTTAGCGGCGGCATATGGATCTGGGCATCAGTGATCCGGTAGAAGAAATCTTTGCGCATCTGTCCTTCGGCGACCAGCCTTAAGAGCTTTTCATTGCTGGCGGTGACGAGTCTGAAATCGCTTGAACGGAGCTTCGTATCGCCGAGGCGCCGATATTCCCCGTTCTCCAGCAAACGAAGCATATGGGCTTGGAAGATGAGCGGCAGATTCTCCACCTCATCCAGAAAGAGGGTGGAGTTGTTTGCCTGGCATAGGAGGCCGATGAGTTCGTTGGTCGCGTCGGTGAACGCTCCTTTGGCATGTCCGAAGAACACCGATTTGCCGACAGCGTCATTGAGCAGCGAGCAGTTGATGGCGATGATGTGCCGCTGGGGAAAACGACGGCGGTGAAGATACTCGGCGGCGAGCTCTTTTCCCGTCCCGGTTTCGCCGTAGATGTGCACCGGGCAATCTTTCGTCGCATAGAACTCAAGCAGGCTTCTCAGCTCGACCATCAGCTTGCTTTCACCGACAAGACCGCTGGACCAGACGGGAGATGATTCTTTGACGAGTTCCGTCTTTCCGATTCGGCAGATCTCTTGGAACACCTCCTCCCAGTTGACGGTTCGCTTGTGCATCAACCGGATCTTCAGATCATAGGGGTTGCGGAAGTTTTGAACCGGCTCATCCCGGGTGAAGATGATAATCGGGGCGGAGCATCGACTTTCACCGAGGTGGCGGAGAATTTGGCCGGCGGTAATCTTCGGCTCTTTGGTGTCGATGATGATCATGTCGGGAGTCTCGGATTCAAGGGCTTCAAAGAGCGCAGCCGGCAGGTTGAAGAGCTGAAGATATGGTTGGGTAAACTGTAGCTTAAACCGCTCCTTGGTTCTCCAGTCCAAGGAGAGTACGAATAGAGACATACGTATACTCCTATCTTGTTTTAAGGGTGTAAAGGAGAGGCAAAGGAGTAGAACGCAACCCTACCATAGTCTTACCAAAGACATTCAACGGCTATCTACTATCATTTTGAGAGGTTTTTAGCGGTGAAGAAGCTCTTGGAGGCTGCCGAGCGCGTAGATCGCCGCGGTTTCGCTGCGAAGAATGTTGCTTTTCAGGAAGACAGGGAGAAACCCCGCCTTCTCCAAAAAGACGCACTCCTTCTCGCTGAACCCTCCCTCGGGACCGATCAGGACACCGATCGGGGCGTTCGGATCGAACGTTTTGGCGTATGTCGAGAGGTCTTTGCTTTGGGAGCGGGAGGACTGGTGAAGGAAGAGGAGGGGGCCTCTGCCGGCCCACCACTCGGTAAGCTCCCGAAGATCGAGCACCCGGTCAAGCAATGTGGTGGGAACTCTCGACCCGCTCTGCTGAAGCGCTTCGGTGATTTGAGCCTCGAGTCGGGAGAACCGGGCCCGGGTATTCTTCTTATCCAGCCGGACGGTGCAATATTCGCTGGAGACGAGGACGATCTCGCCGACGCCGAGCTCGGTGGCCTGACGAACGACCTGCTCCTCCTTCCTGCCTTTGAGCAGGCAGAGCAGGAGAACCAGCGGAGTAAAGGGCTCCTCGTAGGAGGGCAGGGCGTCGGTGGAGGCCGATGTGTCCCCGGCGACGGTGAGCCTGATCGTGCAGGAGGCGGATGCGGAAGCGGTGATGACGCCTTGGTAACGCACCCCGTTGCAATCTTGGGCGAGAAGGCGTGAGCCGGCCTTGAGGCGCAGCACATTCGTTAGATAATGCGCTTCCTTGCCCTTCAGGGTTATCTCCTCCTCTCCGTCATAGGTAGAGGGGAGGCGGTAGACTCTCATCGCCGGGCTCGAATCACGTCAATCGCCGCCTGCAATTGAGGATCGAAGGCGGGATCGGCCAACTTGCGTTCATCATAGGGAATCTTCGCCTGATACTCGTTGCGGAGAAGAATCGCCAGGATCTCATCACGGATTCCCCGCTCCCGGTTGGCGTTCACGAAGGCAGCGATATTCGCATCACTCGGTTCGGGATGGGCGGAGATGAAGGATGAGACGACTTTTTCTTCCATGAGCTCGGCAAAGGGCTCGAGCTCCTCCTCCGACATCACCAGGCTTTCCACGAACACGTCCGGCTCGATTCCTATCTTGTGGATGTTTTCCCCGTTGGGGGTGTAGTAATGAGCGGTGGTAATCTGAGCGAATCCCTCGCCGAATCTGAAGACATCCTGAACGATTCCTTTTCCGAACGTCTTTTCGCCTACCAGCGTTGCCCGATTGTTGTCCCGCATCGCCGCGGCGAAGATTTCCGCCGATGAGGCGGAGCCGCCGTTGGTGAGGACGACGATCGGAATCTCCTCGCTGACCTCCGCTTTGTTCGAGGAGAGGTAGCGTTGGTCGCGGCTTGAACCGCGCTTGCCTTGAATCGTCACGATCGTCTTGCCCGCATCAAGGAAGATGTTCGCCGCCTGCATCGCCCCGTCAACCGCCCCTCCGGAGTTGTTCCGTTCATCGATGATGATCCCTTTGATTTCATTGAGATCATATTTGCGGACGTGCTCAAGCAGCTGTTTGCCGGTTTGAGGACTGAATTCGGAGATCTGGATATAGAGAAGGTCTCGCTCCAGAAGCATCGAATCAACGGTGGGAGCCGTGATGAGCTCCCGGCGGAGCGTCAAATCGAACGAGGTTCCCATCCGATAGACGGTAATCGTTACGCTCGTATTGGGCTCGCCTCGGAGCTTGCGCGATGATTCTAGGCTCGTGAAGGCATCGACCGGCTCGCCGTCGATATGGCTGATCAGATCGCCGGCCCGCAAGCCCACCCGCTGAGCGGGGGAGCCGGGAAATGGGGAGACGATCGTGATCATGTATGTCTCGGGATCGTCCGGATCGATCGAGTCGGGGTTGGGCTTGGAGAGGTACGTCCCGATTCCTCCGTATATTCCGCTGGTTCCCTCTTCATACTCCTTCGCATCGGAGGGTTTGACGTAGAAGGAGTAGGGATCGTCAAGGGAAGCGACGAGCGCCGTAGCGAGATCGGTGAAGACCTTGTCCTTATCGACCTCTTCGATATAGATCGCATCAATGTACCGATACAGGCGCTCAAGAGCGGAGATGTCAGTGGAAATCTTATCCTGAGCGAATCGACCCGAGGTCAGACCGGTAATGAGCGGCTCGGGATCCCCCCCTGCAAAAACCGGGGCAAGGGTGAGCGCAATAAGAATAAACACAAATATGTGGAAAGCTCTGAATTTTTTCATACAGCAAGTATACTGCAACGAGTCGTCATCGACTAGGTTTCCCGGTATTGACCGGGGCCATTTAGCTTACTACACTTGCCGCATGGCAATGTACATCTCCTTCCCAAGCTGGATTAAACCGGAAATTTTCTCATTCCTGCCGATTCGATGGTATGGGCTGATGTACATCCTCGCCTTTGCGACAGCATATCTTTTCATCGTGATCCAAGCGAAGAACGGCGAGATCGCCCTGACCGGGGAGGATGCCCTCGATCTGGTGATGTGGTGCGTCGTCGGACTGATTCTGGGAGCCCGGCTGTTCTCCGTCCTGTTTTATGACGGCACCGCGTATTATCTGACCCATCCTCATCTCATATTCTGGCCGTTCCGCAACGGGAAGTTCGTCGGTCTGCCGGGAATGAGCTATCATGGCGGGCTTTTCGGGGCTGCAGCGGGAGGATGGCTGTACTCCAAAAAAAAGCGGATACCGTTTTTGGAGATCGCCGACACGGTCGTCTACAGCGTTCCGCTGGGTTACACCTTCGGAAGGCTGGGGAACTTCATCAACGGCGAACTGTTCGGGCGGGTCTCGACGAAACCGTGGGCGATGGTTTTTCCCGACGCCCCATCCTTCTCCACAAACTACGAGTGGGTGCGAAGGATCGCCGATGAGCTGAAGATCCCCTATGAGCTCGGTCAGTACATCAACCTTCCCCGGCATCCCAGCCAGCTGTATGAGGCGCTCTTCGAGGGAGTCCTCCTCTTTTTCTTCCTCTGGTTCGTCATCAGACCGAAGCGAAGGGAGAAGCCCGCCGGAACGGGATTGGCGTGGTATCTGATCGGCTACGGAACGGTGCGCTTCGTCATCGAATATTTCCGCTCGCCGGATGAACACCTCGGGTACATCATCGCCTGGGGGCGCGGTTCCGATACGATCGCCCTTTTTCAATCCGTCTTCAACATATCGATGGGGCAGATCTTCTGTCTGATCATGATCGTCCTCGGAGTGGCGATCCGCCTCATCACCCACTATAGGAGCACCAAACAGTGAATATCATCAATGCACGGGTCGAAAGCCTTCGGAGGGCGATGGCCGATGCCGGACTTGATGGCTGGATCATCAACGGAACCGATCCCCATCAAAACGAATACGTCCCCGAACGATATCGAAGCAGGGCGTTCATCAGCGGGTTCACCGGCAGTGCCGGATTGGCCCTGATCACCAAGGAAAAAGCGCTTCTTTGGGTGGATTCGAGATACTTTCTTCAAGCGGCGGATCAGATCGCCGGCACGGTCTTCGAGATGATGAAGATCGACACTCCCTCCCATCCCGATCCGTACACCTATCTGAAGATGAACCTCCCCAAGGGATCGGTCATCGGGATCGACGAGGCGACGATCCCCGTCAGCGAACGGAGGCGGATCGAAGGAGTTTTTCAGAACACCCTCGTCCTCAAACCGATGAAGGATATCCTTGATGCCGTCTGGACCGATCGCCCGGTGCTGCCGGAGCATGAGGTCGTCGAGGTTCCCGTCAACTATGCCGGCTCAAGCATGCAGGAGAAGCTTAAGCAGGTTCGCTCTCTGATGATCGAGGCGGGAGCGACCCACCTGCTGCTCTCCACACTTGATGACATCGCATGGCTGACGAACCTTCGCGGGAGCGACATTCCCTACAATCCGCTCTTCATGAGCTATATGCTGATCAGCACCGAACGGGCGTGCCTGTATACCGGCGAAAAACGCTTTACGGAACAGCTCAGGGCACGATTGGAAGAAGATCTTGCAATTCGGCCGTATACCCAACTTCAGGACGATCTTCCCAACCTGTGGAAACACGCCGTGCTCTACTACAACCCCCAAAAGACCAGCGTGATGGTCGAAAAGAGCTTCGGTCCCTACGAGAAGATCGAAGGACGGGAGTTCACCACCGACCTGAAAGCTCAAAAGAATGAGGTGGAACTGGAAGGAATGAGAAGAGCCCACCTTCTGGACGGCGTGGCACTGGTCAACTTCCTCGGTCGGCTGGATAGGGAAAACGGCTCCTATACGGAGTTGGAGCTGGCAAAGCGGCTGCTTGATGAACGATCCAGAAACGAGCACTTCCTGGGGGAATCCTTCAACGCGATCAGCGGCTTCGGAGCCCACGGGGCGATCGTTCACTATGCGGCGGATGAACAATCGAACGCCAAGGTGGAAGGAGACGGCCTGCTGGTCCTCGACACCGGAGGGACGTATGCGTTCGGCACGACGGATGTCACCCGGACGATTCTGTTCGGGACTCCGACCGAGGAGCAGATCCGCGATTACACCCTTGTGCTCAAGGGTCATCTCGCCCTTGCTTCCGCCCGCTTCCCCGAGGGCACCAACGGGTATCAGTTGGATGTGCTTGCCCGTCAGCATCTCTGGCGGGAAGGGCTTTCCTACCTCCACGGAACCGGTCACGGTGTCGGCTTCAGGCTCAACGTCCATGAAGGACCGCAGTCGATCAGCCCCAAACCGATCGTCGCACCGCTCAAGGAGGGAATGGTCGTCAGCGACGAGCCCGGAATCTATCGAAGCGGATCGCATGGAATCCGGATTGAAAACCTGCTGGCGGTTCAAGAGGATGAAAAGACGGAGTTTGGAACCTTCTACAGCTTCGAGGTCCTCACCCTCTGCCCCCTTGAGCGGGACCTGATCGACCCGGAGATGCTTACTGAAGAAGAGATCGAGATGGTTGATGCGTACCACGCATGGGTATATGACGAACTGTATGAATTGATAGACGACGAGGCGATCGAATATCTTGAATATGCGACACAGAGCTTCTTAGGAGAAGAATAAGATGGTAAAACCGTTACAAAAACTGGGAAAAATCAAGCGCAAAGGACCCGTTGTCCTGTTGATCATGGACGGGGTGGGCTTTGGTAAATACAAGGAAGGGGATGCGGTCGCCGCCGCCGTGACGCAGACCCTCGACCGCCTCTACCGGGAAAATCCCTGGACGAAGCTGAAGGCTCATGGAACGGCGGTGGGGCTCCCCAGCGACGATGACATGGGCAACAGCGAGGTCGGTCACAATGCGATGGGGTGCGGAAGAGTCTTCAGCCAGGGGGCGAAGCTGGTCGCCAACTCGATCGAAACCAAAGCGATGTATGAAGGGGATACGTGGAAGAAGCTCATCCGGAATGTCAAGGAGCACGATTCGACGCTCCACTTCATCGGGCTCTTAAGCGACGGAAACGTCCACTCCCACATCGACAACCTCAAGGCGATGGTCGCCCAAGCCAAGGTCGAAGGGGTATCGAGAGTTCGGGTCCACGCCCTTCTGGACGGGCGGGATGTCGGGGAGCTCTCGGCATTGGAGTACTTCCAGCCCTTTGAAGCGTTTCTGGAAGAGTTGAACGACGAAGACTTCGATGCAAGAATTGCAAGCGGCGGCGGCCGAATGGTAATCACGATGGATCGCTACAACGCCAACTGGAAGATGGTCGAGAAGGGGTGGCATACCCATGTCCTCGGCGAGGGGCGGCTCTTCGCCTCCCCGACGGAAGCGATCGAGACGCTGAGGAAGGAGACCGGAGCGATCGATCAGGACCTTCCGCCCTTCGTCATCGCCGAAGGGGGCAAGCCGGTCGGAACGATCGAGGACCATGACAGCGTGATCCTCTTCAACTTCCGCGGCGACCGGGCTCTTGAGATCACCAAGGCGTTCGAGGCGGAGGAGCTTGTTGAGTTTGACCGAAAGCGGAGGCCGAACGTCGAGTATGCGGGAATGATGGAGTATGACGGGGACCTGCACGTCCCGGCCCAATACCTCGTCTCTCCCCCGGCGATCGATCGGACGTTGGCCGAGTATCTCACGAAGAGCGGAGTGCGGCAGTTCTCGATCTCCGAAACGCAAAAGTTCGGCCACGTAACCTACTTCTTCAATGGAAACCGCAGCGGCAAGTTCAGCGAAACCCTGGAGGAGTACGTGGAGATCCCCTCCGACACGGTTCCCTTTGAAGAGCGCCCATGGATGAAGTGCGCCGAGATCGCCGACCGGGTGATCGAGGAGATCGAAAGCGGCACGTGGGACTTGATCAAGCTCAACTTTCCCAATGGCGACATGGTTGGACATACGGGAGTCTATCAGGCGGTTGTCTGTTCGATGGAGGGGATGGACCTGCAGATCGGAAGGATTGAAAAAGCGGTTCGAGATGCCGGAGGAGTGTTGATGATCACCGCCGATCACGGAAACGCCGATGATATGTATGAGCATACCAAGACCGGCGAAGTCGCCCGCAAAGAGGACGGCACACCGAAAGCGAAGACGAGCCACTCCCTCAACCCGGTTCCCTTCATTCTGGTCGATCCGCTCTACAAGGGTGAATATGAACCGACATTGAAGGAAGGATTGGGCATCAGCAGCGTTGCCGCCACGGTGATGAATCTCCTTGACTTCGATCCACCCGAATTCTACGACAGCTCGATCATCACGATGAAGTAAAAGATCTTTTGATACATCCTCCGATTGAAACCTGCTAAGATGGAAGCAGGAGGATCGGATGGGTATTGACGATCGATTGAAGCGCCTGAGCCGCCTTCAAGGAGAAGATCCGGGAATCTTCGCCCTGGCGGTCCATTCGTTCATCGAAGGGGAGCTGCGCCGGCGGTACGACCTTCCCTATGAAGAGGAGCCGAGCTTCAATGCGCTCAGCGACCGACTGGTCGAAGAGGTGGGCGAAAAAAGCCGGCAATTCCTGGCGAATCTCAAAGCCGCCCACAAGGCGGTGAATGAGGTCCGTCATGAGTTCAATGCTCTCGGCGTCGACCACGCGTTGATGGCGGCGGCTCATCTTTACACGTTCTGTTACTTTATTGATATCGATGAAGGAGCTCTGCAGACGCTCTATAAGATCAAACGGGAGTTGGATGATACCTGGACCCGCTCGGAGAGCCGGAGCGAACTGATAACAAGCAATCAAATCCTCCAAACGGAGCTCCAAAAAATACTTGCCGAGAAGGGATCGCTCTCCGATCAGCTTTCCGAACTGAAGGAACGGGAGGAGGAACGAGAGCAGGTTGATGATCGGATCCATTCATTGGAACATCAGATTCGGAACCTTTTGAAAGACAAGGATCGAAACGAAAAAAAGATCAAAGAACTCCGGGATGAACGGCATGTACTGCAAGTACAGCGCCGCTCTTTGGAAAAGCAGACCCGCGATCTTGAGGAGTATCTGCACGTGATGCGGACGATGACCTCCTACACCCGGACCCGCCGGGATTATGAACACCTTATCCTGCGATTATCCGCTCAGCAGGAGGAGGCGCTTCGCCGAATCGATCTGAGCAGCGATTTTTTGATCACCGGTGGCCCGGGAACGGGGAAAACCCTCGTTCTTCTCAAGGCGATCGGAAAGAAATCGGAAAAGAGCAACGTCGCCCTTCTCACCTATACGAACTCCCTTGCCAAATACGATCAATATCTGACTCGGCTGCTAGGCATCGAAATGGGGCAGATCATGACGATCCATCACTTTCTTCGGGAGCGGATAGAAGAAGGAGAAAGCATCAAGGTGCTGGCCGGAGGGGATACGGACATTCTCATCAGGCTTTGTGAGCCGTACGCCTCTTTGCAGTGGACCGCCAAAGATATCTACGATGAAATCGTTCACGTTCTTTGGGCGTTCGGTCATACCCGCCAGCGCTACTGCATCGATCTGGTTCAACGATCCGGAATGGAGAAAGAGCTCGATGAAGCGATGCGAAGCCGGATCTGGGAGGCGAAGGAGGCTGTCGAAGCGTTCATCGAGGAGACGAAACAGCTTCCTTTTCAATATTTCCCGATCCAAGCGTTGAAGGTCGCCGAGGAGCATCCCGTTACGATCTTCGATCACTTGTTTATCGATGAGGCGCAAGATGCCACCGTCATGACGCTCACCGCCCTGAAGCGGTTCGTTTCCAAATCGATCATTCTTGCCAGCGACGGGGAGCAGGCGATCTATCAGCCGGGCTTTTCCTTCACTCAAGCGGGGATCGATGTATCCGACAATCGGGTAATCCTCCAAGAGAATTATCGCTCCACGTTGCAGATCCACCGGCTTGCCCAACGGTTTGAGCGGCGAAGCGAAAGCGAGCAATCGAGAGCGCTGCGCGATGGTCCGAACCCCGAACTTCACCGGGGTCGTGATGGATCGGGGTTGCAGAAGTTGGTCGTCGAGCGGGCAATGCTGTTTATCGAACGGCTTGAGTACGAGGAAGAAAACATTTGTATCATGTGCCCCTCGAGCTCCTGTTATCCGGAGCTTGAGCAGGCTTTGACGAAGGCGGGGATTTCAAGCGTCCGAGTCAATGATGAGCGCTTCACGTTTGGTGAGGAGTACCACGGGCATCTTCGCCTCTCCACCCTGCATTCGGCCAAAGGTCTCGATATTCCCGTCGTGCTGCTCTATCTGCCGTTTCTCCCCCGAGTGAATGAATCCTATGATGAATCGGTCAACAATGAATTGATTCGAAAGCTCCTGTATGTAACGATGACCCGGGCGATCGATCATCTCAACGTCTTTACGCTTGTCAGTCCGAAAGAGGAGATCATCAGGGAGTTGATCGCCGCGTTTTAGATATGGTATGAACGCGATGCCAGCACGAGGATTGTCGCCCCCGCTCCATAGATAATGAGGCCGATGATGTTGTAGAAGGTCCGTTGGCTGATCGAGACGAAGGCGTTGCCTACGGTAAGGAGTAGGAAGGCGACGGTCTTGAAGCGGGTATCCCGCTTGGTGTGTTCGCCCAGCGCGATCACGAGATAGGATAGGGCAGCTACGACGGTGAGGGTGATGCAGATCGACAGGAAGAGCGAATCGCTTACTCCTGCCTCCAGGAGGAAGGAGGGGTCGTTGGGGCTGCTGGGAACCAGCAGGGCCAGAAGCGCGGAGCCTGCCGCCCCCACGAAGGTTATGAAACCGATGCGCGAGGGGCTTAACCGTAGAAACAGCAGCGACCCGATCAAAAACAGGAACGAGGTATACAGCAGGCTTCCATGGTAGATGAAGGTCAGGACTCCTCCGTCCAGAAGAAACGTTCCGGTAATCGCCTGATGAAGGGGAAGGATTTTAATATTCGCAAGAACGATCGTGAGAAAGAGCACCGGCAGGAGCTCCGCTTCGCTGCCGAGGTTCGCCCGATATCGGGTAGCCAGAAGCAGGGAGACAAGGAAGGTGATCCATATATGAATCAACGCCGGCCAGAGGTGGGCGCGAGCCTCAAGGACAAGGTGTCCATCCTGTGAAGCGATGAGGGTGACGATTACGACAAAACTCAGGGCCATGGTAACCAGGCCCTGAATGAGGTTGAACGTGAACCGGACCCCTTTGCTCATACGATGTCACGATGAGGAGTCTTTACCAGAACACCCATTCGACTGCAGGTGTACGCCGCTCCGAAGGAGGCGACGTATGTATCGATGAGAATGCCGACACCGTTGAGAATCGGCATCAATGCAACCATCGACATGTGAGCTCCGTAGAGATCGATCTTGAGGAAGTTGAGGGTGAGGGTGGTGATGAAGAAGACCTCAAACCCCACGTACAAAGGACTGACGAAGGAGAAAAGCGCCGAAGCGAGGGCGATGGTGAGAAGAATCATGTCTTCGGGCACGCTTCCCGTTGCCGCATAGATCATCGTCAGCGTCGCGAGGGTCGAGACGAGCGCGGAGCCGCCCCTGCCGATCAAGGTATAGATCGGAATCGCCGTTCCGCTGACCCGCTTCTGGACACTGAGGTTTTGTCTTGCCAGGCTCATCGTGGCCGGGGTGGTGAAGAAGATCGAGCCGGTGAACATCCCGGCAAGGGCGGGAGCGAGCATCCGGTACAGAATCCGATAAGGGTTCACCGAAAAGAGGGAGAAGATCGCAAGAAGAAGCGGCAGAATGACGAAGAGGGCGAGAAGCACCCCAAGACCCAAGATCATCAAGAACGGCAACATCACGAAGACGGTGCCTTCCTTGGCGACGGAGATCAGCCAATGGGAAGAGATGAAGAAGAGAAAGATCGCCCCACATTGGGCCCACGCTCTGGCGAGCCGGAAGAAGGTCTCGCTGAAGGAGTTCATGACGACATAGGCGGGACGGATGATCTCGACGTTCGGCTTTAAAAACCACCCGAGGAAGAAGGCGATGATGATCACCGGCAGGAGAAAATCATCCGCTTTCACCAGCGTGTAGAAGGGGTTGACGATCGTAAGGTGTCCCAGAAAGGTGGAGAACGATTGCAATCCGACACTTGAAAAGGTGCCGGGGTCCGTGCCCGCCGAAGAGGAGGCGGGGAACGGCAAGGGCAGGAAGCGGAAGACCGCCGCTGCGCTCAAGACAAGGAGCAGGGTGGAAAAAACACTCCAGAACACGGTGGTTCGAGCAAACGTGCAGCCTTTGCCGTCTTTCCGCAAGGAAGCGATGCCGGCGGAGAAGCTGAAAAAAACCAAAGGAATGAGGATGAACCCGCCAAGTTGGACCAGCACGGCGGTGACGGTATACGTTGCTTGCTGGAAGAAAGAGGACTCACCGAAGACCAAGGTTGCCGCTAGCCCGAACGCTGTTGCCGCTAAGTAACTAATCCACGTTTTCATACAAATTAGGGTACATCATCAAAGGTAGCAAGTCAATCAAAGGAAAGGAAGTGTTTGTCGGAAGGAATCATCAAATCAGCTGATGAATTCCATCAAAAGAAACACCTAAACAGGAAGGGATGTCATTTGGAAAGAGGGAGGGGGAACACGATGCCCAATTCTTTTCCGATGCTCTTCAATTGTGAAACGACGTTCGCTGACAAGGGAACACCCTCCACATCAGAGCGGGCCTCCGCTTCCTGCTCCTTCTGCCCCGCCCACAACACCCGCTTGTGTCCTTCGGCGACGGGTGTTTCATTGAGTTCGGATAAGAGCGCATCGACATCGTTTTTGAGCTCATCCGGATCGCGGAACAGGTCGAGGCGGATCGCACCGAAGAAATGGCAGACCCGGGCGCTCGTCGCTTCGCTGTCTTTCACCGATTTTCCGAACGTGCCGCCGCTTAGGATTGCCGTCATCATGTCGACGAGGACGGCCAGGCCATAACCCTTGTGTCCCCCGAGCTCCTCGCCGGCTCCGCCAAGCGGAAGGAGACCGCCGCCCCGTTGATAGAGCATGTCATCAAGAAGCCGGGCGGCATCGGAGGTTACCGCTCCGGTCGGATCGACCGCCCATCCTGAAGGAAGGGGATGTCCTTCCCGGTTGTACACTTCGATCTTTCCCCGAGTCACTCCCGTCGTGGACATGTCAAGGCTGAACAACTTCCCCTCATGTCCGGGAATCGCTACGGCGATCGGATTCGTGCCGAACATCGCCGTGGTTCCGAACGTGGGAACGCCAAGGGCGGCGGTGTTTGTCATAGCGATGCCGATCATATCGCTTCGGGCGGCCATCTCCGAGTAGTATCCGGCGATTCCGAAGTGGTTGCTGTTTCGAATGGAGGCGAATCCGACACCGGAAACCTTCGCCTTTTCAATCACTTGATCCATCGTCTTCCTGCTGAGGCTCATGCCCATCGCCCCATTGGCATCAAGGACGAGGGAGATCGGGGTTTCCCGAAGAATCGTCGGTTGAATTCCGCCGCTCATGATCCCGAGCCGAAGGCCGTTTTCATAGCGCCAGAGGCGGGCGACACCGTGGCTTGCGATTCCGCGGGCATCCGCACTGACAAGAATCTCGGAGGAGTCGACCGCCTCCTCCTCTGAAAGGCCGAGGGCGATGAAAACGTGAGTACAAAAGTGTTCCAATGCCGTTCGGTCGATATGGTACGGTTCCATCCTTGTCACTCCGGGAGGGCGAGGAGGCGTTTGAGTCGGTAGGAGGCGTTTAATTGAGCATCGAAAAGGGTTTTCACGTAGGAGGTGGGATCGAACTCCGGCTCGTTCATTGCTATGGAGAGCGCACTGAGGAAGATGAGCTCCTGCATCCTTTCCTTGTCAAACCAGATGACCCCCTGATACTCATTCACCAAGCCGTAGGTGCGAACCCGTTCCTCCTCCAAAAGTCGGGCAAGCGTTTCCTGTGGCTTCTCCCCTTTTCTGTACGCTCGGTGGGCGCACACCACGATCGCACCGCTTTGGCACGCTTTGCGCTGATCATCACCGACAAATCCCGCTTTGTTAAGCTTCTCGGCGTAGAAGCGGCAGAGCTGAAGCCGTTCGGCAAGGGTGATCACCTCTTCTATCCCGGCGTCATCTCCGACGAACGGATTGAGGAAGAACGCCGAGCTGACGATCACCTCCAGCTCGTCAAGGAGCAGCCGGCTTTGGCTGAAGAGACGGGTGGAGTGGTCGGCAAAGAGGGTGTTGAGGCGTTTGACGGTCTCCATGATCGCTTTTACATCGGGATCACGCGGCGGATGGTTGAGGATCTTTTTCGTTTGAGGGTGAAGCAGCTCGTAGGCGGTCGTCAGGTGAGCATACGCTTCTCCCAAGGAGAGGAGAAGCGTTCGTTCCGCTTTGGAGGAGCTTGTCCGGTCAAAGATCGACGAAAGGAGGGAGAAGAAGCTTTCCGAGCGGAGGTTCTCCATCGCCTCGGTGACCGGGCGGAGGCGGAGAGCCATGATCTCCTCTTCAAAGTTGGCGATTCCCTGACCGCCGATTCGTTCGTACAGCTCGGCATAGACGCCATCGGAGTCTTCGACTTCACGGATATTGAGGAACACCTTCGTTTCAAACCCCCAGAGGTGGACCCAGAGTCCGTCATCAAAGAGCTTCAGTGAAGGACTCATATAGGTAAGCTTGTCGGTGAAGGAATCCCAGATGACGAAGCGACGGCCGCTTACCGTCAACCCGAGACTTTCCGCCAGCGACTTGGTGGCGGTGTGCTTGCCCCCGTTTTGTTTTATCAGCTTGGGGGAGGAGTGCTTTATCGTTCCCTCGACCTTCTCATACTGGTTGTTGTAAAGGATCAGGGAGCGCTCGGTATCCGTTCCGTTGACGTAGCAGAACGCCGATTCATGGACGTGTCCGCCATGAACCAGATCAAAGAGCTCAAAGTACTCCACATCGCTGTAGAGGTAGCGGCGCTTCAGCAGAGGGAAGATTCTCCGGTAGTGTTCATCGACGAGGTGTTGATTGGCCGTCTCGTCCCAGTAGGCCCGGCGATACTCCATCCCGTATTTTTCCCTGAATCCCTCGACCTGACCGTGACCGAACATCGGAAGGCCCGGCATCGTTGCAAGGAGGGTGCACACTCCAAAATACTTGTCGCCGTCGCCGAATTGGGCGATGGCGGTCTCCTCGTCGGGGTTGTTCATGAAGTTCACGAAGCGCTTGAGGATTTCCGGTTCATAGATGAGGGTGTTTTTGATCGTATCCCGGTATTTTTTATTCTCCTGGTTTTTGAGCATGTTCATGAACGCGCTGTTGTACACCCGGTGCATTCCCAAGGTTCGGACGAAGTAGCCCTCCATCATCCAGAACGCTTCGGCAAGCAGGAGGGTGTCAGGCAATTCCTCATTGATCCGGTCGACGACCTCCCGCCAAAACTCATTGGGGATCAGGCGGTGGAACGTCTCGTCATCGAGTGAATGGGGAACTCGGCCGGCGATGTCGCCGCCTCTGCCGGGGCGGGGATACCAGAGCCGTTGAATGTGCTTCTTCGCCAACGTCATCGCCGCATCGAAGCGGATGATCGGGAAGTTCATCGCGACGTGCTTGATCTGCTGATACACCATCTCCCGGGTCTTCGGGTTGAGGAAATCGAGCTGAGCGGTGTCGTTCCAGGGCATCGATGTTCCATCGTTGCCGTGGAAGATATAGTGTGTCTCACCGGTATTGAGGTCTCTTCTTTGGAACGTGACCGCTGCGTCGCTGCGGTCGTAGTAGTGGTCTTCCAGCTTGATCTCAACGTTGGGATTGGAGGAGAGATTCGGTCCGTTGAACGTGTAGGAGGGGAAGGGCGGATGTCTCTGCCAGATGAAGAGGTCGGGGTTGCTCATCACCCAGTCGCTGTCGATGCCCGTGTGGTTGGGGACCATGTCGCTGGCAAGGCGGACTCCATACTTGGAACAGGTATGGCGAAGGGAATCCAAAGCGCCCCATCCTCCGATGAGGGAAGCGATCTCGTAGTTCCTCAAGGAGTATGCCGAAGCTTCGGCATCGGGGTTGCCTGTAAGGTTCTTGATCATCTTGCTGGCGCTTGAGCGCTCCCAGATCCCGATCAGCCACAGAGCGGTAAACCCTCGTTGGGCCAACAGCTCGATCTCCCGTTCGGGGATCTTGTCGAGCGTATCGATCGGATAGCCGTACTCCTTCGTCAGTTGATCGAGCCATACCAACGTGGATTTCGCGATCATTACGACATTGGGCATCCAGTTTCGATCGGCGGTGAACGCTTCATACTCATGATCGAAGAGGGAGTAGTCGATCACCGGCATCGGAGGAGCGGGACCGCCGGGTGGGAAATGGGGCTTTTCCTCCTCTTGGACGTAGTCGATCGCCCGCAGCAGGAGGCGTTTGAGCTCGCTGTCGATCATGTCCGCCCAGTGCTCGAGGATGTATCGAATCTGGTCGAGGAGCGAATCGGGATAGAGGCGGGCGGGCCGGGTAAGGAACGAAAAGAGATCATCATCTTTTGCCGCGGTGCGCTGTTGAGCATACCCGCCCATCAGGGCGGTGAGGGCCTGGTGGGCTTTGGGGAAGAACAGTCCCTCCGGCTTCAACAGAGGTTTGGAGGCGGCGATGAGGGCGGGGTTTTCCTCCATCACCTGATGGATGAAGTAGCCGCGAAGGGATTCGAGGTAGTAAAACTCCACCGGATACGATTTCGAGACAAGCAAGGGCGAGGGGAACTCCTTCATGTAGAATGTCAATACTTCCTCGATATCGTGGTTTTTCCCCACCAAGGTTCCGAGCCGGCTGAAGAAGTCCGGTTCATGTGTGTTGAGGTAGTTGGAAAGAACGCTTTGGTAGAGCTGGTGAAGCACCGCCACCGCGTGAAGCTTTCCGCTGGAAAGATAATCGTTGCCGCCCTTGCTTCGAACCTTCTCATTGTACCGGTATGCAAGCTCGGTGGCTTCCTGATAGAGCTCGTTCAAGTGAGCGTCCGAGGGAAAGAGCGGGGGAAAAAAATCAAGCTCGGTACGGGTTCGTACGGAGATTCTGAAATCGCGTGGAATCAAGAGGCACCTCCCAAACCAATGGTAATGTGAGTATATCACGCCGGGGTGATGTTGTAACCCCTTCTTAAAAGAGTACTCGCTCCATGGCTGTTCCGTCATGAAGGAGCTTTGCCGCTTCTTGCAAAATCAGGGGAAGAGAGATCTCCTCCTCAGGGGTGAACCGGGAAAGGACGAATGAGGACACCGTCCCGTGGATCGGTCGGCCGATTCCGATTCTCAGCCGCCAGAAATCACCGGAGCCCAAGGCGCTTTGGATCGACTTCAATCCGTTGTGTCCTTTCAACCCTCCCCCTTGCTGGAGGCGGATCGTTCCAAATGCAAGTTCCAGATCATCCGAGACCACGAGAATTTCATCGGCCTTGATTCCGAAGTAGGAGCTTGCCAGTCCGACCGACCGGCCGCTTTCATTCATGCAGGTCAACGGTTTCAATAAATGCCTCGGTCCGTCTTTGGCGATTTTTGCTGAAAACTTCTCGCTCCAGGTGATCGAACCGTACGCCTCCTTTGCAACCATCCACCCGACGTTGTGCCGGGTCGGCTCGTAGATTTTTCCGGGGTTGCCGAGAAAGACGATCAGTTTCATCATATCGGAAGTGTAAAAGAGGGGCTCCTCCATGACAAGATGGATGCTCTTTCGTATGATGTGTCCATGTATGCTCTTGTATTCTTTGTTCCGACGACCCAGCTTGAAGAGGTGAAGAACGCCCTGTTTGCGAAGGGGGCCGGTAGATTGGGCTCTTATGAACAGTGCAGCTTCCAAGTCAGGGGCGAGGGGCAATTCAGACCTTTGGCGGGAAGCAGCCCGTTTCTCGGAGGTGAAGGCGTGCTTGAGAAGGCGGAGGAGTGGCGCGTGGAGATGATCGTTTCAAATGAACTTGTCAACGAGGTCGTCGAAGCGCTGCTTTCCGCCCACCCGTATGAAATGCCCGCCTACCATCTCTACCCCGTATTGACCAAGGAGAGCTTTGATGGGCATTCGTGAAGAAATCCGACACCGGGTCCTGCTCCTCGACGGGGCGATGGGTACGATGATCCAAAGTCTTCGGCTGCCTCCTTCCGCCTTCACCTATCGGGGAAGAACCGCCGCGGGCCTTGCCGAAGTCTTGAATCTTACCCAAGGTGAAGCAATCACCTCGATTCACCGGGCGTATATCGAAGCGGGTGCGGACATCATCGAGACCAATACGTTCAACGCCAATCGGATCAGTTTGAGCGAGTATCACCTTGAAGACGAAGTGGCGCCGATCAACCGGCGGGCGGTCGCCCTCGCCAAGGAAGCGAGCAGGGATGCCGAGCGAAGGGTGTATATCGCCGGAGTGCTCGGTCCCACAGCTTCCGGCCTTTCCTTTTCCGCCAAAGTGGATGATCCCACCGCCCGAACCCATGATTTCGACTTCTTCCTTAAGGCCTACCGCGAGCAGGCCAAAGCCCTCATCGAAGCGGGGTGCGATCTCCTGCTCATTGAAACGGTTTTCGACACGCTGGTTGCCAAAAGCGCGATCATTGCCTGCCGGGAGGAGCTCGAAGCGGCAGGCAAAGACCTTCCGATCATGGTCAGCGTCACGTTCAGCGACGGCAGCGGGCGAACCTTGAGCGGTCAGAGCCTGGGGGCGTTCATCGCCACCCTCGCCCCCTTCGATCTCTTCAGCATCGGGCTGAACTGCTCCACCGGACCGAAGGAGATGATTCCTCTCCTAAACGAACTTCACGCGATCTCCCCCTGTTATACGTCGGCCCACCCGAACGCCGGCTTCCCCGATGAGGACGGCAGGTACACCCTCGCTCCCGATCACCTTGCCGGAGAGCTGAAGCCGCTTCTTGCAGAGGGGTTCCTGAACATCGTCGGAGGGTGCTGCGGAACGACCCCTGACCACATCAGGGCTCTCAAGAGAATCCTTCCTGCAAGCAGGCCTCGATCGGTTCCACCGAAAAAGCCCGCTCTGCTGTTGGCGGGACTGGATCTGGTCGAGGTGAAGAGGGATACCCTGCTCATCGTGGGCGAACGGACGAATGTCGCCGGATCGCGGATCTTCCGCCGCCGCATCGAACGGAAACAATGGGAAGAAGCCCTCCTCGTCGCCCGGGATCAGATCGCCGAAGGTGCCGATCTTCTGGATATCTGCATGGATGATCCGCTCTTGGATTCCAAAGAGGCGATTGTCTCGTTCTTACGGTATATCGCCAGCGACCCCACGATCGCAAAAGCGGCCCTGATGATCGATTCCTCCGACTGGTCGGTCATCGAAGCGGCGCTTGGGGAGGTCCAGGGGCGGGGGATCGTCAATTCGATCTCCCTGAAGGAAGGAGAGGAGCTCTTCATCCGCCGGGCGAAAAAGATCGCTTCCTTCGGCCATGCGTTCGTGGTGATGCTCTTTGACGAAGCGGGGCAGGCCGCAAGCTATGAACGGAAGCTTGCGATCGCCGAGCGTTCTTACACCCTCCTTGTCGAGGCGGGAATCGAGCCCTCTTCGATCATCTTCGATCCGAACGTGCTGGCGATCGGAACCGGCATCGCCGAGCACGACGCCTATGCCAAAGCGACGATCGATGCCACCCGGGAACTGAAGAAGCGGTATCCTCGTTCGTATATAAGCGGGGGAATCAGCAACCTCTCCTTCGCCTTTCGGGGAAACGATCCGCTTCGGCGCGCCCTGCATGAGGTGTTTCTGGAGCTTGCCCGCTTCGACCTCGCGATTCTCAATCCCGCATCCCGGAATCAATCCACCCTTGATGAACAGACCCGGAAGATCATCAGGAATGCATTGCTCGCCGGTGATTCCTCCCAACTTCTGAACCTCGCCTTGGCCGGGCAGGCAAAGGAAAAAATCCAAAACAACCGAGCCGGTCTCACACCGGAAGAGCTTCTTGCTCAGGCGATCATTGATGGAGAGCTCCTCGGTCTTGAAGAGGTTCTTGACTCTTTGACCCATCTCGAACCGCTCTTCATCATCGATTCGATCCTGATGGAGGCGATGAAGACCGTCGGTACCCGGTTCGGCGAGGGGAAGATGTTTCTCTCCCAGGTTGTCCGCTCCGCCCGGGCGATGAAGAACGCCGTTGATATCCTCCAGCCGCGTCTTGAGGCTCAATCAGCAGAGAAGAAGAGCTCTTCAGGCACTCGAAAGGCGGTTCTCGCCACGGTGAAAGGGGATGTCCACGATATCGGAAAGAACATCGTCGCCTTGGTCTTGAGCTGCAACAACTTCGACGTGATCGATCTTGGAGTGATGGTCGATGAAGAGACGATTCTCAACGCGGTGAAGGAGCACGACCCCGATCTCGTCGGTCTTTCAGGGCTCATCACCCCTTCGCTCAAGGAGATGGAGAAGGTCATCTCCCTCTTTGAAGCGGAAGGCCTTCAGCTTCCCGTCTTCGTCGGCGGGGCGACGACCAGCGAGGTGCATACCGCCCTGAAGCTCGCTCCGCTTTCAAAGAGCGCGGTGATCCGGACGAAGGATGCCGGCGAGATGGCCCTGACCGCCGTCGAGGTGCTCGGGCCACAAGGCCAAGCCCGTCTGGAAGCGATTCGAACGCAGTACGAAGCGATTCGAATGCGCTATACCCAAGAAGCAGAGCCCTCCAGAGGATCAAAAGAGGATCTCCTTGAAAAACAGGAGCAGAAACAAACGGGTCTGAAGGCGAAACGGTATGGAGTCTTCGTGAAGGATGATTTTGATCTTTCCGAATTGGCGAAGCGGATCAGCTGGCGGATGTACGTTCAGGGGTGGGGCGTTCCCTTTGAGGATGAGGAGGCGAAGCGGATCATCGCCGAGGCGAAGGAGCTTCTTGCCAGGGAAGAGATCGCATCCTCCTTCGAAAGGGGAATGAAGGTCGTGTATTCGATGATGAAGGTCAAAAGCGACCGCCATACGATTTCCACCGGTAGGCATGTCTTTCATTTCCTTCGGGATGAAGGAAGCGGCTTCAGCCTTCCCGATATGGTGGCCCAAGAGGACGCCGTCGGCTTCTTCGCCACCTCCTCCGCTCTTGATCTGGAGGCGATCCTCGATGACGATCCGGTAAAGACCCTGACCCTGAAGCTGCTTGCCGACCGGCTTGCCGAGGTTCTTGCTCAGGAGGCTCAATCCCTCATCGCCGATCTGTGGGTGGAAAGACCCCGCTCGATCATCCGGCCCGCGATCGGCTACCCCTCATGGAGCGACCACAGCGAGAAGAAGACCCTGTTCGAGCTGTTGGAGGTGAAGGAGCGGATCGGCATCTCGTTAAGCTCGAGCTATGCGATGAATCCTCCATCGTCGGTCTGCGGAGCGGTCATCGGGGGCGAAGGGGTCCGATATTTCACCGTCAAGGACGTGAGCCGGGCGCAGCTTGAGCGCTACGCCCGAAGAAAGGGCGTTCCCGATCGGGAGCTTGCCTCCTTTCTGAAGGATATGGGATACTGAGCCATGCGTGTAACCGAAATCATCCAAGCCTCCAAAAAACCCCTCTTCACCTTCGAACTGGTTCCGCCGCTCAAAGGCCGGACGCTCGAGCCCCTGATGGAAACGATCCGGACCCTGATGGAGTTCGACCCTTCCTACATCAACGTGACGAACCACCAGGCGGAGGTTGTCTACATTGAGCGGGAGGATGGGCTCCTTCAGCGGAAGACGGTACGCAAGCGCCCCGGCACCACCGCCCTGGCGGCGCTCATCCAGCACACCTTCGACGTTCCGACGGTGGCGCACCTGATCTGCGGCGGGATGAGCAGGGAGCAGATCGAAGACGTCCTCATCGAGCTTCACTTTCTTGGAATAGAGAACATTCTCGCCCTCAGAGGCGACCCTCCCGCCGGGGAGAAGCGCTTCATACCGATGCCCGACGGGCATGCCTACTCAAGCCAGCTGGTCGGGCAGATCGTAGATCTCAATCACGGAAGGTATCTGGATGATCAATACCGGGACGGGGAAGCGACCCGGTTCTCGATCGGAGTGGCCGGATACCCCGAGAAGCATGCCGAAGCGCTGAACATGACGGTCGACCTGGCGAACCTGAAGAAGAAGGTCGATGCCGGGGCACAGTACATCGTCACCCAGATGTTTTTCGACAACGGAAAGTATTTTTCCTTCGTGAACGCGTGCCGCTCGATCGGGATCACCGTCCCCATCATCCCCGGTCTCAAGCCCATCGCCTCGAAGCGGGATCTCAGCCTTATTCCGCAAACCTTCGGCGTCGATCTTCCCGAAGCGTTGACTTCCGAGCTTGAAGGGGTCGATTCCAACGCCGAGATCACCGAAATCGGCGTTCAATGGTGCATCGCCCAGTCGAAAGAGCTCTATGCCGCAGGGGTTCCCTCCATTCACTATTATACGCTGGGGAAAGCCCGGAACGTGGCCCGGATCGTTCGCGCCGTCTATTAACGGGTTTTGGTCACTCCGACTCTGGGACACACCGTTTCTTCCGGACAGCGGGAGCAGAAGGGGCTGACCGGGGTGCAGATCACCTGTCCGTAGCGGACGAGCAGTTCGTTCAAGGGGATCCAGAAGCGCCGGGGCATCACCTTCATCAGCGCCTGTTCACTCTCTTCAGGAGTCCCGGTGGCGATCCATCCGAGGCGGTTGGCGATCCGGTGGACGTGGCAGTCGACGCAGATCGCATCGATCCCGAAACCCAGGTTCAAGGTGAGGTTCGCCGTCTTGACTCCCACCCCCGGCAGCCGCATCAGCTCCTCCTGCGTGTCGGGAACGACGCCTCCGAACTCTTCCAGAATCATCCTGCTGATCGAGCGGATCGTCTTCGCTTTCGTCTTGTAGAAGCCGGAAGGATAGATCAGCTCCTGGATCTCTTCTTCGGTGAGATCAAGGATCCCGCTCGGAGTCTTCGCCCGGGAGAAGAGGGATCGACTCGCTTTCAGGGTCACCGCATCCTTGGTCCGCAGGGAGATCACCGTGGCGATGAGGATCCGAAACGGGTCGTCGTGCTCTTGTGCGACCAGAGAAACGGAGGGAAGAATCGTTCCCTGTTTTTCAAGGGCAAGCCGAAAGCGGTGGAAGAGGGAATCCCAGTAGTGTTCGTCCATAGGTATCAGCTACCACAGGTCGGAGCAAATGACAAGGTGCCCTACCCACCGGGGATGCAAGCTGGTACACTGCAGGAAAGGAGTTTGTGATGCCCAAGATAGAAATTTGTCTGGATTCCGTCGAATCGATCATCGCTTCCGAACAGGGCGGAGCGGACCGGGTGGAGTTCTGTTCCGACCTCTTCGAAGGGGGCCTCACTCCCTCCTTGGGAATGTTCAAGGTCGCTAAGGGGCGGACAGCGATTCCGATCAACGTGATGATCCGCCCCCGCGGCGGGGATTTCTGCTACTCCGATTTGGAGTTCGAAGCAATGAAGGAGGATGCCCGGCTCTTTAAGGAAGCGGGGGCGAATGCGCTCGTCTTCGGCATCCTCACCCCCGAAGGGAAGATCGACAAGAAACGAAGCAGGGAATTGATCGCCATCGCCCGGCCGCTTCCGGTAACCTTCCACCGGGCGTTCGACATGACTTCCGACCCTTTTGAAGCGATCGAGGATCTGATCGAACTGGGAGTGGAGCGGGTCCTCACCAGCGGCGGGGAAGCATCGGTCCTTGAAGGAGCGGACCTGCTTGCCCGATTGATCAAAGAGTATGGAAACCGGATCGTCATTATGCCGGGGGCGGGGATCACGAAGCGGAACTTCGAAAAGATCCATTCAATCATTAAGGCCGATGAATATCATCTGTATCTTCACAGCGAACAGCCGTCAAAGATGGTCCATCGGAAAGATCATGTCTACATGGGTGGATTGCTCCGTCAGGAGGAGTACCTTGTTCAACACACCGACCAAAGCCGGGTAGAAGCGATGATCGCTCTGGTGCGCTAGCGTCATCTCTTGATTTTTTCCCCCTTTCCCTCTAGCGTTTCTTCATGATACTCATTCTCAAGAAACAGATAACCGAAGCTCAGAAACATGCCATTCGCGAGTTTCTCTCCGACAAGGGATATACGGTCAAGGAGATCGTCGGTCAAGAGGAAACGGTCTTCGGGGCGGTCGGCCAATCCTCCGTCGACATCCGCCAGGTCCAGCTGCTTGAAGGCGTCGCCTCGGTGGTGCCGATCAGCAAGCCATATAAGCTTGCTTCCCGGGAGTTCAAAAAAGAGGACACGATCGTCTCGGTCGGCAAGGTGAAGGTCGGCGGCAACCGCATCGCGATCATCGCCGGACCGTGCGCGGTCGAATCACGAAAGCAGATCATGGCGGTCGCCCGAAGCGTCCACGACGCCGGGGCGGTGATCCTCCGCGGCGGGGCGTTCAAACCCCGGACCAGTCCCTATGCGTTCCAGGGCCTGGGGGAAGAGGGCCTGAAGTACCTCCGGGAAGCGGGGGATGCCTACGGCATGCCGATCACCAGCGAGATCGTCAGTCCCTCCGATGTCAATATGATGGCCAAGTATGTCGACATGTTCCAGATCGGAGCCCGCAACATGCAGAACTTCGAACTGCTCAAGGCGGTGGGGAAGACGAAGATGCCGGTCCTCCTCAAGCGGGGCCTCTCCGCCACGATTGAGGAATGGTTGATGGCCGCCGAATATCTGATGGCCAGCGGAACCGATCAGGTCATCCTCTGTGAACGGGGGATCCGGACCTACGAGCGGGCGACAAGAAACACGTTGGACATCTCAGCGGTGCCGGTGATTCAGAAGCTGACCCACCTCCCGATCATCGGCGATCCCAGCCATGCGACCGGAATGCGGGACATGGTCGGTTCGATGAGTCTGGGCCTTGTAGCCAGCGGAGCTTCCGGCCTGATGGTGGAGGTCCATACCGACCCGGACAAGGCGTTCAGCGACGGTCCGCAATCGTTGTATCCTTCCCAGTTCGAAAAGCTGATGAGAGATCTTGACGCCCTCAGCGGTGTGTTGGGCAAATCGATGGAGCGGCTGGTCAAAGTTGAAGGGCCGAAGACCGGGGGGAGTGAAAAGAAGAAGACCTCCTCGTTGGTGGTGGCGTTCCAAGGTGAACGGGGAGCATATAGCGAGATGGCGATCAGACGGGCGTTCGAAGAGGATACGGAAGTGCTTCCGTGCCCCTCCTTCACCGAGCTCTTCAACGCGGTCCGGGAAGGCCGGGCGCTCTACGGGATGGTTCCCATCGAGAACACCCTTGGCGGAACGATCGCGGAGAACCTCGACCAGCTTGAACGAAACGATGAGATCGAAGTGGTCGGCGAGCAGCAGATCAGGATCGTCCACAACCTCATCGGCCTGGAGGGAACGAAGCTCGAAACCATCACTCACATCTACTCCCACCCCCAAGGCCTTGCCCAGTGCACCAGGTTCCTCACCGAGACGATGGCCCACGCTCAAGCGGTTCCGTTCTTCGATACCGCCGGGGCGGTCGCGTACGTGAAGAGAGAGAACGATCCGAGCAAAGCGGCGATCGCCGGCGAAGTCGCCGCCCATGTGTATGAGATGGCGATCCTGGCCGAAGGAATCGAATCGCACGCCCGGAACTACACCCGGTTCTACATCATTTCCCGCAAGGAGAACGCCGAGGCGTTCAAAACTCTTCGCCCGATCAACCGCGCCTCGCTCCTCTTTACCGTTGGCGACCGTCCGGGAGCGCTTTTTGAAGCACTGTTGATTCTTGCAAAGCATCAGTTGAACATGAAGCGCCTTGAATCGCGCCCGATTCCGGGGAAACCGTGGGAGTACTCCTTCTTCGTCGAGACGGAACTGGGGGACAACGGAGCGTTCGAAGCGGCGCTGGCCGAACTGAAGGAGACCTGCCTTTCACTCAGGGTATTGGGAACCTATGGCTCAAACCGGTGAATTTACAAAAGAGACCCTCTTTCTCGGAGTACTCGCAGCGAGCGAGAACCTTTTGAACGAGGCGCTGAATTCGCTCATTGAGAGGTATGGACCGATCAAAAAGCGAAGCGAGGCAACACCCTTCACCTTTACCGACTACTACAACGAGGAGATGGGCGGGGTTCCTCTGCGCTCCTACCATATCTTCGAGGAAGCGGTGGATCCGAGCCGGTTGGCCGAGATCAAAACAACGACCAATGAGGTGGAGCAGGCGTTCAGCATAGAAGGAAAGAGGCGGGTCAACCTCGATCCCGGACTCCTCACCCTCGGCAACCTCGTCTTGGCGACGACGAAAAACCGTTCCCACCGAATTGCGCTGAACCGCGGAATCTATGCCGAGCTCACCCTGATCTACCAGAATCACTCCTACCAGGCGCTTCCGTGGACCTATGCCGATTATAAAAGCAGGGAAACAATCATGCTTTTGAACTCGTGGCGCTCCTCTTTGAAGCAAAGCAAAGGATAACCTCCCTTACGAGGTGTGCGCCTCAGATGCATCATTTTCATATCGTTGCTCCTCTTCACTTCATGTGACCACAACCCGTTTGCCGAACGGGTTGTCAGCGTTTCGATCGGTGAGGAGCATCCTTGGGAGGAGGCTTCCTACCTTCCCTTGTGGTATACCTTGGTCTATACAACGAAGAACGGGAACAAGAAAATGCATCTGAGCAGCGGTGTCCGCCAGGCGAAGATCGTGGTCGACCGCCTCGGCAGCGTCGCCATCTGCGCCTACCCGTTGGGCGGCTTCGCTCCGCTGGGTGGATTTGTTCAGGCGGGAAGGAGCGACCGGGTCGTCCTTACCCGGAAAGACGGTCCTCTGGCAGAGCTTTTAGTTGAAGGAAATCTCCTCAACGCCGAAGCGATCGCTTCGCTGAACATGGATCTTCTTGCCGCGTTGGTGGGCGAGGCGGTCAATCTCGATGGTTCCGCCCTGTTGGTGGATCTGCTCAGCGGTATTACTCCCAAGAAGAGCCTTCAGCGGCTTGAACGGACGTGGTACACCCTCGGCGGCATTCCCGATGGGTACTGGGTATGCGAAAACCCCTCTCAAAGCTCATTTTGGATCCATTTTGGCGAAGAAGTTCCTCTTCTCCTCGATCACGGTGTCACCCGCTGGATGAACAAGGAACGCTCCCTCATCCTGACGCTCGTTTCGGACAACACCACGAAGATGGTATTTTCCGCCCTCGGCGATGCCCCTAGGTGGTGATCGGGGAGTCAAAGTATTTCACCATTTGCTCATCCGTGTCATACTATGAGCAATGACAACACGGCGGATACATCCTCCCTCTCGTCATCGACTTGCAGCAATGGTGGTGGTGCTTTTGGCTGGAGGTGTGTTGTTTGGCGCCTATATCCGGGATGATCTTCGCTATGAAGGGTTCTTCTTCCACGCTTCCGAAGAACCTCGGACGAATGACGAATCCACTCGTATCGAAATCGGAGAGATCATCGTGATCGTCAATCGAACCAGCGCCGGGCGAATCAGCATCCGGACGACGGATCTGAGCGATGGCCGGATCTCCCACTCCTATACGATCTGCACGTCAAGCGGTCTGGTGTGCGCCGGAAAGGATACGTTCCACTATCAGCAAAACGAGGACAGCCCCCACATAGAGATCGGAACCCTCTGGGCGATCCTTCCCGTTTCTTATATCGCCCTTGAAGGGTTCCATTCCTCCATCATGTTGGAACTCGTTCTTCACTAGCGTTATTTCACCACGATATTCACCAGCTTGTCGGGGACGACGATCTCCTTGACGATCGTCTTTCCTTCCAGCCAGGATCGGATCTTTTCATCATCTCTGGCAAGGCTTAGGAGGGTTTCCTTCGATGCACCCTTTTCAACCGTCGTCTTGGAGCGGACCTTTCCGTTGATCTGGAACACCACTTCAATGTTCGCATCGACGGTGAGCTCCTCATCCCAAGCGGGCCACTGAACCTTTGAAATACTCGGTTTGTGACCGAGTCTCTCCCAGAGCTCTTCGGCTAGGTGGGGGACGTACGGCGAAAGGAGCTTAACGAAGGTTTCAGCCACGGTTCTGGGGAACACGCTCTCCTTGTAGAGCTCATTGACGAGCACCATCATCTGGCTGATCGCGGTGTTGAACGCCAAATCTCGGGTATCCTCGGTAACCTTTTTGATCGTCTTGTGGAGGGTTCGAAGCAGTTCGTCGTTCGGTGCCTCGTCGACGATGTCGACCTCGTCATACAGCCGCCAGATCCGATCCAGGAAGCGGTAGATGCCAACCAAGCCAGCGGTCGACCATGGCTTGGAGACCTCAAGCGGCCCCATGAACATCTCATACATCCGCATCGAATCCGCCCCGTACTCATGGATGATGTCATCCGGGTTTATGACGTTCTTCAGGCTCTTGCTCATCTTGGCGATCACCCGTTCCAAGGACTCGCCGGTCGTCGTCTCGATCCACCTCTCGGGAGCGACCTCCGTCACTTCATCGGTGGGGACGAGGCTCTTGTCTTTGCGCTGGTACGCATACGAGGTGATCATCCCCTGGTTGATGAGCCGCTGGTAGGGCTCTTCGGTGGAGACGAAGCCAAGGTCGTAGAGAACCATGTGCCAGAACCGGGCGTAGAGCAGGTGCAGTACCGCATGCTCCGCTCCGCCGACGTACAAGTCGACGGGCATCCAGTACTTTTCCGCGTCTTCTCCGGTGAAGCGCTCGGTGTTGCCAGGATCGAGATAACGCAGGTGGTACCAGCAGGACCCTGCCCATTGGGGCATCGTGTTGGTCTCCCGTCTTGCCGCTCCGCCGCATACGGGACACGCGGTGTTCACCCAGGAATCGATCTTCGCCAAAGGGCTTTCGCCGGTTCCCGAGGGCTCATAGCTCGTCACTTCGGGAAGAAGGAGGGGAAGCTGATCCTCCGGTACGGGGACGGTTCCGCACTTCTCGCAGTGGAGCAGGGGGATCGGTTCGCCCCAGTAGCGCTGGCGGCTGAAGATCCAGTCCCGCAGCTTGTAGTTGACCGCCCGCTCCCCCAGCTTCCGCTCTTCGAGGAAGGCGATCATCTTCTCGATCGCATCATGTTTGTCCAACCCGTCGATGAACCCGCTGTTGACGTGGAGGCCGTCTTCGACCCAGGCTTCTTCCTGCACGTCGATCTCGCTTTTCAGCACTTCGATGATCGGGAGGTTGAACTTCTTGGCAAACTCCCAGTCGCGGGTGTCGTGGGCGGGAACCGCCATGATCGCTCCGGTGCCGTAGCTGATCAGGACGTAGTCGGCGATCCAGATCGGAATCCGCTCGTCGTTCACCGGGTTGATCGCGTACGATCCGCTGAAGACCCCCGTCTTCTCCTTTGCCAGATCGGTTCGCTCAAGGTCGCTTTTATGGGAGGTTTCATCCAAATACCGCTCAACGGCCGGGCGTTGTGCCACTGTAGTCAATTCGCCGACCAGCGGGTGCTCGGGGGAGACGACCATGTAGGTCGCGCCGAAAAGGGTGTCCGCCCGGGTGGTGAACACCTCGAGGCTTTCATCCATCCCCTCGATCCGGAAACGAACCGTGGCGCCTTCGCTCCGCCCGATCCAGTTGCGCTGCATCAGCTTCACCGACTCGGGCCAATCGAGGGTGTCGAGCCCGGCAAGAAGGCGCTCGGCGTACTCGGTGATTCTCAGAATCCATTGGCGGATCGTCTTCCGGACGACCGGGGTTCCGCAGCGCTCGCACTTTCCGTCTTTGACTTCCTCATTGGCAAGGCCGGTCTTGCAGTTGTCGCACCAGTTGATCGGGGTATGGGCTTCGTACGCCAGTCCTTTTTTATAGAGCTGCAGGAAGATCCACTGCGTCCAGCGGTAGTATTCGCTTTCATGGGTCGAAATCTCCCGGCTCCAGTCGTAGCTGAAGCCGAGGCTCTTGATCTGGCGGCGGAAGTTTTCGATGTTGTGCTCGGTCGTGACCTTCGGGTGGGTTCCCGTCTTGATCGCATAGTTTTCCGCCGGAAGCCCGAAGGAGTCGAAGCCCATCGGGTGGAGGACATTATACCCGTTCATCCTGAGGTATCGACAATAGATGTCGGTGGCGGTGTATCCTTCGGGGTGTCCGACGTGGAGCCCGCTTCCCGAGGGGTAGGGGAACATGTCGAGCACGTAGAGGCGCTTCTCTTCGGGAACGGTGGGATCTTCGGTTACGGCAAAGCTCTGGTTCTCTTCCCAGTACGCCTGCCACTTCTTTTCAATGGCGGAAAACGGGTATTTGCTCATGTGAGCAATCATAGCGTTCACGTTTTGTTCAGTCAACGCTCGCCGGGTTCGGGGTGAACTCCACGACCTCCACTTTATTGCCTTTCATCAGAAGGATCTGCCACGTTCCGAGATCGGTGGTGATCACCTCCCCTTCGACGGGAATCGAGCCCGCCTCCTGCAAGAGATATGCCGCCACGGTGCTGACCCGATCCCCTTCATACCACAAGTCCAGATCATCGACCACCTGCTGAAAGGGAGCATCCGCCATGACGACGAACGTGCCGGGCTTGTCCTTGTGCTGGACGACCCGGTCGGGGAACCGCGATTCATGCTCGTCGAAGAGCTCGCCAAAGAGTTGTTCGGCGACATCCTCCATCGTGACGACACCGGAGAACCCGCCGTACTCGTCGATGACGATCGCCTGCTGGAGCTTGTTTTTCTTGAAGAGGTAGAAGAGGTCGTCAAGGTGCATCTGCTCGACGACGTAGATCGGTTTTCGGCTCAGCGAAGCGAGGGTCTTGTTGACGACCTGTTTCTGCTGGGCGCGAAGCACATCCCGCAAAAGGAGGATTCCGACGATATTCTCCTGGTTGTCCTGATAGATCGGAATCCGGCTGAAGCCCGATTTGATGATCTTGGGAAACGCTTCTTCGATCGTCAGGTCGGAGGGGAGGGTAAAGACTTCGGTCCGGTGAGTCATGATCGTCCGGACGGTCGTCGAGGAGAAGTGGATCGCTCGCTGCATCAGGTCGGATTCATACTGGTCGACCAGCCCCACATCCTCGGCGGCGTCGACGACGTGCATCACCCCTTCGGTGGTGATGACCGGTTCCTCCTTGGTTCCGAACAGGCGGGTTATCGCACTGGAAAGGACTTGGAGCAGCCATGCCAGGGGAAAAAGCAGAAGCATCAGGGTCTTTATCGGATAAGCCATGAGGATTGCGATGCGCACATTGTGCACCAAAGCAAGCCGTTTGGGCACGATTTCACCGAAAACGAGAATCATGAAGGTAAGAATCCCGGTGGTATAGCCTACCAAGGCGGAGGAGAAATACTTGATGGTGATCGTCGTAACCAGAGCCGAAGCGCTGAGGTTCACGATGTTGTTTCCGATGAGAACCGTAGTGATCAGGTGATCCTTGTCCTGACTCAACGCATATGCCAGCTTCCCGGCCCGGGATTTTCGATTTTCCAAGGTCTTGAGCTGAAAGAAGGAAAGGGAGGTGTAGGCGGTTTCCGTTGCGCTGAAGAGCGCCGAAAGAACAAGAAGGGCAAAAACGACAGCAAGGGAGATGTTCATGCACACCTCCACAGGCAAGATCTAGGTAACGGGTCTTCCATAATGGGCTCAGTATATCAACTCAAGGCGGGTGAGGACAAGGTAAAAGAAGGGATCCGATCAAGAAGCGGACAGGGATGGTGGGGGTGGATTAACAACCAAGTGTACAACCCTCCGAAATATTCATATTCTATCATTGCTAAGTATGGTTACTAAGTAAATGGAAAGGAGCCATGGCCATGAAGGACAACAATACGGTAATCTGTTCTTTTTCAATGGACAGAAACCTTTACAATGCTTATAAGAACATTGTCACTCAAAATGGGGAAAACGTAAAAGACAATCTCGTACGGTATATGCAACAGGTGGTTGATTATGAAATACCAAATGCGGAAACCATCAAGGCGCTTGAAGAAGTAAAGAGATTGAAAGCGGATCCCCATACAAAAACGTATGGGTCTTTTGCGGAGATCATGGAAGAACTTTACGATGCCTAAATACAGGATCGTTCAAACCGGAGTATGTAAAAAGGATCTCAAAAAAGCCATCGGGAGAGCCTTTACCGAAAAAATACAGGGATCACGGCTTATCCGGAAATGATAAAGGATGTAGAGAATGCCACATAACCCCGGACTGGCTTCTCATCTATGAGATATCAGGCAGTGAATTGATTTTATACTTGACTCGAACGGGCACACACTCGATCTGTTTTAGCGGTAACCCATGATTATGCAATAAACCCATGTATACGACACTTTTGCCAACCCCGGACCTTTCTGCTATACTGGGGTCATGGGTGCAACATTATATGATGAATCAAAGATCCTGACGCTCAGTGCGCTTGAGCATATTCGGATGCGTCCGGGAATGTATATCGGACGCTTGGGAAACGGATCCCACATCGACGACGGAATCTATATCCTCATCAAGGAAGTCATCGACAACTCAATCGACGAGTTCATCATGGGACATGGCTCGAAGATCGTGATCCGCCTCAAGGACAACCGGGTGAGGATCCGCGACTGGGGCCGGGGGATTCCTCTGGGCAAAGTGATCGAGTGCGTCTCCGAGATCAACACCGGAGCCAAGTACAACGACGATGTCTTCCAGTTCTCCGTCGGATTGAACGGAGTCGGAACCAAGGCGGTCAACGCGCTCTCCTCCGACTTCGAAGTCACCAGCTTCCGGGACGGAAAGTTCACCAACGCGGTCTTCAAACAGGGAATCCTTGTCAAGGAGACTTCCGGCAAAAGCGATGAGGCCAATGGGACGGAAGTGATCTTCACCCCGGACGAAGAGCTCTTCGGTGACTATACATTCAATGAAGATTTCATCATCGCCCGGATCTGGGGTTACGCCTACCTGAACACCGGCCTGAGTCTGGAGTTCAACGGCAGGACGTTCCGCTCCTCAAAAGGCCTGGGCGACCTTCTGGCGAAAGAGGTCGCTGACGAAGGCCTCTATACCACGATCCATCACAAGGGCGAACGCCTGGAGTTCGCCATGACCCACGTCAGCGGAACCTACGGGGAAAGCTATTTCTCCTACGTCAACGGTCAGCACACCAGTGACGGGGGAACCCACCTTTCGGCATTCAAGGAAGGGATAGGGAAGGGGATCAGCGAGTACTTCAAGAAGAACTGGTCGCCTCAGGATGTCCGTGAAGGGATCATCGGAGCGATCGCGGTAAAGATCAAAAGCCCGATTTTCGAGTCGCAAACGAAGAACAAGCTTTCCAACACGGAGATCCGCACCTGGATCGTCAACGAGGTGAAAGACGCGATCATCGATTTCCTGCTGAAGAACCCCAAGGATGCCGAGAAGATCAGCAGAAAGGTGATGCAGAACGAAGCGCTCAGAAAAGAGCTGAACGAAGTGAAGAAAGGGGCCCGGGAGTCCGCCCGGAAAGTCTCGATCAACATCCCCAAGCTGAAGGACTGCAAGTATCACCTGGGCCAAAGCGCCGCCCACAAGGAGAAGTGCGACAATTCGATGATCTTCATCACCGAAGGCGATTCGGCGAGCGGAACGATCACCAAGACCCGCGACGTTTTGACACAGGCGGTGTTCAGCCTCAGGGGAAAGATTCTCAACGTCCACGGAAAGAAGAAGACCGAGATCTACAAGAACGCCGAGCTGTACAATCTGATGGTCGCCCTCGGCATCGAGAACGGGATCGAGGATCTTCGCTACGGGAAGGTCATCATCGCCACCGACGCCGACACGGACGGGTATCACATCCGCAACCTGTTGATGACCTATTTCCTCACGTACTTTGAAGACCTCGTTCTTTCGGGGCGCCTGTATATCCTGGAGACCCCGCTCTATCGGGTTCGGAACCGAACCACGACCGAGTACGCGTACAATGAGAAGCAGCGCGACGATGCGGTGGCCCGGCTTCGGGGCGCCGAAGTGACCCGCTTCAAGGGCCTTGGCGAGATCGATCCCCGGGAGTTCGGACAATTCATCGGCGAGGATATGCGCCTCATCCGGGTAAGCCTTCCCGGGGTGACGGAGATGCACCGGAGCCTTGAGTTCTACATGGGCAGCAACACCCCCGAACGCCGCTCCTTCATCATGGAGAATCTGATCTGATGACTCAGGCGCATCAACTTTTCCGCCAAAACTTTTTAGAGTACGCCTCCTACGTGATCAAGGAGCGGGCGATCCCCGATCTGGTGGACGGCTTCAAACCGGTTCAACGACGAATCATCCATACCCTCTTCGAGATGGATGACGGCAAATTCCACAAGGTCGCCAACACGGTGGGTTGGGCGATGCGCTTCCATCCCCACGGCGATGCCTCGATCTATGAAGCGCTGGTGAACCTCGCCAACAACGATCTGTTCATCGACCGGCAGGGAAATTTCGGAAACATCCTCACCGGCGACAGCGCCGCCGCCCCCCGGTATATCGAATGCCGGCTCCTGCCCTTTGCGAAAGAGGTTCTCTACAACCCCGAGTTGACGGAGTGGGTCGAATCCTATGACGGGCGAAACAAGGAGCCGGTGGTGTTCCCCGCCAAGATTCCCGTCGTCCTCATTCAAGGAGTCATGGGGATCGCAGTTGGAATGTCAACCCTGATTCTCCCCCACAACCGCTTTGAAGTCCTTGATGCGATGGCCGCCCACTTACGGGGAGAATCCTTTGAACTCTATCCCGACTTCCCTCAAGGGGGAATCGTCGACGTCGAAGACTACAACGACGGGAAGGGAACGGTTCTGGTTCGGGCGCGGCTCAATACAAGCGACCCGAAGCGGATCATCGTTGAAGAGCTTCCCTATGGAACGACCAGCGAATCCCTGATCAATTCGATTGAGGACGCGGCGAAGAAAGGCCGACTGAAGATCAGCTCAATCAACGATTTCACCGCCGAGAGCGTGAACATCGAGATCAACCTCGCCCGGAACACCTATTCCAAGGACATCGTCGACGCCCTCTACGCGTATACGGATTGTGAAAAGCGGATCACCACCAACCCGCTGGTGATCAGGGACAACGTCCCCACGGTCATGGGGGTCAGCGAAATCCTCGCCTTCCACGCCGAGCACCTCAAAGTGGTGCTGAAGGCGGAGCTGGAGCTGGAGGAGGAGAAGCTGCTTGCAAAGATGCACGACCGCACGCTGGAGCGGATCTTCATCGAAGAGCGGATTTACAAGCGGATTGAAACGAAAAGAAGCGCGGACGATGTCCTCAAGGCGGTTCATACCGGCTTGAAACCGTTTTCCAGTGAACTGCTCCGTGATGTTACCGACGAGGATGTCGAACGGCTTTTGAAAATCCCGATCCGGAGGATCAGCCTCTTCGACATTGAGCGGAACCGTCAGGAGATCGAGCAGATCAATGAACAGTTGGAGGAGGTCCGATCGAAGCTCGAGAACCTCACCGGCTATGCCTTGGAGACGATTGATCGCCTGAAGGGGATGTTCGACAGGAAAGAGCACAAGAGACGATCGACGCTGAAGAAGTTCGAGCTGGTGGATGTGAAGGAGGTCGCCGTCCGCGACCTCGTTGTCCGATACGATTCGACCAACGGGTATCTGGGCTACGGGGTGAAGACGGGAGCCGAGCAGGTGACGGTCAGCCAATTCGACCGCCTCCTGGTGATCCGCCGCGACGGTTCCTATCAGGTGATCGACGCCCCGGAGAAGGAGTTCGTGGGCAAGGGGATGCTCCACTGCATGATCGCCGACCGCGACGAGCTTTCCAAGATCGTCTTCACCCTGATCTATCAGGAGAAGACCTACAAATACACGTTCATCAAACGAACCCGGATCACCTCGTTCCAGCTGAAGAAGCTCTATCCGCTTCTTCCCGACGAGAAAAACTATCGGGTCGTTCGCCTGTTGACCCATCCGAATGCGGAGATCGGCGTAACGTACAAACCGAAATCAGGACTGCGGATTCTGGAGGAGAAGTTCTACTTCTCCGATTTTCTGGTGAAGAACCCCCGGGCGAAAGGGGTGCGGATGACCGTCAAGGAGATCGCTTCGATGCGGATCCGACCGGTGAAAGGGGATGTCTCCTCGGCGAAGGACCCCGAACTCTTCGATGAGGAGGAAGATGCGTGAGGTCGTTTTCCGAGCGGATCCTCTATGAGGACAACCACCTCCTGATCGTAAACAAGCGCTGCGGCGAATTGACTCAGGGGGACGAGACCGGCGACCTCACTCTGGGCGATCTCGCCAAGGAATATCTGCGGGTCACCTACGACAAGCCGGGCAACATCTACCTCGGCATTCCCCATCGCCTGGACCGGCCGACCAGCGGGGCGGTGGTGCTTGCAAAGACGGAGAAGGCCCTGATCCGGATGAACACCCTCTTCCGGGAGGACAAGGTTGACAAGACCTATTGGGCGATCGTCGACAAGGCTCCGCCGGAGATCGAAGGCATGCTGGTAAACAATCTCGTCAAGGACGGCAAGACGAATAAGAGTCAGGCTTTTCCCGCCGACTCGAAAAAAGGAAAGCGAGCGGTTCTTTCCTATCGCCACCGAGCGTCCAGCAAGAACTTCCACCTGCTGGAGATCACCTTGGAAACGGGAAGGCACCATCAGATCAGAGCCCAGCTTGCAGCCCATACTATTCATATTCGAGGGGATCTGAAGTACGGCTACCCCCGTTCAAATCGCGACGGGGGGATCTCCCTCCACGCCCGGACCCTTTCCTTCATCCACCCCGTCAAGCAGGAGCGGATCACGATCGTCGCTCCGGTTCCCGATGATCCGCTGTGGAAGGTGTTTGAAGAGATGACCACGTGAAAAACCCCCTGCCTTCTTCTTGCAGGGGGGAAGTCGAATAATACCAATTCCAACATTGTGGTTTTTGCAGAACCACTCCATCTGAATGCATTCTACCATGGGTTTCGCATGGGGGCAAAGACTTTTTTATCTTTTTTTGACACCTTTGCTGAACATGACGCGATAATGCCGTTTACTGTGTCAGAATCACCCCTTCACCGGTAAACCCGTTCACTTTGACGAGAAGCGGCGTTCGGGCATGGATGAAATGCTTCGTCTCTTCGATGATTGGGAGCTCCTTCAGCCGCTTCTTATCCAATGTTCCCTGACCGAACTCCGGGTTGATCGTCAGGTAGAAGGAACCCAAGCTGGTAAGGTTTTGGAAGAAGTGGGTTCCCTGGCTCGGCTCGGCGCGCAGATCCTTCAAGCCGGTCTCGACGATCACCTTGCTTCGTGATATCTGGGACCAGGAAACGGGAATCCCGAGCCAAGGGTCGGAGGAACCCAGTCGACCGGCAACCACGAGGACGTAATCACGTTCGGAAAGGACCATGCGAACATTCAACTCATCCAGCTCGTTGGCCATCTCGACCATCTTGGAGGGATCGAAGGCATCAAGCTTGACGCAGATGAGATCCTCGATCGAATCGAGGGTTCCGTTCCCCAGCACGGTGGTGGAGTGGACCAATGCGGCTCGTCGGTCATCATCGTCGATCGAAACGTCGCTTTCTTCCGAACCTTGGGCGATCGGACGGATTTGCAGGAGGCTGAACTCCGGCTTCTTCGGAGCTTTTCGGTTTAGGTTGACCGCAAACTCGATCTCTACCGGCCTGCCCATCGCCTCCGAGCCGACACGAAGCACATCCCGGACCACCGGGGCAAGGGGGAACGCATCATACTTAAGCACCCCGTTGAAGGTGATTATCTTCTTTCCGACGGCGTTGATTGCTTCATTGAACGTTCCGTTGGCGAAATCGAAAGTGGAGGCGACGTATCGAAGGCTTTCCGGGTTGGCCTCCGCTTCACTCAGGTCGACCAGCTTGAGGTTGTCCAATCGGTCGAGCCGGGGAATGAACCCTTCACGGAGGTCGAGGGCGTAGAACTGTTCCTGGCTGGAGGATTGATTCCCGCCGAGAAATTGAGAGGGGCGCTTCGGGTGGGTGGGACTGAAGCGCAGGGCACTGCCGCTTTCCACCACCGCCTTGCCAAACCCGAAGGAGAGCAGACCGACTCCATCCTCCGGCTTTTCCCCACTCGGTGGATAGTAGTTGATCGAACGGGCGACGCCGCCGATGTTGGGATACCAATACGAGCCGTGTTGACTACCGATTACCTGCTGGATGATGATCGCCATCTTCTCGTCCCCGAGAAGGTAGTCGGTCGCCTTCACATACTCCTTCGCCCGGCGGAAGTAGGTGGACGCCCACACCGATTTGACCGCGTTGGAGAGTTCCTCCAACCTGGCCTCTTCGCTTCCCCGATTGGGAATCATCACCGTTTCATACACCCCGGCGAAGGGCTGGTAGTGGGAATCCTCCAGCAAGGAGGAGGAGCGGATGCAGATCGGTTGTTTGATGACGGAGAGGATGTGTTTGAGGTTCTCGATCAGATCTTCGGCGAGGGGTTTTGAGAGAAAAATCGACAGCAGCGTATCGTCCGGCAAGTCGGCGGTGGTGATATCCTTCAAGTCATTCGCTTCGATGAACGATTCAAATTGATCGGTGGCGATGACGACGGATCGGGGAATTGAAAGATAGATATCCGGGTATTTCGCCGGAATGCCCGCTTGGCGCAGGACCATGTCGATGAACGCCAGGCCGCGGCCTTTGCCGCCCAGCGAGCCGGTCCCGATCCGGCTGAAGAAGAGGGTCTCATCGTAGTTTGACGGGGAGAATTGGGCGATGACCCCCTTGGTCCGTTCGGCGCGGTAGCTTCGGATCGTTTCGATCATCTCGTCGCGGATTCGCGCCACGTCGCCTCCTTCGGGAATCTTCAACGCCTTGATTTTCGCGGCGATCGTATAGAGGCTCTGCGCTTTCAGCCAGCGGGAAAAGTGTTCATTGCGGAAGTGGTATTCAAAGGAGGTCAGATCAATATCCGGGAGGATGTGCTGCAGGGCGCGCATCGTCTCCACCCGGGCGATCTCCGCCCCGGTCGCGGGATTCCGGAAGATGAAGGGACCGAAGCCGTAGTTGGTCCGCATATAGGAAGCCAGCTGGGTAAAGAGGGAGCTGCTTCGTTTGTAGATGAAGTGGGTTCCGCTCTTTTCCGCCGCTTCTTTCATCGAAAGCTCGTTGGATTGAAGAAGAATTGGAAGTTCGCTGTTGCGGCGATGGAGCTCTTCGGCAAGGGCGAAACCCGCATATTTGTTGTGGACGCCCGCCATCTCGTAGGAGACGTCGGTGATGACCCCCAAGATGTGTTTTTGATATTTCTCGTACAACGCGAGGGCTTCCTCATAGTTTTTCGCCAGGACGATCTTGGGCCGCCCCCGCATCCGCAGCGTTTTACCCCAGTTGTTCAGGGCTTCGAGAATCATCGCCTGAGTCTGTTGAATCAGGCACGTGTAGATCATCGGCAGATACGAAGAATAGAAGCGGACGGAGTCTTCGACGAGGATGATCAGGCCGACATCCGCCTCGGCGATATCGTGGTCGAGGTTCATCCGATCTTCCACCAGCTTGATCATCGCCAGGAAGATCGTGGGATCGCCCTGCCAGTAGAAGAAGTAATCGATCGCGATCGAGTCGCTGCCTTTGATGAGCTTGTTTCGGCGGTGGCCGGAGGAAGGGGAAAGGGCGATGATCGGCATCTCCGGCTCCACCTCCTTGATGGAGGAAGCAAGATCCTCCACCGACTCGGGTCCGAGATCGAGCATCGTGATGACCAGCTCGAACTTCCGGGTCTCAAGCAGCTCGAGCGCCTCCTCCCGTCCGGAAGCGTAGGTGATCTTCGGCGGACTGGAGAGGCGCAGCTGGGTATACTCGATATACAGCTCCTCTTCGATCCGGCCGTCCTCCTCCAGGAGGAAGCGGTCGTAATCGTTGCAGATGAGGAGTACGTTGTAGATGTGGTTGAGCATCATGTTGCTGAACGGCAACCAAGTCGGGTCGAGGGTATACATGAAAAAAGTGTAGCACGAGTGCATAATTTTGCATAGTTTCATTAATTTACTGTATATTTTATATATCCGCAAAATATAGGTGGAATAATCTTTGAATTCCTAAAATCAGGTAGGCTAAATTTCAACTTAGGCGAATTGGCCTGCTTTACAAACCAAAAAGTTTTGTCTATTGTGCTAGCCAACAGGAGCGAGATGTATGTATAACCTTTCAGATTTTATGAATGAGCTCGAACGCAGGAACCCCGCCCAACCGGAGTTCATCCAAGCGACCCGTGAAGTGCTTGAGTCGATCATCGACGCGGTGAATGAGAATCCCGTCTATGAAAAGCATCGAATCCTCGAGCGCCTGACCGAGGCGGACCGCATCTTCTCGTTCCGAGTCGAATGGGAGGATGATGAGGGGAATCTTCAAGTGAACCGCGGATACCGGGTTCAGTTCAACAACGCCCTCGGCCCCTATAAGGGAGGACTGCGCTTTCATGCAAGCGTCACCCTCGGAACCCTTAAATTCCTCGCCTTCGAGCAGACCCTTAAAAACAGTCTGACGACGCTGCCGATGGGTGGGGGAAAAGGGGGAAGCGACTTCAGCCCCAAAGGGAAAAGCGACGGGGAGATCATGCGGTTCTGCCGCTCCTACATGAGCGAGCTCCAAAAGTACATCGGGCCCGATACCGACGTTCCCGCCGGGGACATCGGCGTGGGAGCTCGGGAGATCGGATATCTCTACGGGCAGTACAAGCGCCTGCGCGACGAGAACACCGGAGTCCTCACCGGCAAGGGCCTGAACTACGGCGGATCGATCCTCCGGCCTGAAGCCACCGGGTTCGGAGCGATGTACTTCGCCAATTCAATGCTGGCTCTCAGAGGAGACAGCCTGACAGGGAAAACCGTCGCCCTTTCCGGATTCGGAAACGTCGCCTGGGGAGCCGCTCAGAAAGCGACCCACCTCGGAGCGAAAGTGGTTACGATCAGCGGCCCGGACGGGTACATCTACGATGAAGAGGGAGTGGGAACTCCGGAGAAATGGGCGTATATGTCCTACCTTCGTCTTTCCAACAACGATGTGGTCGAGCCGTATGCAAAAGAGTTCGGCGCCGTGTTCGTTCCCCGGAAAAAGCCATGGGAGGTTAAAGTCGATTTTGCGTTCCCCTGCGCGATTCAGAATGAGCTCAGTCTGGCCGATGCGAAAGCCCTTGTTGCCAACGGGGTGCAGGGAGTCGTCGAGATTTCAAACATGGGGTGTCAGGCGGATGCGATGTACTATTTCCTTGAAAAGAAGATCCTCTTCGCCCCCGGCAAGGCGGCCAACGCCGGCGGAGTCGCCGTCAGCGGATTGGAGATGACACAGAACGCGATGCATATCGCCTGGACCGCTGAAGAGGTGGATGAGAAGCTTAAGGAAATCATGTTGAAAATCCACAACGCCTGCGTCAAGGAAGGGACGCAACCGGATGGATACATCAACTATGTGAAGGGTGCAAACATCACCGGCTTCAGAAAAGTGGCCGATACGATGGTCCAGCTCGGCTATTAACCTTGTCCAACTTTGTACATTTTCCGGCGACCTTTTGGAGGTCGCCTCTTTTCATGACACTAGAAGCTCGACGGAAGCGGAGATTTGTTCATCGTCCGGATCGATGTTTTCAGGAAATTATCCGGAATTTCCGCTTCTTGCACACAGTGTGGGAGCCACCCGGCGGCGAGGAATCATCCTACTTGGCAAAGAATTACGCCCCGGATTGTATGGGGTTGGTATCCAACTGCTACAAAACTTATATAACACTACATATAGCGCTGTAAGAAGTTGGCAACACTATTTATGCCGTATTATGCTTGCAAATTGAAAGGTGGGGTGCTATGCTTGCCTTGGGCGTGCACAGCCCTTTCTTGTTACATGGAACATACGAATACGATATATGAGGATAAGCATGAGTGCCGGCAAAAATGAACTAACCGCTTTGGGCCGAAAGATCTTTCTGGATCGATACGCCCTCAAAGATGTCAAGAAAGAAACGCTCGCTGTTGGCGATATCGTCGTTGCGGTCAGCAACCCCCGGACCGGGCAACGGGAGATCGGAACAGTCACGTCCATCAAGGACGGCGACGAGATCGTCGTCACCTTGGATGGCGGGGTGGTCTTGAAAGTAAAGCGGGAAGAGATCGACAAGCCGATCGAGACCGAGCCGGGTCAGATGCTGAACCGCGTCGCTAAAGGGATCGCCGCTCAGGAGAAGAAAGAGATCCGAAGCAAGTGGGAGAAGGAGTTCAACTGGATCTTGGAGGATTGGCGCTTCGTTCCGGGGGGAAGGATTCTCACCGGGGCGGGAACCGATCAGAACCTGACATACTTCAACTGCTATGTGATCCCCTCGCCCAAGGACAGCCGGGGCGGGATCATGACCAGCCTGGGGCAGATGACCGAGATCATGAGCCGCGGCGGCGGAGTGGGGATGAACCTCTCCTCCCTGCGCCCCCGGCACGCGTACGTCAAAGGGGTGAACGGGCGCTCCAGCGGATCGGTCAGCTGGGGAGGGCTCTTCAGCTTCGTCACCGGCCTGATCGAGCAGGGCGGCTCCCGGCGGGGGGCGCTGATGCTGATTCTCAACGTCTGGCATCCGGACATCATGGATTTCATCAACTCCAAGCGGGAGATGGGCAAGATCACCAACGCCAACATCAGCGTCGGCATCACCGACGAGTTCATGGCGGCGGTCCGCTCCGACAAGGAGTGGAACACCGTCTTTCCGGATACCTCCGACCCGAAATACAACACCGATTGGGATGGCGATCTGGAGGCCTGGATCAAGAAAGGCGGTTCCACGGTCGTCTACCAGACGCTCAAGGCGAAAGAGGTCTGGAACGCGATTGTCGAGAGCGCCTGGGCAAGCGCCGAACCGGGGGTGTTCTTCATGGATCGGTACAATCAGATGAGCAACTCCTGGTACTACTCTTCGATCCAATCCACCAATCCCTGCGGCGAGCAGGGCCTCCCGCCGTGGGGGGTGTGCAACCTCGGTTCGATCAATCTCAGCCAATTCGTCAAGGACAAGACGGTGCTGTGGGACGATCTCGGACGGACGGTCCGCTCAAGCGTGCGCTTTCTGGACAACGTCATCGATGACACGCCGTATTTCTTCGAAGAGAACAGGAAGCAGCAGCAAGGGGAACGAAGGATCGGGCTCGGGACGATGGGCCTTGCAGACATGCTGATCAAGATGGAGCTCGCCTACGGAAGCGAACCCTCCTTGAAGTTCATCGACGAGCTCTACAAGTTCATCTGCGTCGAAGCATACGACGAGAGCTGCAATCTCGCCCAAGAGAAGGGGAGCTTCTCCTTCTTCGATGCGGAAAAACTGCTGCAAAGCGGCTTCATGAAGCAGATGCCCGAAGAGATTCGGGAAAAAGTCCGCACCCATGGCCTGAGGAACGTCACCCTTCTTACCCAAGCGCCGACGGGAACGACCGGGACGATGGTCGGCACCTCGACGGGGATCGAGCCCTACTACTTCTGGGAGTGGGAACGGACCGGCCGGATGGGAACCAATATCGAGCGGGTCAAGGTGTACGATGACTGGGTCAAGGCGAACCCCGGCAAGGAAAAACCCGATTACTTCGTCAGCGCGATGGATCTCGCTCCGGAGGGGCACGTCTATGTCCAAGCGGCGATTCAGCGCTGGGTCGACTCTTCAATCTCCAAGACGGGGAACACTCCCAAGGAGTACACCGTCGAGCAGACCGGCAAGCTCTATGAGCTTCTCTATGACACGGGGTGCAAGGGAGGTACCACCTATCGCGACGGCTCCCGGGATACTCAGGTCCTGACGATCAAGAAGGAGGAGAAGGAAGAGAAGAAAGAGACGGTGCTGAGCTTCGCCGATCCGAAGCCGCGGGTTCGGGCGACGGTCCTTCGGGGAACCACCTACCGCAAGGCGACGCCGATCGGAACGGCGTACATCACCGTCAACTGCGACGGTCCCGATCCGAGCGATATCTTCGAAGTGTTCATCAACGTCGCCAAAGTCGGCTCCGACGTCGCCGCCGACGCCGAAGGCCTCGGGCGCCTGATCAGCCTCATCCTTCGAATGCCCTCGCCGCTGACGCCCGAGCAGCGGGCCCGGGCGATCATCACCCAGCTACAGGGAATCGGCAGCGGCCGTTCGATGGGCTTCGGAAAAAATCGGGTGATGAGTCTTCCCGATGCGGTGGGCCAAGTGCTTGAGGAGCACCTCGGCTCCACCCCGAGTGAACGTCCTCCGATGGATCTTCCCGATGAAGAGGATGAAGAGGAGGGCGAAGGCCAGCTCTTTTTGAGTTTGCCGACTTCCAAGCCGGGCTCGGTTCAGGCGGATATCTGCCCGGTATGCGGCAACGGAACGTTCATGAACATCGAAGGATGCCGAAAGTGCTTCTCCTGCGGGCACAGCGAGTGTTGAGAAGATATCAAGAAGGGATGGGATAGGGGGTCCGCTCAGGCGGGCCTCCTATCCGTCATGTCGAAGCTTTACGACGATAGCACAATCAATGTTCATCAAAAGCGGAAAACATCAATATTGAAATACTGAACCGGGGCACGGAACGCGTCCCGACCATCGTAGCAGGTATCAACCAGGAAAGAGTTTTGTTCTTTGTCCTGCTTTTAAGGAGATAGTGCAGATGCTTGATGATCTCTTCACTGAGCGGTTCTTCCGCCATGTCAATGCGGTAGTCAATGGCACGGAAGTGATTGACCGTATAGAGGCGGCGTCTCAACGGAGCCGTCATATTGTTATGATCGCAAGATCAATGACATCCCTAATTCCTACTATTTCTCTGGTGATTTTCCTGTTTGTTGTTGATGTAAAGAGTTAGCATCTTGAAACTTTATTTCTTTACTCCGAATAGAATATTTTCCGTGTTCTCTTGCAAACGAACCCTTATTGGTCTATGATTGGCTACTGGGAAAAATCTGCGATCTTCCCACATTTTTGTGCTTAGGGCAGCCCCTTCCGGGTTGCAGCAAATACTGCTTTATGGAGAGTCACATGAGTAACAAAAGGAAGGTTACCATCGACGGAAACACCGCTGCTGCGCACGTAGCATACGCGTTTAGCGAGGTTGCCGCCATCTATCCGATTACGCCCTCTTCCACAATGGGTGAGTTTGCCGACGAATGGGCAAGCGTTGGGCGGAAAAATATGTGGGGAAAAACGGTCGAAGTCGTCGAGATGCAGTCGGAAGCCGGTGCCGCCGGCGCAGTTCACGGTTCGCTCGCGGCGGGTGCTTTGACAACCACGTTTACCGCCAGTCAGGGATTGTTGTTGATGATTCCGAACATGCACAAGATCGCCGGGGAGATGATCCCGACCGTTTTCCACGTTTCGGCCCGATCTCTTGCCGCCCAATCCCTTTCGATCTTCGGTGATCATTCCGACGTGATGAGCTGCCGAAACACCGGGTTCGCGATGACGTGCGCGAACAACGTCCAGGAGGTCTTGGACCTCGGGCTGGTCGCTCACCTTTCAACGCTCGAGGCTCAGGTTCCTTTCCTTGCGTTCTTTGACGGCTTCCGCACCTCCCACGAAGTGCAGAAAGTCGATGAGCTTACCTACGAGGACATGTACACCCTCGTCGATGAGAAATATGTCCGCCGCTTCCGCGATCGTGCGATGCGCCCGGAGAAGCCGGTTCTCCGCGTAGCCGCTCAGAACGAAGACGTATACTTCCAAGGTCGGGAGACGGTGAACAAATATTACGAAGCCCTGCCGGAGATCGTCCAGAAGTACATGGACAAGGTCGCCAAGCTTACCGGCCGAACCTATCATCTCTTCGACTACGTCGGCGCTTCCGATGCGACGGATGTGGTTGTCATCATGGGAAGCGGTGCCGACACGGTGGAATGGGCGAGCGACTACATCAACGAGCGCGGCGGGTCGACCGGTGTGTTGAAGGTCCGCCTCTATCGCCCCTTCAGCGCCAAGCACTTCGTTCAAGCGCTTCCCGCTTCCGTAAAACGCATTGCCGTTCTTGACCGGACCAAAGAGCCGGGCAGTCTCGGCGAGCCGCTTTATCTGGACGTCATCACCGCCCTCAACCAGATGAACCGAACCGGAATCAAGGTCATCGGCGGCCGCTACGGTCTTTCCAGCAAGGACTTCTCCCCGACCCACGCGAAGGCGATCTTCGATCACCTCGCCGGTCCGGCGTTCAGCAACTTCACCGTTGGCATCAAGGATGACGTCACCAACCGCTCCATCGAGATCAAGGAGCAGATCAACGTCATTCCGAAGGATGTCGTATCGTGCATGTTCTGGGGGCTCGGTTCGGACGGCACCGTCGGAGCGAACAAGAACTCCGTCAAGATCATCGGCGACAACACCGATCTGAACGCTCAGGCGTACTTCTCCTACGACTCCAAGAAGAGCGGCGGCATCACGATCAGCCACCTTCGCTTCGGCAAGAGCTCGCTTGAGATGCCGTGGCTGGTCGACCACGCCGATTTCGTCGCCTGTCACAATCCGGCGTATATCGGCCGCTACGACATGCTCGCTCCGCTTCGCAAGGGTGGCGTGTTCCTCTTGAACAGTCAGATTCCTTCCGATGAGGTCTTCGACCATCTGACCCGCGAGATGCAGGAGCAGATCATCGAAAAAGAGCTTCGGTTTTTCAACATCAACGCACTCGAAATTGCTGAGGGCGTCGGTCTCGGATCCCGGATCAACACGGTGATGCAGGCGGCGTTCTTCAAGATCAGCGAAGTCCTTCCCGAAGAGGAGGCGATCGCCCTGATCAAGGAGTACGTGAAGAAGACGTTCCTCCGCAAGGGTGAGGATGTCGTCAAGATGAACTGGGCGGCGATCGATGGCGCCTCCGATGCGCTCCATCGGGTCGAGATCCCCAAGACAATCACCAAGAGCTATGAGCCGGCTCCCCTGATCCCCGAGGATGCCGACCGCTTCTCGAAGAAGATCATCGAGCCGATCATGCACCTCAAGGGCAATAACATTCCGGTTTCCGAGATGTCCTTCGACGGAACGCTTCCCACCGGTACGGCCAAGCTTGAGAAGCGCGGCGTCGCGCCGTTCGTTCCCAAGTGGATCGCCGAGAACTGCATCCAGTGCAACCAGTGCGTGCAAAGCTGTCCGCACGCTGCGATCCGGGCGAAGCAGATCGAGCCTGAGCGCCTGAAGGATGCTCCCGAGACGTTCAAGGTTCTGAAGTCGATCTCCAAAAACGATCGGGATCTTCAGTTCAAGATTCAGGTGTACACCGAAGACTGTCAGGGTTGTGGCGTTTGTATCGAAACCTGTCCTTCGAAGGTCAAGAGCCTCGAGTTCAGTCCGATTCAGGTCGAGCGCGATGCCGGCGAGATTGCCAATGCGGAGTTCTTCGAGCAGCTCCCGTACGACATCATCGACGGAAGTGCCCTCAACTCGATCAAGGGGCTTCAGTTCAAGCAGCCGCTCTTTGAGTTCAGCGGAGCCTGCGCCGGCTGCGGCGAGACTCCCTATGTAAAGATGGTCTCCCAGATCTGTGGCGATCGGATGATCGTCGCCAACGCAACAGGTTGTTCCTCGATCTACAGCGGAACGTTCCCGACCACCCCGTACACCGTTCGCCAAAGCGACGGCCAGGGTCCCTCGTGGGGCAACAGTCTCTTTGAGGACAACGCCGAGTACGGTCTTGGAATGCGCCTTGCCGTCGATGCCAACCGCGAGCAGCTGAAGATCTACATCGATAAACTTTTTGCAATCGGAACATCCGCCGAGCTGAAGAGCGCGATCGAGAAATCCCTTGAGCTGTGGAAGGAATCCAGCGAGGAAGCGAACGATGCTCAAAAAGCGGTCAAGGCCGCCCTTCCCGGCGCGATCGCCGCGGCGAAGAGCGATGAAGAGCGCAAGCTCCTTGGCAAGATCGATGAGCTGAAGGACTACTTCGCCGACAAGGTGATCTTCATCATCGGTGGCGACGGATGGGCGTATGATATCGGCTTCGGCGGTGTCGACCACGTGCTGGCCAGCGGCCGCAACGTGAACATCCTCGTCCTCGATACGGAAGTTTATTCCAACACCGGAGGCCAGGCTTCCAAGTCCACCCCGATCGCCGCCGTCGCGAAGTTCGCGAACGCCGGCAAGGAGATCGGTAAGAAGAACATGGGCTTCATGGCGATGACCTACGGTCATGCGTATGTCGCTTCCATCTCCCTCGGCGCCAACCGCTTGCACGCCCAGCGGACGCTGCAGGAGGCGGTGGCGTTCGACGGTCCTTCGATCGTCTTCGCATACGCCACCTGCATCAACCACGGGGTGAATATGCGCTACAGCCAGGAGATCATGAAGGACGCCGTCAACTCCGGCTACTGGCCGCTGTACCGCTACAATCCTTCCCTCGAGGAAGGCAAGCGCTTCAGCTGGGATGTCCGCTCCACGCCGGGCTCCTTCCAGGACTTCATCCGAGCGGAGGTTCGCTACAGCTCCCTCTTCAAGACCAACCCGAAGAACGCAGAGGCGCTCTTCGCTCGGGCGGAAGAGGATGCCAAGCGCCGCATGGAGTTCTACCAGAAGCTTGGACCGCTGATGTAAGCGGCAATCAGACTCTCCTCAGGGGCTGCTCCGGCAGCCCCTGTTTCGTCACATGCTACTTTCTACATAACGAATATCATGAAATTCGTTACGTACTATTAGCGTTTATCATGATATTTGTTAATTAAAGCTGGTAATTTATTTAAAATAGGGTATTCTAAGGGTGAGAAATGATTGGGAGGAAACGGTTACATGGATGCTACAGAGCGTTACGTTAAAAGAATATTGGATATCTCGGCTCCTCTTCAAAGGAAATCACAATTTCTCTTTGGTCCTCGAATGACCGGTAAAAGCACACTTATTGAAAAAGAACTTGTGGAGAAACCTGCTTTGTATTGGAATCTTTTGAGGACGGGGTTGCAGATGCGGGTAAAACAGAATCCCGAGCTGCTTACCCAAGAAGTTGAAGCTCGACAATTGTCACATTGCCTGATCGTCATTGATGAAATTCAATTGGTACCCGAGCTCTTGGATGAGATTCATTTCCTCATTGAAGAGCGCTCAATTCGTTTTCTTTTGTCCGGTTCCAGTTCCAGAAAACTGCTCAGGGAAAAAGGGCCTAATCTGCTTGGGGGACGGGCAGGCAAACTGTCACTGCATCCCTTCGTGTATCCGGAGATCAAGGAGATGGGCGTGACTCTTGAGCATATCTTTACGACAGGTTTGATGCCTCATGTTCTTTTGTCGGATGATCCCGATCAAGACCTTGATGATTATATCGCCGTCTATCTGAGAGATGAGATCGGTCGCGAGGGCAACGTGCGTAAATTGGAAACATTTGCCCGTTTTTTGGATGTCGCCGCTCTTACAAATGCCGAGCAGGTCAATTACATGAACAGAGCCGGTGATGTCGGTATAAGCAGGCAGTCCGTAGCCAATTGGTATCAAATCCTCATAGACACCCTTATCGGACATTACCTCCCGGCATATACCAAGGGCGTCAAACGGAAAACGTTCAGCTTACCGAAGTTCTATCTCTTTGATCTCGGAATAACGCGGGCATTGCTGCAGATTCCCCCTCCGGTGGAGGGACAAAGCGAATATGGACGTTTTCTTGAGCATTATATCTTCATGGAACTAAGGGCATATCTTGATTATGGTCAGCGGAAAGAGATCCTTTCCTACTGGCGGACGACCGGCGGCATCGAGGTCGACTTCATCCTTGGCGATCGGATAGCGATCGAAGTGAAAGCGACCAAACAGTCGAATACCCGGGATTATAAAGGCTTGCTTGCATTCATGGAAGAAGGAATCGCCGAACGGCATATTCTCGTGTGTCGAGAAGAGCACCCGAGAAAACTGAAGAACGGTGTTGAAATCCATCCCTGGGCATTTTTCCTCGAGCAGCTTTGGGGCGGAAACATCCTTTAGGGAGAACTCACGATCAATCGAGGAATGATTTCATTCTTCCTCAACCCACCGTCTGAACATCACCTCGGTCGAGCGGTTCATCTCCCGCATGAACGCGCTGGTGTGCTTGCGCCGGTAATAGAAGTCGGCGAGGGTTCCGGTGTTTTCATAGGGGAGGCTTTGGATCCTTCGCTTCTGCTCTTCGTGCTCAAAATAGGCGGCTTCCATCTCCTTGAGGTGGGGCTCCCGGTAGGAATCCTTCATGAAGATCGAGTCGACGGGACAGCGGGGGGTCGGTTTTACTGCGTTGTCTGTTTTGGGGTACCCGAAGATGACCATCGCTCCCGGGATGACGGAACCGCTTAAGTGTAAGAGGTCGCTGAGCTCTTCGAAGTTCTCGATGACATCGCCGATGTAGCAGGAACCGAGGCCAAGGGCTTCTGCGGCGATCACGGCGTTGTGGGCGGCGATGATCGTGTCTTGAAGGGCGAGGTGGAGGTCGCCAAGGCCGATCGGGCGATAGGGGAGGTCGTTCGCTTTTTCAACCGCTCCGCTTTCATGATAGTAGTTCAGCCACTTCTGGGCATCGGCAAGAAAGATCCATACAAGCGGAGCTTTGGCGATCATCGGCTGGTTATCGCAGAGGAGGGCAAGCTTCTCCTTCTTCTCCCGGTCACAGACCTCGACGATCGAATAGTACGCCATGTTCCCCGCGGTAGGAGCCCTGAGGGTCGCCTCTTTGAGGGCAAGCAGGACTTCAGGCGGGATCGGTTTGTCGGAAAAAGCTCGGAGCGAACGACGATTGTGTATCAGGCGGAGTGTTTCATTCATGGTGACAAGTATAGGAAAAGAGAGTCGCTTGTACCACCACCCGGATATACAGATATGCCCCTGGTATTGTATGATGAAGATCATGAGAAGCGTCAGGGTGTACCGCTACCGGTGGGTAATGTTAATCAGCCTTATCAATCTTGTTCTCGCCGGAAGCCTGCAGTGGCTCAACTTCGCTCCTGTGGGGCGGATCGTGAACGCCTATTACCGAGACCAGATCCATCTCCGGTTCTTTAACCCGATCGATCTCCTCTCCCTTACCTATTTGATCGTCTACGTCCTCTTCTCAATCCCCTCCGGCTGGATCATCCGCAAGCTCGGCATGCGGGTCACCTATTGGATCGCATCCGGCCTGATCATCTTCGGGGCGATGACCAAGACCCTGTACCTCTCCTCCTTCAAGACCGTTCTGTTCGGCCAGATCCTCCTCGGTCTCGCTCAGACGTTCACCCTTACCAGCATTACCGAGACGACGAGCCGCTGGTTCCCGATCCGGGAGCGGGGAGTGGCGGTAGGAATCATTCAGGCGAGCCAGTATCTCTCTCTTGCCCTCGTCATGATCCTTTCCCCCCTCTTCGTCGTTCGCTCCCAAAAGGGGATCGAACAGCTTATGAGGCTATGGGCGATCATTTCAATCCTCCTTGCCGCCGTCAGTGCCGCCCTCGTTCGGGAGCGGCCGCCATCCCCGTCATCCACATTCGAGCGTGAAGAAGAGATGAAGTTCAGCCAAGCTCTGACCTCAGCGTTCAGCCGTCGCTCGCTCAGAATCCTCATCATGGAGTTTGCTACATCCTGGGCGGTTCTGATGACGGTTTTCATCAAGATCGATGAAATCAGTGAATTTCTGGGGTTCGCCAATTCCAACGGAATCTTGGCGATTACGATGCTCATCTTCGGAATGGTTTCGGCGGTCGTCATTCCCGCCTTGAGCGACCGCTTCCGAAAACGGAAAGTGTTTTATACGTTCTGCGCCCTCACCGCTGTTCCCGGCAGTTTTCTGCTCCTCAGCGGCAACATCACGGTCGCCCTGATTGGAGCGGCGATTCTTGGTAGCGGGCTCTTGGCCTCGATTCCGATCGGCAGCCAATACGCCACCGAGCTCGGGCACGGAATCAACGAAAAAGTCATCCAGGCGCTTCTCCAGTTTTTCAGCCAGCTCGCCACCGTCGTCATCCTCTTCGTTACGACGATCATCAAGGAGCGGTATCAATTGGTCTTGCCGGCCATTCTTGCGACGATTCTGCTGGGTACCCTGATCGCGACGTTTTTCATCAAGGAGAGCGAGGTGATCGTCACCGAAGATGAGCGCCTCAAGGCGCTCATCGAGCTGGAAAACGTTCAGCATTAAGCTATGGTTTCTGTGGAAGGAGTCGGTCGTTCCACCGATCCTTTGCATACACATGGTCCAAAGGCAGGCGCACCCGCGGGCTGCGTTCGCTTTTGAGATGGTGCTCCCTGAGCTCGGAATCATCTCCGGGGTATCCGATGATCAAGAGGGTCAGAAGCATTTCCGAAGCGGGGATCTTCAAAGCCTCTTTTACCGCATCAGCGTTGAAGCCGGCGATCGGGTGGATGTGCAACCCTTCGGATACCGCTTGTGCCTGATAGGCCATCGCGGCCATTCCCGCCTCAAAGGGGGCAAATATCCGATCCCCGATGACAAGCGACCAGTCGTTGTTGGTTACGACGGCGGTAATCGCCGGGGCTTTTTGAGCCCAATAATTACCCGGGGTGAGGGTGTTCTTCACTTCTGCAAGAACGGCAGGGTCGGTGGCGGTGATAAAACGCCATGGTTGGCTGTTGTTTGCCGAGGGAGCGGTGATCGCCGCTTCGACGAGGCGGGTAAGAACTTCTTCATCAATAGGTTTTGAATCGAGGGCGCGATAGGCGCGTCGATTTTGAAATGTTGATAGTACAGGCATAATTCCTCCGTAATGAAATGAATATACTCAAGACTGAACGAATCGTCTGTATACAGAGACAGGGTCCGGAATTCCGAACCCTGCTATGTGCATCTTGAATTGCTTAATCGAGTGGCGAGAAGTCTGACTTCGGCGCGCCACAGAGGGGGCAGACCCAGTCCTCCGGAATATCGGCAAAAGCAGTTCCTGCCGCTACACCATTATCGGGATCGCCAACGGCCGGGTCATAAATATACCCGCAAAGATTACATTCATATTGTTGCATCTCATTTCCTCCTGCACCCTAGCATACCGATAAAGTATGTTTCCCGCAAGAAAATTCGTCTATCGATAGATCGCCAGCACATCCTCAAGACGTTTCATGAAACGCCGTCGATAGTGTTCGGGCCCCAGAATTTCCACCGCATCGCCGCATTGGATGATCCGCAAGGTGAGCTCGATCGAGTTTTCGACGTCCATGTTGCAAATCCACGAACCGTCTTTGAGTTTTTCCAATTGCGGCTTTCCGTGAACCAACTGCCTGAATGCGTTCATTGCCGATCGTTCCTTCAGCTTGAGGCTGAGGGGAATCATATCGATCGCATCAAAGGTCTCGGGAGCATCGGGAAATTTGAAGGGTTTGAGGTTGTCGGGGATCGTGTAGGTTTCATCCAGGATCGTGGCGCTGGTGATCGTGGAGATATCGACGGTTACGATCTCGGTTGTGTGTCTCAGTCGTCCGGTTACGGTAATCGGGTGACGTGTTCCATCGGTCTCCCTGAAGCCGATGAAATAGGGGGCAAGCTCGGTTTCAATCGAATCAAATCCTTTGAGTGATTGAACGATCCGGACGATCCGCCCGCTGACCCAGGAATCGATAAGGACCTCTAAGATCGCATTGAACGCACTGCTCTCTTTCTGGGCGATCAATTGCTTGTCGATCTGCTCGGCGAGCGAAACGATGTTTTCACTGATCTTTGGAGCATAGGAGCGCATGTTCATCGCGATTTTTCTGAGCCCTGAAGCAAGATGGGGATTTTGGAACTCGCCGGTATTCAAGAGCATCTCAGCCGAGAGGTTGATCGCAAGGCTCTCATAGACGGAGAGGGCGTGTACCTCTTCGCCTTCCTTCGCCCGAATTTTCAACAGGCTGTTTTCTTCATAGAGATCGATGTACTCGCCGAGCTTGTCGATGTAGCGGCTGATTGTTGAGCGGTGGACTCCGAGTCTGCGGGCGATTTCAGCCCGGCGGAGTCCTTCGGGATGGGAATGGAGCAGTAATTCTATCTGTGCAACACGCTCACCCTTCATAACACCCCCTTTGCATCAAAATGCAACAAAACTTGAGATAGTTTACCACAGGATTGGAAAGCGGTAAACAGAATGCAACATAATGTTGTTTAAGGAGAAGATGCTTGCGTTACCGTTGGAGTGTAGTATCGTGAAAGGAGCACCATCAATGATGATAAGGAGTGATTGGGTGAGGGTTTCAGCAATCGGGTGTTGTTTGATCGATTATCTCTTTCATGAAGAAAGCTACTCAAAATCGGTGTTCAACGAGTATCGGAGCGTTTCCCCCGGCGACGGAGGATTGCTCGTCGGCGGCCTAGTGTTCGGTGAACAGCTCGCCGAGTTTGCCCGCTTGCCGTTCGATGCGTTGCTGCGACACCTGATTCCTCACCCGGAAAAAGGAATTGAAAACATCGGCGGACCTGCGGCCGTCTCTCTTATTCATGCCGCCCAACTTTTGCATGACTCGCCGCATTCGTTCCACTTTTATGGCGTCGCCGGTGATGATGTCGAATACCGATTGATCAGGGAGCATATCGCAAAGACAGTGATTGATCCCCGCTTCCTCATCCTTGAGGGGGAACGTACCCCGACGACCTATGTGCTGAATGATCGTCATGCTCACGGGGGAAAAGGGGAACGCACCTTCGTGAATCTGCTCGGTTCGGCCGCCCATGTCATTGAGGCGGATGTGGGCGATGATGCGTATCAAAGCGACATCGTCCTCTTCGGCGGAACCGCCCTTTGGCCGGCGTTCCACACCCGGATCGATCAAGCCCTCCGCCGAGCCAAAGCGGAGGGGGCATTGACGATCGTCGGCGCGGTGTTTGATTTCATGAACGAACATCGCTCATCAAGCGAGAAATGGCCGTTCGGACAGGAAAGCGGGTATCCGTTTGTCGATCTGTTGGTGTGCGACGCCTTGGAAGCCCGGCGGATGAGCGGACAACGCGACGCGGAGAACGCCGCAGCCTTTTTTGACGAGGCGGGAGTGGGTGCCGGAATCATCACCCAGGGAGCAAAGGATATCATCGCCTGGTCAAAAGAGGAGAGTGTCTTCGGCCACACCCCTTTGACGCGCTTCCCGGTTTGTGGCTATATCGATGAACTGTTGGAAAAAGATCCTTCGCTTCGCAAAGACACCACCGGCTGCGGCGATAATTTCCTCGGAGGAGTGCTCGCCTCGATCGTCTCCCACGGAGCGAAAAAATGCAGCATGGTCAATGCAATCACCCTTGGCGGCGCTTCGGGGGGATTCGCCCTGACCCATCACGGGGGAATGTTCCATGAAACCTATCCGGGTGAAAAACGAAGCTTGCTTGAACCGGTGCTCAAGGCCTATAGCGAGCAGCTCGGTGTGATATAATCATCTTATGGATGATCGTTTAATCAATGTGGAAATGCAGCTTACCTTCGCCCAGGAAAAGCTTGAGACCCTCAATGGGGTCGTTACGGAACAGGGGATGGAATTGCAGCGGCTGAAAACCCTTGTCGAGAAGTTGGAACGCCGGATCGTGGATCTCGTGGAAGGAAGTGAAGGCGGCCCGCAAAAGCCGCCTCACTATTAATTCAATCGAGCGCGTTCACTCATCGCCGTGGTGTAGGAGTGAAGCCCTCCGGTGAGGTTGTACACCTTCGTAAAGCCGTTTCCCCGCAGAATCCGTTCTGCCAGATATCCCCGCACCCCCATCACGCACGTGGTGATGATCGGCTTGTCCTTCGGAACTTCGGCGATTCGTTTCCTTAAAGCGGTGTGTGGAATGTTGATCGAGCCGGGTAGCATTCCTCCCGTCATCGTTTCCATTTCGCTTCGAGTGTCGAGGATCACCGCCCCCTGCTTGATGAGATTGTCGACTTCTCTCCAGCTGATCGGGTTGGAGATCCCTTCAAGGGCGTTCATCCCGATGAAGCCGACCATGTTGATCGGGTCCTTGGCACTGGAGAAGGGAGGAGCGTAGGCGTGTTCGAACTCGGCGAGATCATACACCGTTCCATCCATTCCGATGAACGAGCTGATCACGTCGATCCGTTTGTCGACCCCCTCGTAGCCGATCGCCTGAGCACCCCAGATCTTCCCGGTGGTCGGATGGAACAGAATCTTCAAGCTTAAGGAGAGACTGCCGGGGTAATAGTCGGCGTGACTGGAGGTATGGGTAACCGCGCTCTTGTGGGGGAGCTTCAAAGCGATGAGGGTCTTTTCGGCAAGGCCCGTCGAAGCGACGGTGAGATCGAAGACCTTGGCGATCGATGTGCCGATCGTTCCCCTGTAGGGCTTCCTGTTCCCATCGATGAGGGCATCGGCAAGCAGGCGGGCCTGCTTGTTCGCAGGGCCGGCCAGCGGCACGGTAATCGAATGGTCGGTCAAGGGACAGGCGAAGCAGATCGCGTCTCCCAGCGCCCGAATAAAGGGGTCGTTAGTGGTGAAGTATTCATCCACCACGATCGCGCCTGTTGAAGAAAGGGTGATTCCGCTTTCTTTCAGGAAGGCCGTATCCGGGCGGACTCCGATGGAAAGGATCACCAGATCGGTTTCCAGCACCTTTCCGCTTTCCAATTCGACAAGCACCGCCTCGCCGTTCTTGCTGAAGCCTTTGACCGGATCCTTGAGATGGAGGGTGACTCCTTTTTTTCTCATATGTTGTTGAACCTGGGCGGCAAAATCGTAGTCGATGACGCCCATCACCTGTTCCAATGCTTCGACAAGGGAGACTTCCAAACCCCGGTGTTTGAGGTTCTCCGCCATCTCGAGGCCGATGAACCCGCCACCGATTACCACCGCCCGCTTCGTTTCGCTGCGGTCGACCGCCGTTTTGATCCGATCGATATCGCTGACCGAACGCAAGGTCATGATCGAAGGATGGTCAATGCCGGGAATCCGCGGGCGGATCGGGGTCGCTCCCGGGGAGAGGATCAGATGATCATACGCTTGCGGGTAGGTGGTGTCATCCTTGACGTTCCGAACCGTGATCGTCTTCTGAACTCTGTCGACGCTCACGACTTCGCTGTTCACCCGTGCTTCAACGTTGAGCACCCGTTTGAAGAGTTCGGGGGTCATCACGAAGAGGGATGACCGGTTCTCGATGACACCGCCGGCATAGTAGGGCAGGCCGCAGTTCGCAAAGCTGATGTGTTCGCCTCGTTCAAAGATGATGATCTGTGCGTTCTCGTCTCGCCGTCTGAGGCGAGCGGCGACCCCGGCTCCGCCGGCGACTCCGCCGACAATCAAATATGTTGCCATGATTCCTCCTGGGTAAATGCCAGTTCGTCGGGGAGCCGGAGTTCACAGCACTTATAGGTACGAACAAGCTCTTCTCCCGTTTCCGTCAAACTTATTATCAAACTTCTTCGATCCGTGATCGAGAGGGTCCGCTGGACCAACGATCGCCCTTCCAGGCTGTCGATCACGCGAGTGAGGCGTGAAGGCGAAAGATCCAATTCTTTCGCCAACGCCGAAGGCTCGACGATTCCTTTCTCCACAGCACAGAGAAGGAGAGCGTCATTGAAAGAAAGGCCGGTTTGATCTTTCAACTGTTCTTCAAAAGAGCGCAGGGCGCTTTGAAGGCGGCGTATAGCACATAGATTGAACATCTCAACCTCCGAATAGTTTCACTTGTCAATAATTGCTTTAGACAACTATAATGATACCGACACTCCTTAGTCAATAAGATATAATATAACCTTATAGGTAAATATTATTTGTATAATGTTAAATATTCTCATTAATCCTGCTGATAATCTTATATCTACTATAAGGATAGACGTTTTTCTCTTGACTATTATTTCGTAATCCTTCATGCTGGTTCCAGGTTGTTCTAGATACTGTGGCAAAGCAGTGTCGGGAAGAAGCCACTGAATTGCTTCCTTGTTGTACTTCTAGATCTACACCGGATGGAACACAATATGTAGGACACCAAGGCGTGTTGCTTTTTGCGTTTGCAATCACACCAAATATGGTCGATGGTTATTCCCAACTATCGGCCATTTCTTTATGTAAGCGGTTACATTATCAAAGCAGATGTATTTGTAGATCAATTCCCAGTATAGTACAGGTATGAAAACAATTCTTTGTTACGGCGATTCCAACACCCATGGATCGAACCCCGGCGGGGGACGATGGGAGTATGACAAGCGATGGCCGGGAATCCTGTCTTCCCTGTTGGGGGATGGGTACTATGTCATCGAAGAGGGACTTGGCGGACGGACAACCGTCTTCGACGATCCGTTCGAGAAAGGACGAAACGGTAAAACCTATCTTCCCGTCGTGCTGGCAAGCCATCAGCCGATTGATCTTCTCATTATTTCCCTTGGTACGAATGATACGAAGCGATTTTTTGGCAGCAATGAACGGATCATCACCCGTGGAATCGAAGCGTTGGCGGATGTTGCCAAAACCTTCGATGTCAAACAGATCATGGTGATCTCGCCGATCCATGTCGGAGCGAGGATCGAAGAGACAATCTTCGCCGGTTTCTCCAAGGAATCGGTGGAAATAAGCTATAAGTTGAGTGAACGGGTGAAAGCAATGGCCGAACGAAAAGGTCTCATCTTCTTCGATGCCGCGACGGCAGCCACCCCCAGTGAGATCGACCAGCTCCACATGGACGCGGAAAGCCACCGAAGCCTGGCAGAGGCGTTGAAAGAGGTGATCATTCAACACCTGTAAACCGGCTCATCGGTTTCGGTTCACTCCTGCAGCGCTTCGGGAAACTCGCCCCTGATCCGGTCGAAAAAGGACAGCGTCAGAATTGTCACCCAGGCGATGTCGATTTCGTAGTGGCCGTTCATCAGCTCCGGGCGATTGAAGTACTCCCAGTTCGTGTGGTTGATCTGCTCCGGCTGCCAGCCGAAGAAGGACTCGTCCCGGCCGAGGTCGTTCTCTTTGCCGTGAACCAGCTGTTTGCACGCTGCGATCATCAGGGAGGCCTGCTCTGCGTAGAAGGGAAGGTTGGCGGCGGTGGCAAAGCGCAGGAACTCGTAGGCGATCGCCATTCCGTAACAATCCAGGTGGTGATGAGCGACGGAAACGCTCGTCATCCCCAAGGTGGAAAATCCTTTCTTTCCCAAGGGGCTCTCCTGGGGAAGGTAGGAGGATTGCTGCCAGATCCATTGGATGATGAACTCGGCTGCAAGGTGGGCGCTCTTAAGATAATGCCGTTTGTTTCCATCCAAGTGGTATAAATCCATAAAGAAGGAGAGGAGGGCCACCCCCGCCTCCTTATCGCAGGAATCGGCATCCAGCGTATCGCCGTAGAACGCGCCTTCATCGGCGAGCCTTGCATAGAACATATATGCTTTATGAACCGCATCGATGAGAACCGCCTTGAGCGGATCGCTTTCCTCAAGCATCGGGATAAGGGCACAAAGAAACGATCCGATATACGCTCCGTTGGTTCCTTGGATATCTTTCGGTTTTCCCTCCGGGGTCCACCAGCGGCCGAAGGAGCCGGAAGAAAGCTGGATTTCGGAATAGAAGAGGGCGACTCTTCGGGCAAGATCGATATACGGTGAAACATCATAGCCGAGCTGCCGGAGCTCCTTTGCAAGCCGGAGGTAGTGTTTCATCGCTTCTCCGTTGCACCGGCTGTTCACCATTTCGGCGAACTCGGGGAACTCCCCGATCCCAAGGTATCCTCCCCATTGGCCCGTCCGAAGGTCATGGTTGTCCTGAAACACCCCTTCCCGGCGTTCCGCCTTGAGGAAGAAATCTCCGATCTTCTTCGCCACGGTCACCAGCAAACGGGAATCGTCGACCAAGCTGAAACGCTTGGCTAATGCTCGTCGTGCCGCTTGCAGGCAATCGAGGGTGGGTTCATGTTCGGTGAACCGGGCAAGCTCGCAGGCGCCTTGGATGCTTTTCACCAAAAAGGAGGCGCCGGTGAACTCATACACATCCTGAACCTCCCCGTTGCCCTCGCCCATGATGATATACGCCAGATTACCTTCGCTTCTTCTTACGAGGTTGATCAGGCGGGTGAGCTTCAGCTCCATCCAATGGTTCCAGGAAAGCGGATGGGGAAGATCGGTCGGTTTCGCTTTTGGAAGGGAAGCGACGAAAGCGACATACACCTCCATGCCGCGCATCCCGCGGTAGGTCGCCAAATGAAAGGTTCGCCGATAGATCAGGCCGCCGGAAGGAACCATCAAAGCGGGTCGGGGCATTGATGTGGTATCGATGAGAGCTTTCTTGCCTTGATAGCTGTACGGTCCCTCCCATCCCGGAATGGAGATGATCGCCCCATGAGGATCATTGGTCACCGAGGCGACGAAGCGCTCCTCGGCCGCCGCTTCGGTGGCGCAGAGAAAATGGCGCTTTCCCCCGGAGAGCTGGAGACAACAGGGAATCGACATCCTTGTTTCCAGAAATGACCATGTTGAGGAGTGATCGATCGACGGGAACAGTCCGCTTCCCTTGGTGTTGTCCCGGTACCAGACGGCGGGGATGAAGAGGTCGTTTGGCACTCCTTCATCGGTGGTGAAAAACCCCGCCTGAAGCCGATATGATCCCTCTTTCACGAGAATCCACGTCCGGTCGACCGTTACGCCGTTCCGGCCGGGAGCCAAGCGATCCTCGATCGTCCCGATCCCCTCGAATGACACAAACACCATGTCATCTTCAATCTCAAGGGCGATCGGGTGTTGGTGTTTATCCTCGTAGGTGAGGGTATAGGTGATCGTGGCGATATGCATGGGATTGAGGATTTCAACGGTGTTTTGAGACGTTTTGCGTATCTTCACTGCAGCAACCCTTGATTCCGCCGGTGGCTTTAGAGAACTAGCCTATCTCGGTCTCGATGTAGTGCTTCGCTTGCTTCTTGATCTTCTTCAGCTCAAGCTTTTCCGCTTTGAGCCACTCTTTCTTTCCGATGAGGGCCACTTGTTCAACAGGCTTTCCCCTGATGAACTGGGTGATCGCGCTCTGGGCCTCATCCGTTCCAGTCGCTTTCGGATAGGAAAAGAAGCCGTGGAGCCCTTTCTTCACCTCAAGGTATTTGACCGGCGTATCCGCCGAAGCGAGCGCATCGGCGTACAGAACGCCGTCATCCCGAAGCGGATCGTACTCCGCCCCGATGATCAGGGTGGGGGGAAGACGGCTGTGGTCCTTGGCGAGCAGCGGGGAAAAGTTCGGGTCGAGGGTATCCTTCGGTTCGCGTTGGTAGTTGTGGATGTAGAACGCCATCTGTCGATCGGTCAAGGTGGGGGAGTCCTTGTACTCGGCGTAGCTGGCGGTTCGCATCCGGCCGTCGGTGATCGGATAGATCAGGACCTGGCCTCCGATCGCCGGACCTTTGCGGTCCCGCGCCAGACGGCTGACCACCGCGGCGAGGTTTCCTCCGGCGCTGTCGCCGACAAGAAAGATCCGATCGGGGTCGTTCTTCCAATAGCGGCAGCCGGCGGCTGCCCAGAGAAGGGTGTTGTAGCAATCCTCAACGGCGGTCGGAAAACGGTGCTGCGGAGCAAGGCGGTAGTCGACGGAAAGGACCGTGGCTCCGGTGATATCCGCCAAGTGGGCGCAGATGATGTTATAGCGATCCATGTTCCCCCATACCCAGCCGCCGCCGTGATAGTAGATGATCAGGGGCAGCAGATCGCTGATTCCCCGCGAGTCCTCTTTTTCAAAGAGGTAGCCGGTGACTTTTCCATCGTTGACGGGAATCACGAACGTCTTGGTGGTGATGTTTCGAGCCGGCTTTCCGAAGAGCCGGCGGATCAACAGGGAGGAGGGATGGGCTTTGCCGTTTAACTCGGCTATCCGATCAGGGGTCAGTTCATCGGGATCCCAAGCGGAAACCCGTTGCGCCAACTTCAGCAATCGCTTCATCCGCCGAGGCAAGTCATACTCAGTCATCAATTCATCGTAGTCTATCTCAATGGACTCTTCAAGAAGCTTCATCGGTTGTATTGGAAGGAAAGAGGGGAGTATACTGTTTCCATATGAGCACACATACTCGATTTGGTTATGATTTCATCAAGGAGCCGTTCCTGCCCGAGGGCAAGGATGAGTACTATCTCCGCTTTGCGCAGAACGGGAAAGACCCGGGCACATACCGAAATCTGAGAAGCGATGAGATCGCAATTCTCAAGAGCAATCTGAACCACAGTCCGAACTGGGACAATCTTTTGGTCAGAGATCCCTTTGATCCGCTGTTGATCCGAAACAGTGAGTTCTACGGCCTCGTCCGGCTCGGTACGGTATCGGTGGGTACGGTGAGTTTTCACGATTTCACCGTTCCCGTCGGCATCGTGAACTCCCGAATCGTCAGCTGTGACATCGGAGATTCCTGCTCGATCATGGAGTGCACCTACTTAAGCCATTACATCATCGACGATGACGTTGTGCTCTATCGGATCGGGGAGATGCAGAGCACCAACCACGCGAAGTTCGGCAACGGGATTCTGAAGGAGGGGGAGGATCCCGAGGTCCTAATCACCATCGATGTCGTCAACGAGGCGAAGGGACGGCATATTCGGCCCTTTGACGGGATGATTCCCGCCGATGCGCTCCTCTGGTCGACCTACCGGGAAGACCGGCTGCTCATGCAGCGGTTCAACGAGCTTACCGACAAGGTCCTCGATTCCAAGCGGGGCTACTACGGCTTCGTCGGCAGGAAGACCGTGATCAAATCGTGCGACACGATCAAGGATGTATGGATCGGCGAAGGGGCGTATATCAAAGGAGCGAACAAGCTGAAGAACCTGACCCTCCGATCGACTCTGGCCGAGCCGGTTCAGATCGGCGAGGGAGTCGAACTGGTCAACGGGATCATCGGCGCGGGCTCCCGGATCTTCTACGGCTCCAAAGCGATCCGCTTCGTAATGGGGGACAACTCCAACCTCAAATACGGCGCCCGCTTGATCCACTCCGTGTTGGGGGACAACTCCACGGTCAGCTGCTGCGAGATCCTCAACAGCCTGATCTTCGGTTCGCACGAACAGCACCACAACAACTCCTTCCTCGTCGCCGCCCGGATCGAAGGACAATCCAACATGGCCGCCGGGGCGAACCTCGGGTCGAACCACAACAGCCGGAACAACGACGGGGAGATGATCGCCCGCAGGGGGTTCTGGCCGGCGCTCTCCACCACCGTTACCTATGATTCATATTTCGCCAGCTATACCCTGATCGCCAAAGGCTCCTTTCCCCACCAGCTTTCCGTTCCCCTGCCGTTCAGCCTGATTTCCAGTGACGAGATCAGCAACCGCCGGGTGATCATGGGAGCGTACTGGTGGATGTACAACCTCTATGCATTGGAGCGGAACACCCATAAATACCACAGCCGCGACAAGCGCAAGGCTCCAAGACAGCGCTATGAGCCCGCCTACCTTGCCCCCGATACGGCGAATGAGATCATCGAGGCGCGAGGCTTGCTTGAACTCTGGGTAGGCGAGAGCTTGGGAGACGGAAGCATCGATAAGGATTCCCTTCGAGCTCAAGGCAAGTTCTTGCTTGCCAATCAAGCCGAGTTGGTGGGGCGTTCAACGATCACCACTTATACGGTGGAGAACTCGAAGGAACCGGTGATCGTCCTCAAAGCCGTTGAATCCTACCGGGCCTATGGCGAGATGCTCCTTTTCTACGCGATGAAGACCTTGGTTGCCTATGCCGCCAACCGTGATCAGGTGATTGACGATCTTCTTGGGAAGAGAGAATCTCACCTGAGTCCTTGGGAAAACGTCGGTGGACAGCTTGTTCGGCGCGACCGGGTGGAAGCGCTCCTTCAAGACCTCAAAGAAGGATCGATCAAGTCGTGGGATGAGGTTCATCAGCGGTATTCCGAGTGGGAGGACTCCTATGAAGAGGACACCTTGTCCCATGCCCTCGGGGTGCTCTCCTTCCTCCTTGGGGAGAAGAGACTGACCGATGATCTGTGGAAGAGTCTCGTTGATGAAACCAAAGTTCTTGTTCAAAAGATTGAGCAGGGGATCTACCACTCCAAGGAGAAGGATCATCTCAATCACTTCAAGTACACCACCTACCGTAATGAAGAAGAGCGCGACGCGGTCTTGGGGAATCTGAAGGATGATCTGCTGATTAAGACCGTCCATAAGGAGATGGAGACCTTCCTCGATCAGCTGGAACGCGTCTCGTTTCTGAGGAACTCCTCCAACGCTTCCGGCGACAGGGATCTTGAGTAATAGAACCCCTGGATCTCGTCGCAGTCGACGGTTTTCAGGAAATCCGCCTGCTCCTTCCGTTCCACGCCTTCGGCCGTAACGCTTGCCCCCAAGGTTCGGGCCAGCAGGATGATGATTTCCGTCAGGGGAGCCAGACGTTTGTCCACATCGATCGTATCGATGATCTCCTTGTCGATCTTCAACCGGTCGAACGGGACGGTTTTCAACCGGTTGAACGATGAATGTCCCTTGCCGAAATCGTCGATGGCGATGCTGACACCCAGTTCTTTCAGCTTGTATATCTTCTCAAGGGTGTCCAGCGGATTTTCCAGGAAGAAGCTTTCCGTTATCTCCAGCTCGATGTAGCCGGGCGCCACCCCGCTTTTTCTGATGACCGCAAGGAAATCCTCGAAGAAATGTTCCGCCTGAAGCTGGACGACGGACAGGTTTATCGAAATACGAAGCGGCGGAAACCCTTTTTCGATCAGCCGGGTATGCTCCAGAAGGGCTTCTTCCAGCACCCAGAGTCCCACATCATAGATCAGGCCCGTCTGTTCGAGGATGGGGATGAACCGATCCGATACCACGTGTCTGTTCCCATCGATCGTCCATCGGAGCAGCGCCTCGATTCCGACGGTTCTTCCCGTCTCGCAGCTGATCTGGGGCTGGAACTCCAGATGGAACTCATCGTTGTCCAACGATTGGAAGAGTCGATTCGTATAGAAGGCGTTTTCCGCTATTTGCTTTTCCAGCTGTTCGGTATAGAAGACGGCCTTCTTGTTCGTTCTTTTCGCCTGATAGCTTGCCAAATCGGCGTTCTTCAACAGATCGTGCGCATCTTTTCCATTGTCCGGGTACACGGAAATGCCGATATGAAGAGTAACGAAGAGTGCTTCTATTCCCGTCTCGGTCGATATGGGATGAGAAAAAGAATCAAGCAGCCGCTCCACGTACTCCTCGATCTCTTTTCTGTCCGCCACCACAGGCAGAACGACAACGAACACCCCCTCGCTCAATCTGGAGAGATGGCTGTCTCCATCCAGGAGATCTTCGAGAATGGCCGCCGACTTGATCACGATCTGTTCGCCGATGCTGTGACCGAAGGTGTCCTTGATGATCCGCAGGTTCTCAAGTTCGACGTGCAGCACCGCGATGCTGACCGGTTCCCGTTTCTCCTCAATGCTCCGGTCGAGCTTCCTGATCAGCAGGTTCCTGTTCGCCAGTTTTGTGGCTTCATCGAAATACGCGAAATTGTACAGTCTTTCTTCGTAGAGGGTCTTTTTCTTCGTGTCGCCCAGGATGTTGGCGATCATTTTCAAGAAGTACAGTCGGCCTTCCCGTGAGCTCAGATTGCTCCGGTCGTAGTACTCGACGACGAGCATCCCGCCGACGTTGTTGTCGATCATGACGGGAAAGATGAAGAAGGAGCTCACCCCTCTTGATATGAAGAAATCTCTTACCTCTTTATGCTCATCGGTAGAAAGAGTCTCGGTGTTCTCACAGATGATGGGTTGTTTCTGCGCGAGCAGTGAACTGACGATCGGCATCGTGGAGGTTCTCACGGTCATTCCCGGACGATAGGGGAACGGCGAGCTTCCGTCTTTTCGATGCATGTTGAGAATCGTCGCCTCCTGATAGTCCGGACTGAATTCCATCAGACTCATGCAATCAAACTTCAGGATGGCCATCGACATTTCGAACATTCCGTCGATCCGATCCCGGACATTTTCGATATCGACCGAGATAAAGTTCGAGGAGATCTTTTCAAGTGTCTCCTGTTCTCTTGCGAACTTCTTATACCCCTCGATCTTTGAAGCATATTCAGTTGTGATATGCCGCACGATGAGAAAGGATAGGACGATGATGAAAATTCTTGTCGCATATTCGCTTCCGTCGATGGTGACTTGTACTTTCGGGAAAATGAACGAGAGGATTATTTGCATCGCTATCGCCAATACGGTAAACACGGCGGCGGGGATGTTGCTGTCAAGGATGACGGTGAAGAGAAGAAACAGGATGTAGATCGCCCAGATCGTCAGTGCTCCCACCTTGGCGTTCGTTGTCATGAAAAACATCATACCCATCGTGTTCGCTATGAGGAACATCGTGTTCTGGGCAGCGTGTTTTTTTGAGATGATCGGTATCGATCTCGTGAAGAGCCCGATCACCAAGACGAACCCGGCGAGAAGCAGCTCGTTGTTCAACTCCTTCTTCATGCCGAAATATCCAACCAGCAGGGACAGCGCGGCTCCCACCGTGTAGATCGCCGATGCCGTTTGGAACAAACGCAGCCGGTCGATGTTCTGGCGTTCGTCGATTTCCATGGACAAGGGTATCTCCCGTTCCAGAAGAAGCCCGAGCCTCTTTGATGCGATGAACAGCGTTATCACGGGAATGATCATGAAGATGATCGTCAATTTAGGAAAAACGTTTTTTCCAAGGAGCTCAGGCAGAGTATCCGTCGCCATTCCACCGAAGAAGGGAAACAGGACCGAGAGCAGGAAATATTTCGCCTGCCGCTTCAGCGGGGTCTCAGGTTCAATGCGTCTCCACCAGCAAATGAGGACTACGATGCTTGCAATCGAAAATACCACGTAGTAGGCGATGAACCAGATTGTTCCCATATTGACGGGAAGGTTGTTTACCCAGCCGAAATCGGTTTGCACCATCCGGTATTGTGTCTTCCAGAAATATCCGAAGGGTGCAAAGAGAATGATATTGATCCAGGCGGGGATGTAGATCAGCGTCAGCATGAGCCGCCTATCCATCAGGCTTTCGGTTTTTGTCAGAATCATCACGAAGTGGAGGAGGTTGCTGTAGAAAAAACCTCTTCCGAGAATCGAAAAGGAATACCAGAATGCACTTACCTCCGCCGTGGCCGCCGAGATCGAGAGGGAGTAGGAAAAAGACCAGATCGCCATCGAGCTCACGAGGATGACGAACAGTCGGTTCACATAGCTTCTTGCACTGGCGATGATCGTATGCGCGCCGAGAATCATATAGAAACCGCCACAGGCATAAAAGACGATTGACAGCATGAAGCTATATTTCACGATTCCAATCTCCAAAGCGACGCTTTACGGTTCAAGATAGTGCACGTCCTTTCCGTTGTTTCTCATGGTGGTGATGACATGTCATCACAAAAACCACGTTCATTCTATCATACAATTGGCGATCTGATGATTCCTTTTGTAAAAAAAGCCACTGATATGTCAGATGTGGAATAAATCATAGGTCGATCAGTACGGGCCTCACCCCATGAAAAAGGAGCCCTTCCCGCCATATCAGTCTTTCATTCGTCCGATGGCGATCAGCAACGCGGCGGTACCCATGACAAGAGCGAAACCGACCACGATCCAGTTGCCGATATCGGGAAGAAGACCCGGAAAAACCCGGTTGATGAACCAGAATGCGGAAACAAGGGGGAGCGTCCAAATCGACAGCAATTCAAATCTTACACTCTTCCTTTCAACGTTTTTTCTGCCTTTCCATACCAAATACGTCATGAACACCGTGAGTGCGATGACGGCAAGATGAGCATAGGAAATCGTTGAATCCTCCGGCCTGAAAACGAAGGCCATGAGCAGATTCAAAAGAATGGTTAGCACGGAGGCGATGCAGTATGCAACAACATCCTTCTTCTTCAACATTCGGTCCACCCCCTCGGTAAAGATTCGTCACGATATCCGCTTCAAGGATCTCATCGTTCAAGACTATCCTCGTCCAAGAGAAAATCAAAGATGCTCATCACCAATATGCCATCTTCATTATACAGCGGAGCCGGTGCATCTTTGGTGATGATGACCTTTTTGAACGCATCCGGAACCATGAGCAGGGAACGCTGCTCCCGTTCTCTTTTCGACTCGTTCGACAGGCGAAGGGCGGATTGGACATAATATCTCTTGGAGGCCTTGTTGCACACAAAATCGATCTCCAGCTGCTTGCGAATGCTTTTGCCGCTCTTGTTGATCTCGTTCGAAGTCACGACACCGACATCGACATGATATCCTCGCACCTTCAGCTCGTTGAAGATGATGTTTTCCATCGCATGCGTTTCTTCCACCTGTCTGAAGTTCAGTCGCGCATTTCTCAGCCCAAGATCCGTAAAGTAGTACTTCAAGGGGGTGTTGATGTACTTTTTTCCCTTGACATCGTACCTGAACGCACTGTCGATCAAAAACGAGTCTTCGAAATACTCGATATAGGTTCTTATCGTGTTCGGACTGATCGTCTTGTTCTTTACGCTCTTGAAGGTCAGCGAAAGCTTGTTCGGATTCGTCAACGAACCGATTGCGGACGAGATGATGTTCAAAAGTTCCGCCAATTCGGACTTGTTTCTGACATGATGTCTGCCGACGATATCGGATATATAGGTCTCCTCAAACAGATTCCTGAGGAAATCCGCTTTCTGGTCGGATGTCGCAAACTGCAGAATCAGAGGAATCCCGCCATACAGCACATATTCCTTCCAACCCGAATCCCTGTCTCCCGGATAGACGCTCATAAATTCGGCAAACGTGAGCGGGTGCATGTGGACTTCGTCGCCGCGCCCGCGGAACTCGGTGATGATGTCTTTGGAGAGAAATCTGGCATTGCTGCCCGTAACATACACATCCACATTCTGCATTCGGGCCAGACTGTTGAGGACTGCTTCAAATTCGCCCAACAGCTGCACCTCGTCCAAAAGCACATAATGCATCCCTTCATCGTTAATTCGGCTTTTCAGATAGGGAAAGAACAGCTTCGGATCCCTATATGCCGTATTCTCATATGCATCAAACGCCATTTCGATGACATGGTCATCCGGAACTTTCGCTGATGCGAGATGATCACGAAACAGCTTGAAGAGCAGATAAGATTTCCCGCATCTTCGGATTCCGGTGATCACCTTGATCAGTCTATTGTGTTTCTTTGATATCAGGGTCTCAAGATATCTGTCTCGGCGAATCTCCATACCGGTTCTCCTATTTCAGATTTTTGCAGAATTCTGCATTTTTCTTCACTGGAATGATACATCATCTCTCCTCCCGCTTCAAGCTTAATGAATATTTTTGCGGAATTCCGCATTTTTCTTCACTGGCATAATTCGGTTTTTCACTTTGATGAGATTACGGCTTCCGGGGAAAAGAAAAAGGACACCACATCGATCAATATGTGATGTCCCGTCTGTTGGAGCCAATGGGACTCGAACCCACCACCTGCTGATTGCGAACCAGCCGCTCTACCAGATGAGCTATAGCCCCTCGTGCAAGAGTCAAAATATATCACTGATGAAAAACTGTCAACTCTCCTACTTACAGGGGGGCTCATCTGTGATAGAGTTAGGCAAAGGTGGAGGAATCTGTTATGCATGAAGAATATCGGGATGACATCTTGTCTTCGGTGATGAATACGATCGCCGATCCTATCTTGGTTGTCGATGAGGAGGGGCGATATCTTGAAGTTTTCGGCGGAACCGATCGCTCCCTCTACGATGACGGGCGGCCGCTGAAGGGAAAGATGGTTTCAGAGATACTGACCAAGGAGTTCGGTCAGTTCTTCGTGAATCAGGTCAAACACACGATCGCCATGGGTACGCTGAATGTGTTCGACTATCGGCTCGACACCCAGACGGTTAATCTGCCGATCTTTGACGGACCGGGAGGAACCCAGTGGTTCGAGGCGCGGATGTACCCGCTTGAGCAGCCGATCAAAGGAAAACGGGCGGTTGTTGCGATGATTATCAATATCTCCGAGCGACGGGCGCTCCATCGGAGGCTTCATGAGCTCTCCTATAAGGATCCTTTGACGGGGCTGTACAATCGGCGGTATTTCCTTGAGCGGGTGAACGTCCATCTCCTGGAAAAGAATTCGATCCATCTGATGTTCGGCGATATCGATCACTTCAAAGCGATCAATGACCGGTATGGACACCTTGCCGGTGATGAGGTGATTCGGGAGCTTGCCGCCATTCTGCAGTCCATTCTCGGTGAAACGACTACCATCTGCCGCCTTGGCGGCGATGAATTCATCGCCGCATTGGTAAACTCCACGGATGAGCAAGCCCTTGAACTTGCTGAGAAGGTACGCAGTACAGTGGAAGATCATCGTTTCATGCATCAGAATACGCCGATCGAATTCACCGTCTCAATCGGGATCGCTCCCGTGGATGATGACAGCCTTGACAGCGCCACGCTCATCGGCCATGCGGATAAAGCTCTGTATGAAGCAAAGGAGGCGGGTCGAAACTGCGTCCGCCTCTACAACAACCCGCCCAAAGGATAACGGAAGATGGTTCACCTCGTCATCAACATCAATCTCCTTCTCACGATGAGTATTCTCATCGGGCTCTATCCGTTCAAACTGAACAACTGGTGGGATCGGCATAAAATGGTGCGGGGTGTTATCATCGGTCTTCTGGGCGTGCTGATCATGAGCTTCCCCTTCATCTATACGGAAGGAATCATCTTCGACACCCGGACGATTCTTTTGGCGGTGAGCGGGATGGTGTTCGGACTCGTCCCGACTCTCGTCGCCGCCATCATGATGATCATCTTCCGGGTCATGATGGGCGGAGCGGGCATCGTGATGGGCATCTCGACGATCCTCGTCTCCTCGACGATCGGAATCGGTTGGCATCTCTTGCGTTTCGAAGCGGTGGACGACGTCAGGCCCCCGCTTCTGGAGTTCCTCGTGGTGGGCTTCATTTCGCAGTTCTTCTCCTGGCTGTGCATGTTCCTTCTGCCCAGAAGCGAGTGGGAAGCCGTCATCCGGATGATCACGATCTACTTCTTGGTAATCTATCCATTCTTCATGGCGGCTCTGGGAATCGTTCTTCTCTCCCAGATCCAACGAATCACGGCGATGCGTGAAATCGCCCGCAGCGAATTCATCCTGAAGACGATCTTTGACGATGCTCCGATCGGCATGAGCCGAACGGATCTGAAAACGGGCAAGGTGCTGCAGATCAATGACGCCTACGCCCGTTTCCTGGGGTATGACAAGGAGGAGATCGTCGGGCATACATGGAAGGAATTCACCCTCCCTGAAGAACAAGGTGAAAGCGACAAGGCGGATTTCCTGCTGGTAAGCGGATCCCGCAACCAAGTAACCCTTGACAAACGGTACCGAACAAAAGATGGCCGGATCGTCAGCGGCAACCTCACCGTATCCAACCTCTCGATCGGGAAGGGGACGGAGGAAATACTCGGAATGCTCGTGGATATCACCGACCGGAAGGAGTATGAAGAAAGGCTGCTCCGCCTCTCCACCCATGACTCCCTCACCAACCTCTACAGCCGAAACCATTTTGAGCGAACGATTGAAGAGTTCGTGGTTCCCAAGGATCAGGTTGTGGCGGTGCTGCTGGCCGAAGTGAACGGATTGAAGATCCTCAACGAAGCGTTCGGTCAGGACGAAGGAAACCGCCTGCTGAAGAAGATCGCCAAGATCCTCCAAGCCTCGACGGAGGAGACCGATTACCTGGCCCGGATCGGTGGAGACGATTTCGTCGTGATTCTCACCGGTCGCACTCGGCATGAATACCAGGCGATCGCCAAGGACATCACGGAGAAACTCTCCCTCGTCCAGATGCCCGGAGGGATGGACATGAGCGTCAGCGTCGTCCATGCCGTGGCGGATGAAAGGGATCGGACCCTCCACAAAGCGATCGAAGAAGCGGAAAAAACCTTGAAGACCCGCAAGCTTTTCGAGGAGGCCCCGATCATAGAGAACCTCGTGCAGACCGTCATGAACGCGTTGCACGTTCGAAATAAGTCGGAAGAGCACCACAGCCGAAGAGTTTCCTTCCTCAGCGAACAGCTCGGGCGGGTGATCGGGCTAAGCGAAAACGATATTACCCAACTTCGTTTGGCGGGCCTCTTTCATGATATCGGAAAAATTGCGATCGCTGAAGAGATCCTCAACAAACACGGCGAGCTTACCGCCGAGGAATTCAGCGAAATACAGCGCCACGTGGAGATCGGCTACCGCCTTCTCAGCAGCGTGGAAGGCATGGCTCCCATCGCCCATGTTATTTTATCCCATCATGAACGGATCGATGGGACGGGGTACCCGCGGGGAATCAAAGGAGATGCGATTCCCCTTCAGGCCCGCATCATCTCAATCGCCGATGCCTACGATGCGATGACCTCCATTCGAACCTACAAGCAGCAGGTCAGCAGCCAGCAGGCGGCGCGCGAACTCAAAGCGTGCAGCGGCACGCAGTTTGATACGGACCTCGCCAAACATTTCATTGAAGGGGTTCTCTTCCTCCCCTATGATGAGCTCTGAGAAGCTCGGCGAATACCTGAAAAAACATCAACATACATATTTATGCAAAGAATCTCCCGTTTTTATGCATAAGTACTAGTAATATTTTTCATTTTACGTATAATTATACCAATCTTGATGAGGAGGTTGATATGATTCGTTGTGGGGTTATTGGAGCGACCGGCTATGCGGGCTCGATTCTTGTTACGCTGCTGGTCGGCCATCCTGAGGTTGAACCGGTCTATCTCGCTTCCCATTCCTATGTCGGTAAACGATATAGCGATATCTATCCCTCGATGGTCGGATACTGCGATCTTCCCCTTCAGGAGGAGGATCTTGAAGAAGCGAGTACCTTCTGCGACGTTCTCTTTCTGGCGCTTCCCCACACCCTTGCTTCTCAAAAAGTAACGCAGCAGATTCTGGACCGGACGGTCATCATCGATCTCGGGGCGGATTACCGCTTGCATGACGTGGATGTATACGAAGCGTGGTATCAGTGCAAGCACGCATCCAGAGAGCTGATGAGCCAAGCTGTGTATGGACTCTGTGAACTGCACCGCGAGGCGATCAGGAAGACCAACCTTATCGCCAACCCCGGATGTTATACGACGTGTTCGATCCTGACGCTGGCGCCGCTCGTCGGGGAAGGATTGATCGACCCCTCTTCGATCATCATCGACAGCGCCAGCGGGGTGACCGGGGCGGGACGCTCCGAAAAGACGGCGAACCTTTTTTCCGAGATCAATGAATCGTACAAAGCGTACGGGGTGACGAACCACCGCCACACGGTGGAGATCGAGCAGGAGCTGAGCATCTTGAATAAAGAACCGCTGCTTGTCCAATTCACCCCGCACCTCGTTCCGATGAATCGGGGGATTCTAAGCACCTGCTACGCCGACCTCAAGGAGGGGGTGACGGAGAAAAAGGTCGCCGAGGCGTATGAGAAGTGGTACAAGGATGAGGGGTTCATCCGCTTGATGGGTTCAAACCTGCCGGAGACCCGGTACGTCCACTCGACCAATACGGTCGCCATCGGGTGGAAAGTCGATCCCCGGACGAAGCGGGTGGTCGCTCTCGGGGCGATCGACAACCTGATCAAAGGCGCCGGCGGCCAAGCGGTGCAGAACATGAATATCCGATTCGGCCTTGACGAGGCGACAGGCCTTAAGAAATGGATCGCCAATCCCCTGTAGGAGAAGAGAGGATGTACAAACTCATAGAAGGCGGAGTCACCGCTGCGAAAGGCTATCAGGCAGGCGGCATTGCATGCGGGATAAAAAAGCATAAGAAAGATCTTGCCATAATCTACTCCGAGGCTCCCTGCACCTTTGCCGGCAGTTTCACTACCAATCTCGTGAAAGCCGCCCCGGTGCTCTGGGATCAAAAGGTGATTGAAACAAGCGGGACGGTCCATTGCATTCTCGTCAACAGCGGCAACGCCAATGCGGCGACCGGTGAAAAAGGATTGCGCGATGCACAAGCAACCGCCGCCCTCGTCGCCGGTCACTTCGGCATTCAAACAGAGCAGACGCTGGTATGCTCCACCGGAGTGATCGGCTTTCCGCTGCCGATGGAAACGATCGAAAAAGGGATCGCTTCGATCGTCAAAACCCTTGATACCACGAACGAAGCGGCTCTGAACGCCGCTCAGGCGATTCTCACCACCGACACGTTCACGAAGCAGGTGGCGGTTGAAGTAGTTGTTGACCAAAAGCCGGTCCGCATCGGCGGGATGGCGAAAGGGAGCGGGATGATCCACCCGAACATGGCCACGATGCTCTCCTTCATCACCACCGATGCCAAGATATCCAAAGCGGATCTTCAAGCGCTCCTCGGTTCTTCAATCGAGGATACCTACAATATGATCAGTGTCGACGGGGATACCTCGACCAACGACACGGTTCTGGTCCTCGCCAACGGCGAAGCGGAAAATGAGATGCTTTCTCCTTCCCATCCCGACTGGAAGGCGTTCGTCAAGGCGTTCGATCATGTGAACGCCGAGCTGGCGAAACTGATCGTCAAGGACGGAGAAGGGGCTCAAAAGTTCATCGAGATGACCGTCGCGGGCGCTAAGGACAAAGAGACCGCCCGGACTCTTGCCCGCAGTGTGGTCTCCTCCAATCTGGTGAAGACGGCGTTCTTCGGCAGCGATGCGAACTGGGGGCGGATCTTCTGCGCCATGGGGTACAGCGGAGCTCAATTCAACCCGCAGAAGACGGATCTGTTCTTCGCTTCGGAAAAGGGTAAGATTCAAGTCCTCAAAGACGGGGAGCCGCTGCTCTTTGATGAACGGGAGGCGAAGCGGATCCTCTCAGAACCGGTGATTTTCTGCACCGCGGTTCTCAAGGACGGGGAAGCCTCCGCCACGGCGTGGGGGTGCGACCTTTCCTACGAGTACGTCCGAATTAATGGAGATTATCGAAGTTGACGACACATACAGTAGCCCAGGAAATTTTGAAAGCGGAAACCCTCATCGAGGCGATACCGTACATTCGGCGATTTGCCGGAGCGATCGCCGTCGTGAAGTATGGAGGTTCGGCGATGGTCAATGCCGAGCTGAAGAAAGCGGTCATCGAAGATATCGCGATGCTGAAGTATATCGGTCTGAAACCGGTAGTCGTCCACGGCGGCGGAGCGGAGATCTCAAATCTCCTTGCCCGCCTCGGCAAGGAGAGCGTCTTCATCGACGGACTGAGGGTGACGGATGAGGAGACCGCTTCGGTGGCCGAGATGGTGCTTTCCGGCTCGATCGGGAAATCCCTGGTGGACAACTTGGAGCAGGTCGGCATCAAGGCGGTGGGGATCAGCGGCAAGGACGGCCGGACGTTCCTGTGCGAAAAGAAAAAGGATGAGAAAGGCCGGGACCTCGGCTTTGTCGGAGAGATCAAAAAGGTCGACACCACCTTGGTGGATTCCCTCTTGAAGAGCAACTTCGTCCCCGTCCTTTCCCCGGTCGGGGTCGACACCGAAGGAAATACCTACAATATCAACGCCGATTATGCCGCCAGTGCGATCGCCGGAGCGCTGTCGGCCCAAAAGCTGATTTTTTTGACCGATGTGGAGGGGATTCTCAAGGACAAGGACGATCCTTCCACGATCATCCGGACCCTGACCCACGGCGAGGCGGTCTCCTATATCGAGCAGGGGATCATCAAAGGCGGGATGATTCCCAAGGTTCAATGCTGTCTGGACGGGCTGGAAAAAGGGGTCGAGAGCGTCCACGTCCTCGACGGGCGACTGCCCCATGCGATTCTCCTTGAGATCTTCACCACTCGGGGAATCGGAACGATGGTCACCAAGGAGAAAACACCATGAGCAACAACCATCTGATGAATACCTATTCGCAATGGCCTGTCACGTTCATAAGCGGCGAAGGGGCGTATCTGAAGGATGACAAGGGCGATGCGTATCTCGATTTCGTCGGAGGGATCGCAGTCAACGCGTTGGGATATAACCATGAGGGGCTTGCCGCCGTCATCCGGGAAGTCCTTGATTCGGGAGTGCTCCATGTTTCCAACCTCTACTACAACGCCTATGTGCTGGAGGCGGCAAAGAAACTTGCCGCCCTGAGCGGGATGGAGAAGGTATTCTTCTGCAACAGCGGAGCGGAAGCGAATGAAGCGGCGTTGAAGCTTGCCCGGAAGTGGGGGAGCGGAAAGAACAAATCCACGATCATCTCGATGCTTGATTCCTTTCATGGCCGGACGTATGCGGCGGTGACGGCGACCGGGCAGAAAAAATACCACCGGCACTTCGCTCCGCTTCCCCCCGGATTCGTCTATGCGCATTTCAACGACCTTGATTCGGTAAAGGCGCTCGTCGATGAACGGACGTGCGCGATCATCGTCGAGCCGATCCAGGGTGAGGGCGGAATCGTCCCGGCGACAAAGGAGTTTCTTCACGGCCTGCGCGATCTGTGCGACCGGCACGAACTGCTCTTGATCTACGATGAAGTGCAATGCGGAATGGGGCGAAGCGGAAAGCCCTTCGCCCATCAGCTCTACGGGGTGAAGCCGGATATTCTCACCACCGCCAAAGCGCTTGCCGGAGGGGTTCCGGCGGGGGCGATGCTGACCCAAGGGGAAGCAAGCGATGTCTTCGTTCCCGGGGACCACGCTTCCACATTCGGCGGAAACGCCTTGGCGGCGCGGGCGATCATCTACATGTGCGATACTCTTCAAGAGAAAGCATTTCTTTCCCACGTTGAAGCGATGGGCCGCTACCTTCGAATGAAGCTCGAGGAGCTCAAAGTTCAATTTCCCAACCTGATCACCGCCGTCCGCGGCGTTGGCCTGATCAACGGCATCGCGCTCACGATCCCTCCGAAAGAAGTGGTGGCGAAGTGCTTTGAGAAGAAGCTCCTTCTTGCAAGCGCCGGTTCGAACGTCGTTCGCTTCGTTCCGCCGCTCATCATCACCGAGAAGGAGATTGATGCCGCCATCAAGATTCTTCAAGAAAGCTTGAGTGAGGTACGTTCATAGCAGGATCGTCGGCAGGACGAACTTTTTGCAATAGAGAAGGCCTTCTTCGACGAGATCGAAGGAGGCCGAGCCGATGTTCCAATCGAGAAAAAGGCCGCGCATCGAGCGGTTGAAGAACAGGGCATATTGTTCAGCCGAGAGGCCGGTTCGACACTCTCCGTTGATTTGGCCCTTTTCAATGATCGAGCGGATGAACGTATGCCAGAACCGGGTCGGATTGGTGATGACCTTCGCCGAGTCTTGCTGGAGCACTTGATTGGCATACAGAACCTTCAGCATTTCGACCCCGATTTCATCGCGGACATAGGTTAGCTGGAGTTCGGTGAACTTCAAAAGCTTCTCTTCGGTTGTTTGATGGCGCAGGACCTCTTTTTCCACCGTTTGATAGTACCCGTCGATTATCCAAAACCCTTCGACGATGATGTCGCTCTTTGTCGAAAAGTAGGTGTAGAAGCTTCCCTTGGCCGTGCCGGAATGATCGGCGATATCCTGAAGGGATACGTTGTCGAATCCCCGTTCCTTGAAGAGGTTCCACGCAATTTCGAAGATTTTCGCCTTTGTGCGGTCGGACTTGGTCATTCGTTGTGTATGTTCAGCCAAACCATGCTCCTACTGCAGTATTTTTCCCGGGTTCATGATCCCGTTCGGGTCAAGGGCGCGTTTAATCTGCTCCATCACCCGATACTCGATCGGAGAAGTGAACTCCTTGAAGAACTCCCTTCGCTTGAGGCCGATCCCGTGCTCGCCGCTGATCTTCCCACCGAGTTCACTGGTGATGAACTCATACAGTTCGCCAAGGATTTTAGGTTCGACCTCAAGCCAATGCTCCATCGTGAATTCGGGGTTTTTAATCACCGTGGCGTGGAGGTTCCCGTCTCCGGCATGCCCGTAACAGGGGATCAGGACGTCATGTTCTTTGGAGAGCTTATCCAAAAAGGGTATCACCTTGGGGATTGAGCCGATCGGAACGACGATGTCTTCAAGGCTTTGAATCGGGCTGTATACCTTGATCGCCTCGGCGATCGCCCGCCGGACCGACCAGACCCGTTCCCGGTTGTTCGCATCTTCGGCGATATATACCTCGATCGCTCCCTGCTCCATGCACAGATCGCCCACTTGGATGAGCTGTTGTTCGACGACCGTTTCATCGATGCCGTCGATCTCGATGAGGAGCAACGCTCCGACTCCCTCGATCGGAAGGCTTTCATTGAGGTAGTCACAGGAGATTCTGGTGGAGAGGTAGTCCATGAATTCGATGGAGGTGGGGATGATTCCCTGCTTCATCAATACGGGGACGACGGAGATCGCCTGCTGCGGGGTAGTGAAGGTGACAAGCAGATCCGAGGAGGTTTTCGGCAAGCCCAAAAGCTTGATCGTCGCCTCGGTGATGACCCCCAGCGTTCCCTCCGAGCCGATGTACAGCTGCTTCAGATCGTAGCCGCTCACGTCCTTGGTGTTCTTTCCGCCCAGGTTCAGGATCTCTCCCTGCGGCGTCACCACTTCCATGCCGAGGATGTACCTTCCGGTAACCCCGTATTTGATCGCTTTCCCCCCGCCGGCGTTCTCGGCGATGTTTCCGCCGAGCATGCACGTCTCGAGGCTCATCGGATAGCCGGCGAAGAACAGTCCCAGCTCTTTAAGGCGGTTGTTGAGCTCGTTCGTGACGATGCCCGCCTGGGCGGTCACCGTGAGGTTCGCTTCGTCGATCTCCACGATCGAGTTCATCTTCTCCACGGAGAGAACGATGCCCCCGTAGATCGGGATCGCCCCGCCGGAGAGCCCCGAACCGGCGCCTCGGGGCGTTACCGGGATTCTATGGGTGTCGGCCAGCTTCATGATCTGCGCCACCTGAGAGGTCGTCACCGGGGTCACGACTACTTCCGGCATCGCCGCATATTGCTCAACGGAGGTTTCGTCGTGGCTGTAGCCTTCCATCCGCTCCCGATCGACCAACACGTTGGGTTCGCCAACGATCTTCCGCAGCTGCTTCACGATGGCTGTTGTTACGGTTCCATACTCATGCTTCATGCGTTCTTCCTTTTCTCAAGCTGTCGGGTGAGCTCGGGCACCACGTCGAACAGGTCTCCGATGATCGCAAAATCGGCGAGTCCCAGAATATTTGCCTGTTCATCATTGTTGATCGCGACGATGCACTCCGAGGTCTTGATACCGGCCAGGTGCTGGATCGCCCCGGAGATTCCCACGGCGAGGTACAGCTTCGGCGAGACGGTCTTCCCGGAAAGCCCCACTTGGTGCGGGTAGGAGATCCACCCTCGATCGACGGCATCGCGGGTGGCACCGACCTCGCCGCCCAGAACGGCAGCAAGCTCTTCAATCAATCCGACATTGTCTTTCTTCTTGAGGCCCTTTCCTCCGGAAACGATGATCTCCGCTTCATCAATGCTGCTCTGCTGCCCTTCAAAGGGTCTTATACCGGTAACTGATATTGTGCTTACTGAAGCCTTGTCGGGATACTCAACATACTGTATTACCGCTTTTCGACCATAGTCCGGCTCCAAGATCTTCGTGGAGCGGGGGCGGACCGTCGCCATCTGCGGGCGGTGGTTCGGGGTGATGATCGTCGCCATGATGTTGCCGCCGATGGCGGGACGGGTCTGCAGCAGGTTCTTCGTCTTCCCGTCGATCGCCAGCTCGGTGCAGTCCGCAGTCAGGCCCGCATGGGCTTTGATGCCGACATACGGCATCAATGTTCGACCACTGCTCGTCGCACCGGCGAGGATGACCTCGGGTTTGTGGGTTTCGATCAAGGAGAGGAGGACATTGGCGTATCGCGTGCACTCGAAAGAGGCCAATCCGGAATCGTTTGCCAGATACACGACATCGGCTCCATAATGGGCCAAGGTTTGCACCTCCTCGTCACTGATCCCATCCCCGATGACGATGCTGCAGAGGGCGACGCCGAGGTCATCGGCAAGCTTTCTTCCCCGGGCCAGCAGTTCAAAAGAGATCTGTTTAAGTTTTCCATTCAGCGTTTCGCTGATCGTCCAGACATCATGCATCGTCATACCTCCTGACCGAGCAGGTTGCGAGCTTCCAGAAACTCGATCAGCTCTGAAACGGCGACTTCAGTGCTCAGCTCTTCGCCGATGACGAGCGTCCTGCAGGACCGGCTCACCTTAGGTGTTTCAATTTTAACGACCCGGGTCGGCGAGCCTTTCAATCCGATTTTCAAGGGGTCCGGGTCGACTTCCGCAACACCCCAGACCGGGATGGTCGTGTTCATGGAGCGTTTTTTTCCGCGCAAGGTCGGAAGTCGCACCTCCGCGATCTCTTTTACGACGGTAAGCAGGGCGGGGAGCGTGCCTTGGACCTGCTGATATCCTTCTTCGATGAGGCGTTCGGCGGTGAACTCCGACGGAGAGGTGATATTGACGGATGCGACATACGAGACGACCGGGATGTCAAGCCAGGCGGCGATCCCCGGTCCCACTTGAGCGGTATCGCCATCGGTCGCCCGTTCTCCGGTGATGATGAGATCCACGTCCCCGATCTTCCGGATCGCTTTCGAGAGGATGTACGAGGTTACGTAGGTGTCGGATCCGGAAAACTCCCGGGCGCTCAGATGAACCGCCTCATCACACCCCATGCTGAGGGCTTCCTTCAAGATTCTGTTGGCGCCCGCCGGTCCCATCGTAATCACCGTGACGGTCGCATTCCATTCTTCTTTGAGCCTCAGCGCCGTTTCGATCGCATATAAGTCCAAGGGATTGAGGACCGAGACGGAGCCGCTTCGAATCATTGTTCCGGTGACCGGATCCATTTTGACGTCGCTGCTTTGGGGAACTTGTTTTATAGGTACAATGATACGCATAGTCCCTCCTTTTGAGGACAGTCTAAAACGGGAATATGCAGCAGTCAAGAAAAATGACCGCGGTCAATTATTAGAATTAGATGTGGTTTTTTCAGCTTCATGCTTTATAACTTTAAGAGCTTTTTTAATATCTGAAGCAACGAGTGGGTATAGTATTTCTGCCAGTTTAAACATTTCAGTCGATCCATATCCAATTTGGCCATCAACAGTCCTGAAGTTTGCTTTTGCATGTTCAATGGCGTCTCGAATAAAGACCGGATGTTTCCTGCAATCAAACCCACCCGGAATCATTTCGTTTACGTGATTCTTCCACGCTGCGCAGTTTGGCAAAACAACCGCTCCTGCGTCTTCCCCGGTTATGTGATAATAGAGCCAAACTTCAAAACATGGATTGCTTTGTGCTACTCGCCAGTTTTCTTCATTCAGGCAGTTCTGTTTCAATTCTTGAATTTGCTGATTCCATTCGTCCGTATCAATTACGAACCAGACTTGATCTGTTGCACCGACATCATACTTTGCTTTCAGTTCGGTGCTCTTGTCTTTAATATCAATGCAGGCTTGTTCATACAAACCCATAGGAGAATTATTTCCTTCCGATCAGCCTTAACGACTTCCAAAATGATTCTTGAGCTGATCTTATCAAAATACTTAAAATATTGAGGTTCTCTCTTGTTACCTTCACAATAAATTATGCATAGTGAAGCATCTCTGTCGGGGTCTTTGCGAACATAGAGCCTATTTCCTAAAATCATCGTTGCCCCAATTAAGATCTTTCAAATTTGCTAAGAATGGAATAGAACCGTATCGTCCGTTCAAATAGCCTTTTCTAATGTCTTTTGTGTTATGCTCCTTAAATTCACAGAGGGAATACAGATCTGAGCTGCCTGAAGAGTCTTTTTCGACAAACCAGATTTCATCTTGTCGGAAGATCTGTTGATCGAGTAAATTTGATTCGTGCGTTGTAAAAATTATCTGGCCTTTAGTTGTATTGTCAGTAGAGAACTTCTCAACGATTTCTTTAATCAAAAGAGGATGAATGCTCCGTTCAATTTCATCAATGATGAATGTATTATCCCCTGCCAAAGTAAGTATAAGAAATGGAAGATAATCAATCAGTCTTCTTGAGCCGTCCGATTCTTCAGAAAGATCGAATTGTATGGTTTCGCCTTCTTTGTTTTCATGCTCGGTCTTAAGCTGTTTTGCAACCACTTCTCCGTTTTCTTCGAGTACAATTACCGGATCGCCTTCACTTGTGTAAAATCTTTTTATTGCATGAGGTGATTTTGCAACTTCGTTTAATAAGACCTCCATGTCAGTTTTATTATCTTCCCCAAAAAATTCTTCAACTGGTTTTTTTATTGTTACCAACTTTTTAATACCTAGACCAAAGGATTCCAACGTTTGTTGAACAAACTCATTGAACAAATCGTTAGTATCGAGGACATCCGCAAGAGCTCCTTCCAAGTTTATCTCCGGAGTAATGATCATCAACTTTTTGTTGAACCATCTAAATGCATTGCCGGCATCAATAAACAGTTCATCATCCAATTCAGAAATGATTTTAAGGGCTGTCCGATTTTGTTTAATCAGGTTCTTTTCAAGAATATCCTTTAACAGGCGGATTTTATCATTCTTTAGCAACTCTTTGGAGAACTTCAGATTCTGTTTGTCGGACTCTGTAGAGCGTTCGAAAACAAGTTCATCTTTTTCTTTACCGAGTCCTGAAATGTATAACTCCTCCTTAAGAACCGCTTTCTCTCCAATTTCTATTCCATAAACATAAGGGGTATCGTTGGAGATAAACTCCACCGCAAGAAACATTGATTCCTTGAAAGAATGAAAATGCTTCATTCTTCTGATTGCCATAGAGCTTGGAAGACTGCCTTGAACAACAATTTTTCGGAGGAAATCCAGTGCTCGAATAAGATTTGACTTACCGGCTCCATTGGCACCGTAGAATGAGGCCATTTTCAATATCTCAATTCCACATTTTTGGTACTTATGTTCTTTCAGCCGGGTAAACCGAGGAGCCGGAATCATATTGAATTCCTTTTCCTCTCCAAATGAATAAATGTTTTTTAACATGAACCGTATCAACATACACGTGATATTATCACGTGTACATGCAAATATCAAGAATAATATATAGAATATAGGGAAGATTCTATATGTTATAAAAATATTTTCACGTAATCTATTGATAACTACTCATAATATTCCGGTCGTTCTCGGAAGCGATCGTTATGCTGCGGTATGTCTTCCGGGAGATGTCGTGTATGGCTGTAGCGGAGGGGTCTTGTCCATTCCGCCGCATCTGTTGGAAGAGGTTATCAAGACCGGACGAAAGAGCAAAGTCAAAGATATTTGTGGCTTCAAGCTCCTTTCCGAGAATAAATTCACCGCAGCTGCAATCGACCGATTGGTATGGACAAAGAAGATGCTCGATCTGCTGGTAGATTTCATAAAAAACGATCCGCAAGGCAAGGAATTTCAAGATTTGGATTGGAGCGAGGAGTATGAAATGGCCAAGCAAGATGAGAGCTTTGGCCAGTCAGCATTATAAAAACGTTGATTCAAACGATGTAGAGTGGTAATACTGGGTAAGACAGGCTTGATCCGACAAGGTTGACACGTTGTCGGATCATCCTGTGATACGAACCGAAGCAGATAAACGTGTCCACGGAGCATGAGGGTTCATGCTGGCAGCGTTGAATCGACTTTCTGTCGAAAGGTTGGTGAAGTTCGTTGAGAAACGTATAATTAAAAACAGATCGTATCGGCTCCGTTCCGGGATGATACATTGGAGGGTGTAAGGATGAATCGCATAACAAAAGATAGGCAATCGAATCCGCGCGGAAAAACAGTCCGGGTCGATAAGGGGCCGGGGGGATTGCCGATTCTTCGAATCAGCAATGAACATGCTGAAAGTTCCATATTCACATATGGAGCGCACGTAGCTTCGTTCAAGCCCAAAAGAGCTGATGAGATGCTGTTTATCAGCCCCTACAGCAAATTTGAGGAAGGGCAGCCGATAAGAGGCGGAATTCCCATCTGTTTCCCCTGGTTTGGAAAACATGAGACCCGGGAAGACCTGCAACTGCATGGACTGGTTCGAACGAAGATCTGGGACGTGGTCGGTACGGCGACCGAAGCGGATGGATCGACCACAGTGGTCTTGAGCACGCACGATGATGAGTATTCCCGGAGCATCTGGCCTCATCGGTTTTCGATTCAGCTGACAGTCTTCATAGCAAAAGAGCTTACCATGATCCTGGAAGTGAAAAACATCGATGACAAGCCGTTTGCGTTTGGAGAAGCTTTCCATACATATTTCTCAGTCGGAGATCTTGAACAATGCAACATCATAGGTTTGAACGGACTTCAGGCCATTGACAGGATGAAATCCGATACCGTCTATGTCCAATCCGGAGATGTGAAGGTTTCCGGAGCGTTCACACGGGTATATCGAGATGCGGGTAAACATGTAACGCTGGCAGACCCGGTCGCTTCAAGAAGCATCAGGATGGAACAGGATCGATTGCGTCATGTGGTGGTATGGAACCCCGGAGAGCATGCTGCAATGAATAATGCGGAGATCCTGGAAGCGTACAAGGACTTTCTCTGCGTGGAACATGCAAATTTCCTTGATGCCGCCATTGACCTGAATCCGGGGGAAACGCATCGCAGCAAGCTGGTGCTCTCGATACTTTCAGACTGAGGCATGGAGATATATGGAAATAATCGTACTTATAACCGTACTCATCGCCACGGTCGTCGGCTCCATCAGCGGAATCGGCGGAGGCGTCATCATCAAGCCGGTCATGGACGCAATCTGCTCCATGTCCTCGGCCCAGATTTCATTCATGTCCGGAACGACGGTTCTTGCCATGACCTTTGCCTCTCTTATTAGAAGCCGTGATGAAATCAAGGAGATCGATAGGAGAGGAGTCATGCTTGCCATCGGCGCCGCTGTCGGCGGCCTTGCCGGAAAGCAGCTCTTCGACATCATCCGTGAAGCGGCATCCTCCGGAACAATGGTATCCCTTGTTCAGAACATCTTTATGGTTCTTCTCACGGGTGCAGTCTTCGTTTACACGCTGAAAAAGGAAAACATCAGGAAAATGGAGATCCGGAACCAGGTCCTTGCTTTCATCGCGGGCTCCGTTCTCGGTATCTTTTCCTCCTTCCTCGGAATTGGCGGCGGTCCCATCAACCTGATGATCCTCTCCTTTTTCTTCTCCATGGACACAAAGACGGCAGCGTTCAATTCCCTGTTGGCGATCTTCTTCTCACAGAGCTTGTCCTTCATCTCCACAAGTATTACAGGCATTCCGGACATCAGCTGGACATTGATGGTCCTCATGATGATTTTTGGCGTCGTCGGTGCGACGATCGGCAGAACGCTCAGCAAAAAGATGGACAACCAGGCTGTGGACAAGCTCTTCATGGTTCTTCTGGTCTTCATCACAGGTCTGTCTTTCTACAACTGCATTACATTTGGTCTTGATCTCGTTTAGCTTGGATACTATTATTTTCCTCCTATTTTTCTGCACTAAAAAACGACTGGATTTTTTAGTTTCCAGTCGTTTCAACTATGCGTCAAGAAAATCATCCGTCAACAAAAAGTCTCTGATTCCAATGTAGTAAATTCCATACTCATCGTATCTTGGCACTATAGCATCTCTGACAATAATGATTTTCTTAAAAGAATCGTCAATTCGTTTTAGTGAGTTTCTTTCTTGTTCTTTCTTCTCCTCACTATGTATAGCGAAGGCTGATTGAATATAATATCTGAGATTTCCTCTGTTTATAACAAAATCAACCTCTAACTGCACTCTTGTTGTTTTCCCATCTACACTGGGAAAATATTCCACAACGCCTACATCTACATTAAATCCTCTTCTTAGCAAGTCGTTATAAATTATATTTTCCATAATATGCGTTTCTTCCACTTGTCTAAAATTCAGTCTTGCATTTCTAAGCCCAATGTCAGCAAAATAATATTTAAGTGGCGTGGAAAAGTATTTTGAACCTTTAATATCATATCTTTTAGCTGCATATAAAACATAGGCTTCTTCAAAATAAGCTAAATACTTTGAAATGGTATTATTTGATATATTTATCTTTTTTTCTGAAGCATATCTTTTGGATAACTTAAGGGGATTTGTAAGTGATCCTACTGCTGATGATACAAAATCCAATAAAACTTCTAATACTTCTTCACTGTTTTTTATCTGGTTTCGATCTATAATATCTTTAATGTACGTTTCTTCAAATAGTCTTTTTAAATACTTGCTTTTTTCTTCGAAGGTTTCAAGTTTAAGTACAAATGGCATTCCACCGCAAAGCACATAATCTGCCCATGCTATATCTTTATCCTCATAGCAGCTACTCATTTCAGCAAACGATAAAGGATACATATGGATTTCATCTCCCCTATCTCTAAATTGTGTCAAAATATCTTTAGAAAGCATTTTTGAATTACTTCCGGTAACGTAAATATCAAGATTTTTCCGTTTCATAAGCGAAAGTAACGTATCAACAAAAGTAATCTTTTCGTCCTCATCATCAATATATGGATTCTTCACCGACTTTGAAAATTGTATCTCATCAATAAAAATGTAATACCTCTTATCATCAGTTATTTTACTTTTTATATACTCATTGAGTTTAAATGGATCTCTATACTGACTGTTTTCGATGTCGTCGAGAGCAATTTCAATAATTTGGTTTTGAACTATACTGTTTTTCAATAAATAATTCTTGTATAGTTCAAACAACAAATATGACTTGCCACATCTTCTGATACCCGTAATGATCTTAATTCTTCCGTTATCTTTTTTTTTAATCAACTCATCTAAATATTGTTTTCTTTCTATAATAAGCATACCGTCGCTTCCTTTTTGTGAATAATCTCTATAATATCCCACACTTTTTATCTGTAATTACTTTATCATATTCAAAAGAGAGATTCAACTAATAGGAATAATTTTCGTGGCATAATACATTTTTTATTCCATTCCACAATGTCTATATTTGATGTTTCTTTTTCTACATCAAGTTATATTGAGTTTTGAGTAATAAAAGTTCAGGAAGTTAAGAGTTGTGGGATGCCGTGAGGTTTGCCGTGGATAAACGGGGAGGAACCGGCCATTTCATTCTTACAGGCTCTGCGGTGCCTCCCGCCGATGAGACCCCGGAGCACAGCGGGACGGGGAGAATTTCTCGTTTCAAGATGAGGCCGATGAGCTTATATGAATCATTGGAGTCCAATGGATCTGTTTCGCTGAGAGACCTCTTTGATGGAAAGGAAGATGTTTCGATCAAATCACCGATGTCTTTGGAGGAGATCACCTTCGCCTTGGTGCGAGGCGGATGGCCTGATGCGGTGACAGGATCGAAAAAAACCGCTTTACGGCGAGCAATCCATTATGTTGAAACAATCATACAGACTGATATTTCAAGAGTTGACAACATCAGAAGAGATCCGGTGAAAGTTCGGGATCTGATGCTCTCCCTCGCCAGAAACACCGCCACCATGGCGACCATCAAGACGATCCGGGATGATATGGCTCGAGGAGATGCCGACAATGCCCTCTCCGTTCCAACAATCTATGGATATCTCAATGCGCTTGAACGGATGTTCGTCGTAGAGGATCTACCGGCATGGAGCCCTTCATTGCGTTCTAAAACAACCATCAGAACATCACCGAAACGTCATTTTGTCGATCCCTCGATCGCGACTGCCGTGATGCGTTTGACTCCCGGCAGGTTGCTGAAGGACTTCCTGTTTTTTGGGTTCCTCTTCGAGTCTTTGTGTGTTCGGGATCTTCGAATATATGCGGAAGGAAACGATGGACAGGTATTTCACTATCGGGATGCGAACGGCCTGGAAGCTGATGCCGTGGTGGTTCTTAATGATGGCAGATGGGGGGCCGTTGAGGTGAAACTCGGTACAAAAGAAATAGAAGAGGCGGCTATCCATTTGCGTAAGCTTAAGGAACGGATCAATACCGAGAAGATGATGGAGCCTTCCTTTTTGTTGATACTGACTGCAGGCACGTATGCCTATCGTCGGAAAGACGGAGTACTGGTTGTTCCGCTTGCATGTTTGAAGGATTGATATGTGATCATGAAAAGAGCCTCTGAGAACCGATGGAGTACGCTTTCAAAAAACAAAAACAATTGAAGTTTCGAAAGTATACACCCCGGTTCGTGTACGCTGGCATCGCGCATGGTATCGTGATGAAAACAATGAGGATGCCTCCCCGCAGTCCGCGGGGAGACATCGGGTCTCTTATTTGAAGAACGTGTGGCGGAGCCAGCGCTGGGAAGCGACTGCGTCCCCTTTGGTGACAAGTTCGCGGATCTCCTCCATGACAGCCGGGGTGAGGCGGCTTTCGATCATCTGCAGGAACTCCACGCTTTCCCGAAGGGCGCCTTGTCCGTCTTCCCGGTAGGGATACTGGTCCATCGACAACCAGCCCTCGTAGCCGGTTTCCTTCAACCAGAAGAGCAGCTCGACGTACCAGGGGAAGTGAACCGAACCGACGATCATGTCGTCGTCCCATGATCCATAGTTGTCGTTGAAGTGCATATGAAAGAGCTTCTTCCCATATTCTTGAAGAATCACGACCGCTTCGGCGACGTTTTCTCCCGCCACGAATGCGTGTCCCGTATCGATCGTCACCCCCACGTTGTCCAGTCCGGTCTCCTTTGCAAGCAGGAGGGTGTCGGACGCCCGGGCCATGAAGCTGAAATTCCTCGGTTCCTTCGGCTTGTATTCGAGGGAAAACCGAATGTCCGGTGTAGCCTTCGCCACCTTGGTGATGTTCTCAAGGAGCCACCTTCGTTCCCGGACGAAATTCGACTGCAGCGGATAGTCGTATCCATCCTGCCCCGGCCACAGGTTGATAATCTTGCACCCGAGCGTTCGAGCCATCTCGACGCATTCAAAGGTGTAGTCGAGCGCTTGCTTCCGGATATCCTCATCCTTGGCGGAAAGCGTACCGCGTCCCCAGCGCTTCTGGGCGAAGTGGTCGGGGATGATCGAGACGCACTTCAGGCCATGCTTGTCCAGCATCTCTCCGACCTGCTCGACGTTCTCCGAGGTCACATCCCATGTTCCCACGAGCTCGACTCCGGTAACTCCGTTGATTTCCGAAGCCTGACGAATCAGTGTTTCCTTTGGAAGCTCGTCCTTGTACCCTGACGAAAGAAATCTATCCCGGGTGTTCCCGAGATTGCCTAAAATAATTGAATAGTTGCTCACGACAATACCTCCTTGTCATCTTCTATCCATAACACTGTCACGAACGACCAGCGTTCCATTCACTTGGATCGTGATCGACTCCTTTTGATGCTTTGTTGAAAGTTTTTTAACGAGCAGTTCGGTTGCAATGGTGCCGATGAGGCGGTTGGGGACCTTGATCGTGGTCAGCCGGGGTTCGGACATCGAACTCATCGGAAGATTGTCGAAGCCGATGATCGAAACATCCTCGGGGATTCGAATCCTGTGTTCCTTCAACGCCTTCATCACTCCCAAGGCCGCCACGTCGTTGTAGCAGAAGAACGCCTCCGGCAACTGATTCTCCTGTTTGAGGTACGTCTTCATATCGTTGTACGCACCTTTGAATCCCGGTTGGATTCGCAGAAAGGATGCCGGAGAAAGGCCGGATCGCTCCAACGCCAGCGAAAATCCCCGTTCGCGCAGGATGATGTTTCCGCTGGGCGTGGTGCAGCTGATCATCCCGATCCTTTTGTGTCCGCGATCGATGAGGTGGTTGACGATCTTAGTCAGCGCCGCGATATTCGCCATATCGACAAAGTCGCAGCACGCCGATTCAAATTGAGTATCGATCACGACAAACGTGAACGGCAATGATTGAAGGTTGTGAACGTCATCCTCATCCAGCTCGGTACCCAGCACGATGATTCCTTTCGGTTTTCGAGAGGAAAGAAGCTCCGTCAATGTGGAAACGGAGGTGAAGGTGTGATCGAGGATTTCAAAGGTATAGCCCGCTTTCGTTACGGCATCGTTGATCGAATCGATGTAATCCACGATGAAGCTGCTTTGATCGCGATTGAGGATCAAGCCATGTTTGCTGAGTCGGGCGAACATGATGAACCCCTTGCTTTCCTGATGAACGATTCGTTCGGAGGGGAGGCGGTAGTTCATCCTGCGGGCGATCTCCAGGATTCTTGTCCGAGTTTCATCGCTGACGCCCTTGTGTCCGTTCAGCGCAAGGGAAACCGTTGTTTTTGATACGCCGGCTTCAGCGGCAATCTCTTTGATACCCATGAATGAAGCATATGCTTTGAGTTTTACGCTGTCAAATATTTTATTGAAATTTTAGTTGAATGCCTCTGTATTCATAGATATTCCGATATTTAAGAACTCAAAAAGGCGAAAATATCAGCTAAACAGGCGAGAAAGACATTCCGGTACTAAACAATTTCATCATATTTATTTTGACATCCACAAGGTGCTGGGGTAGAGTTATGCTACAGACTGTTGTAAAGGAGGAACACAGGATGAAAAGAGTACTCGTTTTTCTTTTAATCGCTTTGTTTGCCGTCGGACTCGTATTTGCCGCCGGTGCGAAAGAAACAAAGAGTGATGATTATGAGATCGTCGTTGTCCCGAAAGACGCATCAAACCCATGGTTCGTGCGGATGAAGGTCGGTGTCGATGAGTATGCGAAAGAGACCGGCTTGAACGTATATCAGCGAGGAACACCTCAGATCGATGCTACATTGCAGGCGCAGTTGGTTCAGGACTTGATCGCTCAGGGCGTTGATGCGATTTGTGTGGTTCCCGTCGACCTCGAGTCGATCGATCCGGTTCTTGCCCAAGCCCGAAAAGCCGGAATCGTCGTCATCACCCACGAAGGAGCGGACCTTGAGAACGTCGATTATGACATCGAAGCGTTCAGCAACACCGGATACGGTGCGTTCATCATGGACAACCTTGCCGAAGCGATGGGTGGCGAAGGATTGTACACTACGATGGTCGCCTCGCTGACCAACGGTTCCCACAACGAGTGGGCCGATGCGGGTGTCGCCCATCAGAAAGCGAAATATCCGAAGATGACCTTGCTCGAAGCGGACAAGCGCGTCGAATCGTTCGACAACGGAGACGTTGCCTACAACACGGCCAAAGAGCTTTTCAAGAAGTATCCCAACCTGAAGGGAATCATGGGAACATCCTCCTATGACGCCCCGGGTGTCGCTCGTGCGATCGAAGAACTTGGTCTTGTCGGAAAAGCATTCACCTCCGGCACCGGAATGCCGCTGGACAACGCCGAGCTGCTGAAGAGCGGCGTCGTCAAGTCCCTGACGCTCTGGGATCCCGCACTCGCCGGCAAGGCGATGATCGCCCTGGCGGTGAAGGTCCTCAACGGCGAGCAGATCACCGGACCGGTGAACCTCAATGTCGAAGGATATGAAGCCCTCCAGTTCAAGACGGGAAGCAAGACCGTCCTCGAAGGCGAAGGCTGGATCGTAATCAACGCAGCGAACGTCTACGACTTCGGATTCTAGTGTTGTTACTATCCGATTACTGTCCTGTCAAAGACTCTTTGGCAGGACAGTATCGTGTTATACTGTAGCTTACAGAACTACCACCACGAGGTGATATCGATGGCAGAGACGTTATTACGAGCCCAGTCAATCTATAAGTCGTTTGTCGGGGTTCAGGCATTGAAGGACGTGTCGTTCTCGATCAAGCGCGGGGAGATCCACTGCCTCGCCGGTGAAAACGGAAGCGGAAAATCGACCCTGATCAAGATCATCAGCGGCGTGTACACCCCCGATTCCGGACACATCGAGTTTGATGGACATCAGTACTCCAAAATCACTCCGATCGAGGCGATCAATCTTGGAATTCAGGTCATCTACCAGGACTTCTCCATCTTCCCCAATCTGACCGTGATGGAAAACCTCGCTATAAACACCGAACTGGCCGCAAACCGCAAGTTCGTGAATTGGAAGAGAATTCGGCGGGTAGCCGAAGAAGCTCTTGCAAAAATCAACGTCCGGATTGATCTGGATGCATATGTCGGATCATTGTCGGTCGCGGAAAAGCAGATCATCGCGATCAGCCGGGCCCTCATGTTCAACACGAAGCTGATCATCATGGACGAGCCGACGACCGCCCTCACCAAAAAAGAGGTGAGGAACCTGTTTGCCATCATCCTTCAGCTGAAAGAGCGCGGCATCGCCACGCTGTTTGTCAGTCATAAGCTGAATGAAGTTTTTGAAATCTCCGAGAACTTCACCATCCTTCGCAGCGGCGAGCTGGTTGCGACCGGCTCGACGAAGGAGCTGGATGACAAGAAGTTCTCCTACTATATGACCGGACGGACGTTTGAGTCCCGGCGGTTCACTCCCGAAACGGTAACCAAGGAACCGATTTTTGAAGCGGACCGGGTCGGCATTCCCGGGTCATTCAAGGATGTTTCGTTTGCTCTTCATGGGGGTGAGATCATCGGAATCACCGGACTGCTGGACTCCGGACGGACCGAGCTGGCTCTTTCGATGTTCGGAATGAAGCCGATCAGGGAGGGGGAGTTCCGGGTGGATGGAACCAAGGTCGAGCTTACCACCCCCAGAGAGGCGATTCGCCATGGGATCGGATACGTTCCCGAGGACCGCCTCAGTGAGGGGCTCTTTCTTCCCCAGCCGATCGGGGACAACATCGTAATCACCGAACTCGATTCATTGACGAAAAGGTTCGGTGTCATCGATACCGATCGCCGTGATGAAGAGATCCGCACGTGGGTTAAGAACCTTGCGATCGCTACTCCCAATCCCGACAACGCGTGCCAGACCCTCTCGGGAGGAAACCAGCAGCGGGTGGTGTTGGCGAAATGGCTGGCGAACAATCCCCGGATTCTTGTCCTCAACGGCCCGACGGTCGGCGTGGATATCGGCTCCAAACATGATATCCATACGATTCTCCAAGAGCTGGCGAATGAGGGGATGGGGATCATCATCATCACCGACGACTTGCCGGAAGTCGTCGAAAACTGCTCAAAAATCCTGGTGATGAAGAGCGGGAAGATCGTGGCCAAGCTCGCCGCCGAAGAAGCGGACGAACAGAAGATCCTGGCGTATATGTTGTAGGGAGGGAGACGGAATGAAAGGCGGTACACCGACATTGCTGAAAAAACTGACTCGACGAAACGAGTTCTATGTATTTCTCGTTCTCCTTGTGCTCTGTTTGCTGATTGAAGTCCGATCGGGACAGTTCTTCTCGCCCAACAACCTCGTCGACATCGCTTCGGCGATGATCGTTCCCGGGCTGTTCGCGATCGGAGCGTTCCTGGTCATCGTTTCCGGAGGGGTCGACGTTTCCTTTCCGGCTCTTGCGAGCCTGACGATGTACGCGACCACGAAGATGCTGCTTGACGCCAACTACCAGGGGGGAGCGGCGCTTCCGATCGCGATCGCCTTGGTGATCGGAGCCGTTCTGGGAGCGTTCAACGGGTTGTTCATCGGGTACTTCAAGCTTCCGGCGATGATCGTGACCCTCGGGTCTTCCAGCGTGTTCAAAGGCCTGATGCAGGGAGCCCTCAACTCGAAACAGCTGACGGTGATTCCCCCGGGGATGAGACGATGGGGAACCACCGCCCTCTTCATCGCCCGCAACCCCGTCTCCGGCCTGACCAGCAGGATGTACGTCACGTTTATCGCATTCATCGCGGTGCTCGCCCTCGTCTTCTTCCTGCTTCGGTTTACGATGTTCGGAAGGGGGATCTATGCGATCGGGGGCTCGGAGGTCAGCGCCCACCGGGCGGGCTTCAATGTCATCCGGACCAAGGTGATCATGTACGTTCTGGTCGGCATGATCGCCAGTCTTGCCGGAATCATCCGAGCCAGCATGATGCAGCAGGCCCACCCGACGAACATGCTCGGAATGGAGATGAACATCATCGCAGGCGTCGTTCTGGGAGGGACCGCCATCACCGGCGGCCGAGGCACCCTGACGGGGTGCATGCTCGGAACGCTCCTGATCGTTATCGTTGAAAACTCGATGATCCTGTTGGGTATTCCCACCTCGTGGCGAAGCGTTTTCACCGGTGTCCTCATCATCGTCGGCACGGGAGTCAGTGCCTATCAGACGATCGTGATGAATCGCTCCAAGCGGGTGCAGAAAGCGGAGAAGGGGGTAGCGGCATGACCACACCGACTATGTTGAAAAAGGCTCAAAGCATCTATCGAAGCGATCGGCACGTATGGCGGCTCATCATCATGATCACCCTGTGGATGATCTTCATGGCGATCACCCGCTTCAGAAAATTCTATACGTTGATCAACTTCCAGACGATGGCCGCCCAGTTCCCCGAGTTCGGACTGATGAGCCTGGGGATCATGCTGGCGATGATCACGGGGGGAATCGACCTCTCCGTCGTCGGAACCGCCAACCTGACCTCGATCCTGATGGCGTTCCTGTTGATCAACCTCACGACGGCAACCGGAGGGCTGCCGGCGTATGCGATTCCGCTTGTGTTCATTTTGGCGATTCTTCTGGGTGCGGCGTTCGGACTGTTCAACGGACTCTTGATCTCACGATTCAATATTCCGCCGATTCTGGCAACGATGGGAAGCGGCGAGCTCTTCACCGGGATCTGCATGGCGATGACCAACGGGAATGCGATCAGCAAGTTTTCCCGCACCTACGCCAGAACGATCAACAACAGGCTGCTGGACATGATCCCCGTTCAGCTGATTATCTTCACCGTGATGGCGGTGATCATCTGGTTCCTCCTGACCAAGACCGCCTACGGTTCGAAGCTGTATCTTCTGGGAACGAGTCCGACCGTCGCCAGGTTCAGTGGATTGAAAACCAGACAGCTGCTGATGCAGACCTATATGATCTCGGGCATCTGCGCCGCTCTGGGTGGAATGATCATGCTCGCCAACTACAACTCCGCCCGGGCGGACTATGGAACGGTCTACACCCTCCAGTGCGTGCTCATCGTCGTCCTTGGAGGAGTGAGTCCCGTGGGAGGACGGGGAAAGATCAGCGGAGTCGTTCTGGCGATCATCCTGCTTCGGCTCCTGGAGACGGGGTTGAACCGGTTCCCGAAGATCAGCAGCTACTACATCTCCCTGATCTGGGGCGGCGTGCTGATTCTGGTGATGGTGCTCAACTATTTCACCGAGAACGCCAAAGTGAAGACGGCAAGCATATAGGAGGAACTATGAAGAAGATTCGAGTACTGTTGGCCGGAGAGTCGTGGGTCACCTTTTCAACCCATCACAAAGGATTCGACCGCTTTGCCGCAGGCATGTACGATAACGGACAGCGATATCTGGAAGCCGCTTTGAAGAGCGATCCTTCGATCGAATACGTCCATATGCCGGGCCATGAAGTGAGTGAGCGGTTCCCCTTCACGATGGAGGAGCTGAAGGAGTGGGATGTGATCATCATCAGCGACATCGGATCAAACTCCTTCCTTCTTTCGAACAAGGTGTTCCTTGAGGGAAAGAAGGAGGCCAATCGGCTTCAGCTGCTGAAGGAGTGGACTTCAGGCGGCGGAGCCTTGGTGATGTGCGGCGGATATCTTTCGTTTTCCGGGTTTCAAGCGAGCGCGAAGTTCTTCCGGACCCCGATCGAAGAGGTGCTTCCGGTTGACATCTACACGTTTGACGACCGGGTGGAGACGCCTGAAGGAACCGAGATAACGATCGTCGATCCCAAGCACCCGATCGTCAAAGACATCAAAGGTCCCTGGCCGAACTTCCTCGGCTACCAGGAAGCACCGTTGAAGAGTGACGCCCACCTGATCGCTCAAAGCCAGTATGGACACCCCCTGATCGCCGTGCGAAAGTACGGAAAGGGAACATCGATGGTCTGGATGAGTGACATCGGCCCGCACTGGTGTCCGCTGGAGTTCACGCAATGGGAAGGGTATGCAACGTTCTGGAGGAACGCAGTCCACTATCTGGCTAACGACTTGTAAAGGCCTTTTTAAGGAAGCAATCCACAAGATCCGGGTCCAACACCGTCCCCTTCATGCCCTTCAGGCTTGCGACTGCGACTGATTTGGGAGTTTGTTCAGAGGTGGAGTTGGGGTCGGTGAGGTTTGCCCATGCATTCGCCACTGCGATGATTCGGGCGTAGAGCGGGATCTCCTCGCCTTTGAGCCCTCGGGGATAGCCATTCCCGTCAAACCGCTCGTGATGATAGAGCACCGCCTCGGCAAGCGGGGCGTATTCATCCAATGAGCGGAGGATGTTATACCCGATCTCGGGGTGGCGCCTCAGCTCCAGAGTTTGAACCTGCGTGAGCTGGGAGGTTTTCAGGCGGAGGATGTTCTTATTAATCGCGATCTTCCCCAGATCATGGAAGAGGGCGGCTTTTTCGATCAGTTCGACCTCTTCACTGCTTAGTTGGGTCTGCATCGCCAGATCCTTGGCATAGGAGGAGACCAGTTTGTTGTGCTCCTCGATCGACTCCTCTTTTTCATAAAGCTGATCCAAGATGGAAACGATCATCTGCCGTTTGTACGTGACATTCTCCTTGAGCTTGTTCCGGTACATCCGGTCTTCCGCGGTCTTGAACGTCGTTTCAAAGCCTTCTTCAGTGTTGTGCTGAGCGGAACCGAACGCCACGCTGATGAGCAGGTTCCGCACCTTCTCTTTTTTCAGCGCATTGTTGATCCGATTGAGAATCGTCTCGGCGTGCTCGGCATCGGTCTGCGGCAGCAGGAGAACGAACTCGTCACCTCCCACTCGGAAGATGATGTCATTCTCCCGGCATGTCCGCTTCATCACCGTAGCGACTTTCCTCAGCAGCTCGTCACCGGCATCATGACCGAACGCATCATTGGTGAGCTTCAGACCGTTCACATCGGCGAGAACCAAGGTAAGGGGTTGGTATGGTTCGTTGTTGATCTCTTCTTTGATCCGGTCGAAGTGGCGGCGGTTGTAGAGGCTGGTAAGGGGGTCGGAGATCGAGAGAGTCCTCATCTCCTGCGCTTTGGTTCGATCTTCGGTGGCATCGCGGAAGACGATCACCATTCCATACAGCTCGCCGTCCTTGCCGATGATCGGTGAGGCGTGGTCGGAAATGTAGCGCTCCACTCCGTCTCGCGCCACAAGGGTCGCCTGATCACCAAGGCTCAGGGACTCCCGTTTGGAGAGGACGAGCTGGGCAAGATCCGGGGTGCGTTTTCTCCGATCGGTCGGAACCAGATGGAAGATTTCCGAAAGGGGACGCCCGATCGCCTCTTCCGCTTCCCAGCCGATCAGGTGTTCCGCCGCCTCATTGATGAATTGGACAATTCCCACCTCATCGGTCGAGATCACTCCCTCGGCGACGCTTAAGAGGGTCGTTTCAAAGAGCATCCGTTCATACAGCACCTTGTGCTCCATGTCGCGTTCGTTGGTGATGTCATCCATCAGCATCGCCACGAACCCCGGTTCGGGCTGATAGGAAGAGATTCTGAAGTATCGGCCGAACAAAAGGTCCTTCGTCTCGAAGATGACACTCTTGCCGGTAATCCCGACATTGAGGTTGAGCTCGACCAGTTCCTTGGAAAGCGGCGGTGACAACGTCGACGCCGGTCGATGCAGAATCTCCTCGTTCGGCACACCGATGAACTCCGAGTGCGCCCTGTTCGCCCGAACGATCTCAAAATCGACCACCTCTCCCGCCTCGTTATGGATCAGCCGCATGTAGGCCAACCCCTGATCCATCGTGTCGAACATGGCCTTGAGGTCTTTCATATCCTGTTTGGGAGCCAGAGCGAGGGTGACCTGTTCGGTGATGTCGTTGTAGGTACCGACGATCTCAAGGGGCTCGCCATCGCTTGAGCGGCGCGAGATCTGTCCCCGGAGCATGAACGTGATCGGATGGCCGTCCTTGTGGATCATTCGCACCATGGTGGTCAGGTGCTCGCTCTTGCCCATGAGGTGGGTCTGATAATCGATAGCCAACTTTCCGATGTCATCGGGGTGGAAGAACTGGGAATACTGTATTGCCGTCATGCCCTGAATCCGCTCGGGGTCATAGCCGAGCAGCCTGATGAATCGATCTTCCGGTGTGATGACGTCGTTTTCAAGATCCCAACTGTAGGAAAAGAGGTTGGAGCATCGAATCGCTTCTTCATAGCGGTCGCGCTCAAGGCGGAGTGACTCCAGATGTTTTTCCTGACCGGTACGATAGCGGTGCAGTTCCCTGAGGAAAAGAAAACTTCCGACAAACAGCAGCGGGATGCCTACGGAGGGAATAAGGAAGATGCTTACCCAGTTTACATACTGCCAAAATGAAAAATCGTCATATGCCTTTTCAAGGCTCATCCGCTCGTGTTCCTGAAGCGTCCCGATAAGAGTTTGCAGCGTAAATGAAGCGTTGCTTGAATGAGCAAGCAAATCTTGAATAATGTCATCTTTGAAGATAAGCGAAGGGTCGTCTTCAAAGACCGACCGGCGCTCGAACAGCGGAGTGATATGGTAAATAAGCGTCGCATTGTAGGTGTTTCGGATTTCCTGAAGCAGGCGGTGTTGCTCCGGATCATTCTTGACCACACATTCAATTTTCGAAAGTGTGGAGACGTATGCCTGATTCTGGGTTTCAAACGCTTCGAGGTAATCATCCGTTCCCGCAAGAAGGTGTCCGCGCTGGGCAAGCCGGATCGATTGAAAGATATGTTCCAATGTATACAGCTCCGTGATCAGATGATTGGCATCCATAATCCGCTTGTTGAGGTCGCTGACTCGATGATTCACCATGAAGTTGATGTGCATCATGACCGCCAGTGCAAGAAGGACTATAACGATGCCAATGACAAAAAGCTGAACAAAGCGCGGTTGCTTTTTAATGATGATTCCCCCTTTCCTCATTATAGCAAGAGACGTCGCTAAAACAAGAAAAAAATATATACCCCCATGCGATACCGAAAATCAAAAGGAGTATCAATCTGGAGAGAGAAAGTGTTTGCCTTTATTAATGATAATTAGTATCATTAAGGTATCAGTATTACTATGAGGAGTAAAACCATGGAAGAAATTGTTAAAACAACCGGTTTGCCCTTGATCGGCGACCCCGCTCCGGCGTTCCGGGCGGTTACCACCCAGGGAGAGATCAACTTTCCGGAGGATTACAAGGGAAAGTGGGTCATCCTGTTCAGTCACCCCGCCGACTTCACCCCGGTGTGCACCACCGAGTTCATGACCTTCGCCTCGATGCACGATGAGTTCAAGGCGATGAACACCGAGCTTGTCGGGCTTTCGATCGATTCGCTGTACGCTCACATCGCGTGGCTGCGAAAGATCCAAGAGCTCGAATGGAAAGGAATGAAGAACATCGAAGTGAAGTTCCCGGTGATCGAGGACATCAAGATGGATGTCTCCCGCAAGTACGGGATGGTTCAGAGCCAGAGCAGCACTCAGGCGGTTCGAGCGGTCTTCATCATCGACCCGAAGGGCATCGTCCGGACGATCCTCTTCTATCCCGCCGCGATCGGCCGGAACTTCGACGAGATCAAGCGGGCGGTTCAGGCGCTCCAGAAGGCGGACAAGGATGGCGTAGCAACCCCGGCGGACTGGAGACCCGGTCAGGATGTCATCATTCCGACTCCCGGCTCCTGCGGAACGGCGAAGGAGCGGATGGAAAGTCAGGACGAGAAGATGTACTGTTTGGACTGGTTCCTCTGCTTCAGGAAGGAATCGTAAGGATCACGGAAAGGGGGGAGCTTTCACCGGCTCCCTCTAATATTGCTCAGCGATGTAGACGCCCTCAAGGGCTTTATCGGTGGCCATGCCCATCGGAACCGGGTAGCCGTTCTCCAGAAATGATTCGAACGGCGAAGCGGACAGGGCATGAATCGTTGAGATTCCCCGTCGGGCAAGGATGCCTAAGAGCAGGCGGGCCGCTTCCCTGTTCAACGCGAATGCTTCGACCGCCTTGTCCTCGAGGATGAACGCATAGCCGTCTTCAACATAGAGCGTCTCATACCCGTCGATGAGAAACCCCCACGCCAGCTCATCCCGGTCGAGCGAGCCGCAGCGGTACGTCGCGCTTCTATAGATTGGTTCCAAGTCATCCGGGGTGGCGAACCTTTTTTGGCGCTCGTTCAACGCCAAGGTGGGCGGGATCGCATACGCCCGGGCGGTCGACGTAGTGAAATACCCATGCTTCTCATAGTAGGGCCGGAGGGCGGGAAAGAGGGTGATCGGATGGGGATAGGAAGCTTGAACACGCTCCAGCAGCCTGCTCATGATTCCCCGGTTCCGATGGGATTGAAGCGTCGCCGCTCCGACGATGAAGGAGCAGGGGTTCGTAATTCCCTCTTTCGTATAGGAGCTTGGAAGGGAGTGGAGGGCGGAAACGATCCTTCCCTCATCTTCCGCTACGAAGACATGGTTCGGATCGAAGCGGGTCGAAAAGAACTTCTCAAGAAAAGCCGGCTCCTCGTTGAAGACGACGTTCCACAGATCTTTGAGCTCATAAAACTCCTCCCAAGCCGCTGTTCGATAGGTGGTCATGGCTTCGTTATCCGATATTTCCTGACCATCAGGTCCGGCTGGTAGGAGAGCTTCGCTTTCCTCAGTCCGTCGACGCCGGCATCCTCCTGGCGGTTGACGTATTGGACATCCCGGAGGAACTCGGAGACGAAGAGCTGGTTAATCACCGAATACACGCCGTGGTAGGAGGTGTCGCCCTTTTCGAAGTGGACGATCGCCAGTCGTTCGTCGATGATTTCCCCGACGGTGAAGGCGGTCAGCTCGTTGTCCACGCAGACCAGCATCCCGACGAACCCGAGCTCGTCCCAGTTGTCAAAGGTCCGCCGGATCGCACTCAGTTCGTCGATGATGCTTTGGTCGACCTCTCCGTGGTTCTCCAGCCACCGGGTGGAGGCCATCTCATAGCACTCTTGTCGCATCTCCGGTTTGGAAAGGGAGCGCACCGTATAGGTGTAGGTCCGTTCGAACTGGGAGATGTGGTTCCGCTTCGCCTGGAGCTTCCGCCCGGAGAGCTTCGTCAATTTCGATGATTCATAGAGGTAGTCGTCGAGGTTGCGGACATGCTGGATCGAGTAGCCGAGCTCCTGCAGCTTGAGCGCTTCGCTTTCGGGAACGCACTCCAGCTGGAAGCGAAGGCCGGTTCGGGCGCTGTGTTCTTCCAGCTCGCTCATCGCCTTGGGCAGATCGTCGGTGATGGGAAGAAGAAAACAATCGTCGTCCCGAAGGTGCATATAGAGGGCGGTATCGTTCTTTGCGATCGTGATCCCGATCTGCCGGCTCCAGAGGTGAACGTAGGAGTAGTAATAGTTGTACGCCAAGTAGCGGCTGTGCTTCGGAAAAAGATTCTTATCGGCAAGGGTAGGGGGATAGAACTCTAGCATACATCCTCGAATATATCAGTCGATACGCATATATTGATACGACCTTTTCACTGCTTCGTCAACCCGACTCCAGAGGGGAAACGAAAGAATCATCCAGCGGTTTTTATAAAATAAAGAGAACATAACTATATATTATATAATAAAATAGGCTGTCGGGTTGACAGAATTATCATCGAATACTACCCTTTTAAGATGGATATCTATCAAGATCTTTTAACGAGACTCGAGGAAGTGAACCAACCGCTGACCGAATTCTTTTTGGATGCAACATACAGCGAAGAGTCATTTCTCGATACCCTGAAAGAGCGGACGGAAGAGACCTTGCAAACGATCTACCCCGAGGGCTGGGCATACCTTCACGGGGAGAAGAACTTCTACCGGCTCAGCGAACCGGTTCTTGCCCACGTTCGCTTGTACGATTACCTCGTCTTCGACAAGGCCGTCTTCAAAGACGGAACGAATGAAGTAACATCCCGACCGGTCACGCTCCTCAGGTCCTTTCTGCAGAAGAAGAGTCCGACGATCCATCCCGACGTTGCCGAGGAGATGGTTCATTTCTTCGCCCTGTTGAGCAAGAAGGAGCCGAGAGCGATTCCCACTCGGGGCCAGGTGCAGGAGTGGATGGAGCGCCATCCCAGCGGGCTGGACGATGAGGTCATCGCATGGCGGAAGAAAAACAAGGAACGAATCATCGACCTTCTGATTCGAAAGATCGATGAGCGGGGGAGCAAAGAAAAACGCTACACCTTCAAGCCCGGGCACTCCGAGAAGGAGAAACGATGGATCGTCGACGAATGGTGGAAGGAAGACCGCTTCCACCTGTACTTCGCGCTGCGCTCGACAAAGGAGCTGGACACCTTTCTCGGGAACACGTTGGATGAAGAGACGAAGAGGATCATGGAGGCTGCCGAAGCGAAGGGGATTCCGATCTTCGTAACCCCATACTTCCTCTCCCTAATCGACACCCGTCCGAAGGAGGAGCAGGAACATCCCTTTGCGGATGAGCCGATCCGGAGCTACCTCTTCTACAGCCAAGATCTGGTCGATGAGTTCGGAGAGATCACGGCGTGGGAGAAGGAGGATGCCGTCGAGATCGGGAAGCCCAATGCGGCGGGGTGGGTTCTGCCCTCGCACAACATCCACCGGCGCTATCCGAACGTCGCGATCTTCATTCCCGACACGATGGGCAGGGCGTGCGGGGGACTCTGCGCCTACTGCCAGCGGATGTACGACTTTCAGGCGGGGCGCTTCAACTTCGAGCTTGAGAAGCTCCGACCGAAGAAGAGCTGGCCGGCCCGGCTAAAGGAAAACATGGAGTACTTCCGCAGCGATCCGTACCTCTGGGACATCCTGATTACCGGAGGGGATGCGTTCATGAGCTCGGTGAAGTCGCTGAGGGAGATCCTGGAAGCGGTGCTCCAGATGGCGAAGGACAAGGTTGAAGACAACGAGAAGAGGGAAGAGCCCTATGCCGTGATGAAGCGGGTCCGCCTCGGAACGAAGCTACCCGTCTATCTTCCCCAGCGGGTCACCGGGGAGCTTGCCGACACCCTTGCCTGGTTCAAGCGGGAGAGCGCGAAGATCGGGATCGAGCAGTGCGTGATCCAGACCCACTTCTCCTCGGCGATGGAGGTCACCCCCGATACGGAAAAGGCGGTGGGTCGGATTCTGAAGGCCGGCTGGGCGGTGACGAACCAGGAGGTGTTCACCGTGGCGGCGAGCCGAAGGGGACACTCGGCGAAGCTGAGGAAGGTTCTCAACGACATCGGAGTGCTTCCCTACTACAACTTCACGGTGAAGGGGTTCAGGGAGAACCGGGCGCTGTTTGCGACGAACGCCCGTTCGGTGCAGGAGCTGGTTGAGGAGTCGAGCATCGGTGCGATCGCGCCGCGCTACCACGCCAGGATCCGCTCGTTTATCTTCAATGCTAAGGAGATGAAGGAGCAGATCGACAGTGTCAGAGAAAGCGATGAGATCCCCTTCATCTCCCCCGACCGCAATACGATCAATCTTCCGGGAGTGGGAAAGTCCAATACCTACCGGACGATCGGGCTTACCGATGACGGGCGGAGAATCCTCCGCTTCGAGTTCGACCATACCCGGCCGCACTCCAAGGTGATCGAGGAGATGCACCACGTCGACATCGTCGAGTCCAAGTCGATCGCCCGGTACCTCCGGCAGCTTGAGGCGATGGGGGAGGATCCGAAGGAGTATGAGTCGATCTGGGGGTACAGCGCCGGCGAGATGGAGGAGCGGAGTCCCGTCTTCGAAGGGGTGATCGAATCCAAGGAAACGCCGGCGTCACCGCTTCTATAATCTCGGATCTTCGTGGTAGGATTCCATCCATGAGAAAGATCGTCGTACTGGATGGATATGCCCTGAATCCCGGGGATCTGGATTGGACTCCGCTTGAAGCCTACGGTGAATTGACCGTATATGACCGGACGGAGCCAAAGGATGTTGTCAAACGGATCGGCGATGCCGAGATCATCTTCACCAACAAGACGATTCTCACCGGGGAGACGATTATCCAAGCGCCGAAGCTGAAGTACATCGGAGTCTTGGCGACGGGATACAATGTCTTGGACATGGGAGCGGCGAGAGAAAAAGGCATCGTGGTTACGAATATCCCCGCCTACTCGACTGACGCGGTGGCCCAGTTCACCTTCGCCCTCCTGCTTGAGATCACCAACCGGGTGCAACGGCACAGCGATGCGGTGATACGGGACAACAGGTGGACGACCTGCAAGGACTTCTGCTTCTGGGATTATCCCCTGATTGAACTTGCGAACAAGAAGATGGGGATTATCGGCTACGGGGCGATCGGCAAGGCGGTGGGAAAGGTCGCCAAAGCGCTCAACATGGAAGTGCTGGCCTATTCGCCTTCGCTTGATCCGAAACACCCTGACCGGGCTTCCATGGAGACGATCTACAAAGAGAGCGACATCATCAGCCTCCATCTGCCCCTGACCGAGCAGAGCAGGGGGATGATCAACAGGGAGACGATCGCCGGGATGAAGGACGGGGTGATCATCCTCAACACCGGGCGCGGCCCCCTCATAAACGAACAGGATCTTGCCGATGCGCTGAACTCTGGCAAGGTCTATGCCGCAGCCGTGGACGTGGTGAGCGTCGAGCCGATCAAGGCGGACAACCCCCTTCTGAAGGCGAAGAACATCATCATCACCCCCCACATCGCCTGGGCGCCGCTGCAGACCCGAGAGCGCCTCTTGGGGATAGCGATCAGGAACGTGGAACACTTTCTGGCGGGGAAGCCGATCAACAGGGTGGACTTGTAAGGCTACGCTTCCGATCTTTCATCAGCCCTTTTTACCCTCATTGAGACCGACATCGTGACCGACATCGTGCCCGACATAGTAACCGACATTGTGACCGACATAATGAAAATATGTTAAAAACGTGAAACATATAGTTTATGTTGATCCACATTAGGGTGATAGCCTCTATGGCGCCATGCCCGTTGAGGAGGGACTATATCCTCATTGGTAGAATGTTTTAGCGTTTCAAATCGGTCACAATGTGTGACCAGTTCCGTTAAGAGGGTAGACTTGTAAGATTACACCCAAAATAAACAAAAATATTGTTTATCTTGACTTTATTATGGGTTAAAATACTACCATAGATACCTATAGAGGAAAAATACATGCTCTTATCGTTTCATATTAAAAACTACAGATCGATACTTGATGCGATTCTCCCCATGAGATACGCAGAAAAAAAGGCTCCTAACGGATATAGAGAGATGGAACTGTTCCCCTTCCTTGAAGTAAACGGGGTGCGAACCGTTCCTTGTCTGGCCATATATGGCGCAAACGCTTCGGGGAAGTCGACCATAATCCTTGCGTTCGAGTCGTTTGTCGAAATCATCAGAAATAGATACGACCCCAAATTGGTCATACCAAACAGGCTGCACCCTGGTAATAACAGTACTTCATTCATCTTGGAATTCATGGTTGGAGAGAGGATATTCCGATATGTGCTGGAAGTTGACAGGAAGGAGATCGTTACGGAGACCCTCACGGAGAATGGGGAAACGATTTTTTCCATCACCGACGGAATACCCATGCTTACCAAGGTGTCCACGGAGGGTTACCCGGAGAAGAAGCTGAACAAAACATTCTTGGTTGAATGTCTCGATAAGGAACGCCTGTTCAGAACTCCCTTCATCACCGTGATTGGCAAGAATTATGCAGGGTTGCATGAGTCCATGACAGCCGCGTTTGATTTCATGAGCAATAAGCTCGAGGTGCATTCCGACACGAGACTCCCTTTCTCGTTCGGACTGGACAGATTGGCAAATACGGATGATGAGAAAGAAGTACAAAGAGCTTTTGAAGAGATTGCTTCGATCCTAAGGAAATTGGACATTGATATCACGCGTATGGAGTATAAGCGGGATGAAGTACACATACCTATGGATATCATCTCTTCAGGTGGGGTCTCTTCTTACCACAAAGATGTCCATGGCAATGAGGTGCGGTTCGATTTTACGGATGAATCAGCTGGCACCCGACGTGTCGCAAGGTTGCTTTGTGTAGTTTTAGCAGCATTGCGGTCGGGAACCGTGCTGGTCGTCGATGAGTTGGGAACTTCTCTTCATCCCATCCTGTTGGCGGAAATTGTGAGGATGTTCAAGGACAAGGGGTACAACACATCGAATGCCCAGTTGATTTTCACCACCCACAATACCGATATCATGGAACAGGACATGATGAGAGTTTCCGAGATCGGCTTCGTGAACAAGACGAAGAAGAAAGGTTCGACGTTCAGCCGTGTTTCGGAGTTCAAGGGAATCCGGAATGTGACCAATTTCAGAAAACAATATCTACAGGGAAGTTTTTCAGGAATTCCTCATCCATATATCTGATTCGTCTTCAGCAGCTACCGATATAAAGATTCCATGGAATTGATGAAATCGTCCATCCCGGATTTTTGATGTTTCCAGTTTTGTAGATACATACTCAGATACCATCAAACAATATTAGTAATTGGCTTAGATTGTCTTGGTCGGTTTCCAAATACTGGAACCCATGTTTTTTATAGAGCTCAATTAGCTTTTGGTTGTTATCAACTTCAATCAAAATTGAAGATCCTCCAACTCTATTTTGAACTTCAATGAGTATTGAGAAAATTTCACTTAATATGTCAGATAGACTAAGGTCTTTTCTTGTGAATGAATCATTTCTCCCAATTTGCCCGATAAGATATACATTATAGTAATCTGTCCCTGGTGAAATTAATGAACAATATTTTCCCGGATTGGTTTTTTTTCTAATTGCATTCGTAAGACTCTTCTTTTTGGCAAAAAGAGTTTTTAATGCCAAAGAAAAATATCCTAGTATCTCACTGTTCTCATTTAGAATAAGGTAGGTTCTTGAGCGATTCCTTTTTTCAAAAGAAATACACATTTCAGTTGTTAGAAAATTCTGAACATCTTGATTCTTAGAACAAGAGAAGTTACTCATGAACGATAGTAATCGGGCTTCAGCGATTTTCTTAACTTTTTTTAAATCATTACGCCCTGATAAGTATTGAGATACGCTCAATTCTGAGCCATCAGCAATAATAGTTTTTGATTTGGTTACTTTATCAGAAGATACCAGCCCCTGCTTAATTGATTCATCGAGCAAAAAATCTTCCAGTGCCGTTCGGAGTGGGTATATGACTCGTGAGATAGATAGTAAACACCTCGATTCTAAATTAATAATCTCGCAATATATTTTGCACTTGAGAATCTGATATATGCTTACTACCTTTAGCCTTAGGAGCAATTCTACGCTCACATTGATTTGAACTTTTTGTTAATGAGTCTTTCAACAGCTTTATAGCTCTGCCACTGCTTACGATAATATCACGAGAAAAAGATTTTGTAGCCATAGCAGAACCTCCTTAATAAAAAGTCTCTGACCAGAATATACGGTAGTGTAGCTTTGGTGTCAAGGTAAGTCTAAAATGGTTATTGTTAACGGCCTCTTCAGCCAGAGCAAGAATACCCTGTCTTGGTGAAAGAGCGGCTGTTCATGCTCAATGCAAGGCAGGTACGAGGAAATGATAGTAACGATAAAATGGGATATATCTGACCCGTGGGTGAAAAGGTTGACATCTCAGAGAGGAGTGGGAACCTTCCCCGAGATACTATTCAGGACTCTTTAGCTGCTACCGATATAAAGATTCCATGGAATTGATGAAATCGCACCATCCCGGATTCTTTGGCGAACCATCAATCGTCATGATTCCATCCTTCAATGAAATCATGCATCTCATCCATATCTTCTTGTGAGATAGAAATCTCATGACCGTAATCAGTAGGACTCTGATTGAATTGCCTCAGCAGATTTACGAATGTGTCTTCATCAATCAGGTCGTCCTCGAAGTTTCGTAAGATGATTTCGATCGCCCTTGGTGAAGCCCCGACCGTTCTGGTGGTTGTATTCAATGCAAGGAACACATCACGTTGCATTGACTGACCTATCCTGCCGTATTCTCCATCCGGATCACGTTCGTTTATAGCATAGAGTTCGTGGTACTGTGTTTCCGTTATTGCTTTAATCTCCCACAGCCGTTTCACCAGCGAACGGTAGGGAAGCCACCATGTACAATGAAGTCGCGCAATGAATCGCAGTAAGACTTTTCTCTGAACCGTTTCCAGTGAATAGGATTTGAATTCTTCGAATACCTGCCGTTTCAGAGTATTTTCGGGAAGCAGGAATTCAGCGGCAAACAAGTTCGCCTTGGCTTCGACGACATCATCCTCCGAACCATTCTGTCGGCTCAGGTGAGATCCGGTCTTCGTGAAATAATGGTACAGCTCATGGGCAATGGCAAATATCTGCTTGTCAACATAGTCGGCGGTATTCAACCCAATGAACACCAGACGTTCGCCCCCTTCATCGGAGCATAGAATTACAGCGGAAAAAGCCGGCTTTTCACGTTCCGCTTCGATAGGGATTTCCAACAGGATAATTCCAAGCTTGTCAAGAATCGTTTTAATGTCGTTAGCTATCGGAGGGTCTTCGGAGAACCCGAGCTTAAATCGTTCCTCTCGGGCTAATTTCTTGATTGACTCGATATCTTGAGTGTTAAGCCTGATGTTTCGATTCATGTCCCAACCTTTTCCTCAATAGGATCTGCTGACGTAACGCAAGCATCATACCGAGCAGGGCATCGACTCCTTCCTTCTCCGCCTCGCTCATGGTTTCACTGTGAAGGGCAATGAAGGGTTGTGACCGTTCCTTCTCCACGAACAGATCTGTGATATCAAATCCAAGAACATTTGCCAAAGCTTGGAGTTGAACGATAGAAGGAATGAAGTCATCACGTTCAATGCGTCCGATCATGATTCGATGAATTCCGGTACGTTCTCCAAGTTCTTCTTGAGTCATGTCCATGCGATTTCGCAGTTCGAGAACGGTTTTAGACAGCTTATCCGTAGAGAGTATTTTCATCCATGAATCTCCTCATATCATCAGTATACACTGTATTGGTAGGAATGTAATTTATTGTATCATATTTCTCAATAAATCAGCATAAAATTGGATTGTTTTGTAATTTTAAATATCAACCATGATCCTGATACCATGAAAATGTTCAATGAGGATTGCATTCACTTACAGAGAGAACCTGAAAGACAATGATATTTGTATAGTCGTTTATCAGCCCAGCAATCCAACCGCCAAATCATATGCCAATGCATCCAGCTTTGCTGCTCTGCTTCCGAGGAGCTCGAGCAGGGAGGAGCTTGGTTTCAAGGCTTCGACCCATCGTCGGGGAATCGCTTCGGAGCCATGTATCGCACCGGCCATCATCCCGTAGATTGCCGCATTGGTGTCGGTGTCCCCGCCCCGCATCGTGATCGCCCTGATTTCATCTTCGATGCTCGTTGCATGCAGAACGCTGTACAGCGCTTGCTGGAATGAGACGGTTACCCAGCCCTTGTCCGGTCCGTCGACGACCGGCGGCTGCGTTCCGGCAAGCACAAGCACCTTTTTCAGGGAAGGATCGATCTCGATGCGATCGGCAAGTTCAAGCAGATAGGTATAGATCTCTTCCTTTGATGATCCCTCCAGGATCGCTTTCCGAAGCCCCAGCGCCCACAGCTGGTTCGCCTCCTGGCAGAATCGGTGGACATGGGTCAGCTTGCACTCTTCACGAGCGATCTCCAGAAGCTCTTCCTCGCTGACTCGGGTTCCCCAGATACCCAGAGGAGCCACCCTCATCAACGCCCCGTTGGTCCATCTGAGATGCAGGAAATAGTCGTTCTTCAGCGCCTGATAGGTGGTGCTGCCTATGCCCGGCGGGTCGGTATCGATCCAGGCGACATAGCGGCGCCGAAGATCGACGACATTGAACCCGTCGTTGGCGACCAGGCTGGCCGCCATCAGCAGGGCCATCTCGCTGTCGTCGGTGACGGTACCGCCTTCAAAGGATCGGATCCTGCTGCCCATCTCCTGAATTCCGAAGGGGAAGAGCTCTTTGAGCATTGCGCCGGAAGTGCCTTCGACCTGAGCGCCGAACGCATCGCCCACCATCAAGCCCAGCAATGAACCGTACGCCCGGTCGATGAGGCTCATCAGGCACCTTATGCTCTGTAGCTGTGGATGCTCGGCAGGAGGATGTTTACGCCGATGAAGGTGAAGATGACGGAGATGAAGCCGATGATCGAGAACCAGGCCGCATGCTTGCCCTTCCAGTTCCTTCTCAGTCGAAGGTGGAGGTAGATCGCATAGATGATCCAGGTGATCAGGGACCAGGTCTCCTTGGGATCCCATGCCCAGTAGCGGGACCAAGCCTTTTGCGCCCAGATTGCTCCGCTGATGATGACGATTGAGAGCATCAGGAAGCCGAAGACCACCACTCGGTAGGCGAGGATGTCGCTGACTTCGGGATCGGATAGGATCTTGTGCTCTTCGCTCCGCTTCGAGTCGATCAGGTAGATCACGCTGATCGCGCACCCGAGGGCGAAGGAGCCGTAGGAGAGGATCGCCGTCCCCACGTGGAAGGTGAGCCACATCGACTGGAGGGCGGGCATGAGCGGCCGGACGGTCTTGCTCTGCAAAGAAGCATACCCCATCACCAGAATCGCCAGGGGCAGCACGAACGCCCCGATCGCCTCGAAGCGGTAGATCGCATAGAGGATCAGGAAGCTCAGCACGATCCCCCAGGCGAAGGAGAGGGCGAACTCGTACTGGTTGCTGAACGGCAGCCGGCCCGCCCCGATCGTCCGGGCGATCATCGCGGCCGTATGGGAAAGAAACCCAAGGGAGGTCGTGAGGATGGCGCCTTTTTCCACCCGCTTCGCCAGCTTGGAGATCCGTACGAAGAAGAGGAGGGCGGAAGCGACATAGAAGATGAAGGCGATCATGAATGCCGTGTTTTCAATCGTTTGATACATATGTGTTATCCTTTTTCGCCAAGGCGGTTGTAATCGTTCGATGGAAGATCCATTCGTTTCTTCGGCTGGACGTGATGATTCTACCATCTTTGTAGGTGACAAACCTCGGATAGAGGTAGAAGCTGACAAAGAGACCGAGAATGATCGTGATGAAGGAGACGAGGACGATCGGGTAGGAGAGGTCGCTTCGAACCAGCAGTCCCGTATAGGCGATGCTGTGGGTGAAGGTGATCAGGAGGTTCTCATAGCTGATGTGCTGGTTCGGGGCGAGAATATACGATCCGACCGGCTGGCCGAACTCATAGAGCACGACCGCATAGTACGGGTCGATTTCCCGATCGCTTAACTTCACCGGCCGCTGGTCATGTCCGATTCCGAGCTCGGGGTAATATCCGTAGAGATAGATCGTCAGATGGTTCGGCTGGTGGAAGTACGTCTTTCCGCTTCGAATCAGCCCCTCGGCCACGACTTCGCCGCTTTCCGAATCACTGATCTGCAGATGGCTCGTCCACCCGTAGTTGGCTTGGTAGAACCCGAGGCCGTTGTGGTGGAAGGGTTTGTTCACCCACATGGTCTCGCTCAGAGTGGTTCCGTCGTCGTCGACGACCGTCACGTCGCTGTAGTACTGTTTCACCGCCCCGTTGGGTTCAAAGGTCATATGGAAGTCATTGAGGGTGAGGGTGAACCCCTGTTTCTCAAAGCGGTGTTGGTTTCCCGGCAGCAGGGTGATCATCTCCTCACTGGAGCTCATCGTCCCGATCGCTCCGCCGAGGAAGAGGATGATGATTCCCAGGTGGGTGATCGCCGCCCCGAGCACGCCGTAGCGGTGCTTGGCCGCCCGGATCACCCCGTCCTCTTCCGTCACCCGGTAGCGGTGCTTCTTCAGGTATGAGCGAACCTTGTCGGCATCGACACCCTCGAATCCGTATTCTTCTTCCTTGAAACGGGGAAAGAAGGTCGGCTTGACCTGGCGCACCTGCCCCTTCAGGCTGAGGATCGTGCAGAGGGCGAGGTTGATGGAGAAGAGGACAAGGAGGATGATGAAGACCGGGGAGCTGTACGCAGTATCAAGGGACAACCCGAGGATCAGTTTCCCCATCGCCGGGTAGCGCTCAAGGTACCAGGTCTGGGCGCTGTGCTGGGGCAGCACGGTGCCGATCACGATATATCCTCCGATCAGGAGCAGGAGGACGATCGCCACCTTCAGGGAGGCGAGGAAGCGGATGAATTTCGATGTGCGATTCTTCATACTGTCTTTATACAACACAAGAGCCAAAAGCTTCCACCTTTGGCTCTTGAAAAACCTTCGATTACCGACTTACCTGCCGAGGGCCGCCGGCACCGGGGGAACGATTTCCCAGTTGGCCTTGCTGTCCGTTTCCCTCAGGTCCTTCTCGCTTAAGAAGATTCGCGGGTTCCCGTGACATGCATTGCAGCTTTCGTTCTGGAAGGTCGAACGCTGGATGTTGTGGGTCGGCGAATACTTCCAGTTCGCCTTCTCGTTGAAGTTGGGCAGCAGGTTGTCGCCCGCTTCGATGAAGGAGTCCGCGGTGGTCGGCATATGCCGCAGCGCCACGTACTTGTACGGCCGTTCCGGGGTCGGGTCGGTGTTCAGCCCGATCCTGAAGAGGATCCGGGTCTCCGAGTGGCTGGCAAGGGACTGCCGGTCATCAGCGATGGTGACGTGACACTCGAAGCAGTTCTGGTTCGCCTGGCCGTGGCAGACCTGGCACGCCAGCGCATCGCCGTGGACGTTGTGCATCTTGATCTCGGAATTGCCGGAAAGCACATCACCGTGACAATCACTGCAGGAGGGCAGGGTGGGCTTGTCCCACATCGAGTCGTACGCCGTTCCGGTTCCGTGGAAGTTGCTGACAGCGTGACAATCGACGCACGTCATGCCCATCTCGTAGTGGACGTCCCGGGCGAAACCGACCGTTCCCATGAACTCGCCAGCGTTCCGCATGCCGTGACAGGCGAAGCAGGTCTGATCCATCGGCGGGGTGCTGAAGAACTTGTGCTGGTCGATCAGGCCGCCGGCATAGCTGTCCGGCCGCGAGACGTGACACTCGCCGCAGGAGGCGTGACAGTTCATGCAGTTGAGCTTGTAGACTTCACCCAGGCCTTTATGGAGATCGTCAAGGGCGTTGGGATCGCCGGAGAACTCGATCAGGGAGTTGCTGAACCCGCGAACCGTGGCGTGCAGGGATGTCGCAAAGGTGTCCGTCACTTCCTGGTGGCACTGGGCGCAGATGCCGTTGACATCGGCCGACGGTCGGGGGTCGACCCCGTCGTGGGCATGGATGAAGCGGCCTTCATCGCCATTGCCGCCGTGGCAAGTTACACAGCCCAGCTTTCCGTGGGCGGTTGATAAGAATTCAGTTGAAACAAGGTATTTTTCAAGCGCCGAAAACTCCGGCGCGGCAGGAGCTCACCCTCCTGTCTCTGCCGCGGCAGAGACGGGTGTCGCAAGATTGTTGATCGGCCCAACCTGGGTATGGCAGGCGATGCACTTGGTGCTCGATTGAGAGGCGATCGCGACGGGTTTCGTAAAGCGCGCGGTTACCTCGACGGTCTCCGCTACGGCTTCCTTCTTTTTGCTACAGCCTGTCCCCACAAAGAGCAGCAGCACGCCAAGTGCCAAGAGCCCCATGCGGGAGAGTTTCAGTCGATGTTTTCCCATATCTCCTCCCAATGTTGACAACTCATTATAACAGTATCGATAAACTTTTAACAACCATAAAAGTGGTAAGGGTTTTAGATGGGTGCCTCGAATATAAGAATTCCGAGAGTAATCGAAAATAGATTATTCCATAGGGGGAAAGTTGTGGTTTAATGGATAGAAGAATACAAGAGGGGGAAGGCGGAGAGAAAGCCTGATCAAACTGATTTCATTGAGAACTTCATTCCAGGAAGGCATCAGATAGTACCCTCGGCACTATGACCATCCAACTTCGAATCCACACAGCTTCTCGCCGTTCCACTTGAATAGATGGTGGGCCTTGATTCGTAAGCTGAAAATGTTCTATACGAGGTAAAAATATCCTTCCCTTTGGAAATGGTTTTAGGACTTTTGTCATCCTTCTTTATTTTTAAGATTTCCAGACCTTGTTTGATTTCTTGGTCGGTCATGAAACTTCCTCCTACTCCTTGTTCATATGTAAGACTAACACCAATGGCCGTCGACGTCTATCCGATTCGTATTGCTCCTGTCTTTAGGGGATACCCTCATCCTATACCCCTATTCAAAGGACTCTTCAGCATGTTCTAATTTTCTTCTATATAATTGAATACCTCATTAACCATCTCGGAAAGATCCAGATATCCGGTGCAAGTAATTCCACCATAATCCCCATTGAGATATCCGGATCGTACGCTGTGTGATGTTTGGGTATCAACGTCATATTCGTCCAGGGAGGAGATGTCGTTATTTCCCTCGTCATCTGAAGTCAGAATATACACGTTTTCATCCTTCAATCGCTCCATGAGTGACGTACTATGCGCTGTAGCGACCACTTGCCCATATGGTGAAGAGATAAGGGCTTTAGCTAACCGTTCCACGACTTCACCTATGAGCAGATCGTGGATCCCGCCATCAATGTTATCAATGAAAACAGGTGCACCTGAAAGTGATGAAAAGATGTATGGAAAGATGCTTAATAATTTCCGTGTACCGGTGGACTCGAGTTCAAATGGAATATCCAGGGTCTTTCCATGTAAGAATTTTTTGAAATATAATTTGTACCCGAATGCATGGTCTTGTGGCTCAAACTTGTAATAGACTTGTTTTACATCAAAAAACAATGAGGTGAAGAACTTGTTCAATGCGTTTTCGGTAGCAATCAATTCTTTATCATCTCTGGTTCTCACAATACCCTTTTCAATGCTACTGAGAAATTGGAACGGAACGGCAAATTCTTCGATTTCTGAAAGAGTTTGTCTGCATAAGACTGTATAGGTTTGAAACCAGAAGAGAACATTCAACATGTTTTGGTGAATGCGGGAGGCGATGAATCTACCGTTTTTTGTAAACGTTTCGTCATCCAATATGCTCATGAACGTGTGCTTGCCCCAATATTTTTTAATCTGTTCTTCCAGCTTCCTCCGATACGCACTATCAAAAAATATTGATCGACTCAGTTTTGAATCGTCTTCGGTCAATTCAAAAAACGTACCCATACGCTCGTTTATTGTATATCTCAATGTTTCATATACCACTCTGGTAGCATCAAATGATGCCATGTAGGTACCCTCAACACCGTTAAGGAAAAAGCCAACTTCAATGTCAAGCGTGCCTTCACTGTCCAATGTCTTGTATTCCTCTATCAAATCTTTCATATCAAACAGTTGGCTCTTAATAATGTGATTCACGTACTCGTTTTTTAATGTTGGACTTAGTTTATTCTCATCCGTCTTGGAGGTATATTCAGCAATGAACTGTTTCGCTCGCGCTTGGTTCTTTATGGATTCCGTCGTTTTCCTTAAAAATAGCAGTGAAGATATCAGATTGGATTTCCCGACACCGTTTTCTCCGTAAATACATGCGAATTCTTTGGGGATACCGTATTTTCCTCTCAGATCGAACATGATGTCGGAAAAGGATTTGAAGTTCTTTAACCTGATATATGAAAGCATTCTAAGGTCTCCTTATGCTATACGTTATAATATGTAGGATCGTTAGTGGCTAGAGTAAAACGTATTATTGGATGGTGTTTCAAATATAAGCATTCCGAGAGCAATGGAACATGGTTTATCAGACATAGTATGCATGCACTACGCGTTCTTGAGCACCTTCCGTTCATCCCCGATTCGCTGGACGTATCCGAGCTCTTCAAGCTTGTTGAGCAGGGGGAGGATGTACTTCCGGCTGAGGGGCAGGTGCTCCTTCGCCTCGGCGATCGAGAAGAACGTGCCCTCCTCCTTGTCTTTGAGGATCAGGGAGACGATCCTGTCGAATGTCTCCTTCGAGTAGACAAACGTCGATTCGACGATGAGAATCGCCCCCCGCTGGCGGAGATGCCCAAGAACCGGTTTTTCCTCACGGCTTAAGAACTTCACCGGATAGCCTTCAAGCCCGGCGGCGGTTATCTTCTGAAGCAGGCGCTCTTCTTCTCTGCTCAAGGGGTCTTCGCTTCTGACCGGTTCAAGGTGGGTGCCTTTCACGACGATCTGTTTTTTCTCGACAAGGGAGGTGACAATGGCTTGGGTCAACGAAGCGGGAAACGGGGATTCCTGCATCACCACCGCAAGAGCGACGCTCCGATCTTTCGCAAGCCGGGCCATCAGATTCTTTGTGTAGGATTCAAACAGCAAGGTTCGAAGATACCATGGACCGACCTTTTGGTATGATTCCCCAAGGAGCGAGCCGGTGAAGGTCGCCTCCTTGATCTGAGCGTATCCGTTGAGCCACAGCAGGAACCGGTTGGCGGTGAAGAGCTCCCCGATGGCGCGGGGATCGGTGTTCATCAGGGCCCCCAGTCTGGTGCGCTGGTCCTTGTTCAGGGTCGAGGAGGTGATGACCTGGGCGGAAGCCCGGATCGTCGAGGCTCCGCTTTGAATGAGCACCACCTTCTGGCCGATGTACCACGGGCGGATCTCACTTGTGGTGACGGAGGCCAGAAGGGTGTCGCTTTCAAGCTTGCCGATGATCCGGACCTTCGCCTGGTCATGCCAGGTGAAGGCGGCGATCTCCAGCTGGGAGATCCGTTTGAAGCCGGTTCCCTGAAGGGCAACATACACGGTCTGCGTGCACATGTAGAAGGTTGGGTCATTGGTGATGATCGCGCCTTTGGGCAGCTGGGCCTGTTCGATCCCCCGAAGGGAGATTGCGACCCGGGAGCCGTCCTTCACCCGCTCGACGTTCTTTCCGAACGATTGGAGCGTCCGGATCCGGGCGCGGAGGTTCGATGGCAGAAGAGTCACTTCATCACCGATCTTCAGCTCCATCGAGCGGAGCGATCCGGTGCCGACCGCCCCGACACCGTCGATCAGGAAGGAGCGGTCGAGGGCGAGGGCAGGAGGAAAGTTCGTGGTCTTCTTTTTCGTGAGGTAGGAATCAATCGATTCCTTCAGCTCTTCGATCCCTCGTCCTTCCTTGCTGCTGATCACATGGATGATCGGTTCGGAACCGAAGATCGACTGAAGCTCTTTGGCGACCTGCTTCTTCACGACCGAGAGGCGTTCTTCGGAAACGAGGTCGCTTTTGGTGATGACCCCCATCGGAAGGCGGGCGCCCATCGCCTTCAGAACGAGGGCGTGGTCGCGGCTTTGCTGCATCCACCCGTCATCGGCGGCGACGCACAGCAATGAGCCATCCAGCGACCAGACGCCGCTGACCATGTTGCGGATGAAGCGTTCATGGCCGGGCACGTCGATGACCCCGATCACGAAGCCCTGCTTGTTCGTATAGGAAGCGAACCCCAGTTCGATCGTAAGCGAGCGTTCCTTCTCTTCGGGGAGTCGGTCGGGGTCGGTTGCGGTCAATGCCTTTACCAGAGCCGATTTGCCATGGTCCACATGGCCGGCGGTTCCAATAATGTACACTAAGGGGCCTCCACCAAGTCGGTAAGCGCTGAAACCAGCTCTTCAGTCTCATGATACATTACCGTTCCAAGGTTGATGTGAACAGCCCCCTTGTGGATCGTGGTGATGATCGGGACCGGTCGGAGGCGGAGGGTTCGGGCGTCTTTCTGGGGTTTGGATGATTCAAGACGGATCGAAAGGGAGGGCAGGTTTTCATCCGGGGTCGATCCTCCCCCGAGGGTCATCGTGTCCTCAATGAGGGAGAGGCGCTCGCTCTTGATCCTTTCCAGGATCGAACTTCCCGTCTTTCGCATTTCAGCGATGCTTCTGAAAAGGAGCGTGCCCACCGGCTGGTCGACTCCGTTGAGCAGATCGATCAGGGTGGCTTCCAGGAGGGAGGAGACGGTCTTTCCGATCCGCATCGTCCTGAACAAGGGATGCTTTCCAAGCTTGGCGACCAGTTCCCGTTTCCCCACGACGCACCCGGCCTGCACCGAGCCGAGAGCCTTGTCGGCGGAGAAGGAGACGAGGTCGGCACCCGAGGCGATGTGCCGGCCGACGGTGGTCTCGGAAGGAATCCGCGGATCGAACACCCCGGAGCCCTGGTCGACGACCAGCAGCAGATCGGAGGGAAGATGGTTTTTCAGGTCGCGGACGCCGACTTCCTCGGTGAACCCCCTAAGGGCGAAGTTCGAGCGATGGACCCGGAGGACCATCGCGGTTTTTTCATTGATCGCATCAAGGTAATCGGAGAGGGTTGTTATATTTGTTGTACCCACTTCCACGAGCTTCGCTCCCGAGGCTTTGAGGATATCGGGAATCCTGAAGCCCCCGCCGATCTGCACCAGCTCCGAGCGGCTGACGATCACTTCCTTCCGTTTGGCGAAGGCGGAGAGGATCAGGAAGATCGCCGCGGCGTTGTTGTTCACCACGAGGGCGTCTTCGGCACCGCTCATTTTCGTCAACAAAAGAGAGGTGAACGAAGAACGCTTTCCCCGTTTGCCCTTGGCCACGTCGAACTCCAGGTTGGTGTAGGAGTAGTTCAAAAGACCGGTGCGTTCCCAGTTCTCCCTGCTGATCGGGGCCCGTCCAAGGTTGGTGTGGATGATCACGCCGGTCGCGTTGATGACCGGTTGCAGCCGCTGGCAGGAGATCGTCGCAAGGGCCTTTTCACAAGCGCTTATAATCTCATCAAGATCGAATCCTTTCTGTTCAGTTCCGATCCGTTTTCGAAACTCTTCGATCGTGATCCGAAGCACATCGGCCGCCACGGGGCGGCTGACGTGGACGAACCACTTCTCGATCGAAGGGTGCTGCAGGAGGGCTTCCACTTGAGGGAGGGTTTCATACATACGGAAGAGGCAGGAATCGAACCTGCCGCTGTGATTACTACAGCCAACGGTTTTGAAGACCGCGGGATCCCCAGGACCCATCTGCTTCCAAAAGGGGCCAAGCGGCCCCTTTTGTGGATGCGATTATTTCTCCAGCGGGAGACCGGCGGGTTTCCACCCGTTGTTGATGCCGCCAAGGAGAGAGTATGCATCGAAGCCCATCGTGCGGAGGACTCCGACGGTCTGGCCGGCGGTCTGGCCGCTGAAGCACACGATGACGATGCGGTCCTTCTTGTTGAGATCGGGAAGAATCGATCCGAACTGCGCCCAGGCGGTGTGGCTCGAGCCGATGACGTGTCCTTCGTTGAAGTCCTTCTCGCCGCGGATGTCGATCACCTTGAAGGCTTTCGGGTTTGCCTGAAGGGCATCATAGAGATCCTGGGATTTGATGAGCTTGTTTCCATCCTTGCCGACGGAAGCGAAGTAGGTCTTCGCGGCTTCCCAGAGGATCTCCTGCTCTTCACCCTTGGGGGAGGAGACGTTGTTGCGTGCAGAGAGGGCGTTCATACCGGTTACCGTGGGTTCGTCCTTCCAGGCACCCATGCCGCTTAAGAGGGATTTCGCGTTGAAGCCGGCGAGCTTCAATGCTCCGAGGGCCTGCCCGGCGGTCTGGCCGGAGTAGCAGATGATGACGACCTGGCGGTTGGTCGGAATCTTCTCCATCACCTTGCCAAGGTCGGCCCACTCGCTGTGGTAGGCGCCTTCGATGTGTCCCGCTTCAAAGTCGGCAGCCTTGCGGATGTCGACGAGGAAGAGCGCATCGGGGTTGTCGGAAAGCATCTGCTTCAGGTCGGCTGCGTTGATGAGGTTGTTTCCGGTGGCCAGCTGGGCAAAGTAGTCTTTGGCAGCTGCCATCAGGACCGCGTCCTTATCGACGGCGGCCTTGGCGGCCACTACAGGAGCCGGTGCGGGAGCGGCCGCTGCCGGTGCCGGCTTGGCTTCTTCCTTCTTGGCGCAGCCGGTGAACACCAGCGCAAAGGCCAAGAGCAACACGAACAGAGCGACGATAAATCTTCGTTTCATGGAGTATCTCCTTTTCATAGAACTCGTACTGATATAAAAATAATAGCACATCAAGCCGGTAAATAATAGTGATTAGGGAATAAATTTAATTCCATTTCAAACAAAGAAATGACATCTCAAAACCGGGAAAATCACACGGAAAAGATCCACAAAAAGGTAGTATTATGACGGGAATGGGAAGGAAAAGATGGGGTTGTCCGACCCGCTTCGGGACGGCTCAATGGGCGTCGCTGCCCATTCGGAGCAATGAGAGACTCCGCATGACGGTGTAGTAGGATGCCAGAAAGGGTGTTGGTGCCTTTTCGGAAAGACGCCGGAGGGTTTCGGAATCCCGGACCCAATCGGGACGGATTCGACCGAGATCGATCAGCCGGTATGCCATTTCGCTTGCCGCATTCCTAGAATGGAGCCGGTCGAGGTACGGCATGGCCACCTCATCATAGAAGGGATGATGAAATGTTCCCCGGTCATAGGAGAGGTGGAACTCGGCGATCGTTTCAATCGCTTCCTCCAGAAGAGTGGGATCCTCGACGGTATGCTCGACTAGGAGGTAATACATGCTAGCGACCGCTTTGTGCCTGCTTTTCCGGAGAATTCTCCCAAGTCGTTGAATTCGCTGACGTTGTTCGCCGGTCGTCGAAAGCACGATGCCGACATCGGTGGACGGCACATCCAATCCTTCGTCGAGGGCTTTGCACGAGACCAGAATTCGTGCTTCTCCGCTCTGATAGCGCCTGAGGGCCAATGTGTTCTCATCGGAAGTCAGTTCGCTGTGGTAGAGCGCCGTCTGGCTCGGGTACTCCTCCTTCAGGCGTTCATACAGGAGTTCGCTCTGGTCGATCCGCTCGGTGAACACCAGGATCCTGCTTGTCCCGGGCAGCAGGGCGATGAGGTCGAACGCCGCATCAATCCGCTGGTAGGCGGTGTTGATCAGGTGCCTGCGGCGCAGCAGAAGGCTCGCCAACCGTTTTGCGAGCGGATCGTCCCGGTTTGCCAGAGCCTGAAGCGTGGAATAGAATTCGGCTTTGCCCAGCCGGGTGAAGGTGGGGTTTTGTCGAAGAAAGATCCGCATGGCCTTGAAGATCTTCAGACTCAGGTCTTCATACTCTTGTGCCTGATCAGGATCCAGACGAAGGCCGACGTTGAAGATCGCCACCCGGTTGATCACCTTGTGGGCGATCGCCTCGGAGAAGGAGTAGGAGTAGATCAAGGGACCCATGTAGTTCTTAAGCGGTTCCACCTTCGGGGTGGCCGATAGCCCGAGACAGTAGTAGTTGTGTTTCTTCTCGGTCGGAAGGGAATCGAGAAAGGCGAAGATCTTGCGGTTTTCGGTGCTGGTGTAGTGGTGGCACTCGTCGGCGATGAGGAAGACCGGTTTGTCCGCCATCAGATGGCGGTAGAGGGGAAGGGAAAGACGGCTGCGAGCCGAGTTCACGACATAGAGCATCACCTTGTATGCATGCCGGTTTTGAAAGCCGCCGCCGACCAACCCGATCTCTTCGCGACTGATGGGAAGCTCGGAGAGAATGGCGTTTTTCCACTGGTTGAGGAGGAACGTTTTGGGAACGACCACGACGATGTGAAGATTCTCATTCAATGTTTTTTGCAATCTGAGTGCGGCATGGAGGGCAAGGATCGTCTTTCCCGCACCGGTGACGACCCGGACGATCCCCCTGCCTCGGTTTTTCAGCCAGGTCTCGATGCATTCGTCTTGCCATGGATAAAGGGTGTATGCCATGAGCCTACCGTACCACGGAAGAAGATCGGTGTACCAGTTGTCAGAAGAGGGATTGTTCAGTAGGATTTTCCCCAAGGAGATTCCATGGATTACGAACAACTGTATGAAGATTATCTGGTGTATGAAAAAGCGTTGAAAGACACCGTGAAGAACGTGTCGAAGCTGCAAAAATCGATCGCCAAGCTGATGGACGGCGGAGATCTGTTTCGTGCCCGAACCGACGCGATCGCGTTGGAGGAAAGCAGCGGTGAGATCGCCCGGCTCTTTTCCTCATTGAACGCCCGACTTGCCGATTTTGATGCCAGGGCGTATGTCGAAGGCGGTGATTTCGCCCGGCAGCTGGTCGATGAATGCAGACGCCTCGGGGTGGACGTGATCGGTGAATTCCCGGTGTATGAGATGTTTCCCTATAAAGTCCGCATCGATGTGGAGAATCAGGAGGTCTGGATTGACCGGAAGAAGGTGCCGGGTCTGCGGCCGACCGAGCTTGCCCGTCAGATCAGGACCGGTCAGGAGAAGCTGTACAAAGTGAATTTTAAGGCCGATCGCTTCGTCGAGGAGCTGTATTCCGCCTATGAGCTGTTTCTTCTGAAGAACAAGAAGGCCGACGGCAGTGATGTCTTCCTGGACAAGCTGTATCCCCTCCTCGTTCCGATGGCCCGAGCCCGGAAGGAGTACGACAAGCAGGCGTATGCCTTCGATATCGCCCGGTTGTTTGAAGAGAAGGAGCTCGTGCTGAAGAACGGCAAACGCTTTCAGTTCGGCCCCTCCCGGAATATCAACAAAGCGCTCAGAATTCTCGACAGCACCGGACGGGAGCATTTTCTGGCGACGATTCGTTTCTTTTGATGGAGTAGGTCATGACCGATGAGGCGCGCATCAATGCAACACTCACCCAGCTTGCCCGGGGGGAGGTTCCCCAGAGCGAGCAGATCCTGGGCCAGATTTCCGTGGGGATCGAGTTCCTTACGGATTTCTGGAAGGAACAGTACCTAAAGCAATTCATTGCCAAGGGCGGAAGCAAGATCAAGTTCATAACGGGAAGGGCGGGCAGCGGAAAAAGCCACGCCCTTTCCCTGTTTACATCCCTTGCGAAGCAGGAAGGGTATCTCGCCTTGCGCCTGAGCGCCAAGGATGTTTGGCTGAATGACATGCGCGATCTCTACCTTTCGATCCTGAAGGAGGCCGATATCGAGGTTCTCCTCCGGGAAGCGGCCGATCGGATTATCGAGCAGATGGGCCATGATCCCAAGTGGATCGAGGAGAACCATACGTTCTTCGACCATCTTGCCGAACGGGGGCTCGCCGATGCCCTCACCCGGCAGGAGCTTCGGAACCAGCTGAGGCGGATGTTCCTGACGAATCCCCGGATGGACAACAACTTCGCGATCGCGTGCTCCCTGCTGACCGGTTCGATCCTCGGTCATCCGATTCTGGAGGAGGAAAATCAAAGTCTTCTCTACCGGTGGCTCGCAGGAGATCGGTCGGTTCGGGTGACGATGCTCCGTCCGCTGGGGCTGGCACCGAGCAAGGTGACGAAATACAATGCCAGAAACCTGCTGGGCTCTTTGGTCGAATTGGTTCATGTTGCCGGGTACACGGGTCTGGTCGTCGCGATCGACGATGTGGAAGTGATGGCGGACGCCTCCGGAATGAATCCGATGCGCTACACCAAGATGCGGCGTGAGGATGCATACGAGTCGATCCGGCAGCTGATCGACGACATCGACACGTTCAACCACTTCATGGTGGTCTTCGGGTTCGACCGCATCATGCTGGATGATGAGGCGAAGGGGTTCAAGTCATACCAGGCGCTGTGGATGCGGATCCAGAACGAGATCAAGAGCGAACGGATCAACAAGTTCGCCGATATCGCCGACCTGGATGCGATCGCTTCCGAAGTGTATTCGCCGAAGATGGTCGTCGAGATGAGCCGCCGGCTCGCCGAAGAGGTCCGGCGAATCAACATCGAGACGAGGGTCGTCGATGAAGAGGGGGCGAGGGCCCTGATCGAGCGGGCGAAGAGCGGGGCGGTGTCATTGCCGAGGCTTGTCAATCAGGCGACGCTGGGGTCGCTTAAGGAGGAAGATCATGGCATGGGAGTATGAGGCGCGGCATACGATCGAGGCGCTCCGTTCGGGGATTCCTTCACGGGCGATCGGGCGACACTTCAGCGAGGCGCGGGCGGATCTTCTTGCTTCAATCAATGAAACCCTCGACCGGGTCGTCGAGACGCAGAAAAGCGAAGCGGCCGTCATCAGCGGGAAGTACGGGGAGGGCAAGACCCATCTGCTCAATACGGTGTGGGAGTTGGCGAACCGGCGGAACATGGTCGTTTCGATGGTCTCTCTTTCCAAGGAGACGCCCCTTGACAAGCTGCATATTCTCTATCCGAAATTGGTGGCCAACACGTATCTGCCCAACCATACCCAACCGGGGTTCACTCAGGAGCTTTCCAGGCTTTCGGCCAATTCGGTTCTGCTACAGCATCTGTTGCTCTATACCCAAAACCGGTTGGAGACCAACCGCCTGTACTACCATCTTTCCTGTCTGGTGAAGAGCGACGATCCGGAAGAGCAGTATCTTCTGGAGACCGATCTGATGGGGGATTTCATCCCCAACCATCAGATCAACAGGATCTACCGGAGGATCACCGGTGAAAAGGCGCAGTTCAACAAGCCGTTCGCCAAGACGAAAAACGCGTTGGATTACTACCACTTTCTTTCCCATCTCTTTTTGAGGCTCGGGTATGCGGGGTGGGTGATCCTCTTTGACGAATCGGAGCTCATCGGCCGCTATGGCAAGAAGGCGCGGCAGAAGACCTATCTGGCGATGGATCATTTTCTTGATCCCTCCGAGAGTCTGAAAGGCGTCTTCTCCCTGTTTGCGTTCTCTTCTTCCTTCACTGCGGACGTCATCGAGCAGAAGGGCGAGTATGAGACCGCCACTGAGTCCTTCCCCGACGATGCCGAGGTGATCCATAAAACGCTCGATGCGATCGTGCAGGCCAAGCAGCTCGAGCCGCTTTCGACGAAGGAGATCCATCGGATCCTGGAGGGGATCATCACCTTCCATGCCAAGGCGTATGACTGGAGCCCGATGATCGATCCGAAGCTGCTCATCCGAAAGATCGAGGAGAGCGGGGGATACCTGCTGCGATCCAAGATCCGAAGCGCCATCGAATACCTCGACCAGCTCTACCTCTACCACAGCGAGGGAACCACCACCCTCACCGCCCTTCAGGAGGAGACCTATGAGATTCCAACCTATGAGGAGTTGTTCGAGGGGGAGTAGGGGTTGGTTCGAAACACCATTGATGAAACGTGTCATGCATGCCCGTTCATCAAGGCACCCCGTGACAACCATACCCTTCCGGTGTAAGATGTCTCCACGATGAACTGCTATATTATCGCCTGCCGCAGTGGCGTTGAAGACAAGGTGAAGAAACACCTCGATCGGTTCTTTGCGGATCATGAAGAAACGGATGTGGTCGTGACGTTTCCCGTTCGGAGGATGATCGACCGCAGAAGGGGCAAACCGTTGATGAACGATTTGCCGCTTCTTCCCGGATACTTGCTGCTTTCCAGTGAAAACGAGCTTGATTCCTATGCTCTTGACGTCAAGGCGCTCTATGGCACCTATGGGTTTCTGAAGAATCTCGATGGATCCATTCTGCTCAAGGGGCGGGATCATGCCTATGTCGATTGGGTTCTGAGAAATCAAGGAATCATCAAGCCCTCGAAGGTCATCTACAAGCAGGGGGAGCCGATCAGGATCGTCCAGGGGCCGATGAAGGATTTCATGGGAAAGATCATCTCCGTCGATTACCGGCGGTCCCGGGTGAAGGTCGAGTTCGAGTTCGCCGCCGACATCCGGAAGGTCGATCTGCCGGTCGAGTTCATTTCGCATGAATAACGACACATGTATTACAAGGCTCAGTTTTGTAACTATAATGCTCTCAAGGGTGATATTGGTACTATAGAGCAAGATTACAGGTGCAAATATTTGGTTTCTATGATAGGGTATCTAACACGAAGGTATTCATCTAGGGGGAAGGGTGGGTAAAATCCTCAAAGAGCCTTTTGCCAAACGGCTCATTTTGATGACAGTCGATGGAGTCTTGCTTGTCTGCGCCAACGTAATTGCGTCGTGGGTGGTGTTTCGTACCCGTTCGGCTCTGCTCAATCCCATTGTCCATATCAATAGCGTCGGAATTCTCATTCTCCTGATGCTCGTGCAGTTCTATCGGATTCGAATCAGCGAGTCCTCATTGGATGTCATTATTCGTTCTTTAGGCAGCTTCATCCCCGCCCTGATCATCGGGGTTTTCACTGTGTGGTGGAAGGATGGTGGTCATTCTCCCTGGATTCCGTTTTTGTTCGTGGCGGATGTGTTCGGAATCGGAGCGATTCTTTTCGTCCGGGTGAGCTATCGAATCTACTTGGGCTATTCGACTCGACACCAAAGCCACCAATACCCGAGAACCATCATCTACGGTGCGGGTGACCTTGGAACGACATTGGTTCGGCAAAGCAGAAAAGGGAAGCTTCCCTTCAAGATCGTCGGCTTTGTCGATGACAACCCGGATTATGACCGTTCTTCAATTCTTGGCATTCGGGTCTATGGAACGATTAAAGAATTGGTGCAGATCCTTAAAGAAGCCCAAGCAAAAGTCCTGATCATTGCCATCACCCATATCCCGCAAGAGAAGATGCTTGAGGCGGTCGATGCGGCGAAAGAGGCCGACTGTGAGGTGAAGGTCATTCCTTCACTCTTCGAGATGCAGGACAAGCCCCTGGAGGAAGTGGATGTCCGCTCCCTCGATTACGCCGACCTTCTCGGAAGACCATTGATCAAAATCGATCGGGAGCCGATCAAGCAGATGGTTCAGGGCAAGACGGTTCTGGTCACCGGAGCCGGAGGCTCGATCGGCCAGGAGATCTGCCGGCAGCTGCTCTCCTACGGTCCGGTCAAGCTTCTTCTTTTCGATATCGATGAAACAGAGCTACATGACTTGTCCCTTCGATTGCACGACTACCAGCGGGAGTGGTCGGATCTGATCTTCCCGATCGTCGGGGACATCCGAAACAAACAAAAAGTCAATACGGTCTTTGAAATCTATCAGCCGCAGCTTGTGTTCCATGCCGCGGCGTACAAGCATGTGCCGCTTCAGGAGCTGTACCCTGAAGAAGCGGTTCAAACCAATATCCTCGGTTCCTACAATGTCCTGAAAGCCGCCAAAGACCATAAGGCTGAAAAAGTGGTAGTCATCTCCACCGACAAGGCGGTGAATCCCACTAACGTGATGGGGGCGACCAAGCGGGTCGTCGAACTACTTGCCCGGATGCTGACAAGCGATGAAACGGAGATGGTGTCCGTGAGGTTCGGAAATGTCCTGGGTTCCCGCGGTTCGATGCTGCCGCTCTTTGTCGAGCAGATCAAGGCGGGGGTTCCGGTTACGGTTACCCATAAAGACATCATCCGGTACTTCATGGCGATTCCCGAGGCGGTGGGCCTCGTGTTCAAGGCGGCTTCGATGGCAAAAGGCGGGGAGGTGATGGTGTTGGATATGGGCCAGCCGGTAAAGATCTATGACTTTGCCAAGAAGCTCGTCCAATACTATGGAGACGAAAACAGCAAGATCATCATCACCGGACTTCGTCCCGGTGAGAAGCTCTATGAGGAACTGCTTGCAGACAAGGACACGACCATTCCAACGGATGATCCGCTGGTCTTCAAAGCGAAAGTCAACAACAATATCTTCAGCGAGGAGAAGTTCCTCAAAGAGCACTATGATGTCTTTGCATCCGGAGAGAAGGAGGAGCTGTTGAGGCACCTCCATGAACTCGTTCCCGAGTTCAATGAACCCGGGATGCATCAGCACTCATAAAGTGCTACACTGAGTCATCTCTGCATCCCGGAAGGCAGAGAGGTGATTGTTGAGCTTGGTTCGCCATCCAACAATCATGGGACTAAGAAACCCAAAGAATACACCTAGGTGTATTGGATGGGTGTGGGGTTTTGAGGGTTATATCAAGCAAATATGTATATTCCAGCATTATAAATGAGCTTTCTTCTTTCACACTCAAAGAATGTGGAATTTAAATTAGTAATGAATCGGAAACCGAATGCCGTTATCAGAAGTTTTTAACATGTTTAATACTTGGAGCCAAAATTGAATTCAACAATAATTATTCCTTTTTCTCCTCCCGACATCACCCAAGAAGAGATTGATGCGGTTGCTGAGGTTCTCCGTTCTGGATGGATAACAACAGGGCCCAAGACAAAGCTGTTTGAGAAACGATTGGCTGAGTTTTGCCAGACCAGTAAAGTTTGTTGTCTTAATTCAGCTACAGCAGCTTTAGAGCTTGCTTTACGCCTTCTCGGGATTGGACCCGGTGATGAAGTCATAACATGTGCATATACCTACTCAGCATCATGTAGTGTCATTGTCCATGTAGGAGCAACTCCTGTTCTAGTTGATTCAGCTCCGAATTCTTTTCATATTGACCCGGAGAAAGTAAAAAAAGCGATTACTCCCAAAACAAAAGCAATCATTCCTGTAGATATTGGTGGGGTGATGTGTGATTACGATGCTCTATACAAAGTTCTAGAAGAGAAGAAAGACCTGTATCACCCTGCTAATGAAATCCAAGAGATATTCGGTCGAATTATTGTAGTGGCTGATGCCGCTCATTCCATTGGTGCGACATACAAAGGTAAAACATCAGGAAGCGTAGCTGATTTTACTGCATTCTCATTAGTCGTTTTGAAGAATAGTACTAGGAAGGAATATACCGGAATAAGGTCTGGGGGCTCGAAAGCTGCATAAATATGCAGGAATCGAGGGGTTTTCGGATATTGGGTTGATTTGGGTAGTAGTGGTTGTGAAGTAGGTTGGAAGAGGTTAGCCACACTGCAATTTTAGCGCAGAGCTGGAATAGGTGGTGGGGAACTTATGAACATAGGGTGGGAGTGGGGAGTTCCTGAGGAGGAACTCATTTGAATAATCAAGGACAGAATTTATGAACAAGAGGATTTATCTCTCATCCCCTACCATGCATGGTCTGGAGATGAAGTACATACAGGAAGCATTTGACACCAACTGGGTAGCTCCTCTTGGGAAGAACGTGGATGAGTTTGAAAAGGAAATGGCTGCCTACGTTGGTGTGAAGCATGCTGCAGCACTCATCAGTGGAACCAGCGCACTCCATCTTGCCATCAAACTCTGTGGAGTTAAGCCAGGAGACATTGCCATCTGCAGCGATCTTACCTTCTCCGCTACCGTGAATCCAGTCTCCTATGAAGGAGGTATACAGGTCTTCGTTGATAGCGAATACGATACCTGGAATATGGATCCACGAGCTTTGGAGATTACTCTCAAGAAGTACCCCCAAGCCAAGGCAGTGCTCGTTGCTCATCTCTATGGGACTCCTGCCAAGATGGATGAGATTCAAGCCCTGTGTGACCAATATAACGTACCTCTCATCGAGGATGCTGCTGAAAGCCTTGGTGCCACTTATAAAGGGAGACAGACTGGAACGTTTGGGAAATATAGTGCCCTGTCGTTCAATGGTAATAAGATCATCACCACCAGCGGTGGTGGTATGTTCTTGGCTGATGATGAAGCTGCAGTGAAGAAGGTGAGATTCTGGGCTACTCAGGCAAGAGACCCTGCGCCTCACTACCAGCATAGTGAGATAGGGTACAACTATCGTATGAGCAACATTGTTGCTGGTATTGGTAGAGGGCAGCTCGTCTACCTTAACGAACATATTCAGAAGAAGAGGCAGATTTATGAAACCTACAAACAGGCTTTCAAAGATCTGCCTATTTCTATGAATCCCTATAGCAAAGAGAGTGAGCCTAACTTCTGGCTTTCTTGTTTGCTGATTGATAAAGATTGCTCTGTTACGCCCACTCAGATTCGGGAAGGGTTAGAAAAAGAGAACATTGAGAGCAGGCCAATCTGGAAGCCCATGCATATGCAGCCGATATACCGGACGAACCCCTTCGTCACAGTCGAGGGGAACGGCAGAGGACGCACAAATGCCTACATAAAAGGCTCTGGAATCGACGTAGGAGCCGATATTTTCCGTAGAGGGTTGTGCTTACCTTCGGATAACAAGATGACGGAAGAGCAGCAGGATCGGATTATCGAGATCATTCATAGGTGTTTTCGGTAATGTCGGTTGGATATGGATGAGGGGCGTAGATAGGAAGATACCGGCTTGAAGCCGTATCGACTGCATATGCATGAGGTCTGTAGATAAGGAAAATGCATGTCGGCTGGACATGCATAAGAACCGTATATCGACGTCGGCAGCATATGCATTAGGTATGTACATCGGAAAAATGGCATCTGCCGCATATGCATCAGGTAGGCATATGTATATCTGCTGCATATGCATGAGGGAGCTATATAGACTCGACTGCATATGCATTAAGTGAGTAGACAGGGCGAGTAATCCACATGGGGAGGATGAAGTGAATCATAGAACGCAACTTCTGAAAAAGCAGATTAGATAGAGAAGGCGCTATGAGATGACTTTTGATGAATTGATGGACGCTGCGTATGAATCCGCCACTCTCCCCAATATGGCGAGAATCCTTCTTCCGAGTACGCTGAGTGGCGAGACGAAGAAAGCCGTAATGAAGAAAACCGGAAGAGCTCGGGATCATCTTGAAGGATGCCATAGATCAGATTGACAGCGGATCAGTTGAGAGTGTGGATACGCTGGTGAGAAAGGCTTTGGAAAATTGAGAAAATGGTTAGCCGGGATTCTGATTGCGGTGTATTGCGGATTTCTTCTGTGGCTGACCATTTTATCACGGCAGCCGAGAGAGGGAGAACGAGTTTTTAAATTGGAACTGTTGTGGTCATACAGAGCTTGGGCTGCGGGAGCACCTGATGGTAAGACAGAGAGCATTCAAAACATCAACAACATTCTGGTATTCATACCGTTTGGAGTTCTGTTCCCTGGAAAACGGTGGAAATGGCTATTACTCACAGTGGTTCTCTTATCCGCAGGTATAGAAGCCGTTCAGTATGCTTTTAACCTTGGCTGGTGTGAAATTGATGATGTTATTTGCAATGTTCTGGGAGCATTGGTTGGATTTGGAGTCTTGAAATGGATAAAGGGGAAGTTTAATGCTGCTGGAGAGAAAACTCAGCTTTTATGAGAAGTACATAAAGCGGATCTTGGATGTGGTTTGCAGTCTTCTCTTCATCATCGTTTTTTGTTGGTTATACATAATCATCGCAGTTATTGTTGCCATAAAAATGGGAAGGCCGGTTCTCTTCAAGCAGCCTAGACCAGGGAATGTCAAGAACGGAAAAGAAACGATTTTCGTGGAGTATGTCTTGTTACCTCCCACAATGAGTGCTTGAGAAAACAATAATCAAGCATTTTTTGTTTATAAGTATTTATGGCATTGGGTTTTAGAAAATAATAATCATAGAACGGATTGTTCT
>Ga0208694_1000038_pt1 | contig 179196 bp, 171 predicted proteins | sample AD_UKC078_MetaG_FD_184442 | JGI IMG/M metagenome (GOLD analysis project Ga0208694, IMG submission 184442) | Active sludge microbial communities of municipal wastewater-treating anaerobic digesters from USA - AD_UKC078_MetaG (SPAdes) (version 2) | ecosystem: Engineered > Bioreactor > Anaerobic...
TCTCGCTTGCGGTGGCGGCCATTCATTCTCCGGAGATACTCATTCTCGACGAGCCTACCTCGGGCGTCGATCCGGTGGCCCGGGACCACTTCTGGGAGATCCTCATCAGGTTTTCCCGCGAGCACGGTGTGACGATCTTCGTGACCACCCACTACATGAACGAGGCAGCGCGGTGCGACCGGGTGGCGCTCATGAGCATGGGCCGGGTCCTGGCCTGTGCATCCCCTGCCGAGCTCATCGCCAGGCGCGGCTGCACAACCCTCGAGGAGGCGTTCATCAGGTACATGGAGGATGACATCAAGATGCGCTCAAGTATGCCGGAGGCCGATGACGAGCCCAGAAGCATCCCCTTCATGGTCGCATCTGAACGAAAACGCACGCAGGGGGGGCTCTTCGACACGGGCCGGCTTGCAGCCCTTGCCCGGAGAGAAACCATGGAGCTCTTCCGCGACCCGGTGAGGCTCATTACCTCTTTCATCATCACGCCCTTCCTTCTCATCGTGTTCGGATTCGGCATCTCAACGGACATCGAGAACATCAACTTCAACATCCTGGATTATGATCAGAAGCTCTGGGGCCGGGATTATCTTGAGTACTACTTGGGGTCACGCATCTTCAACGAACAGCCCGCCATACGCTCCCATCCGGAGATCGAAAAGGGGTTCCAGGAGAGCGAGTTCACCTTTGTGATCGAGATCCCGCCTGGGTTTGAAAAGGGCATCAAGCGTGGCAGAAGCCCTGAGGTGGGGGTCTGGATCGACGGGACCATGCCGTTTCGTGCCGAGACAGCGAAAAACTATGTCGAGACAGTGCATCTGTCCTATCTCACCGACCTGGCCGATCTGTCCCCGATGCCGGTCGAGTTCTCGCACGCAAACATCGAGCCCCGATACTGGTACAATCCCCGCGTGATGAGCCGCTTTTCCGTCGTGCCCGGGCTCATGGCAGTCGTGCTCCTGCTCGTCCCCTCCATGCTCACGGCAATCGGCGTGGTGAGGGAGAAAGAGCTGGGGTCCATCTCGAACTTCTATTCGAGCCCCATGACACGCCTGGAGTACCTCTGGGGAAAGCAGATCCCCTACGTTGTCCTGAACTTCGTCAGCTTTCTCATCCTGGTGGCCGTGATCCTGTTCCTGTTCCGGATCCCCTTCAAGGGAAGCGCCGCTGCACTGGCGCTGGGCGCGTTGCTGTATATCATGACGAGCACCAGCATCGGTCTTCTGATCTCCACCTTCACCCGGACACAGATAGCGGCGCTCGTGGCTGCCTTTGCCCTTACGCTTGTCCCCTCCTTCGAGTTTTCGGGCCTCACCACACCGGTATCCGCCCTTACAGGCGGTGCGCAGGTCATGTCGTGGATCTTTCCTGCACGATATTTCCTGAGCATCAGTGTCGGGACCTTCACCAAGGGCATCGGGTTTGCGGAGCTCGCCTGGAACTTTGCCTATCTCATCGGGTACTGCATCGCCGTACAGGCCCTGACGGTCTATTTATTGAAGAAACAGGAGCCGTGATATGAAAAGAAAGGTCTGGCACATCTACCGGCTCGGGCTCAAGGAGCTCATCAGCTTCCGCTACGACTTTGTGCTGGTGGCCCTGGTCATATACTGCTTCACGATCATGATCATCGTCCCCTCCAAGGGCACGGGCCTCCAGGTGCGCAACTCCTCGGTGGCCTATGTTGACGAGGATTGCTCCACCCTGTCTGCACGGATCATAGACGCCATACAAGAGCCGCATTTCAAGAAACCCCGCGCCATTGCATATTCCGAGATCGACCGGGTCCTCGACAACGCCGAGTGCATCTTCGTCATCCATATCCCGCGCGGGTTCCAGCGGGACGTGCTGGCGGGAAAGAACCCAGGGGTCCGCATAGATGTCGACGCCACGGCCATCGGCCATGCCAGGCTCGGGGCAGGCTACCTCATGAGGATCATCAACGATGAGATCAATACCTTCGTGACCGGCGTGAGCACCGAAGCCGACCTGCCCATCCGGCTGGTCACCCGTGTGCTCTACAACCAGAACCGGGAAAACTCGTGGTACATGAGTGTCGTGTTCCTCACCCAGATGATCACCATGCTGTCCATCGTCCTGCCCACCGCTGCCCTGATCAAGGAGAAGGAGCGCGGCACCGTGGAGCATCTGCTCGTCATGCCGCTGCTCCCTGTGGAGATCACCATCGCAAAGGTCTGGGCCAACAGCTTCATCGTTGCCACAGGGGCCATGTTCTCACTCTTCTTTGCCATAAAGGGGGTCATCGGAGCGCCGATCCACGGCTCCACCGTTCTCTTTCTCTTCGGCACCGTCGTGTTTCTCTATGCAGCCACCGAGCTCGGGGTGTTCCTTGCGACCATTGCCAAGAACATGCCCCAGGCAGGGCTCTTGAGCATGCCCATCATTGTTCCCATAGGAATGCTGCACGGCGGGACCACACCCTTGGAGTCCATGCCGCCGCTTTTGCAGAACATCATGCAGTTCGCGCCGACCACCCACTACATGGAGTTCTGTGCGCGGGTCCTGTTCAAGGATGCCGGGCTCGGCACAGTCTGGCAGCAGCTCGTTGCCATGGCTCTCATCGGCACGGTGCTGTTCATCGGGGCCATGTACCGGTTCAAGGCCACATTCCGGTAAGGGCGCTTCTTGAGTTTCCTGAACAGGGCTTGGAATGGTTCGTCTTTCTTGGCGGCATCTCGCTCACGGTAAAAAAGAGCCCGCTCGATTCCCCTGCAATGGCTTGCCATCCATGAAGCGGCAGAGGTAGGATAGCTACTGCCCCGCAGTATCGGAAAACATGACAGGCGAGGCTAAAGGGACGGCAAGACATGAAGGGAAAACGGGTGCTCCTGGTCAACCCATGGATCTATGACTTTGCAGCGTACGACCTGTGGGCAAAGCCGCTGGGGCTCCTCTATCTGGGGTCGCTCCTCAAGCTCAACGGGTGCGAGGTGTCCTTTGTGGACTGCCTCAAGGCGCCCCACGAACAGATGAGCGGGAAGCCTCCCAAGGTGCATCCGGGCGGGCGCGGCAAGTTCTATCGCCAGATCGTGGATTCTCCTGCTCCCCTGAAAGGATTTCACCGGCGATACGGCAGGTACGGCATCAGCCGGGAGGCGTTTTTCCATGATCTCGAACTGATAGAAGAGCCGAATGCGGTCCTGATCACCTCGGGGATGACCTACTGGTATCCGGGAGTGCACGAGACGATTACGTGCGTGCGGGAGGCCTTTCCCGGGGCCGTGATCCTGCTGGGAGGAATCTATGCGACCCTGTGCAGCAACCACGCCCGGGAACACTCAGGCGCCGACCATGTCCTGTGCGGGGAGGGCGAGCTTGAGGTCCTGCAGGCACTCGGCAGGCTCTGGGGGACAAGCCCGGAGTTTTATCCTGACATGGCGAATCTCGACAGCCTCCCCTATCCCCTGTTCGACCTCGTTGAGCCCTTGAGGTATGTCTGCATCCAGACCTCACGGGGGTGCCCGTTTCGCTGCACCTACTGCGCCTCACACCTGCTCGCATCCGGCCTGCGCACGAGAGATCCGCTCAAGGCGGCCGATGAGGTCGAGCACTGGCACCGGCGACACCGGGTAGCTGATTTCGCCCTGTATGACGACGCCTTTCTCTTCCAGAGCAGGAGGCTCGCCCTGCCGTTCATGAGAGAAATCATCCGGAGGCGGCTTGACGTCCGGTTCCACTGCCCCAATGCCCTGCACGCTCGATACCTGAGCCGGGAGGTGGCTTCAGCCATGAAGGAAAGCGGGTTTGCCACCATACGGCTCGGCCTGGAGACCTCGGACCCCGCCCTGCAGGAAGCTACCGGCGGGAAGATCTCCAACGATGAGTTCTTGAGGGCGCTGGAAAACCTCACCCGCGCGGGATTCGACCCCTCGGACATCGGGGTGTATATCCTCTGCGGCCTGCCGGGCCAGCATGCGCGGGAGGTCCTCGATGCCGTCGAGTTTGTCAGGAGTTCGGGCGCCAGACCGGTCATCGCCGAGTATTCGCCTCTGCCCGGCACCGGCATGTGGGATGAGGCCCTACGGATGAGCAGATATCCTCTGGACGAAGACCCCCTGTTCCACAACAACACGCTGCTTCCCTGCGCCTGGGAGGGGCTCGATCTGTCCATGTACCGGGATATCAGGCTCGCAGCCGCGCGCGGCGCATCCTCTGCAGAGGTGGCGGGAGAGGAAACCGGCACGGAATGATCCGGCGTCCGGTCAGGTAATTCCCCTGGCCTCAAGGGGTTTTCCGTCCGCCCATGGCGATAAGCCAAAGCCGGACAAACGCCGCGGCCGGGAGAGGCGCTTGTCATACGTCTTCCCGGATGCCGGGCTTCCCGGGGTTTTCACGGGAGGTGATCAGACCACCGCGCCCCGCGCCTCGATGCCCTTGATGATGGCCGTGATGACCTCGTTTACGGGCGTGGGCACCGAGAGATCCTTTCCATAGCGCACGATGGCGCCGTTTAGGGCATCGATCTCGGTCAGGTTCCCCCGGTCCAGGTCCTGGAGCATGGACGACCGGTGGGCAGCGGTGGGCGGGAGCTGCTCTTCCATGAGAAACCGGTAGTATTCCTCAGGCCCTGCATGGGGAAGCGCAACCCCCTTGGCCTTGGCTACGGCGAAGATCTCGGAAATGATCCGACGCAGGGTTTCGCGCAGCTCGGGCACGGTCTCAAGATGTCCGTACGGTACGTTCAGTATGGCACCCAGGGCATTCAGCGAGCAGTTGTAGAGGACCTTGCCCCACAGGGACGATTCGATGTGGTCGCTCAACGCGGTCGGGATGCCGGCCTGGTTGAAGTCGTCGGCAACCTGACGGATCCTCTCTTCGGGCACGTCGCCCGAGGGGCTCCCCAGCAGCACCTTGTCCGCATAGACCGTGACGCGCGCAATGCCCGGCTCCTCGATTTCGGCCCCGAAGATCACCCGGGCCCCCACGGTCCGTTTCCACTCCACGACCCGAGCGATCGCCTCCCAGTTCCCCAGGCCATTTTGGATAGAGAACACCAGGGTGTGGTCATGCATGAAGGGCAGGGCCTGCTGAATCACCCGGCAGGTGTTATAGGACTTCACGCTCAGGAGTATGATATCGAATTTCCCTTGGAGCCCCTGCACGCCGTAGAAGGCTCTGACCTCCGGGATCACGTGATCCCCCCAGATACCTTTGATGGTGAGGCCGCGGTCCTGCATGGCCTTCAGATGATCGTCGAGGCCTACGAAGACGACCTCGTGCCCCTTCTCGGCCAGCAGGCCTCCGAAGACACTCCCCAGGGCGCCTGCGCCCATGACGAGGTAGTTCATCCCTTGCCTCCCTCTGCGAGCTGCGGCCTGGGTGAGGGTGCATCGCCGGATACGACCCGTCCGACATATCTCTTCCATCCGAGAATACCGCTTATGGATGCAATGGCGTCCTGCGGGGTGTTGTACACCGCGAGTCCGGCCTTGCGGAACAGCTCGGTGATCCGGATGCGGACCTTTTCGACGTCGACCATGTTCTCGGTAAACCGGGAAAGGATGGGCACCACGGGCTTGTCCGTCTTCCGGGAAGCCTCCACGATAGCATGGGGGCCGCTTTCCACCTGGTCGTTCTGGAACGAGGTGATGAAATCGAGAGAGAAGTAGGGGATGATGACATCGATGGCTTCATCCTGGGCCATTGCCTCGATGGTATAACCCATAATGGTGAAATCGAAGCCGTAGAAGCCCAGATCGACGGGGTTTGCGGTGTTCGTGTTCACGTTGCTGATCTTCAGCCCGATCTTCTCCTGAACCCGGCTCTCAAGCTCCGGGAGAACGAGTCCGTGCCGGGCGGCGAAATCCGTAAAGAGCACCGAGGTCCCCCCGCCTGCGCCCAGGAAGCCGAGGCGGTTTCCTCCGGGAACCCGAGAGGCGACGGCCATCATGGTCAGATCGACCATGTGCTCGAAATTATTCGCCTCGATGCAGCCGTACTGCCGCATGACCGCAGACCACAAGTCCTGGCGTGCGGCCATGGCCCCGGTATGGGATGCGGCCGCGCGGGCCCCCTGCTCGGTGGTCCCCCCTTTGAGAATGATGACGGGCTTGCGGGCGGTCGTCTTCCGGAGGACCGTGAGAAACCGGTTCATATCCTTGATGTCTTCGATATAGGCGGCTACCACACTGATGGTGTCGTCGTGCGCGAAGTATTCGAGATAGTCTTCCACCCTCAGGTCGATCTGATTGCCATAGGACACCACCTTGTTCAGCTCAAGATAGCGCGAGTGGGCCATGCGCATGAAATTGTGGGTCATGCCCCCCGACTGTCCGAGGAAGGCGACGTTTCCCACCCCTTTCATGGGGCTTTTGGGCAGGTCGCAGGTTATCCCGGACTGCGTGCAGTGGATTCCGATGCAGTTGGGGCCGATGATCCTGGTTCCGCCCTTGCGGGCCGCCTCGAGCATGTCCTCTTCGAGCTTCCGGTTGCCGACCTCGGAGAATCCTGAGGTGAAGAAATGGAGGAACTTGACCTTGTTCCGGGCTGCGGCCTCCACGGTCTCGAGCGCAAGCTTGGCCGGAACGGATGCAATGGCCAGATCGACAGGCTCGGGAATATCATCGAGCGAGGCATAGACCTTTGCCCCGTTGATGTCCTGGTATTTCGGGTTTACCGGATAGAGCCTGCCCGTGTATCCGGCGAGCTGGATGACCTGATAATAGGGGAGCTTCCCTCCCCCCAGATGGGGAGATGCTCCGATCACCGCAATCGTGCGTGGAAAAAAAAGCCTCGTAAGATCCATGCGAACCCCCGGTTTTCAATACACAGAGTGTGTTATGATGTTATCATAAGACAAACAAGTTACCAAGATATTTTCCTTGTCCCATCAGTGATTTGCCAATCGATCCTTCCGAAAAACAGATACAGGACACCGGAAATCAGGGCAAGGAATTTTTAACCCGATCTTGAGGTAAAATGGCGCACAGGGAAAAAGAATGGCTTGAAACTTGGGCGATTTCTGACTAGATCTGTGCAGATGGTGAAAGATCCGGTTTTTTTCCATGCCATCCATCTGGATATGCCTGTCGAAGCGGTCTACCGCCGCCTGGGCTACCGCAGGGCGCACACGCAACTCGGGCCCGGGCAACAGCGGGAGATGGAGGCTGTTCTGGAAGATGCCGCCGGCATGATCGAGCTCAAGGGTTCAGCCCTCATCCTCTCGGCGGACATGAGGCGGGACGGTGAGATCGCGCTTGAGACAGGTGATGTGCTCAGGAGCAAAGGACTTGCCCGGATGCTCTCCCTGTCCCGCTGGGTCCTTCTCATGGGGGCGACGGCCGGCAACCGGATCATGGACGAGATCCGCTCGTGCTCAGCAGGAGGAAATCTTGCCCGGGCCGTGGTGCTCGATGCAGCGGCGAGCGAGATGACGGACAGCGCGCTGGACTGGATATCCGCCTGGATCGGTCAGCAGGTGAGGCGTGAGGGCCTGGAGGTGACCCCCAAGCGTTTCTCCGCAGGGTACGGGGATTTCGATCTGGAGAATCAGAAGGTCATGTACGAGCGGCTGAGGCTGGGTGAAATCGGCGTGAGTATTACCGATGCATGCATTCTTCTGCCTGAGAAATCCGTGACAGCGGTTGCGGGGATCAGGAAGGTGGAGCGGGAAGACGGAGGCAAGGGCCAGTGAAAAACATTAAGAAAATAGAGGCAGCAGCAGCGAAGCTCATAATCCTGGACGGGGCGACCGGGACCCAGCTGCAGGCCAGAGGGATGCCCGGAGGCGCCTGCCCTGAGCTGTGGTGTCTGCAGAACCCGGAGAGCATCAAGGCAGTGCACCGGGACTATCGGGATGCAGGGGCGGATATCGTCTACGCGGCCACCTTCGGGGCAAACCGGTACAAGCTCGCCCAGTACGGGGCCGGGGAGAACGTCTATCAGATCAACAGGGACCTGGCCCGGCTGGCCCGGCAGGCGGTGGGAGAGTCCTGCCTTGTGGCCGGGGACATAGGACCGACGGGGAGATTCGTGGAGCCCTTCGGGGACCTCGGCTTCGAGGAGGCGGTGGATGCGTACAAGGAACAGGTCCGCGGCCTTCTGGACGGCGGGGTTGATCTCCTGGTGATCGAGACCATGGTCGATATTCAGGAGACCCGGGCTGCGCTGATCGCGGTTCGGGAGCTGACCGACGCCTACACCATGGTCACCATGACCTTTGAACCGGCCGGCCGGACCCTAAGCGGCACGGACCCGGTCTCGGCCATCGTTACGCTCCAGGCCCTGGGGGCCGATGCGGTAGGATGCAACTGCTCCACGGGTCCCGAGGGGATGATCCCCCTGATCAGGGCCATGGCGCCGTACGCCAAAGTCCCCCTGGCGGCAAAACCCAATGCGGGCCTGCCCGTCCTCCGCGAGGGGAAGACCTTCTTTCCCATGTCCGCCGAGGAGTTTGCGGGCTTTGCCAAAGAGTTCGCATCAGCGGGCGTGAAGTTTCTGGGAGGATGCTGCGGCACCACCCCGGAACATATCCGCATGCTCCATGCAAGGGCCCAAGGCCTGAAGCCCGGTGAAATACGCGATCGCGTGCCCGCGGCTTTAAGCTCTTCACGCAGATCCGTGTGTCTGGACCGTCAAGGCCCGCTCCTTGTCATCGGTGAGCGCATCAACCCCACCGGCAAGAAAGACCTCCAGGAAGAGCTGCTCTCGGGCCGGATGGCCCTGGTCAAGAAGTTCGCCCAGGAGCAGGTCAAAAAGGGCGCTGCACTGCTTGATGTGAACGTGGGCATGCCCGGGATCGACGAGGCGCTCACCCTAAAGGATGTGGTCAAGACACTGTCGGTATCGACCGATGCCCCTCTCTGCATCGACTCCTCGGTACCCGAGGCCATCGAGAAGGCGCTCAGGATCTACCCCGGCCGGGCGCTCATCAATTCCATCTCGGGCGAGGAGCACAAGCTCGAAAGGCTCCTGAAGACAGCAGCCCGTTACGGGGCCATGTTCATCCTTCTCCCCCTGACCGGGAAGAAGCTCCCCCGAAGCTCTTTAGAGCGGCAGAAGATTGTCCGTGACATCTATGCACGGGCTCAGGACTATGGGTTCACGAAAGACGACATCGTGGTGGATGCGCTCACCCTTGCGGTGTCGGCCGATCCCGGCGCGGCAAAGGAAACGCTGGCCACCCTCAAGTGGTGCTCGGAAGAATTCGGTGTACGCACCGTCCTGGGGCTGTCCAACGTGTCCTTCGGACTGCCGGAGCGGAAGTGGATCAATTCGGCCTTTCTGGCCATGGCCTCGTCCTGCGGGCTTAGCCTGGCGATCGCCAACCCCATGGGTGAAGAGTTCATGCAGATCAAGCGTGCCTCCGACGTGCTCATGAACCGTGACCCCCAGGCCAGGGAGTACATCGCTTACGCTTCCAGCCCGGAGGAAAAGGGCGGGGGAGCGGCCCGCCCGGATGCCCCCGTCAGGGCGCAGGTTAATGGCCGGTCGCCCGGTCAGCGGGTGTACGATGCCGTGATCGACGGGTCCCGGGACGAGATCAGAGGCCTGATCGACAAGGCCGTGGCGGGAGGCGTCTCTCCCCAGCAGATCGTCAACGAGGCCATGGTGCCTGCCATCCAGGAGGTGGGCGCGCTCTACGAGAAGAAAATCTACTTCCTGCCCCAGCTCATTGCGAGCGCAGAGGCCATGAAGGAAGGGTTCGAGCACCTTTCACCGCTGCTCGAGGCCGCGGATGCGTGTCTGAAAAAAAGGGGCACCGTGATCCTGGCCACCGTCAAGGACGACATCCACGACATCGGCAAAAACATCGTCTCGCTCATGCTGAAGAACTATGGGTTTCAGGTGATCGACTTGGGCAAGGACGTCCCTGACCGGGAGATCATCGACGCGGCCATCCGTCACAATCCCCAGGTGGTGGGCCTCTCGGCGCTCATGACCACGACCATGGTGCGCATGAAGGACGTCATCCGGCAGGCCCGCGAGGCCGGGCTCTCGTGTCCTTTCCTGGTGGGCGGGGCCGTGGTGACCAAGGCCTATGCGGAATCCATCGGAGCCCACTATGCAAAGGACGGCGTGGAGGCGGTAAAGGTGGTTCAGGCCCTCACCGGGCAGGGGACGTAAAAGAGCTATCCCTGCCCGAGCAGCCTGTCCACGATCTTTTCCACATCCCCGCACATCCAGCATACGATGGACCCGTCCGGGGCGATGATCACCTTGGTGGGAACGCCCCTGATCCCGTAGCGGGTGGAGACGAAACCCTCGGTGTCCAGGAGCACGGGATAGGGGAGCTCGTATTTCCGGGCAAAGGACGAGACCTTTTCCCGGCTCTCCTGGATGTAGACGGACAGGAGCTCGAAATTCCGGCCCCGGTAGCGGTCGTATATCCTCTTGAGGTCCGGGATTTCCTTTTTGCAGTAAGGGCACCAGGTCGAGGTGAAGTTCACCAGCACCACCTTGCCCCGGTAGTCTTCGAGGTGGAAGGTTTTCCCGGAGAGGTCCTGGAGGCTGAACCCTGGCGCCTGGCCCAGACTGGCTGTGATTGCCCCGGTCTTTTCACGGGAGGTTCCCTCATCACAGGAGGCGATGGGGAGGAACAAGACAAGCAGCAGCACGGAACAAGCCAATATTTTTCGCATCATGGATACCTCCCTGTTTTAGATCATGAATTGCCCTGCAGTGATCAGAAAATACTCGCCCAAGGCGATGAGCGCCCAGCCGAAGGCCTTCTGGATGGTCACCATCCATCCTCCCGCTCTGGGAAGGTTGGCGAGGAGCCCGGTGAACGTCCCCAGGATGATCAGGAGCGTGCCTATGCCGAAGGCGAAGACAAACAGCAGGCTGGTGCCGAAGATCGGGTTCTGCTGTGTTGCCACATAGCTCAGGAGCACCCCGAGAACCGGGGCCGAACACGGCCCCAGGACAAGGCCCATGGTCGCGCCCAGAATAAAGGCGCCCAGAAATCCGCTTCCAGGCCGTGCCGATCGCCGGGTGAGAAATCCGGGCATCGGCAGGGAGAACACCCCGAGCATGGAAAGACCCATCAGGATGCTGATGTTCGCCACTACGAGATACGTCCAGGGGCTGGTCTGGATCTGCCCGAAGAGCCGGCCGGTCACGGCAGCTGCATATCCCAGGACCGTGTAGGTAAAGGACGTTCCCAGGACGTAGAACAGTGAGAGCACGAAACCCCTGGCTCTGGAGCCCGCGCTCTGGGACGCGATATATGCCACGGTCACCGGGATCACCGGATAGATGCAGGGCGTAAAGCTCACCAGCACGCCTGCGACATAGGCGATCACATACGCCATGGGAGACGTACCGGAGAGATATGCCTGAAAGCTCGCCAGGATATCCCCGTTCATAGGTGAGCTTCCAGGGCCTTCGTCACTGCCCTCTCCGAGAGGGAGCCCTGAAGGCGCTCCACCTCACGACCGTCCTTGAAGATGATCACGGTGGGTACGCTGAACACCTGCATCCGGGAAGGGATTGAGGGGCTGGTGCTGATGTCGCATATCCCCAGGCAGAACCGGTCATCGCGCTTGTGCGAGAGCCCCTCCAGGGAGGCCGATATCTTTTTGCACGACGTGCACCAGGGGGAGGAAAAAATCAGCACTGAGACCTGGTGCCGTAAAAATTCAGCAAAATTTGTTTCATTTATCTCTTTCAAAGTGCCACCCCTAACCGTATATTGATTATCATAAGAGATTTGGGCGCATTTTGCATGCGGTTTTTTCAGAGGAGCACCGCCGCATTCAGGCGGAGGCCAGAGAGGAATTTTAGACAAAGGGTTTTCAAAAAGGGAGAAATTATCATAAATTGGGCCCATGCATGGCCTTAGAGAGAATAAACAATGGAGAGGAGAGAGTGTCATGAAGATTCTGGTTACCTACTACACGAAAACCGGCAATACGAAAAAGGTTGCAGAGGGCATCTATCAGGCCTTGGACAAGAATGACAAAGAGCTGAAACCCATGAAGGAAGTCGAGGGCATAGAGGGCTATGATCTCATCTTCTGCGGGTTTCCTGTCCACGCTCACAGTGTGCCCGTTGCCGCGCAGAACTTTCTGAAAAAGATCCCGTCTTCGACAAAGGTCGCCCTGTTTTCCACCCATGGCGCCCAGAGAGAAGGTCAGATGCCCAAAGAGGCCATTCGCAACGCCATCGGCCTGGTCAAGGGCGAGGTTCTCGGATCGTTCACCTGCAGGGGAGAGGTCGAACAAGCGATCATCGACGAGCTGATGAACAAGCCTGAGCACCGGGCATGGGCCATGGAGGCCGGCTCGGCCCAGTCGCATCCGGACAGCGCAGACCTGGAAGACGCCCAGTTTTTTGCAAAGAACATTGTCAGAAAGGCGATGAGCTTCGCTGATTTCGGAAAGAAATGAACTTTTAGCGGCCTTTCGCCTGGAGGATCACGCCCACTGCCAAAAAGGCGGGACGGCGGCTGCACGTATGTGCGGGGAGTGGGCTAAAAAGTTTTTTACAGGGCTCTTGACTGTCCGTCGACACTTGATAATAATTGTTAGTTCCCAATCGGGTGAGGGACCTGCGGAAGGGTCGAGGCACATTTCGGGGCCTCTTCCCCCGGAAGCAGGTCTTAAAAGAGCGGGGGAGAAACTACGGATCTTTCCCGGCCCTCTTCGGCATCCGCGCAGGTAACTCCAGGGATGCAGAAGAGGCATTCTTGCCAAGACTGTGAAACGAAAACAGATAAAAGGAGAGGAGATGTTATGGGAAAATTGACGGGAACCCAGACTGAGAAAAACCTGCTCACATCGTTCGCGGGTGAGTCACAGGCTCGCAACCGTTACACCTACTTTGCAAGTCAGGCCCGCAAAGAAGGCTATATGCAGATTGCAGACATCTTCGAGGAGACCGCGAACCAGGAAAAGGAGCATGCAAAACGGTTTTTCAAGTTTCTCGAAGGAGGAGAGGTCGAGGTTAGGGCAAGCTTTCCTGCCGGTGTTATCGGCACGACTCTGGAGAATCTGAAAGAAGCGGCTGCAGGTGAGAATTACGAACACACTACCATGTATCCGGGTTTTGCAAAGGTCGCGCGTGAGGAAGGCTTCGAGGCCATTGCCAAGGTGTGGGAGGCGGTGTCCGTGGCGGAAAAGCAGCACGAAAAGCGCTATAAGGATCTGGCTGATAACATCGAGGCAGGCAGAGTCTTTGCGAGGGATGGCGAGGTGGTGTGGAGATGCCGGAACTGCGGATATCTTCACAGGGGCAAAGAAGCACCCGCAGCCTGTGCCGCGTGCGCCCACCCCAGAGACTACTTCGAGCTGCTGGGCGAGAACTGGTAAGAAAAGAGCCGGCTTTTTTAAGGATAGGACATCCCCTGGGGCTTGACGGATCCCCAGGGGATGTGTCTTTTTAAGGCCGGAAGCAAAAGGAGGTGCGCTATGAGGCGTACATTCACGGCCGGTCTGGGAATGCTGTCGCTTCTTCTTGTTCTTTTCGCCGCCCCCCTCGGGGCGCAGGACAGCCGGGAAGAGCATTTGCGTGCACTGAACAGCCTCAGCCTGTACACACCCGAAGGTGCCGGTGAAAGGCACTATCTCGGGCTTAAGAACGCACCGGAGAAGATCACCCTGGGGCAGATCGATGCAGAGGTTCTCATCGTGGAGATCTTCAGCATGTACTGTCCCCATTGCCAGCGGCATGCTCCCGACGCCGAGAAGCTCTATCGTGCACTTGACAGCAGGGAAGAGTTCAGGAATAAGATAAAAATGATTGGAATCGGGATCGGGAATTCTCCGTATGAAGTGGGGTTGTTCAGAGAGAAGTACGCTCTTTCCTTCCCGTTGTTTGATGACAGAAGCTCCACGGTGGTGGGATCTCTCAGCGGAATATACACGCCCCACTACTTCGGGCTCAAGATGAAGGACGGTTCGATCCGGGAAATTTTTTATTCGAAATCCGGTGCTTTTCCCGATGCCGAAGCGTTTCTTGAAATGATTGTGGAAGAATCGGGTATCCAGCGAGGAGGAAATTCATGAAGATAACGATCCGGGCGGCTCTTTTGGGGCTGGTATTCGCAGTACTGGCGGCAACGGCTGCGCATGCCGCATCCGATGCGCTCAAGGGGATGATCTATGACACCGGGCCGCTCAAGGCAACCGACAGCAAGCTCAAGGTGCGGGTCGGCGAGCAGGCCCCCGATTTCACCCTGAAGTCTGTATCGGGCAAGATGGTCTCCCTGTCCGACTACAAGGGAAAGAGCAATGTGGTCATCTCGTTCATTCCTGCTGCGTGGACGCCTGTGTGCTCCGACCAGTGGCCCGGGTATGCTCTTGCCCAGGATGTTTTCAAGAAAAACGATGCAGTGGTCCTGGGCATCAGTACGGACAATATCCCCACGCTGTATGCCTGGACCTCGCAGATGAACGGGGTGTGGTTCCCGGTCCTCTCCGACTTCTGGCCCCATGGAGAGGTGGCACGGAAATACGGGGTGCTCCGCTCCGACGGCACAGCCGACCGTACGATCCTCATCGTGGACAAGAAGGGCAGAATACGCTACATCGGGCTGCACAGCATCAACACCAGGCCCCCTCTGGAGGAGATCATCAAGGAGCTGGAGAGGATCAGATAGCGGGCAGGATGGTCCCTGCACCGTCTAGAGCCCGGATTGGATCTTCCGTCAGTGTTTCCCGCGAGGTTGTGCGGCTGCCTGGAATCAGTCCGAGCCCGGCTGCTTGAGAAGGGTGAGAGACGACCGGTACCGGGCGGTCAGATCGACATACATCTGCTTGCCCAGGAGCATGATCTCGCGGTACTCCTGTGTGATGTCCCCCTTCTCCACGGCAGGCGAGCCCGCGTAGAGCTTGTTTGGGGGGACCACCTGATTTTTCTTTACCAGCGAATGCTCGGCCACGATGCACCAGTCTCCCACTACGGAATTGTCTCCCAGTGTGGCATGCATGCCCACAACGGCATAATCGCCCACCCGTCTCCCGTGTATCAGGGCCAGGTGCCCGATGGTGACAGACCTGCCGATCTCCACCGTAGCCGGGGTATGGATGACCACCCCGTCCTCTACGGCGGTTTCATCACCGATGATGATGGACCCGAAATCCCCTCTGATCACCGCCCCGGGACCTATCCAGCACCGGCTGCCGATGGTGACGTCCCCGATAATGTACGCACTGGGAGCGATCCAAGTCCCCTCGCCGATAACCGGTTGTTTGCCGTTGAATGCGTAGATTGCCACAGTTCCTCCCTTGAATTCGCTTTTCAAGCCCGCACAATAAGTATTTGAAAAAGTTGGGCCATTCTCCTTTTAGTAGTTCGTCCTCGATAGGGCCGAATGACCTGCCCTGCACAGTCCCATGCCGTTGATATCATGGCCGGGTCTTTCTGCCCTTTTTACCCTCTCTTAAGGCATCTGTCCACCAGCAGAGGGATGAAGGTCGTGAGGTCCTCCACGATGCCGTAGTGGGCGGTGCGGAAGATTGCGGCATGGGGATCGGTGTTGATGGCAACGATCATGCCGGAATTCCTCATCCCGGCGAGGTGCTGGATCGCGCCGGAAATCCCGCAGGCCAGATAGAGCCTGGGCGAAACAGTATTCCCGGTCGAACCGATCTGATGGCTGTAGTCCAGCCATCCCTGATCGCATACCGCCCGGGTTGCGCCGAGAGCCGATTTCGGGAAGAGTGAAGAGAGCATGGTGAGGAGCCGGATGTTCTCACTGCCGCCCAGGCCCCTGCCCGCTGAAACAATGACCTCCGCCCTGGTCAGGCCCATGTTCGCATGAACCGGAGCTCTGGTTCCGCGGCTGCGGGTGGACAGGGAGATATCACCTGCCGGTACGATCCTGATCCTTCCCGGTTTCCCGGGTTCGATATCCTCCGGGGCGAACGCACCGGGCAACACGGTTATGACCACCTTCGCCCGGTCTGCGCGCACCTCGGCCCGGAACCTCCCATGGTGCAGAGAGCGGATGAAGGACCCTTCGCCCACATCTTCGACTGCGGTGATGCAGCAGGCATCGATCCCAATGGAGAGCTGCGGGACGAAATCGATGCCCCGGGAGGTGTGAGCCGCGGCGATATGAACCTCCTCTTCCTCGGATGCATCCCGGAAGAACGGCACAAGGGTTCGGATATACGCCTCAGCCGAGTACTCCCGGAGATGGCTGCCGGCAAGGCCGACGACATCGAGTCCGGTGCGGTGCGCGAGCTCACCGGCAAGCCGCTCGATAGAACCCTCGTCCGAGAGCACCATCATGACTGGACCGGCTGCACAGCATCTGCGGGCAAAGGAGACCAGCTCCCAGGTTTCTTCCTGGATTCTGCCGCCCTCGTGAAGGGCAATGATGAAAAACCGCCCGCTCATTTTTATGCTCCCTGCCTTGGCAGCAGCGAATGCTCGCGGAGGATGTGGATGAGCTTGTCGGCCTTCTCCACGGCGGTGCCCTCGATGATCTCCCCCTTTCTGCCTTGGGCCGGAGGAAGGATGCGAACGAGGCTCTGAGCCGGGGGAGGGACGGCAAGGCTTGATGCCGCGATGCATTCCAGCTCGGATGATCGCGCCCTGAGCACGTGCGAGAGAGCGGGATACCGGGGTGTATTGATTCCCGACTGGATCGTGAGCACGCAGGGCAGGGCGAGTGTCAGACATTCCCGAGAGCCTCCTTCGACCTCGCGCTCTACAGCGATCTCGCGCCCATTGCCGGATATCTCTTCGAAGATGACCCCGGTGGCGCATCCGTATTCCAGTACCGCAGCCAGAAGCGGGCCCACCTGGGATTCCATATCGTCCTCGGCCATGACCCCGGCGAGAACGAGATCATAGCCCCGGCCGCGCGCCGCCGCTGCGATGAGATGGGCTCGCTCGAACGCACCGGGACTGTCGATGTCACCGGTCTGTACATGGATTCCATGGTCCGCTCCGAGCTCCATGGCGCGCCGGATGGTTTTGGCCGCCCGGGCGGGGCCCACGGAGATTGCGTCGATCACAGCGCCGCCCAAGCGCTCCCGGATGCGCAGCGCCTCCTCGAGCGCATACTCGTCGTAGCGGTTCATCCTGAAGACTGTGTGCGGACCGAAGGTCACCTGCCCGGTGGACTCGTCGAATACGAGGGTCTCGGGACTGTCGTACACCTGCTTGACGCAGACAAGGATCTTCATGGCCAGGGTCCCTGCGTTTCTGTTTTTTTCAGCGCATACCATATCCAAAAGACGAGGCCTTTGCAATGGCAAAAACCGAACGATCGTTCGTTTATGGTTGACAGGGCTCTCCGCCCCTTGATATAAATTCATTATATGAGTGTGCTGTATCTGATCCGTCACGGACAGGCATCGTTCGGTTCGGAGGACTACGACCGGCTCTCACCCATGGGCAGGCAGCAGGCATTCATTCTCGGAGAGCATCTCGTCGAAGCCTCGGTGGTGCCCGACGCCGTCTATTCGGGGAGCATGGTCCGCCAGAGGGACACGGAAAAAGAGGTGCGGGCGTGCTACCGGAGGCACGGGCACGTGCTTCCCGAGGCTGCGGTCTTAAGCGGGCTCGATGAGTTCGATTCCTCGGCCATCATCCTCTCTCAGCTCCCCGGCATGCAGGCCGAAGATCCCTCGATCCAGGAACATCTCTCGCGCATGTACGAGATCAGGGAATCGTTCAAGCGCGTCTTCGAGGGTGCCATGCTCAGGTGGGTCTCCGGCAGGTTCGATAACGGCGGGGTTCAAACGTGGAGCGATTTCTGCGCGCGGGTTGCAGGCTCGCTCAAGCAGATCATGGAGGAGCAGGGAAGGGGCAAGGTCATCCTGGTCTTCACCTCGGGAGGTCCCATTGCGGCGGCCCTGCAGCATGTGCTGTCGCTCACGCCCGAAGCGGCCATCCGGCTCAACTGGCAGGTGATCAATACGTCATACACCAAGCTCATGTACAACGACGAGCGGATCACCCTGGCGGGCTTCAACTGCTCCAGCCACCTGGATCTGCACACCGACCGGCTCAGGCTCGTCAGCTACCGGTGAAGAAACTCCAAAAAGGAGGGTAGTGATATGGATTTTGAAATCCCGGACAAGATAAAAGCGATCACGGATATGATCGATGAGTTTGTAGACAAAGAGCTCATCCCCATGGAAAGGGAGTTTCTGGGCAAGGACTTCAGGGCCATGCTACCGGCTCTTCAGGAAAAACGCGAGATGGTCAAGAAGATGGAGCTGTGGGCCCCGAACCACCCGAAGGAATACGGCGGGATGGGCCTGAATCTGGTGGAGCACGCCTTTGTCTCCGAGTCCCTCGGACGGACCCCCATCGGCCACTATGTGTTCGGCTGCCAGGCGCCCGATGCCGGGAACATCGAGATCCTCCACCTGCACGGAACCGAAGAGCAGAAGGAAAAATATCTGCGGCCCCTGGTCGAGGGCAAGATCCGGAGCTGCTTCTCAATGACTGAGGTGGAGATGCCGGGTTCGAACCCGGTTATGATGGAGACCACGGCGGTCAAGGACGGCGACGACTATGTCATCAACGGCCAGAAGTGGTACAGCTCGTCCTCGGACGGGGCCGAATTCGCCATCGTCATGGCGGTCACCAACCCGGATGCGCCCACCTACCTTAAGGCGAGCATGATCATCGTGCCCTGCAACACGCCCGGCTTCAACCAGGTCAGGAACATCCCGGTCATGGGTGAGCCGGGCACGGACTACACGGGACACGGCGAGATCCTCTACCAGAACTGCCGCGTGCCGCAGAAGAATCTTCTGGGTCCCGAGGGGCACGGTTTCGTCATCGCCCAGGAGCGCCTCGGCCCAGGCAGGATCCACCACTGCATGCGCTGGATCGGCATCTGCAAACGCTGCTTCGACCTCATGTGCTCCCGTGCGTCCAAGCGGGTCATCTCGCCCAACGGCAAGACCCTGGCCACCCGGCAGATCATCCAGGCGTGGATCTCCGAGTGCGCCGCCAATATCCAGGCCGCACGGCTCATGATCCTGAACACGGCCTGGAAGATGGAGAAGTACGGGAACAAAGTCGCCCGGCAGGATGTCTCCATGATCAAATTCTTCACCGCGAACGTAATGCAGGATGTGATCGACAAGGCCCTGCAGGTCCACGGCGGGCTGGGTATGACCGACGACATCATCATCCCCTTCTTCTATCGCCACGAGCGGGCGGCCAGGATCTACGACGGGGCCGACGAGGTGCACAAGGTGTCGCTTGCCAGGAGGATTCTCAAGGAGTACGAAGGGCGGGAGATACGCTGAGCAGGCAAAGAAAGGGGCGGGCGTGAAGTTCGAGTCGTTCAGGAAATTGATCCGGCTCTCCAAGGAGGATATCTCCCGCGGCCTTCTGGAAGAGAACAGGGACCGCATCAAGATCAAGAAGGAAAAGGTTGCGGTGAGGAACCTGGTGAAGATCCTGGACGCCGCGCTTGCCATCAGCAATATCAAGGGCTTCGCCTCCATGAGCCTGCGCGATCTGAGCAGCGAGGCAAGCTTGAGCATGGGGGCCCTGTACTCGTACATCTCCAGCAAGGAAGAGCTCCTGGACATGATTCAGCAGCAGGGAAGGATCGTGGTGGCCAGGGTCATGAGCGAGAACCTTGAGGGTATCGACGAGCCGGCGGAGAAGCTGCAAAAGGCCATCCAGGTCCATCTCTACCTGAGCGAGGTCCTGCAGCCCTGGTTCTACTTTTCCTACATGGAAACCAAGAACCTGCCCAGGGAGGCCCACAGAAAGGCGATCGAGTCCGAGCTCTTCACCGAGGGGATATTCGCCGGCATCATCGAGGCAGGCGTGGCCAAGGGGGTGTTCCGGCAGGTCGACCCCCGGTTGAGCGCGGCGCTGATCAAGGCCATGCTCCAGGACTGGTATCTCAAGAGATGGAAGTATGAGCGCCGCAAGGTCACGGTAGAAGAGTACGGCGAGTTCCTGGTGGATTTCGTTTTGACATATTTATTGATCGGGGATGAGAAAAACACCTGTTCTTGAAGCCGGGGTTCCCGAAGAAAGCATGCCGAGATCAGGCTTTTGCGCCCCGATTCGTGGATGGGCTTCAAGGGGGGAGGCAGGCGATGGATATTACCGACAGGGCGACAGGTATCAGACAGGGAGAAGAGCTCGATACGGATAAGGTGGGAGAGTACCTTCGGGGCTCTCTGGCCGGGCTTTCGGGCGAGATGGTGGTCGAGCAGTTTCCCAGCGGGTTTTCCAACCTCACCTACCTGATCCGCGTGGGCGATACCGAGCTGGTCTTGAGGAGGCCGCCCTTTGGCACAAAGGCAAAGAGCGCCCACGACATGGGCAGGGAATATCGGATCCTGAGCGCGCTCAAAGACGTCTACCCCTATTGCCCCAGGCCTCTTATCTACTGCGGGGATGAGTCGGTGATGGGCTGCCCGTTCTATGTGATGGAGCGCATCAAGGGTATCATCTTGAGGAAAGACCCGCCCAAGGGCCTGGAGTTCAGCCCGTCCGACATGCGGACCCTGTGCGAGAACCTGCTCGACGTGCACTACCGGCTCCACGCCATCGACTATAAGGCCATCGGCCTGGCCGACTTCGGCAGGCCCGAAGGCTATGTGAAGAGGCAGGTTCAGGGCTGGTCAGAGCGCTACCGCGCTGCACGCACGCCTGATGCCCCCGACTTTGAAAACGTCATGCTGTGGCTCGCCGAGAGGATGCCGCCCGACTTTCCCAAGCCTGGCATCATCCACAACGACTACAAGTTCGACAACGTGGTGCTCAATCCGGACAACCCGCTTGAGATCATCGGGGTGCTCGACTGGGAGATGGCCACGATCGGCGACCCGCTCATGGACCTGGGCAGCTCGCTCGGCTACTGGGTCCAGGCGGACGATCCGCAGGATTTCCAGGCCGCGCGGATGCTCCCCACCACACTGCCCGGGGCCTTGACCCGTGCGGAGATGGTTCAGCGTTATGCCGATCTCGCCGGTGTCCGGATCGACAATTTCGATTTCTATCTGTGCTTCGGGCTCTTCCGCCTGGCCGTCATCGCCCAGCAGATCTACTACCGGTTCTATCACGGCCAGACAAAGGATGAGCGGTTCAAGATGCTCATCTTTGCCGTGCACATCCTCGAGCAGGCGGCCTTGAGAACGATGAAGGAAAGCCGGGCTTAAGGGGCGGGCAGAGGGGATATTCCATCAATGGAAACGAGCTCGGGCGACAAGGGTGTTTCCCGTTTTTCTCCGAATCCCTTTTCTTTGTTCCGCCCTTTATTCAGGAACCTGGAGACGGGGATGCATTCGCGGTAAAAGCCTTTGGCTCTAAGCAGGGTTGGAGGAAGTATGCATCAAAGGTCCATACCCTTTGATGAAGGATGGCTTCCGGAAGGCTGCTGCAGGGAAAACGAGATGGAATAATGAGTTTTTTCAAGGAGGGTTTATGGATAAGATAGATTTCCGGCTCGATGGAAAGATCGCCCTGGTGACCGGCGCAAGCAGAGGCCTCGGCGAGGCCATTGCCGTGACGCTGGCGGACTACGGGGCGCATTGCATCCTGACGAGCAGAAAGGCGGACGCGCTTAAAGGGGTAGCCGAAAAGATCGCCTCCCGGGGAGGGAAGGCCGATGTGATGGCATGCCACGTGGGCGATCTCAAGCAGATCGAAGAGCTCTTCAAGAACATACGCGAGCACTTCGGCACGCTGAACATCCTCATCAACAACGCGGCCACCAACCCCTATTTCGGCGAGATGATCGGCGCCGACGAGGGGGTATGGAACAAGACCTTCGACGTGAACCTCAAAGGCCCCTTCTTCATGATCCAGCACGCGGCAAAGCTCATGATCGAGGCCGGAGGCGGCTCCATCGTGAACGTGTCCTCGATCAACGGCATCAAGCCCGCGCCCTTCCAGGGGGTGTACTCCATCACCAAGGCGGGCCTCATCTCCATGACCCGGGCATTTGCCAAGGAGCTCGCCGGCAGGAACATCCGGGTCAACGCCCTGCTGCCCGGGCTGGTGGAGACCAACTTCTCGAAGGCCATCATGGAAAACGAGATGTTCTACGACTACGCGATCAAGATGATTCCCCTGGGGAGGCACGCCCAGCCGAGCGAGATTGCGGGCGCGGTGCTCTATCTGGTGTCGGACGCCGCACCATTCACTACGGGAGCGTCTCTGGTGGTGGACGGCGGGGCCCTGGCGTGAGCAGGGGGCTTTCCGCCATTGAATAAAGCATCCCCGCTGCAAGCAGCGGGGTATGTAAGATCTTGTATGTGGAATAGGACATTCGCAGAAATATTGAAGGGAGATCAACCCGAAGTGATTGAAGGAGGGGCATATGAAACTTTCCGATATCAAACGCGTTCTCATCCTCGGGGCAGGGACCATGGGTCAGCAGATCGGGTTTATCTGCGCCATGCACGGCTACACCGTGGTGATGTACGACCTCTCTGAGGGGATCCTGGACAAGGCCATCCGGCGCATGGAAAAGCTCGGGTCGTGGTTCGTCTCGGCGGGCAGGATCACCCCGGATCAGCTCGGCGAGATCATGGCGCGCATCTCCGGCACTGCAGACCCGGCTCTAGCTGCCCGCGACGCGGATTTCGTCAGCGAGTCCGTTCCCGAGGACCCTGCGATCAAGGCCCGTACATTCAGCCGTTTCAACGAGCTCTGCCCGGAACACACGATTTTTACCACCAACACCTCCATGCTGGTCCCCTCCATGATCGCAAAAGAGACCGGCAGGCCGGAGAAATTCGCGGCGCTCCATTTCCACGACGTCCGGATCTCCAATGTCGTGGACGTCATGCCCCATCCGGGCACCGCCCCTGAGGTGACCGAGATCGTCAGCGGGTTTGCAAAGAGCATCGGCCAGATCGTGATCATGCTCAACCGGGAAAACAACGGCTACGTGTTCAACACCATGCTCTCAAGCCTGTTCTTTTCCGCGCTTACCTTGGCGTCGAAGGGAGTGGCCTCGATCGAGGACATCGACCGCTCGTGGATGGGCGTCATGCACATCCCGATCGGTCCTTTCGGCATCATGGATCAGGTAGGGCTCTCCACGGTCCACACCATCACCGACTACTGGGCCAAGAAGACCGGCGATGCCCAGGCACAGGCGAACGCCGATTTTCTGAAAATCTATGTTGACAAGGGCCTGCTCGGTTTCAAGACCGGAGAGGGCTTCTATACGTATCCGAACCCCGCATACGCTGATCCGGGGTTTCTCACAGGGGAGGTCAAGGCGAAGTAAAGAGAGGGGATAAGCGCTTACCGCCTGCACGGCAACCATCCCTTCGACTCATCATAGAGCAGCAGGAGATCTTCGGCGCCCGTCTATTATGCCCATCGAGAAGCCGCAGGCGTCTATGATGGACCTAAGGGGCAGGATCCGGCACAGAGAACTCGTGACGGAAACGAGCTTGCGGACATCATATGGGGCAGGTACAGGTCGGATACATACCTTCTTGAAATGACAAGCCATTGCAGAGCAATGGATAATCGAGGAAACTCCAGAAAATCAAAGATAACGTCAATGATCGCTTCTCTCTAGACGCACACTGGGAAAGGATGTATAAAGAAGGAGTGAAAAGGCAACAACGAGCTGTTTATGCACTGTTTTCAGTGCCGGAGTCAAGGGCAGTACCCCTGGTCGCATCGATGGATCATCGGTTCCCCCCCGTTCCCTTCCTTTTCCGGGGCACCTATATTTTTTGCAATCACCGGGAAAGATCAAACACCAAGGAGTTGCACCATGAATACACCCTATGCAGATCTTATGAAATTCTTTCTGACCGCCTCCTCGCGAGGCAAACCCGAATTCATCACCCCGAACAGGAAAATATTTGAAGATCGAGCGGTTATTTTAAGGAGATTCGATGAGGACCGTACAGGCGATCCGATTCTGATCGTTCCTCCCCAGGCCGGCCACCATTCCAGCATTGCCGACTATGCCCCGAACCAGAGCCTGGTGCAGACCTGCCTTAGGCAGACGACTCATCCGGTGTATGTCATCGAGTGGAAATCGAGCACCTTAAGCAGGAAAGATGAGACCATCGACGACCTGGTGAAGCAGACCATGATGTGCGTGAAAAAGGCAGGCCCTCCCGTCATCCTCGCAGGCCTGTGCCAGGGCGGGTGGCTCTCGGCGATCTATACCGCCCTGTTCCCCGATGATGTGCGCGCCCTCGTGCTGGCTGCCGCACCCATCGACTTCGCGGCCGGCGGCGGGAAGATACAGGACATGGTCCACACCCTGCCGCTCATGTACTACCAGTATCTCGTGGGATGCGGCGGGGGCAACATGTCGGGAGATCTCATGCTCATGGGATGGAAGATGATGAACGCCTACGACCGGTTCGTCAGGGATTATCTGAACCTCTGGATCAACGTGCAGGACAAGAGCTACCTGAAGAGGGCCCGGAATTTCAGCCGGTGGTACGAGTATACCCAGGACATTTCCGGGCGGTGGTATCTAGAGGTCGTCGAAAAACTCTTCAAGCAGAACAGGCTGATCAAGGGCACCCTGGAGGTGCTCTGTGAATACGTCGACCTGCAGAACATTTCGTGCCCCCTTGCGCTGCTCGCGGGCGAGCGGGACGATATCACCCTCGTGCCCCAGGTGCACAATCTCGAACACTACGTCTCGACGCCCCGGGACCAGATCTTCAAGGCCGTGATCCCTCAGGCGGGGCATATTTCCGTATTCATGGGCAAAAGGGCTCTGCAGCACGAGTGGCCCTCGGCCCTGGCCTTTATCGACGAGGCCGCCTATGCGCCGGGAGCGAGGATCACCTCTGCCGACCTGAAGGATATGGCGGTAAGCGCCTGAAAACCGCAATCTTGCGCAGGTGCTGTCTCTAGCCCTTGTCTTTTTTCGTCCCCGGTGAACCCGGGGGCGGGCTGAAGATATTCGGGAAACGGGTGAGTCCTGATAGGGTCTTATGGGCCATGTCCGAGTAGTTGAGCTGCATGTCGATCCATTTGCTGAACTGCTCGTCCATGGCCTTCTTGAACTGGATGTAGCCGTGGATGGTCTGCTCCAGGTATTTCTGAAAAAATTCCTGGAGCAGGTCCTCGCCGTAGCGGATGATCAGGTGGAGGAGTTCCGCCGGCAGCAGCGCGTTCTTTCTCCGGGCCTGTTCCAGAACGATCTGGGTGAGGATGAATGCGGTTACGTCCTCCTGCGTCTTCGCATCAACAACCTCAACGTCCACACCCTGTTTGATGATGTCGGCAACCTGACTCAGGGTGACATAGGCGCTCCGTTTTGTGTCGTACAAACGCCGGTTCCCGTATTTTTTTAAGAGCAGCTTTTCTCTCTCAGTCATCTTGGCCACCCGAACCGCCATTTTCCAAATGTAAAGGGGTTTCAATCAAATCCCCTCACATCGGCGCGGCAGTCCTCTGTCCTCGCGTGATACACCTGATTCATAACACGAGACAGAGAGAAAAGCCATGAGAAATGATACAACGCAACAAAATATCCATAGTCCCTGGGCAACAGGCTCGCATATGAACATAATAAACATATAATAAATTTGATATTAATGATGTTAACAGGCTAGCATGGAATCTCTGGTTCCAGCATGTTGCATTGCAATAATTCCCTTGACAAATGACCGGAGGGACCTATTATTGGTTTGAGATTAAAGCCATCAAAAGAAAAGGGGGAGTGAATCATGGATATGAAGACCATGGCCCTACAGATAATCGATTTGCAGAAGGTGGCCTTTGACAACGGTTATGAAACCATCGTCACCCTGCAGGATCAGGCCGAGAAGGTGCTCAATGCATTCATGGACCAGACAGGCTGGTTTCCTGCCGAGGGCAAGGGTGCTCTGCTCGAATGGACAACCATGTACAAGAAGGGCAGGGATGATTTCAAGAAAGCGATAGACGATGGGTTCGATCAGCTCCAAAGATATATCTCCTCTTCTTCACTGGGAGTTGTGCAGTAGGCGCGGTGCCCGGATGCGGGGAAGAGAGAAAAGGGGGACTGGAGATGGATCAGAAAGCCATGATAAAGCAGGCCTTCGACTTTCATAAAGCCGCCCTGGATAATGCATATAGAAACCTGGTCGCCATCCAGGATCAGGCCGAAAAATCGGTCGGCCTGTTCCTGGACAGGATTCCCTGGATGCCTGAAAAAAGCAGGCAGATCATCATGGAATGGGGAAACTTGTACAAAAAAGGCAGGGACGACCTCAAGAGGGTGATGGACGACGGGTACGACAAGATGGAATCGTATCTCATATCCGCCGCCGAGGCTACCCAGAGGGCCTCAAGCCAGGCTCAGGAGGCAGGACAGAGGGCCGCGCAGCAGGCCCGGCAGACAACCCGGCGCACCTCCCAGCAGACATCCAGAACCGCGACTAAGGCGAGAAAGGCTGCCGCAAAGAGCACGGGGAAATCGTGAAAGGGCATTTCTTAAAAAAGCGGCGCTTGTTTATTCATGAATTCTGACGGCTCCGTCTGACCGTACGACCCTTTGGAAACAAGGCACAGATCCGGCTAAAAGCCTGCCGGTACAGGGCGGAGCCGGTTGTCTTGGGGTATGCCGAACTTGAGAGAATCAGCGTGGGTCGTATTAAATCAATGATATGGATCTTTGAAGGGCAATCTCCACGGCCCTGCTTCAGGCAAAAAGCTTGAGAGGGAACGTGCCTCCATCTTCAGGGCTCTTCATTTCGGGCAGACTCGACAAAGGAGGATTCAAGAAGGATCTGATAATGGATTCACGAAAAACATTGCGTCAAAGGCAGCCGGGAGCGCTGATGCCTCCAAGGACGATGAGACGCGCGCCTCTATTTAAGGAAAGAAGGGCTCTTAGCCGGGGCGTCCCCTTGAAGGGGAATGAAAAATATCCCAAAAGGAGGAATGGGCATGGACCAAAAACAGGCGGTGCGGCAGTTGATCGATTTTCAGAAATCCTCTTTTGACAACAGCTTCAATGCAATGGTGATGATCCAGGAACAGGCGGAAAAAATGGCAAAAACATTTCTTGACCAGGCGAACTGGCTCCCTGATGACGGCAAGAACGTTCTGAATCAATGGATAGGTGCCTACAAAAAGGGAAGGGCCGAGTTCAAGAAGTCGGTAGACGAGAATTTTCAGAAGGTGGATGAATATTTCAGCACATTAGAAAAAGAAAAAAGTAAGTGACCTCCATGCGGTCGCTCCACAGGAGAAAAGAATGCTTTCGAACGAGGCTCAAAGCCTTGATGAGCCGGTTTTCCCGATAGATACCCTCACGCATGTCGACGAGCTTTCGGAAAAGGTATGGACCGCCTCTCTGGCACAGGCAAAAGATTCTCAGGTCTATGCCAACGGCCTGTTGCGATATTCCCATGACTTTATCGACGCCTTCGTCATATCGCTCAGCTATTTCATGAACGTGGAAAGCCGGAGGATCCTGGAATACCCTCCAGCCCAGACCATCATGGACTATACCACGCTGCTTCTCCTGAACCAGCAGCTTGCCCTGAAGGCCCTGAAGTCCAGCATCTCCACGATAGGACAGTACTATATACCCCGGTACCACGAGATTACCGATTCCTGGCTCAACACAGTACTTTTCCGGGACGGCAGAGATATAGCCGAGCTGTTCATGGAGCGGGAAAGGCTCATGGAAAAGGTCGTGTACGAGTATCCCGAGGCCATACGCAATATCCGGAGCGAGTACGGGTTCCATTTCGATCAGCCGGGATACCGCAAGGCCGGCGAGACGGATCGGTTTCTGCTCTACCAGGTGCTCCCTTCTCATGGAGACGTCTCGGTCAAACAGGATGCGAAACCGATGATCATCGTCCCGCCTTTCGTACTGGGGACCAATATCCTCGCCTTCCTTCCCGGCGAAAACAAGAGCTTTGTGCATGCCTTTGCCAACAAGGGGATCCCGACCTATATCCGCATCGCCAAGAATATCTGGACGACCCCGGCCTTTCAGGTCATGACCGGTGAGGATGACGTGCGAGATAATGTCTATTTCGCCGAGATCGTCAAGAACAACCACGGCAAACCCATAACCCTGTGCGGGTACTGCCAGGGCGGGTTCACCTCCCTGTGCGGGCTCCTCTCGGGCGAACTCGACGGTCTGGTGGATACCCTCATCACCTGTGTCTCGCCCATGGACGGAACCAGGAGCCCGGGGCTCGCACGCTTTCTGAACAGCCTTCCGCCCAGATTCAACGATCTCGCCTATGGAACGAAAACGCTTCCGAACGGAAACAAGGTCGGCGACGGCAAGCTCATGGGGTGGGTCTACAAGCTCAGGGCCATTGAAGACGAATTCCCGCTCATCAGCTTCTACCGGGACATGGTGATGCTCTCGACCAATGGCAGGCCGAGGGAGAAGTTCAACAAGACAGCGCTGGCCATCAACTACTGGCTCTCGTACGAGCGGACCGATCTCCCCCTGGAGATCACCAAGATGAGCTTCCGGTCGTACAACATCCCCATCACGAGCGACGGGACGCTGCCGGTCAGGCTCTTCGGCAGAAAGCTCAATCTGCATCGCATGCAGGAAAAGGGCTACCGCTGGCTGATCTGCTATGGTGAACGGGACGATCTGGTGGAGAGGGAAACCGCGCTTGCACCCATGGATTTCATCGATGTCGAGGTGACAGGATTTCCGAAGGGACACCTTGCCATAGCCACGTCCTGGTCCAATCCGAAATCGGAGTTTTCGCTGGACAAGCGATTCGGTGAAAACAACGCCCGCGGCCCGGTTCTGTTTCAGCTGGAGATCGACCAGACATAAAAACAAAGGGGAACGAGTATGGATACACAGGCGCTGGAGCTCTGGGGAAACACCTTCCTGAACGCCGCACGGGGACAGAAGCTCATGGAAGAATATTCGCGGATGATGGCCGAGGGGTTCGGGAGTTTTCAGGATATATTCGGGATGTTTCGCAAGTACTGGGGCCTGGATTTCTTTCTCCAGGAAATGCCGAGATACTTCACCGCCTATCTCAAGGCCGCGGAAGACATTCAGAGGATGTTCATAGGAGGGGTCTTCTCGCTGATGAGCAACCCGATGGGCTACCCTTCTCCCGCGGGTTACCAGGCCCTGCGGAAGGACTATGAGGAGCTTAGGGAAAAAACCCTGCGCCAGGAAGAGGATATCCGCCGTCTCCGCACCATCCTGGATGAGAAGCTCTCTGCCCAGAGCGAGGGGATCGCCGCATTCCAGAACCTGATGAAGAGCCAGGCTGAGCAGTTTCAGGATATGATGGTCAACTTTTCGAAACTCTTCAGCCGCTCGGGTAGTACAGAGGCTGCGGGCGGGCAAGAGAAGCAGGCCCGGGAACCGGCCCCGAAAAAAAGGTCTCCTTCGAGTCGCAAGACATAAATCCGCAGCAGAGGTCAGGCGATGTTCGCCCGGCCGGTCATTGGCGGCAAAGCCTGTTCGCAAAGGAAGGAACGAGGCGGCACTCTCTTATGCTGCTTCTCCGGGCAGACTCCCCCATCGGACACTCCGCCTCGCTGAGACGCTTGAGGGCATTCCGCGCTCTCAAGGGAGTGGTGGATATTGCTTAGGGGCCTTGGGAGGGCTTACCAGGGCCTGCCCGTCGAGTACTGTTTCCTGGTTCTGATTTTGGCAGGTGGTCTTGAGGATGACGCGATTCTTCTCAAGGTTTATTTCCGCCACCTCCACCCGGGCGGTAATCGTGTCGCCGATCCGGACAGGCACCAGGAAATTGAGCTCCTGCCGGATATAGATGGTGCCCGGCCCCGGAAGCTGCATGCCGATGGTTGCTGAAATGAATCCGGCCTGGAGGATCCCATGGGCGATGCGTGTCTTGAAAAAGGTGTTTTTTGCATATTCTTCGTTGATATGAGCCGGGTTGAGATCGCCGGTCACGCCGGCAAACAGATAAATATCAGCCTCAGAGATTGTTTTTGTGAATTCTGCAAAATCCCCAACTTGAAGTTCCGATATAGTTTTTCCGGGCATGTTTGCCCTCCTTCTCTTTTTGTCGATAGAATCCTTTTTCCGTCCAGATAAAAATTTCGGCCCAATGATGGTTGATGTCCCAGCGAAACGACGGGTGCTTACCTTATGTCATCTGATAGTCTCCTCCTTTTTCAATCCCCTTTGTTTGAGGCGTTTTTCGCGGGCATTTCTTCATCGCCGGCCAGATCCCGCACATCATGCTGGAATGGGAGAGATGACGGCGTCCGGCTGCATATCTCATCCGGCGATCTGTATTCCAGCGACTGTTGCGGCCTTTTTAGATATGGTGGAATTTGAATTTCCGGGATATCTCCTGTACCGCATGCTCGACCCGCCCATATTCGTTGCTGCAGCTTCTCCTCTTGTTGTTCATGGCGTACCGGTTTATCACGTCTGTCCCGGACCTTTGATCAAAGCGTCTGACACCCTGTGGGCTATCCGCCGGGGTTGTCTTAATAAGCGAATTCCATTATACCTCTTTGGCTCGTCACTCGGCAAGAAGACGAAAGGATTACTATTGCGCATCTGCTATACTAAAACCACATCCGGTGGCTCCAGATGTCCTGTTTGAGATCCTGCATGTCTTCCTTGAGCATGAGGTACAGCGAAGCATTGCGAATAGCGAGCCCGCCCTGATGGGCAATGGCCGTGGCGAGCTTGATCTCGTCTTCGGTAAACTCCCTGCGTATGCCGCTGTAAAGACGGAGCACGCCGATCACCTCATCCATTGCTTTTATTGGAACACAGAGGATGGATACGATTCCTTCAGCCTTCTTCTCCTTCTTGTACTGCACGCCCGCTGCCTGGGATGCATCGCAGATCGCGACCACCTTGCCCTGAAGTGCTTCGGCAATGCTCTCTTCCGCATAGACCGGGCCCTTGTTGAGGTAGGCCTCGCTCAGTCCATAGCTGGTGACCAGCTTTAAGACCTTTTTTTCCCTGTCCAGAAGCCTGACCGATACGGCCTTTACCCCGAACGTGCGCGCCACGTCCACGGTCAGGATCTCCATGATGTTCTTGATATCCAGGCTGGAATTGATACTCGCCGAGAGATCGAGGAAGAGTTCGGTATTCTTCCGGATCTGCTCCACCAGACGGGCGCGTTCGATGGCCATGCCTCCCTGTTCGGCCAGAGCGGTGAGGAACTCGATCTCATCGCTTGAGAACCTGCGGTGCTTGGCGGTGTACAGGCCGAGAACGCCAATCACCAGATCTCTGGCCATGACCGGCACTACCAGGATGGAGGCGATTCCCTCGGCCTTTTTCAGCTCGTGATGGTGGACGCGCGGGTCCTTCGTGGCATCGTATATGGCGATGTAGCCTTTTGTGAGAATCTCCTCGGCAGCCCGCTTTGCCTCGCTGGGCTCCATATGGAGATAGTCTTTGGACAGGCCCCTCTGCGCTATGGGGAAGTACAGCGAGTCTTTCCTGGTTTCATCCTGCATGAACAGGCTCGCGGCCTTGCCATCCATGGTTTCGATAGCGCTTCGGACGATCAGATCCAGCAGACCCTCCTTCTCAAGGGTGGTCCCGAATGCCCTGCTTACCCTGCAAATTGTCGAAAAAAAGTTCCTTTTTTCCGGCATGACTCGACTCCTCGCTCCTTTTGAGGCTGGGAGACATATTTTTCGCGGAGGTACGCATCCTCCTGGAGGCGCTCTCCGTATGATCTTTTCCGGCAGGCTCATATCGATCTTCGCGCGCTTTAAGCCAGTTGACGATCTTGGGGGCGAATTCCTTCTGGGTCTTGGAACTCACATAGATGCCGATATGGCCGGTATCGAGGCACACATTTTCGGTGTCCCTGCTGCCCACTACGCTGGTGATCTTCTCGGCTGCTTCCGGAGGCACCAGATGGTCATACTGAGCATAGATGTTGAGCATGGGCATGGTGATTTTCCGCAGGTCGACATGCCTCCCTCCGATCATCAGCCCGTTCTCGATCAGGAGGTTTTTCTGGTACAGATCCTTGATGAACTGCCTGAACGTCTCACCCGGAACGTCCGGGCTGTCGAAAATCCATTTTTCCATCCTCACGAAGTTTTCGACAAAGGGCTTGTTGTCCATGTTTTCCATAAACCCGATATACTTGTCTATCATCAGGCGCGCCGGGTTGAGCAGGAGAAAGCCGAAGTTCATGAGGTCTCCGGGCATATTGCCGAAGGTGTCGATCATCTTGTCCACATCCAGCCATTTCATCCAGATATGCAGCAGCCCCTGACGGGTGTCGAAGTTGGTCGGACAGACCGTGGTCACCAGGTTTTTAACCTTGTGGGGATGCAGAGCAGAGTAGATCACGCAGAACGTACCCCCCATGCAGATGCCCATGAGATTTATCTGCTCGACCTTTTCCCGCTCCAGAACGAAATCGACGATATTGTCCATATAGCCGTTCACGTGGTCGTCGATGGTAAGGAACTTGTCTTTATAGGTGGGGTACCCCCAGTCCACCATATACAGATTGATCCCGTTGGCCAGAAAGTTTTTCACCACACTCCGCTGAGGCTGCAGATCAAGCATGGTCTCGCGGTTGATGAGGGCGTAGACGACCAGCAGGGGTGTTTTCATGGTCTGTTCTGTTGATTGGGCGGCGCGATAGTGCTTGAGTTTTACACGGTCTTCTTCATACACCACCTCGTAGGGGGTCGTGGCGATCTCGGTATCGAGATTGCTCAGCAGGACATCCGTTGCCTTCTGCACCCGCATCTGGTGCACTTCCGCCTGCTCGGCAAGGTGCTTCAGGATCATGTCGACCGGGATTTTCGGTTTCTCCATAGCGTCTCCTTTCCTGCTATTCCTTGCTTTTCGCCTTTTCGAGAGAGCGGACTTTCTTTTTCAGCAGATAGACCTCCTTGCAGAGGTCTTCCATCTCTCTCCTTGAGGGAACCGGCAGGGACTGAAGCATGTCCTGGAGAATTCTGCTGCGTGCTGAAAGATAGTCTTCCAGGGCATCCACTGTCTCCTTAAGTGTTTTGTTGTACTCGGGCGACTGAAAGAGCGTCATGAAGTGCCCTTCGAGGGTCTTGACCCACATCTGATAGTAGGCCCGGGAGTCTTCGGGCAGATTGCCCGAACGGGTAAGCTCCTCGATCTTCTCATGCATCATGCGATAGGTCTTTTCAAACGGCAGCCTGAGAAGATGGAGAAACTCCGCCAGGGACGTGCTGAAAATATTGAGCTTATCCAGGGCCTGGTTGACTCTCTCCTGGTAGAACCTGCTCAGCCCGAGCTGCGGTATATTGAAAAACTGCCTGATTTCCTTCTGATAAATCTCGGACCATGCCCGAAGGGTTTCCTGATCGATAGCATCGAAGTGGTAAGAATCCACGCTGTTTCCTATTCTCCCGATCTTATCGATGATCTGCTGTTGCAGAGCGAAATATCCCTTCATTCCCGTGATAAGGAGGGTTGTCGTGATGTCGGGGAGAATCCTTGCGGTGCGCAGAATCGAATCCATTGCCGATGGCTCGCTCATGGCCGACGAGAGGGCATGGTAGGTTTTCATCATCGCGGTGTATGCCTCTACGGAGATGCGCTCGGTCTGCTTCGACCGCCTGTCATCATCAGCCGGACCGCCGTCTTCCCGTCCTGTTTCGCCCCAGAACCTGCCGGCGGCCTTGAGCCACTCCGTGACCATGGTCTGCAGATCGGGCCCAGTGTGTTCGTTCTCGCTCATGAACCACCTCGTTCCTTTGCCATTTGAATGGGCAGGCAGCTTCCTCTTGCAGGGGTAAAACGCAAGCCTCCTAAGGGAAAACCATAAGAGTGAAAGTAAGAGGACGGGAAAAATTGTCAATGGATCCCGGCTGAGGGAAACGAATGGACCCTGGCCGGCATCGGCCCGGGAAGGGCATATCTCGGATGGAAAGGATACAGGCTTAAAGGCCCGGTCTGTGATAGGGAAAAGTGCCTTGACAATGAAAAAGGAGTTGCTTATAAGGTGGTTTGTTTTTGGGCGGGAATAACTCAGTGGTAGAGTGTAACCTTGCCAAGGTTAAAGTCGCGGGTTCGAATCCCGTTTCCCGCTCCAACCTTTTCTTTTCCACCATCCCTGTTTTCCCTTATCCTCAAAACCGGTGTACAGGATCGAGGTCGAGTCTCAACATACGGCATGACTCCATGATGACCTGGCTTCCTGCCCCTATCTGCGAGGAGCTGGTTTGTTCGCTCCCATAGGTCTTTTTTAATATGATACCTGCTTGATTCGCGGGTGTTGCTTTTGGGAAGCTTTAAAGATGGGGGCGAGAATAGTGCTTGGGGAGTGTGGGTTCGAGGGGATTGACGGGCGAACTGGAATCATCTCCTGATGCAGTCACGTATGCCGGCAGGGCGATCCCATCGACTCGCTAAAGCTCAAACAGATGGGATCGCTTTTCCTGCCGGCATAGCTGATGGCTGCATATGCAGGAGACGATAACAGTTCGCCCGTCAATCCCCTCGAACCCACATGACACCTCGATTCCTTGATGCCTCTGAACAAAAGAAGGGGAAGGAGAGGAAGAGCCACAGGGAAAAGCAAAGATGACCGGGGGAATGAAGGACGTCCTTGAAGAGCCTGCTGGAATCTGAGCGATCTTTTCTCCAGCATCCTGTCTTTAATCAAGCCCACATGCTTTTCTGTCTAAATCCTCTCCAGCTATCATTTGACAAGCTCATATCCTTTCCTGTCAGAAATCACTCCAGCCCATCCTCAAGTCTGTCTGTTCCCTGCCTAGACTATTCCGGAGAAAGACTCTCTCACATGCCCACCTCAAGAAACGAATGCCTGGAGGCCATGCCCCAGCAGCCCAAGCCCACCCAGAGCCCCAGGGAGGAGGGGGGTTTACAGGGGCTCTGGAGCGAACCTTACAGCCCTTTCTGCGAATACATCTAAGGTGAAGACGGAAGGCGCTTGGCCCCGTACTGTCTGAGCGAAGCGAAGCGGAGCGAGTTTACGGGGCCGCCTGGAGTCGAACCGCGGATGTATCAGAAAGGGCTGTCCAGAGAGCGGAAGAGCCCCTGTAAACCCCCCTCCTCCCTCGCCGCTTTTCTGTAATGCTCTGCTACCAATTCAACCTTCTGATCCCGCTTCTTGAAGAAAATACCAGCCCTGTTTACTGTACCGGTCGACCATGCTCTCAGGTGCTGCTCGGCAATGAAGAATTTTCACGATCCGGTTTTTTGTGCCAGTCGATTGATGTATCCCGGATGAAAAAATCGAGAGGTATCCTGTTCATGAATGGGTAATATGAACTGTACGCCGGCGCCGCTGCCGGCGTGCGTTCTATTACGTCAGGGATATGCCCGGTAGATCATCCTGGGGAAGGGTATGGTCTCCCGGACGTGCTTGAGGCCGCAGATCCAGGACAGGGTGCGCTCGATTCCCAGGCCGAACCCCGAATGGGGGACGCTGCCGTACTTTCTCAGGTCGAGGTACCAGCCGTAGCGCTCGGGGTCCAGATTGTTTTCCCGGATGGCCTGCAAGAGCTTGTCATAGTCGTCCTCGCGTTCAGAGCCTCCGATGATCTCGCCGTAGCCCTCGGGCGCCAGGAGGTCGGCGCACTTGACATAATCGGGCTTGTCGGGGTGCTGCTTCATATAGAAGGCCTTGACCTTCCGGGGATAGTTTTCGATGAACACCGGCTTGTCGTAGAGGCTCGTGATCAGGGTTTCGTCGTCTCCGCCCAGGTCTGTGCCCCACTCGATGTCTGATCCCTTTTCCTTGAGGATGGTCAGGGCCTCGTCGTAGCTGATGCGGTAGAAGGGCGGCACGACCTTCTTTAACGGCTCGATGTCCCGCCCCAGGGAGGCCAGCTCCTCGGCCCTCTCGGCAATGGTGTTCTGTACGATGTACGAGACAAAGTCCTCTTGCAGGGCGAGGTTGCGGTCGTGGTCATAGAACGCGGCCTCGGCCTCGACCATCCAGAACTCGATCAGATGGCGCCTTGTCTTGGAACGCTCGGCCCGGAAGGTGGGGCCGAAGCAGTAGACCTTGCCCAGTCCGAAGATGGCCGCTTCCAGATAGAGCTGGCCGGTCTGCGAGAGAAAGGCCTTGCCCAGATCGAAATAGTCTACGGAAAAGAGACTGGAGGTGTCCTCGCCGCAGGTGGTGGTAAAGATGGGCGAATCGATGAGGGTGAAGTCGTTTTTGTGGAAGTACTCCCGGATATGCCTCACCAGGGTGTCGCGCACCCGCATGATGGCGATCTGTCGGCTCGATCGGAGCCAGAGATGGCGGTTGTTCAGAAGAAAGTCAGGCCCGTGCTCCTTCTTGCCGATGGGAAACTCTTCCTGAGACTTGTGGATAATCTCCACCCTTGTGACATGCAGCTCGTACCCGCCCGGGGACCTGCTTTCCTCCACTACTGTTCCCTGAACCTCAAGAGACGATTCCAGGGGGATTTTCTTCACCTCCTGGTAGATGTCTCCGAGCACTTCCCGCTCGGCTATGGCCTGGCACAGGCCGCTTCCGTCCCGGATGAGAAGGAAGGAAACCTTGCCGCTCGATCTCCTGTTGGAGACCCATCCCTTGAGGACGACCTCTTTCCCCGCGTGCCGGGGAAGATCCTTGATATAGCACTCTGTCATATGATCCTCTTCTTGCAGCTTCTTTTTCTGAAGAATTTCCATAACGCATAAACACCTTTGCGATCAACTGGAAACCGTGAAGCAGACCTGTCGAATCCTCGTATTTTCCGAACGTTTTCACACCATTGATTCTTTGCGCGCATAGTGGTATCCATGTCCTATGGAATTCGCATACAAGGTCTGGATTGAAAAGGATGGGAACACGGTGTTCGGCATGGGCATCTACAAGCTCCTCGATCTCGTGGCCGAAACCGGATCCCTCCACAAGGCTGCCCAGGAGCTCGGCATGTCATACCGGGCGGCCTGGGGGAAGGTCAGAGAATACGAAGAGAGGCTGGGGATCGGTCTGCTTGAAAAAGGGAGACACGGACGAACCGGTGCGAGCCTGACCCGCGAGGGAGAACAGATCCTGAAGCACTTTCAGGAAATCCTCAAAGAGATGGACAGACTCGTTTCCACCGGTCCCCTTTCCCGGATCATTGACAAGATTGAAGACATCGGGCCGGCGCAAGAATAACTCATGTCATTCCTCGATGCTCTCTGCCGGGTCATCGCCACGTTTTTCGGAGCGGGTTATGCGCCTAAGGTACCCGGGACGGTGGGGACCTTCGCCGCACTGCCGTTGTATCTGCTCCTCCGAAAGCTCTCCCTGTCGCGCTACCTCCTTGCGACCGCGCTGATAACCATAGCAGGAGTTGCATCATCCTCGCGGATGGAAAAATGCTGGGGGAAGGACCCCGGGCAGGTGGTGATCGACGAGGTCTCGGGCACGCTGATCACCATGCTCGCCAGGCCCCGGGGATTCCGCGAGATCTTCTTGGGCGCGGCGATCTTCCGCCTTTTCGACATCACCAAGCCGCCTCCGATAAGACGGCTGGAGAGGCTGCCAGCAGGGTTCGGGATCATGATGGACGACGTGGCGGCGGGCGCGATCAGCGCAGTCGTGCTGGCAGGAGTGCTCAAGATGCTCAGGAGGCCCAGGTGAAGGCTTCGATCATCATAACCGGTTCGGAAATCCTTACGGGTTTGCGCCAGGATGCACTCATTCAGCCCATGGCGTCGTGGATGACCTCCCGGGGCATTTCCATGGACGAGGTCCGCGTTATCGGAGACAGTCCGGAAAGGCTCGTAAAGACCGTGCGAGATCTCGCCCAGGCAAACGGCCTGATCATCGTCACCGGAGGGCTGGGGCTGACCCCGGACGACACTACGCACAGGGCGGTCGAAACACTGGCCGCCTCCGGCGACGCTCGGCTCTACCCCGAGATCGACAATCCCGTCGGCTCTGCCCGGGGGATCGACCTGCGCTTCGATCACGGCACCCGGGTCGTCTTTCTTCCCGGCGTCCCCCGTGAGGCGCATGCGATGTTCGGCATCCTGGCCCGGGAACTCAATGAGAGCGCGCCGAAAACCGTGGAGGTCACGGTATTCGGCCTCAGAGAGGTGGAAATCGCCCGGCGCCTGGGAGACCTGGCTGCGGCGTGCGGCTTTCTGCCGAGGGACATGGAGGTGGCCCTGATCGTGCCTAAGACGATCGAGCAGGACGTCCGCCGGATACTCGGCCCCCATGCCCTGGAGCAGGAAAACTTGAACGCCAGCGTGGCCGCTCTGCTCAAGAGAAGGGGGCTCACCCTGGCCACCGCGGAGTCGTGCACAGGCGGGCTCATCGCCCACATCGTGACCCAGCTCTCCGGGAGCTCGGAATACTTCATGGGCTCGGTGGTGTCCTACAGTAACGAGATCAAGATCCGAGTACTGAAAGTTCCCGAGGAAATCATCTCTCGTCACGGTGCGGTGAGCCATCAGACCGCGGCAGCGATGCTCAAGGGGGTTCTGGATCTCACGGGTGCCGACGTCGGGGTCGCCACCACGGGCATTGCAGGCCCCACGGGCGGATCGGACGAAAAACCTGTGGGGACGGTATGGATCGCCGCAGGGCGAAAGGAAGATCATGCGGTTAAGGATTTCCGGTTCAGATTCGACCGGCAGGGCAACAAAATGGCCTTTGCAAAGACCGCGCTCTTTCTTTTGAGGACCTATCTCCATGATACGGACATTCGTAGCCATTGACCTGCCCGAAGAGATCAAGGCCGATCTCGCCTCCGTGATCGCCGATCTCAGCAAAAAAAACGACCGGGTGCGGTGGGTGAAGCCTGCAGGGATGCATATCACGTTGAAATTCCTGGGCGATATTCCTGAGCAGACCGTCGGTCCCCTATCGGTCGAACTGAACGCCGTGGCACGGGATTTTTCCCCTTTGGGTTTGGCCGTGGAAGGCCTGGGCGTGTTCCCGAATCTCAGGCGCCCCCGGGTCGTCTGGGCAGGGCTGAGCGGTGAAATCGAGCGCTTGGGGCAGCTCGCCTCGCGGGTGGATAAGGCTTGTGCGCTATTCGGCGTCAAACCCGAGAAACGCCCGTTCCAGGCCCATATAACCATAGGTAGACTAAAGATTCCGACTGTGGTAGACCTGAATAAGGAATTGAGGAAAAAGGGTTTTTCAGCAACCGAGATCGTTTTATATCAGAGCGAGCTGCTGCCGAGCGGGGCGCGCTACACTGTTTTGAATAGGAGCATTCTGGGGTACAAAGGAGAATGAACCAATGGAAGAAGGAAGAAAGCGGGCATTGCAGGATGCCATCACAAAAATCGAGCGGACCTACGGCAAGGGGTCCATCATGCGCATGGGGGCTGACAGCGTCGGCAAGGACGTGCCGGTCATCTCGACCGGCTCGCTGCTGCTGGACTACGAGGCACTGGGCATCGGCGGGATCCCCCGGGGACGGGTGACCGAGATCTACGGCGCCGAGTCCTCGGGCAAGACCACGCTCGCGCTGCACTGCATTGCCTCGGCCCAGGCCCAGGGCGGGATGGCGGCGTTCATCGACGCCGAGCACGCCCTCGACATCAACTATGCGAAGAAGCTCGGCGTGAACATCGACGACCTCCTGGTCTCCCAGCCCGATTCGGGCGAGCAGGCCCTGGAGATCGCTGAGACCCTGGTGCGGTCCAATGCCGTGGACATCGTGGTCATCGACTCGGTGGCCGCGCTCGTTCCCCGGGCCGAGATCGAGGGCGACATGGGCGACGCGCACATGGGCCTCCAGGCCAGGCTCATGTCCCAGGCGCTCAGGAAGCTCTCGGGCGCGATCTCCAAGACCAACACCACGGCGATCTTCATCAACCAGACCAGGCAGAAGATCGGTGTGCTCTACGGCAACCCCGAGACCACCACGGGCGGCAATGCCCTGAAGTTCTATGCGAGCGTGCGTCTGCAGATCAAAAACGCGGGGCCCATCAAGGAAGGCGCCGACGTGATCGGCAGCCGGACCAAGGTCAAGGTGGTCAAGAACAAGATGGCGCCTCCCTTCAAAGAGGTCGAGTTCGACATCATGTTCGGCGAGGGCATCTCCCGGTATGGCGAGATCCTCGACGTGGGGTCACTGCCGAACCGGGGCATCATCGAGAAGTCGGGTGCGTGGTACAGCTACAAGAAGCAGCGGCTGGGCCAGGGAAGGGAGGCGGCAAAGGCTTTCCTGAAAGAGCACCCCGAGGTCTATGCAGAGATCTACGAGGAATTGAGGAATACGTTCCGGATGGCCGATGCCCCGGCGAAGAAGGAAAGCGCTTCTCCGGCCGAGGCAGGGACGCCCGAGCTTGCAGAAGCATAAGGGCGGCGATAAAAACATTAGGAGAGCAGAGATGGATATCAACGATGTCTTGAGGCAGGCGGTGGAGATGTCGGCCTCGGACGTCCACATCAAGGTCGGACTGCCGCCGGTGATCCGGCGGTTCGGTGCACTGATTCCGCTGAGGGACCGCGAAAAGCTCACCAATGACGACATCTCGTCCATGGCCTACAGCATCATGAACCAGTACCAGCAGGCCAAGTTCGATACCACCAACGAGATTGACCTGGCCTACGGCCTCTCGGGCGTGGCACGCTTCAGGGTCAACTGCTTCCGGCAGCGGGGAAGCTTCGGGATGGTGTTCCGGGTGGTCCCCACCGACCCCCCGAACCTTGAAGACCTGGGGCTGCCCGAGGTGCTCAAGAAGATCGCCCTGGAGCGCAAAGGTCTCATCCTGGTGACCGGGACCACGGGTTCGGGCAAGTCCACCACCATGGCCGCCATGGTGAATCACATCAACACCTACCGGAACTGCCACGTGATCACCATCGAGGACCCGATCGAGTTCCTGCACCGCGACCGCAAGTCCATCATCAACCAGCGTGAGGTGGGGGCTGACACGAACTCCTTTGCCATGGCGCTGCGCGCCGCTCTGCGGCAGGACCCGGACGTGATCCTGGTGGGCGAGATGCGCGACAAGGAGACAATCGACATCGCGCTGACCGCGGCGGAAACCGGCCACCTCGTGCTCTCCACCCTGCACACCCTGGATGCGGTGGAAACCGTCATGCGCATCGTCTCGCAGTATCCGCCGCACCAGCACCAGCAGGTGCGGCTGCAGCTGGCAGGCGTCCTCAAGGCCGTCGTTTCCCAGCGGCTTCTGCCCAAGGCGGACGGTCAGGGTGTTGTCCCTGCAGCCGAGGTGATGATCTCGACGGCGAGGATCCGCGAGTGCATTACGGACGAGACCCGCACCGAAGAGATCCCCGATGCCATTGCCGAGGGCACGATCACCTACGGCATGCAAACCTTCGATCAGTCGCTCATGGCCCTGGTGAAGGATAACAAGGTGAGCTACCACGAGGCCATGCGGCAGGCAACGAATCCCAACGACTTTGCTCTGCGCATGAAGGGCATCCGCGGCACCAGCGATTCAAAGTGGGACCAGTTCGAGGGCGAAACATCCGGGGAGCAGGGAGAAGGCTCTGGTGATAAGGAAAAACCGACGATATTCCAAGATGGGAAATATCGAAACATATGAACAGGGTCTCGCCTATGCCTTCCGGGTGATTGCCCGAAGGGCTGTCTCGACCTTTGAGCTAAAAAAAAACTCGAGCGCAAGGGGTTGAGCGAAGAGGATATACGGAGAGTCCTCGACAGGATTCTCGATCTCGGTTATCTCGACGACCGGGAATATGCAGTGCGAAGGGCCAGGCTCATGGCCGAGAAGGGGTGGGGGGATTTCTCCATCCGGCTTTCGCTCGAGGAGCTGGGGATTCCCGAGGGCATGGCCGATGAAGCCTTGAGCAGGGTATCGAAGGAATTCGGCGAGGAAGAGAGAATCGCCAGGCTCATCGAGAAGAGAAAGGGCCTGACACGAGAAAAGCTGATCCGCTTCCTTGCGGGCAGAGGTTTTGCGTTTGACAAGATTCTGAACATACTGGATGGGGTCGATGCATGAAAGGTTCCGAAATTCGCAGCTTGTTTCTCAAGTATTTCCAGGAAAAGGGTCACACCATCGTACCCAGCTCCTCGCTGGTGCCGGCTGACGATCCGTCCCTGCTCTTCACCAATGCAGGCATGGTGCAGTTCAAGTCCGTGTTTCTGGGCACGGATAAACGGCCCTATTCCCGGGCCGCCACCTCACAGAAGTGCGTGCGCGCAGGCGGAAAGCACAACGATCTGGAAAACGTCGGCCGGACGGCCAGGCACCACACCTTTTTCGAGATGCTGGGGAACTTCTCGTTCGGGGACTACTTCAAGCAGGGCGCCATCGAGTTTGCGTGGGAGCTCCTGGTGAAGCGGATGGAGATCGACCCGGACAAGCTCTGGGCAACCGTGCACACCAGCGACGACGAGGCCTTCGCCATCTGGCGGGACGTGATCGGGCTCTCTCCCGATCGCATCATCCGGCTCGGCGACAAGGACAATTTCTGGTCCATGGGCGATACCGGACCGTGCGGCCCCTGCTCCGAGATCATCTTTGACCAGGGTCCGGCCGTGGGCTGCGGAAGGCCCGAGTGCAGGATCGGCGAGTGCGAGTGTGACCGGTATCTCGAGATATGGAACCTCGTGTTCATGCAGTACAACCGTGACGCCTCCGGAGACATGACCCCGCTTCCCAATCCGAGCATCGACACCGGCATGGGGCTGGAGCGCGTCACCGCGGTGATGCAGGGCGTGAAAAGCAACTACGACACCGATCTGTTCACCCCGCTCATCTCCTTTATCACTCAGCTGAGCAAGGTGCGTTACGGCGAGAACGAGGACACCGATGTCTCGCTGCGCGTGGTGGCCGACCATGCCCGGGCGGGCGCCTTCCTCGTGGGAGACGGTGTGCTCCCGTCGAACGAGGGCAGGGGCTACGTGCTCAGGAGGATCCTCCGCAGGGCGATCCGGCATGGCAAGCTTCTGGGTATGGACAAACCCTTCCTCCACAAGGTGGCCATGGAGGTCGTTGCCCTGATGTCGGATGCCTATCCCGATCTGAAGACCCGCAAGGGTTTCATCGACAAGGTGATCGCCAACGAGGAAGAGCGTTTCCTGAAGACCCTCGACCGCGGACTCGCCCTGCTCGACGAGGTCATGGCCGAGGTGAAGTCTCAGGGGAAGAATGTCATCCCCGGCGATGCCGCCTTCACGCTCTACGACACTTTCGGGTTCCCGATGGATCTCACCGAGGACATCGCCCGCAAGGAAGGGCTCACCGTTGACAGCGTCGGGTTCGAAAAGCAGATGGAAATTCAGCGGGAAAAGGCGCGCACCGCCTCGGCCTTTACCGGGGCCGCGGGAGAGGGAGGCGGTCTGGATGCCTCGCTCGGGGATGCCCGGATCCGTTTCGTGGGCTATGACGTGTTCGAGGCTGTGGGCAAAATCCTTGAGCTCCAGGAAGAGACTCCCGAAGGGTATGTCTCCTGTCCCGAGCTCCTGGAGGGGAAAAGAGGCCGGATCATCACTGATATCACACCCTTTTACGGTGAGTCCGGAGGCCAAGTGGGCGATACGGGCACGATCCGCTCCGATGGTGCGAGTGCCCGGGTCGTGGACACCTCAAAGACCGAGTCCGGGATCATCATCCACCAGGCGGAGGTCACCGGAGGGGTTTTCGTCAAAGGGCAGGAGGTGACGCTCGCCGTGGATCAGAACAGGCGCAAGAGCATCATGCGCCACCACAGCGCCACGCACCTCCTCCAGCGGGCCTTGCGCGAAGTGCTGGGCGAGCACGTGCACCAGTCCGGGTCTTACGTAGACGAAAATCGGCTCAGGTTCGACTTCACCCACTTCGCGGCCATGAGCCGGGAAGAAATCGACCAGGTCGAGGCCATCGTGAACCAGTATGTCCTGGAGGATTTCCCCATCCGCACCGAGATCACCTCCAAGGAACAGGCCATGGCGAAAGGGGCCATGGCCCTGTTCGACGAAAAGTACGGCGAAGAGGTGCGCATGGTCGTCATGGGAGACGGCGTATCGGTCGAGCTCTGCGGGGGTACGCACTGCCACGCCACAGGCCAGATCGGTCTGGTCAGGATCACGTCCGAATCCAGCGTATCCGCAGGCTTGAGACGGATCGAGGCCATTGCCGGCACCCGGTCCCTGGAGCATCTCAGGGGCCTTGCCGCTATCGTATCCGCGGCATCCGAGAGGCTCAAGTGCTCCCCTCCCGAGATCAACGAGCGCATTGCAGGCCTGCAGGGCAAGATCCGTGAACAGGAAAGCACCATCAAGGACCTCAACGTCCGCATCGCAACCGGCGCCGGTGCGGGAGAAGACGAGAAGGAATACCAGGTGGGTGCCCATAAGGTGTTCTTCAAGAAGGTCGATACCGGGGATATCGCCCAGATGCGCGAGGTGGGCGACCGGATCAAGGAGCGCATCAAATCGGGCGCGGCCGTTCTCTATGCACCCGGAACCGACAAGGCCACCTTCATGGTCATGACCACCCCGGATGCGGTTGATACCTTCGACGCGGGGAAGATCATGAAGAAGGCCATGCAGGCCGTTGGCGGCCGGGGCGGCGGCAAGCCCGCCTTTGCCCAGGGAGGCGCCGATGCAGGGTCTCTGGAGAAGGTTGTCAAGATCTTCGAAGAGACTATGGGGGTTACACAGTGAGAACAGCGACCGTTACGCGCAAGACCAAGGAGACCGATATCTCGGTCACGCTCTGCCTCGACGGCGGGGAGTTCAGCCCGGACATCCCCTCCGGGTTTCTGACCCACATGCTCGATGCCTTTGCCAAGCATGGAGGCCTGGGGCTTAAGGTGGTCGCCAGAGGCGATGTCCACGTGGACCTGCACCATACCGTGGAAGACATCGGCATCGTGATGGGGCGCGCGCTCAAGAAGGCGCTGGGCGAGAAGAAGGGGATCAACCGCTACGGACTGGCAAAGGTGCCCATGGACGAGTCGCTCGTGGAGGCCTGTCTGGACATCTCGGGCAGACCCTTCTTTCAGATCCATGGAGGCGACGTATTCCACGGGCAGGCAGGCGATCTGAGCCTGGAACTCGTTCCGGAGTTTTTCCGGGCACTTGCCTTCAATGCAGACATCACCCTGCACCTGAGCGTTTTTGCGGCGGGAAACGGACACCATCTCGCCGAGGCCTGCTTCAAGGCACTGGCCCGTGCCCTGAAGGAGGCCACAGCCGTAACCGGGGTCGAGGTGCCCTCCACCAAAGAAAGCTTATGAAATACCGTCACGCCAAGGTCAGGACTTTAGACAGCTACACCTATCCGGGCAGGCCTTACCGGATGGAGATCGACGGGCAGAGCATGGAAATCGAGCAGGTATTGAGTCACTGGCGCGAGGCGTACGAAGACCCGGGATTCTACCCTGAGGAGTTCTACGAGGTGCAGGCTTCTGACAAGAAGGTCTACATCCTGCGCTACTGCATCCTCTTCAACAGCTGGTGGGTGAGAGAACACCGGAGGGTAACGTGATCGTCATTCCTGCCATCGATTTGCACGAAGGCAAGGTGGTCCGCCTGAAAAAGGGTGCCTTCGACGATGTCACCTGCTACAGCAGCGTACCGGCGGATGTGGCGAAGGCATTTCAGGATGCCGGGGCCGAGAGGATCCACGTGGTGGACCTCGACGGCTCGATCAAGGGCGAGGGCGTCAACGTCCCGGCCATCGAATCCATCTGTGCCGCAGCAGGGGTTGAGGTCGAGCTGGGCGGAGGTATCAGAACTGTCAGGGATGCACGGCGCGCCTTCGAGCTCGGCGTGCAATACGTCATTCTCGGGACGATCACAGCGGAAGCCCCCGAGGCTGCCCGCGAGATCCTGGCCGCCTTTCCGGGCCGTGTGGGCATCGGCATCGATGCTCTCAAAGGCAGGGTTGCCACCCGGGGCTGGAAGAAGATCACGGACAAGACCGCGGTCGCGCTGGCAAGGGAGTACGAACCGAGCAGCCCTGCATTCGTGGTGTACACGGATATCGACCGCGACGGCATGCTCACCGGGCCGAACATCGAGGCCACCCGGGAGATGGTGGAGCAGGTCGCTATCCCGGTCGTGGCGTCGGGCGGGGTGTCGTGCATGGACGATATCATCGCGCTTAAGGCCATACCCGGGCTCATGGGCGTGATCACCGGCAAGGCCGTGTACGAGGGAAAGATCGACCTGAGAGCGGCGATCGCACAGAGCGGGACACAGAATATCCGATAGCGTATCCGGAGGTATGAGATGGGATGTATCTTCTGCAAGATCGCAGGCAATGAGGTTCCTTCGAACAAGGTATACGAAGACGATCTGGTGCTGGCCTTCGACGACATCCAGCCCATGGCGCCCGTGCACACGATCATTATCCCCAAGAAGCACTACCTAGGCATCAACGATCTCGACGACAAGGAAATATGGTTCGCCATGCTCAAGGCGGCCCAGGAAGTGGCAAAGCGCAAGGGAGTCGATAAGTCCGGCTACCGCCTCGTCATCAACAGCGGCGAGCACGGAACCCAGGTCGTCAAACACCTTCATCTCCACGTCCTGGGCGGCAGGCAGCTCGAAAGCGGTCTGGGATAATCCTGCTGCTTCGGATATCGCTCCGGGAATACGCCGGGGCGTAGAGGCGGTATGAGGGAATCTTGCGCCCAGCCTGTTTCCCCGCATCTGTAGTCGGAGCTTCCTATTCAAACCGGCAGGGGTGCACGATCCCCCGGAAGCAAGGGCCAATCTCTGTGAAAGCCGGCGGAAACGAAAATGTGAACCCATCCCCGCTACTGGACGTAGATGATGTGGCCGAAGAGGTGGATCCCCTGCGGATGTGTGGGGAGTACGGGGAAGTCGGGGCCTTCGTGCAGGGGCTTGACGAGACGGACGTTCCGGGATGCCCTTTCCGAAGAGGCGTGAACGGCCCGGTAATAATCGAGGGTGGTGAACTGCGAGCCCAGGTACGACACGGCGAAGAGCAGGCCCGAGGGATTGAGCTTTTCCATGGCCATGGCCATTACCTTTTCAAAGTCGTCCTCCTTCATGAAGGGCGGGGGGTCGCATACCACGATGTCGTATCGGGAGCGGTCGTCCTGGAGGAACCTGAGCGCGTCGTCGCGCACGTGTTTCCACACAAAGGGACTGATCTTGTTCACCTCCATGTTCCTCTTCATGAGGGCCTGGGCCGTGGGGGAGGAATCAACCGACACTACGGACGAGGCGCCGCCCTTGAGCGCATGAACGGCGTACGCACCGGTGTAGGAAAAAAGGTCCAGCACGCTCTTGCCTGACGCCAGCCTCTGAAGCGCTGCGCGGTTGTCGCGATGGTCGAGATAAAACCCGGTGCGGTCGCCGGTGAGGACATCCACCACAAAGGGGATGCCGTATTCCAGCACCTGCACGCCTGCCTTGTCTATACTGCCGAAGAGCGGTCCGGTCAGGGGGCGCAGCCCCTCAGCCGAGCGCGATTTGGTGTCCGAGCGCTCGTAGATGACATGCTCCGGATAGAGCTCGCGGAAGATGGAAACGAGATCGTCCTTGAACTGCTCGACACCCGTGCTGATGAACTGCATCACCAGGACCGCATCGTACAGATCGACCGTCAATCCCGGGATTCCATCGCCCTCTCCGTGGATGACTCGGTAGCAGGTGGTGTCTGCCGGGATGAGGGTCTTTCTCATGCGGATCGCATCCTTGGTCCGTCCCAGGAAGAACGACCGGTCGATCGTTTCCCTGCCCCGGGTGAGCACGCGGATGGCGATTTGCGAGTAGGGGTTATAAAAACCCTGGCAGATGAACCGGCCCCTGGCGTCCAGAACCCTGCACAGGCTCGTCTCTTCCGGCGAGCCCTGTACCTTGTCCACGGCACCGGAAAAGATCCAGGGATGCCCCTTGATGACCGGCACATCCTTCTTGGGTTTCAACTGGACGATCAGCATAGCGTTGTGCCTTTACCACAGTTTCTTTTCAGGCGCCACCAGTTAATCGCGATAAGAGAGCAAAGCCCCATGCTTAAACCTGCCCGCGGGTGTGCGAGCGACTTACTTCCGGTTTCATGGACACAGGACGTGCGGCCTTTCTCTGCAAGACGCTTCTCCATCGGGTAGGGCCGTCCGCCTTCAAGGTGCACCGGCGAAAAAGGAGATACACGATCAGGGCGAATTGACGTCCGATCAGGGACAGCGAGAGCACAGAGCTCACTTCTGCCGGATACGGCCGTCGATAAACGCGCAGAGTCCTTCGATGTCGTCGAACGAGAACCACGGCAGCCCCGCGTCGAACGGCTCTCTGCTCACCAGGGCGATATAGGCGTCTTTCTCCTCCGGGTTCTCCAGGCACAGCGGGGTACCGTACAGGGAGGGGTTGAAGACCTCGATCTTGGGGAACGGGCCTTTCTTGAATCCCTCAACGAAAACGATGTCCATGCTCCTCCCTGCGAGCTCGGCGAGATAGTCCGTACCGGGGCAGGAGAACTCGTAGAGCATGAGTGCGTGATCCGAAAACAGAACGATCCGGTCCGCACCCTTGCGGGCGAACCTGTGGGTGTCCTTCCCTTCTTTGTCGACCTGGCCGAGGTGGCTGGCGTGCTTGACCGCCGCCACCTTCATGCCTCTCTTCTTGTACTCCTCGATGAGCCGCTCGATGAGGTAAGTCTTTCCGCTGTCGGTGCCTTTGGCCACAAAGGAAACAATGTTCCTGTACATGGTGTGGTCTTTTTGCTCCTTTGAAATGAAGTTCCGCTTGCACATGCAGGTATCGGATGGGGATATTCTATGACAGACATCCGCTCTTTTGTAAACACCTCCGCATCGGGAGGGCACATCACCGCCCAAGGTCGAATTGGGTTTTAGGCAGCATACCCTCGCGGTGCCCAAAGCCGTGTTGCCGTAAGGGCCGGCACTAGGTGTGAAGAGACAACAGCCGGGCTGCCCAAGCCACGCAGATGTAGGACAGAGGAGAAGACGTCAGGAGGATTCGGCGAGGATGGGATGCCGGTGCGAATACTTCTCGTTGGCGGATACGATCTGGACCGCGCGGCACTGGGACACATTGATGACAATGGGCCCCAGCAGGTTGATGGTCATCTTCTCGGGTCTGTCAGGCGGGATGGTGACGATGCACATCACCTCGAGATCGGAAACGCTGTCGGCCTCGAGCTCCTTAAGGATGCTCTCTTCGACATCGACTGCATAATCATCCTGAACCAGCTGGGGATTCATGACCACAAAGGCTATGGCCCCGTCGTCTACACTCTGCAGCCAGTAGAAGGGAGATCCCTCGCCGTGCGGGAAAAGGATGTATCTGGTATCGTGCGGAAATCCGAGGATGCCTCTGGGGAACATGATCACTTTATCTTCCTGTACAGGAATGGTTCCGAACCTCACCGTGGTAATCTCCAAGATTCTCCTCCTATACGAAATCCACAAGGCTCATATTCGTGATCAGCGACGCGCTCTTGAGCGCCGCCTCGTAGATGGTCTGCTGGTTTTTGAGCTGGGTGAGGGCGTATGCGTAGTCGAGATCCTCGATGTCAGACGCGCTCTCGATGGTATCCACTTCGGAGCGCTGGATCACCGATTTCGTGTGATCCATTCGGTTCATCACCGCACCCACCTTCGCCAGCTTGTTCGAGAGCACCTTGCTTGCGTCCTCCAGGGCGGGAAGCTGGTCTCGTATCGCATCCGGATCGTTGTCGAGCAGGGCCTTTTCGAGCCTCATGAGCGCCATGAAGATATTGCCGGCGGGATGCTTGAACAGCTCGTCGCCCGGGATATTGGTTTCAACGACGTCGTCTTTGCCGATCTTCACGGAAAAGGTCTCGTCATTGCCCTGATACTGCGAGAGCCACTGCCCACCCGAATAAATATAGAGCTCACCCTCGTCCGAGACAACAGCGGAGATGCCCTCGCTCGCGGCTGTGCTCACCTGCCATGCCGCCCCGTCATACTCATAGATGTTTCCATCTGTAGTATTGATGTACCGATCGCCTGCAGAGGCAGCGCCCCCGAGATTTGCCACCGCGCCCGCATGATCAGCGGCCATGGTATCCACGTCGTCCTGCCAGAGCTCCACATCGGCATTCAGAAAAGGCCTGGTCTGAGTCATGGTCCCGCTGAAGAGATACTTGTCGGCATATTTGGAATTGGCGTGCCCCAGCAGCATGCCTCTGATTCCCCTGATCTCCTGCGCAGCGCCGGCCCGGGTATCCGCGCTCGCCGTGGCGGAAGCCTGCTGCACGGCAAGCTCGCTTGCCCGCCCCAACAGATCGTCGACATCCGCACAGATGGAGTCGATCCGTGCGAGCCAGCCGTTTGCGAAGTTGATGTTCTTCTTGAACTGATCAAAGGAGTTGAGCTCGGTGCGGTAGATCAGCACCCGGGAGAGGCCGATGGGGTCGTCTGAGGGTTTGGTCACCCGCTTGCCCGAGGATATCTGGCCGTTGAGCTCGAAGAGCTTCTCGGTGCTCTTCCCAATGTCTTTGACGAGCTGGTAATAGAGAAATCGATTGCTTACTCTCATATTTCGTTCCTATCGGCATACGCCGTTGTGTGCTTTATCTTTTTGCAACGTTGCTGCCAGGTTGGGAAAACCGGATAAATCGGGAAGTTTCAAGCAGCGCCGGAGGAAAAAGATTCCCCCCAAGCGGGGCATACTTTTCCTGGGATGCAATCTTTGGGGGGCTACAGGCGGCATCAGGTCGTGCCCTGCCTGTGCCTGAAGATTATCCCGCTTTCTCACCGTCTTCCACCTGCATGGGTGGATCGATTTCCATGCAAGATATCGAGGAAGCAGTGCCTCTGACTATTTTTTCAAGCCCATGCCGATCTTTTTACAGATCGCGCGGCACTCCCTGATGAGCGCCTCCTCGTCCACGGTCAGAGAGGTAAAGTCCTTTACTACGATCTTTCCGTCGATCACCACGTCCTTGACATTCGAGCCGGTGGCCGCATAGACGATGTGCGAGACCGGGTTGAACATAGGTACGAGGTTCGGGGCGCGCCCGTCGAGAGTGATGAGGTCGGCGGGCCTGCCCGGTTCAAGTCTCCCACCGTTGAACCTCAAGGCTTTAGCGGCGTTTTCGGTCGCCAGGGCCAGGGCGGTGCAGTCGTCGAGCACCGTAGGGTCCATGGAGCTGACCTTGTGCAGCTTGGCTGCGGTCGAGAGCTCGCCGATCATGTCGAGGTTGTTGTTGCTCGCGCACCCGTCTGTGCCGATGGTGACGTTGACCCCGGCGGCGAGCATGGCTGGGATGGGCGCAATGCCCGAGGCGAGCTTCATGTTGCTCTCGGCATTGTGGGCCACTGACACGCCCCTTTCAGCCAGCAGGGCGATCTCTTCTTTGTCCAGATGGACGCAGTGGGCGGCCAGGGTTCTCGGCGAGAGGCATCCGAGCGAGTCCAGGAACCGGACCGGGGTCGTACCGAGCTGCTCACGGGCCTGCTGCACCTCGGAGGCCGTCTCGCTTAAGTGGATCTGGAACACCAGGTCGAACTCCTCTGCGAGGGCATATGCCTGCTCCAGGAGCTCGCGCGTGCAGGTGTATACGGCGTGGGGAAAAACGGTGGGCCTCACCAGGGGGTCGTCCAGCCACCGGCCGATGAACCTCCGGGAGTGGTCGATGGTGCGGGACGGGTCCTGAAGCGAGGGTGAGGGGAACTGGAGGATGCCCTCACCCAGCCACGCCCTGATGCCCACCTCGCGGGCCGCCCTGCCCACCTGGTCTTCGAAGAAGTAACCGTCACAGAACGCAGTGGTCCCCGACCTGGTCATCTCCCAGGCCGCGAGCAGGGTTCCGAGATAGACGAACTCCCGGTCCACGAACCTGGCCTCGGCGGGGAAGATATAGTCCTGAAGCCAGGTCATCAGCGGCAGGTCGTCGGCATAGCCGCGGAAGAGCGTCATGGCGGCGTGTGTATGGGTGTTGACGAGCCCCGGCATGACGATGTCGTCCGGGCCGCCGAGCACCTCGGTGATCCCCTCGGGGAGCTTCGGGACGATCTCCCGGATGGTGTTCCCCTCGACCACCACGTACTGATCGCGCACTACGTCCCGCGGCCCCTTGACCACAAACCCGCCCTGAACGGCAAACGATTTCATATCCACGGCTCCTTCGACTCTACCTGTCTTTGACGTTTCTCCTGTAGCGCAGCGCGCTGGCCAGAGTCACCTGGTCCATATACTTCACCTCGCCGCCCATGGGTATGCCGGAGGCGATCCGGCTCACCCTCACCGGATAGTGTTTTTCCTCGATGAGCCTGGCGATGAGGTGGAAGGTTCCCTCTCCCTCAACCGAGGGGTTGGTGGCCACGATCACCTCACCGTCCTGGAGCTTGGAGAGCCGCTCCATGAGCTCGGGCAGCCGGATGTCTTGCGGTCCGATCCCGTTCATGGGAGAGATGAGGCCGTGGAGCACGTGATAGAGACCCTTGTATGCATGCGCCGACTCCAGGGCGAGCACGTCGCTGGGTTCTTCCACCACGCAGATGACGGAGCGGTCGCGGTTGATGTCCTGGCAGATGGAGCACGTGGGCATGTCGGCGAGGTTGTAGCACACCGAGCACAGACGGATTGCGTCCTTTACCGAGGTGAGGGCTTGGGCGAGGTCGCCGGCGAAATTCTCCCGGTCGGCCAGGATGAACAGGGCAAGCCTGGTCGCGGTCTTCTCTCCTACGCCTGGAAGCCGCTTGAGCTGGGCGATGAGGTCTTTCAGCGGTTTGGGATAAGGATCCATCAGGTGATATCGAAGGGCAGCGGCAACCCGCCGGTGAGCTGTTTCATCTCTTCGGCCATGAGCTCCCGGGACTTGCGCAGTCCCTGGTTCACCGCAGCCAGGACAAGGTCTTCCAGCATGGGAATATCTCTGCTGTCCACGCAGACAGGGTCGATCTTGATCTCCACAACCTCCTGCCTGCCGTTTACGGTCACGTTGACCATGCCGCCTCCGGACGAGGCGGTCACGGTTTTGTGGGTGAGCTCTTCCTGTATCCTCTTCACCTGTTCCTGCATCTTCTGCACGTTTTTCATGAGTTCTTGAAAATTGAATTCCATACCCTCCCATAATACGGAAAAAGCAGGGGGTGTCAATTGTGAGATGATCTTTATTGACAATGAAGCAAGCACCTATTACCATGGAATCAAATGCTTTTTTACGGGAAGATGAGGCCCGGGCAGAATGGGTCTCCCCGAAAGACCGATCAGAGTCGTCTCGCAGGCTTGAGGCTTCGTGCCCCGGTCATGCGACCACTGATAAGTGCTTTGAAAAATGGGAGGTTACCCCGCCATGCCCAGAAAATTCATCGACCTTTCCATAGCCATTGAAAACGGTCTGCCCAGTGACCCGCCGCTCATGATCCCCAAGATCACCTATCTGAGCCATGCGATGGGCGCGGAGACCATGAAGCTGTTCTATCCCGGCATCACGACAAAGGACCTGCCTGGAGGCCTGGGATGGGCCCTGGAGATCCTCGAGGTCTCCACCCATGCAGGCACCCATATGGATGCACCCTGGCACTATCACCCGAGCCAGGACGGAGGCAAGCCCGCGCTCACCATCGACCAGTTCCCCCTTGAGTGGTCTGTGGGCAACGGGGTGCGGGTCGACTTCACCGACAAGCCCGATGGCTACAACATCACCCCGGATGATATCAGGGCAAAGCTCGACGCCATGGAATACCGCCTGCAGGAGGGGGACATCTTTCTGGCGCACACCGGCGCCGATGCCTTCTGGGGCACGCCCGAATACCTGGTGAAGGGTGCAGGTTTCGGCAGGCAGGCCACCTTGTGGCTCATCGAGCAGGGAATCCACGTGGTGGGAACCGATGCATGGAGCTGGGACAGGCCGCTGCCGTTTCAGGCCCAGGACTTCGAGCGCACCCATGATGCATCCCTGATCTGGGAAGGGCATTTTGCCGGGATAGAAAAGGGCTATTTCCAGATCGAGAAGCTCACCAACCTGGACAAGCTCCCGCCCACCGGGTTCACCTTCTACTGCTTTCCCATCAAGATCAAGGGCGCAAGCGCAGGGTGGATCAGGGCGGTGGCGGAAATAACCGGTTGAGCGCGGCGCGGGGCCGGCATTGTCCGCCCTGCTGATCTTTCACTGCTTTCCTTCTCTGATGATCTGGAGCCGTGTCTGCCCGTTCACAGAATCCAAAGAATGCTCGGGGGAAGGGCATCGAACTCCCGGGCGGATCGAGAACAGGGTTTCTGCCACTTAAAGATACGGGGGGCAACGGATTCTCCCGTAATATTCCTCGATCAGGGAAAAAAGACCTTGAAGAGGGAAAGCCTTGTAGGCTAGGAATAAGGGCATGCTCGCCATTGACGTGGGCAACACCCATATAACCAGCGCGCTCATGGAGGGGGTGGAGATCGGGCAGGTCCAGAGGCTTTCCACAGAGACATGCCTGAAGACCGGCAGCTTTTTCGAACACCTGGACCCGGAAAGCGCCCGGCATGCAGGGGAGTGCGTACTCTCCAGCGTGCGGAAGAAGGTTTCCGCCATCATCATCCGTGAGTGCCTGGAGAGATTCGGGAGAAGACCCTTTATGGTCGCCAACGAGACCCCCATGGGCATCGGAAACCGTTACCGGACAAAGGACACCCTGGGGACTGACAGGCTGGTGAATGCAGCCGCGTGCCACCACCTCTACACCAGAGGGGAGAGGCCCGGGATCATTGTGGATTTGGGGACCGCCACCACGATCGATTATCTCTCCCGGGGCGGGGACTTCATGGGCGGGGCCATCGCCCCGGGACTCGTCAGCGCCTTAAGGGGCCTGCTCTCGGCCGCGCCCGAGCTGCCCGAGATCGATATCTCGCCGGTAGAACGCCTCGTCGGCGCCACTACGCGCGAGAGCATACGCTCCGGTGTGATCGCCGGCCATGCGGCCATGGTGGAGTCCATGGTCTCCCACATGGCACGCAACCGCAAGCCGAGGCCTCTGGTAGTGGTCACGGGCGGTCTGCTTCCCGTGGTCGAGAACCGGCTGCCCAAGGAATATATTCGGGACGGACACCTCCTGCTGAAGGGTTTGGCGGTGATTTACCGATATCATGCCAAATATTCTTAAAGATTTCGCGCATGGTCTGCCGATAGGCTGCTTACGAGGGAGCTTGTCACAGCCCGTGACGGCGAAGTAAGGGATTACGAAAAGAATAACGTAATGGATTACATCGATGGGAAGCTAAAACTAGCCGCGTGTGCCCTCCTGTGCCTTGTGTTTTTTCTAGGGTTCGACGCCACGGCGGATGCTGCTGCCAATGCTGCACTGTCGTATCAGAGCGCCAATAAATCCTACGTGGAGCTCTTCAGGGACCCCTCCCGGAAAAAATACCGGCAATACTGGCTGGAGGTCATCAACGAGTATTCGACTATTGCGGAGAAATATCCGGATTCCGCCTTTGCGCCCAATGCCCGGTTCAAGAGCGCAAAGCTCTATGTGCAGCTCTATAACTATGCAGGCAAAAAGAGCGATCTGAAAAAGGCCTCGGAGATCTACCAGTCAATAGCCAGAGACTATCCCCAGAGCACCCTCGCCGACGACGCCCTGCTCAACGCCGGAAAGATCGCTGAGTCGCTGGGGAACAAGGCCCAGGCCCAGGAGCTCTACCGGCGCATCGTGCAGGAGTTCCCGCAAGGAGACATGGCCGGGGAGGCCCGGGCGCGGATAACCGGCAAGTCTCCGGCACCGAAGAAGGCCGTTGCCGGGAACACAAACAAGGCAGCCGCGAAAGGAGAGCAAGCCGCCCTCTCGCACCTCAGGAAGGTCCGGCAGTGGACGAACAAGGACTCCACCCGGGTCGTGATCGACCTCGACAAGAAAGCGGCGTACAAGGCCTTTACGCTTCCGAAGGACCCGAAGCACAACAAGCCCGAGCGGCTGGTCATCGATCTCAAGGACACTGCGACCCTGCCCGGGTTCCCCTACAGGCAGCAGGTGGACGACCGGTTCGTCACAGGCATTCGCGTCTCGCAGTACGATCACCGTACGGTTAGGGTGGTCCTGGACCTCAGCGACAAGCTCCAGTACAACACCTTCCACTTGGATGATCCTTCCCGCGTGGTGATCGACGTGAGCACCGACAGCTCGGCCATCAAAGAGGTGGCGTCATATCAGAGCAAGGTCAAGAAGGTGCGTGCACATACACCATCGCAGATGAAGGATGACGTCCCCTCCATCGCATCGCAGCTCTGCCTCAAGGTGTCCCGGATCGTCATCGACCCCGGGCACGGAGGCAAAGACCCCGGGGCCATCAGCCCCGAAGGCGTCATGGAAAAAGACCTGGTCCTGCAGATCGCCAAGCGGCTTGCCAGAAGGCTCGAAATGGAAGGGTTCGAGGTGTTCCTCACCCGCAGCACCGACAAGTTCCTGACCCTGGAAGATCGGACCAACTTCGCCAACGAGAAGCGGGCAGACCTGTTTGTCTCTCTCCATGTCAATTCCAACCGCGACCGGTCGATCCGGGGGATCGAGACCTACTTCCTCAACCTCACCACAGATGCCACGGCCATCGAGGTCGCGGCCCGGGAGAACGCCACGACCCAGAAGTCGTTGAGCGATCTGCAGCTCATCATCAACGACCTCATGCTCAACTCGAAGATCAACGAGTCGTCCAAGTTCGCCAACTGCGTGCATACCGACCTCTTTTCGTCCGCCGTGAATGTAGGCTATGCGGGCAGGGACCTGGGTGTCCGCCAGGCGCCGTTCTATGTGCTCCTGGGCGCCCAGATGCCCTCGATTCTTCTGGAGCTCGGTTTCATCACCAATTCCAAGGACATGGGCCTGCTGCAGCGGCGCTCGTACCAGGAGGCTCTGGTAGACGGTATTGCAAAGGGGATAAATAACTATATAATGAACACAACCTATGCATACGGCGGGAGGAGCAGATGAAGCGTTGTGTTCTGATATGTGCCCTGTTTCTGATGGCCGCACCCCTCTGGGCGGGGTATGACCTGAGCAACACGGTGACCAGGGAGATTCACCGGGCCCCGGTCATCGAGGATGTGCAGGACGAGCCCCTGAAGGAGTCCGCGCCGGAAAAAACGGCTGCCGCAGTCTCTCCTGCCAAGACCGTGTACTATCCATACACCATCCACCTCTCCTCCTGGCAGGACCCGAAAGAGGCATCTCGCCAGATCGAGAAGATGCAGGCCGGGCTTGACATGCTCTTCATCACCAAGATCGATCTCGGTGCGTCAGGGATCTGGTACCGCATCGATCACGGGATCTTCCCCACCATAAAAGATGCCGTGGCAAGGCTCAGGGAGCTTAAGGCCAAGAATGTCATCGACAAGGGCGCCTTTGTGGGCGGCCAGGTGGCTTATGCCATCGAGCTGGGAACCTACGAGAGCATGCAGGAGGCAACCGACGACGCCCAAGAGTTGAGGGACCTGGGTATGGTTCCCTATGTGATCAGGGAGCGGGATACGGTTTTCCGCCTGCTTCTGGGCGCCTACCCCGACGAAAAGAGCGCCGCTCCGGCCATGGAAGACTTGAAGGCCTTGGGCTTCGATCCTACTCTCAAAAAGAGATGAACCATGCATACCTAGACTCCTTCATCGAATACCTCGTTGTGGAGCGGTCTGCATCCGAGAACACCATCACTGCGTACGAAACCGATCTGAAGCATTTTTTTGCCTGGCTTGAGCAGCAGGGCAAGGGCCCTGATGAACTCGATGCGGGCGATCTTGCCCTTTACGCCTCTGCCTGCACCAGGCGCTCTCTGAAGTCGACGAGCATCAATCGGAGGTTGTCGACCATCCGGCAGTTCTACCGGTTTCTCCTGGAAGAGGGTTGCATCCAGAAAGATCCCACCCGGGACATGGCGAGGCCCAGACAGGGCAGGTATCTGCCTGCGGTGCTGAGCATCGGCGAGGTCGACCGGCTCCTGGCTGCACCGGACATTACCACGCCCCTGGGTGTGCGCGACAAGGCCATGATCGAGCTGCTCTATGCCACCGGGCTTCGGGTGAGCGAGCTCGTGGGGATCAAGGTGCACATGCTCAACCTTTCGGTGGGCTATCTCATCTGCCGGGGCAAGGGGAACAAGGAGCGGCTGGTGCCCATCGGGGAGTCTGCAATGAAATGGGTGGGCGACTACCTGACCGACGTCAGACCCGGCCTGGCAGGGGCTGAGACCGACAGCCTCTTTCTCTCAAACCGGGGATCTGCCATGACCAGGCAGAACTTCTGGTACATGATCAGGCGCTATGCAGCCGCGGCAGGCATTTACAAGACCATATCTCCCCACGTGCTCAGACACTCATTCGCCACCCACCTGCTAGCCGGCGGGGCGGACCTGCGCTCGGTCCAGATGATGCTCGGCCATGCGGACATCTCCACTACCCAGATCTATACCCACGTCAATGCATCCCGGCTCAAGGAGATTCATGACCGGTATCACCCCAGGGGGTAGGGAGTGGATGTAATCATCTCCCACATCCAGGCGGACTTCGATGCGTTTGCCTCCATGGTCGCGGCCAGGCTGCTCTATCCCGGCGCCGTGCTCGTCTTTCCAGGGGCGCAGGAAAAGAATCTGCGCGATTACCTTGCCGAGGCATCTCCCGAAGACACCGGGCCCATCGTCAGGATGAAGGACATCGACCTGGACATGGTCACGCGGCTCATCATCGTGGACAACCGGCAACTTTCGCGGATCGGGGAGTTCGCGCGGATCATCGGAAAGCCGGGAGTCGAGGTGATTGTCTACGATCATCACCCCTGCTCCACGGAAGACATCAGTGCCCACAAGGAGGTATGCATCGAGCTCGGTTCAAATGCCGCGGTGATGACAGGCATCCTGAAGGAGAAGGGGATCGTCCCGAACCCTGCACAGGCAACCATGATCGCCATGGGCATCTACGAAGACACCGGTTCCCTGCTCTTTCCCTCCACCACACCCGAAGACTGCCGGGCCCTGGCGAACCTGCTCGAATGGGGGGCTGATCTCAAAGAGATATCCCGAGCGATTATGCGAGAGCTCGAAGCTGAGCAGGTGGACGTGCTCGACCAGCTCATCAAGAATGTGTATATCCTCCACATTTCCGGGATCGACGTGCTCTTTACCCGGTCGGAATCGGCCGGTTATATCGAAGACTTCGCCATGCTCGTCCACAAATTGAGGGGGATGTTCGACGCAGACGCCATGTTCGCACTGGGCCTGATGGGCGAACGCATATACCTGGTAGCACGCAGCACCCTGCCCCAGATCAATGCAGCCGATATCGCGGCCCACTTCGGGGGAGGGGGGCACCCCACGGCCGCCGCGGCCTCCATCCGGGAGACCTCGCTCGATCTGGTGGAAAACAGGCTCGTCAACCTTGTCAAAAAAGAGGCAAAGCCCAGAATCACGGCCCGGGATATCATGACCTTCCCGGTTATCACCCTGGGTTTGGGGTCCACCATCGATGAGGCGAGTTCGGTCCTCAACCGCTACAACATCAATGCCGCGGTGGTGCAGACCCGGGACGGCCGGCCGGTGGGGATCATCACCCGCCAGGTGGTGACCAGGGCACAGGGGCACGGGCTCGGAGGCGCCAAGGTCAAGGACTACATGATCCGCGACATAAAGCAGGTGAGCCCGGATGCGCCGATCTGGGAGATCAGGACCCTCATCATCGACGGCAATCAGCGGCTCCTGCCCGTGGTGGACGACATGCAGACCGTTGGCGTAATCACGAGGACGGATCTCATGATGGTCCTGCACGAGAAAATGGCCCGGGTCGAAGGTCTGGAGCCCAGGGCCGTACAGACCAAGAACCTGAAAAACCTCCTGGACGAAAGGCTTCCCCGGGAGCTCTTCGAGCTGCTCAGGCTGGCGGGCGAGCTCGCATCCTCCATGGGGTACAATGTCTACCTGGTGGGCGGGATCGTGCGTGACATGATCCTGAGGATCGACAATCTGGACATCGACCTCGTGGTCGAAGGCGACGGCATAGCCTTTGCGCGGGCTTTCTCCCGGTCGATCGGGGCCCGGTATGCGGCTCACGACAAGTACAAGACCGCGGTCATCACCCTGCCCGACGGCAACCATATCGACGTGGCTACGGCGCGGCTCGAATACTACAAGACGCCGGGCTCGTTACCCATCGTTGAGCAGTCGACCTTGAAGCTCGATCTCTACCGGAGGGATTTCACCATCAATACCATGGCCGTAAGCCTGAACCCGCAACGCTTCGGCGAGCTCATCGACTTCTTTGGCGCCCAGAGAGACATCAAGGAAAAGCGCATCCGCGTGCTGCACGCCATGAGCTTTGTGGAGGACCCTTCGCGGATCCTGCGCGCGGTGAGGTTCGAGCAGCGCTACGGCTTTGCCTTGGGCAAGCAAACGACCGCCCTGGTGCACGCGGCGGTCAAGTCGGGGCTGCTGCGCAGTGTGCCCGGCAGGCGTATCTCCTATGAGATCCGCCAGATGCTCTCCGAGGACGACCCCATCAGGGGAATGGAGCGGCTCAAGGAGCTGGGCGTGCTTTCGGCCATCCATCCCGGGCTGACCTTCACCCCTCAGGTCAGGGAATACTTCGTGCGGGTCAAGGAGACGCTGTTGTGGTTCACCATGCTTTTCACCCGAGAAGCCTACCGGTCATGGTTCGTCTATCTGCTGGCCATGGTGGACCAGATGAAGCCCCGCAAGATCATCGAGATCTGCCAGCGTCTGGGGCTCACAGACGAAGAGGTGCGGGGTATTCTCTCTTCCCAGGCAAAGGTGCATACCATTTTGAGAGACCTGGCGTCCATCCGGCCCATCAGGCCGTCAGACGTGGTGAAGATCCTCGACGGAGCGCGGCTTGAGGAGATCCTTTTCGCCATGTCCAAGACCAGAAGCCCTGAGATCAGGGAGCTGATCTCCGCCTACATCACCACCTGGCGCTCCTACAAGCCCCCGGTCAGCGGCAGGGACCTGCTCGCCCTGGGCTTCGAGAAGGGCAAATTTCTCGGCGACACGCTGAGGCTCATCCGCGACAAGGGCCTCAACGGAGAGATCAGGGATTTCTCCGAGGCCGCAGCCTTTGCAACCGAAAGGCTCAAAGAGAGAAACACCGGCCAATCAAACAGTTGACGAAACCCTGTTCCTCATGTAGACAGGATCTCACGGACACGGGGGTGTAGCTCAGATGGGAGAGCGTCGCGTTCGCAATGCGAAGGTCGGGGGTTCGATCCCCCCCACCTCCACCACCAAGCCTTAGCATATCCTGCCCGGAAAGCGAAAAAACCCTTTGCCTAGAGGCTGATGGTTGCCGATACAGCCCTGATCCGGTCGACGGCCTCCTGAATAGTACGGTCCAGCAGTTCCTGAACAGTGGGGATGTCATGGATCAGTCCTACGGACTGGCCAACCATCATGGGCGCCAGATCAACATCGCCGGTTTCCCATGCATTAGCGATCCGGTCTCCGGTGATGAGCGGGAGAATGCCCTCAAGGCCACCCCCGTTCGCCTCCACCTGGAGAACCGCCTCGACGTTCTTATTTCTCAGGGCCCTGGCCTGGAGATGAATTGATTTGCAGATAAGCGCGGTCTCGTATTCCTGCCGCCTGACGAGTTCGTTTTTGATATTTTCGTGGATGTTGCATTCCTTTGTCGCCATGAAGCGGCTTGCCATCATGATGCCCTGTGCACCGAGCATGAGAGCCGCGGCAAGCGACTTTCCATTGACCATGCCGCCCACCGTGACCACGGGCAGGCTGACTTCCTCGATGATCCTCGGAGTCAGCACCATGGAGGTGACATCGTCGTCCAAAGGATGGCCGCCTTCCTCGATTCCAGCGGCATAGATGCCGTCGTAACCCGCCTTCTCGGCATGCACCGCGTGGCGGACCGCTCCAACCTTGTGGAACAGCTTCACCCCCGCTTTTTTAAGCATCTCGATATATTCCATGCCGCAGGCTTTGTCCACCGGGGCACCGGAAACCTCCACGCCGGCCACCTGCTCTTCGGCGCATACCCTCAGGTACATCTTATAATGCTCGGCTGTGATGCGCACCGAGGGCAGGATCGTCACCCCTACCATGAAAGGCTTGTCCGTCAGGCTGCGTGTTTTGTGGATCGCGGCCCGGAAGTCTTCTTCTGTGTCGTAGTTCGCCGCAGTGACATTGCCCATGCCGCCCGCGTTTGATATGGCCGCGCAGAATTCCGGTTTGCAGAGCCACATCATGGCGCCGCAGATAATGGGATACTTGATGCCGAACATCTCGGTGATGGCAGTTTTCATCATGATATTCTCCTTTGCAAAATAATTTGATGGAACCGCCTTCCCCGGGCAGCATCTGCGTATTTTCTAAGCTATTGTTGCAGCCAAGTCAATTTAATAAATGTAATATAGTAATATAATAATAAATTAAAACGAGATGTCATTAACATGCCGATTGGGCAGTTGCCTTCGAAACCGATAAAGCCGCATCCAGAAATGATTTGAAAGTATAAGAGAGGAAGCTTTGCTATACGTAAAATAGCATTAATGTGTGGGTTGACAAAAAGGAAATAATAATTTATTAAAGAATCCATCAAATGATGGAATCATAAAATGTAACTTAATGATGGAATCACGAATTGCAATGGAGTGCGAGAGATACAAGATGGACATTTCCCTCCCCGGGGCAAGGTAGGGCTGTATCGGCTTCACCTGATCAGAGCAAGAGTTGCATGACAAATGAAAGGAGGATCTGGCATGGCAGGAATCACTTCCTTCGGGGGATACATCCCTCGTTACCGGCTCAGCAGGATGGTCATCGTCCAGAACATGGCCTGGTACTTTCCGGTGATCATGGCTGTCGCAGGCGGTGAAAAGGCGGTGGCCAACTGGGACGAAGACTCGGTCAGCATGGCCGTTTCCGCCGCATATGACTGTATGGTCGGACACGACAGGAAAGAGCTCGATGCTCTCTATTTCGCATCGACCACGATGCCCTTCGTAGACAGGCTCAATGCGGGCATCGTCGCAAGCGCGCTCAACATGCGAGAAAACGGGGTGTCGAACGCAGACTTCGCATCATGTATGAAGGCGGGTACAACCGCCATGATCTCCGCCCTCGATTCGGTGAAGGCCGGGACGAGGAAAAACGTTCTGGTGGCTGCATCCGACCAGCGGCGCACCAAAATGGCCACCATGTTCGAGATGTTCTACGGTGACGGCGCCGCTGCGGTGCTCATCGGCAACAAGGACGTAGTTGCCGATTATCTGGGGAGCTACTCCATCAACTGCGATTTCGTGGATCACTACCGGGGTCAGGCCAAGGAGTTCGATTACGGCTACGAAGAGCGCTGGGTGCGGGACATCGGCTACGGCAAGGTCATCCCCGAGGCCATATCCGGCTTTCTTGCGCAGAGCGGCTTGAAGATCGGTGACTTCGCCAAGGTAATCTATCCCTGCTATTTCGGAGGCACACACAAGGCCATCGCGGCAAAGCTCGGAATAGAAAAGGGGAAGGTACAGAACAATCTTCACGCCATCTGCGGAGATACGGGAACGGCGCATCCTCTGGTGATGCTGGTCGCCGCTCTCGAAGAGGCAAACCCCGGAGACAGACTTTTGGTTGCGGGGTTCGGTCAGGGCTGCGATGTGCTGGCTTTCGAGGTGACGGAGAAGATCAGAGACATGAAGCCGCGTACCGGCATCAAAGGTTCTCTCGCCAAGCGGGTGGAGCTGACGAATTACCAGAAGTTCACCAAGTTCAGAAACCTCATCACGGCAGATCTTGGCATTCGGGGAGAAGCCAACCCGAACACGTCACTCACCGTGCTCTGGCGGAATCGGAAAATGCTGCTCGGCCTGGTGGGTGTGCGGTGCAAGAAGTGCGGGACTCCGCAGTTCCCCGTCTATCCGACCTGCGTAAACCCCAGGTGCTGGGGAGTGAACGACTTCGAGGACTATGAGTTCTCCGACAAGGAGGCGAAGATCCTCATGTTCACCGGAGACATGCTCTCTCCGTCGGTCGATCCTCCGGCGGTATACGGGCTGGTCGCATTCGAGGGCGGAGGCAGGACCATGCTCGACTTCACGGACTGCGATCTGAATCAGATCAAGGTGGGCATGAAGACCAGGATGTCGTTCAGAAGGAGGCAGGTCGACAGCATGCGGGGGTTCACCGGATACTTCTGGAAGGCCGTCCCGCAGGTGGAAGGAGGGGGTGAATAATGGCTACGGGAATCAGAGACAAGGTAGCGATTATCGGCATGGGGTGCTCGCATTTCGGCGAGCGCTGGAACGACGGTCCGGAACAGCTCATGGTCGAGGCCTTCACAGAATGCCTCCAGGACGCCGGCATCGAAAAGACTGACATCCAGGCCGCATGGTTCGGATCCTGCTTCGATGAGGTCGGGGTCGGGAAGAGCGCTCTGCCGGTCTCCCTGGCCCTGAGGCTGCCCAACATCTCGGTCACCCGGGTGGAGAATTACTGTGCGAGCGGCACCGAGGCATTTCGAGGCGCGGTCTACGCCGTTGCTTCCGGGGCATACGACATCGCGCTCGCCATCGGCGTGGAGAAGCTCAAGGACATCGGCTATGGAGGCCTGCCCGAGTTCAGCACCGCCATGGGCACGCTGAACCAGCTCTGGATGGCGAACTTCACCGCACCGGGCGGCTTTGCCATGCTGGCGACCTCCTATGCGGCGAAGTACGGGCTCGACATGAACGAGGTCAAGCGGGCCATGGCCCACGTTTCGGTCAAGAGCCATGCAAACGGGGCGCTCAACCCCAAGGCGCATTTGAGAAAGCCGGTGACCGAAGAACAGGTGCTCAACGCTCCCCAAATCGCCTATCCCCTGGGCCTCTTTGATTGCTGCGGAGTGAGCGACGGCTCGGCCTGCGCCATCGTCACCACCCCGGAGATCGCCAAGTCTCTGGGCAAGAAAGACATCATCACGGTCAAGGCCCTGCAACTCTCTCTGAGCAACGGCACCGAGTTCGCCTATGACTGGGACGGAGATCACTTCGTTACCACATCCAAGGCGAGCGCGGAGGCGTACAAGGAGGCGGGCATCAAGAACCCGCGGGAGGAGATCAGCATGATGGAGGTTCACGACTGCTTCTCCATCACCGAGCTGGTGACCATGGAAGACCTGCATATCTCCGAGCGCGGCAAGGCTCCCAAAGACATCATGGACGGTTTCTACGATCTGGACGGCAAGGTCCCCTGCCAGGTGGACGGCGGGCTGAAGTGCTTCGGCCATCCCATCGGGGCGTCCGGACTGAGAATGCTCTATGAAATGTATCTGCAGCTTCTGGGCAGGGCGGGCGACAGGCAGGTCAAAGATCCGAAGTACGGGCTCACACACAACCTCGGGGGTTTTCCCTTCTTGAATGTGTGCAGCATCGCCATCATCGGAAAACAGGACGTATAGGAACGAACCATTTCATAAAGGAGGTGAGATGTGGCTGATTTATCAAAGGTAGGCACCGAGTATCCTCCCATTGTCTGGGAGGTGGAACGGGGCAAGATCAGAGAGCTAGCGAAGGCCATCGGCGATTTCAACCCAATATATCTCGACCGCGATGCTGCGGTGAAGGCGGGATACAAAGACACGCCGGCACCGCCGACGTTCCTGACCGTTCCCATGATGTGGTGCGGGAAGATGCCTGACTTCATCAACGATCTGAAGATCAACTTCATGATGGTGCTCCACGGAGAGGAAGAATACGAATACTACCAGGAGATCTATCCGGGCGACGTGATCACGGGCATTCCGAAGGTGACCAAAATGGAAGAGAAGACCAGCAAGTCCGGATCCAAAATGGACATGATCACGCTTGAAGTGCTCTACACCAACCAGAGGGGCGAAAAGGTCGCAAAGGTCCGATCGCTGCTCGTAGAGAGGAAATAGGGGGGCGGTCATGGTACAGGGAAAATACTTTGAAGACGTGAATGTGGGCGATGCGGTCATCGAGCTCAAGAAGGGGCCGCTGCAGAAGCTGCAGCTCGTCATGTACGCCGGTGCCTCGGGCGATTTCAATCCCCTTCATACCGACGATGATTTTGCAAAGGCGGTGGGTATGAAGGACGGCGTGATCGCACACGGCATGCTCATCATGGGGTTTGTGGGCCAGGCCGTCACGTCCTGGGTGCCGAAAAACAGGCTCAAACGGCTCGGTGTTCGTTTTGCCGGCATGTCGAAACCAGGGAACACGATCACCATATCAGGCGAGGTGACGGATAAGCGCGTGGTCGATGGCGAAAATATCGTCACCTGTTCCATTGTGGCCAAGGACGAGCAGGGTGATGTGAAGGTGAGCGGAAGCTTTGATGCGGCCTTGCCGAGCAAGGCATAACACATGAGAATCGATCGGGGGTTTGTATGGCAAAAATAGATTTTACCGGAAGAGTTGCAATCGTGACAGGGGCGGGAGCAGGCCTGGGAAGGTGCCACGCCCTTGAGCTGGCGAAGCGCGGGGCCAAGGTGGTGATCAACGACCTGGGAGGGGCCCGAGACGGTGTGGGCTCGGACAGTTCCGCAGCGAACAAGGTGGTAGAGGAGATCAAGGCCCTTGGAGGCGAGGCAGTACCCAACTACGACAATGTGGCGAGTGTGGAAGGCGGGGCGAACATTGTCAAGACTGCGGTGGATGCCTTTGGCAAGGTAGACATCCTCATCAACAATGCAGGCATCCTGCGTGACAAGTCTTTTACCAAAATGGAAGAGGAGAACTGGGATGCGGTGATGAACGTGCATCTGAAAGGGGCCTACTGTGTGAGCAGGCCTGCCTTTGAGGTGATGCGCGCCAACAACTACGGCAGGATCATCATGACGACCTCTGGAGCGGGTCTGTTCGGCAATTTCGGCCAGAGCAACTATGCCTCTGCCAAGATGGGGTTGATCGGGCTGACGAATGTGCTCAAGCTCGAGGGGGCGAAGTACAACATCATGACCAACGTGATCGTGCCGGTAGCCGCATCCCGTCTCACCGAAGATGTGCTCCCGCCCGAGTTCTTCGAGAAGATGAAGCCCGACTTCGTGACGCCCGCGGTACTGTACATGTGCTCGGATAAGTGCACGGACAATGGGATGATCATCAACGCGGCGTTAGGATACTTCAGCCGCACGGCCGTGATGACAGGGCCGGGTGCGATCCTGTCCGACGGAAAGAAAATTCCCACGCCTGAGGAGGTCATGGAGAGCTGGAGCAAGATAACAAGTCTTGAAAATCCGAAATTTTTCGGTATGCTTCCAGAAATGTTCGGCGTGCTCAGCCCTGTGCTTCAATAGGGGCAAAGGCAGGCAGGGCTGATCTGTCCCGGCGCTGAAAATACCAAGCAGAACGGAGAAACGTGTGGAAACAGCTCTCGAGAAGGCGAAAAAAGATCCGGAATCGATGAAGGCGAGGATCCTTGCGGTTGCCAGAAAGATCTTCGGTGAATACGGCTTCCATGGCACCACCATGAGGATGATCGCGAAGGAAGTGGGCATCGACATATCCACGCTCCACTATCATTGGGGGGAAAAGAAAGACCTGTACGAGGCGGTGATCATCGACATCAACAACGATCTGGGAAGAAAGTTCGTCGAGGTGGAGAAGATCATCCACGGCCGTCCACTGGAAGAGCGTATCGAGATCGGGATCGACACCATGGTCGATTACCTCTTCCTTCATCCCGAGATCTCCAACCTGGTGCTGCACCGCTATTTCGGGAAGATTCGCCATGAGGAGCTGGTGGATTTCAAGGTGCCTGAGTTCACCATAGACATCGTCCGTTCCATGGGGCTGAAGCAAGACAAACAAAACATCAGCTTCTCCATGGCATCGGTGCTGACCATCATGAACTCCATACACAGCTTTATCTCGGGAGAGGCTTTTTTCCGCACGATCATACGGCAGAACAGGGACGAGTACATCGCGATGGTGAAGAAGACGCTGAAAGACATCTTCATTCCCGCATTCATCTACGACAAGAACAAGTTCGAGTAGGTTCTCATCCGAAATCCGGCCGGCTGCATGTTCTCGACCGGGGGGACGGACCTGTCTTCTTCCTCCTCCGCTCAAGCTATGGGGGACAGGTCCTTCCCCTTTTCACAGCCCTGCAGGCACGATTACCCTTTCTTGGAAGGTCACGGCCCCGCTTGCCTGTGAATCAGCGGGGCATGAGGCGGCATGAAGGCGTGCGACCCGTCATGGAGTGTTGCACGAGAGGGAATCATCAAAAGACCGGCTGTTGTGGTTCATACTACTGATCGAGGAGGAACCGTTATGGAGATCATCCCCTATACCGACGAACACAGAATGTTCAGGGATTCTGTCCGGAGATACCTGGAAAAGGAAGTCATACCATATGTCGATGAATGGGAAGAGGCGGGCATCACACCCCGGAGCGCATGGAAAAAGCTGGGGGACCAGGGGTTCCTCGGTACGTGCGTACCCGAGGAGTACGGCGGGCCGGGCGGAGACTTCCTGTATTCGGTGATCATGACCGAGGAAATGAGCCGGACCAACCACATGGGGCTGTGCACGGCCCTGCACAGCGATATCGTGATCCCATACATCCTGTCCTACGGCTCGGAGGATCTCAAGAAAAAGTACCTCCCGGGCTGCGTGTCGGGAGACATCATCACCGCAGTCGCCATGACCGAGCCCAACACGGGAAGCGACCTCGCCGCAATCCGTACAACGGCCGTGGAGGACGGCGAAGATGTCATCATCAACGGGCAGAAGACGTTCATCAGCAACGGCATCAACTGCGGGATCTGTGTAGTGGCTGTTCGCGACCCCAAGGTCCAGGACCCGTACAGCGCAATCGATCTCTTCGTGATCGAAGAGGGGACACCGGGTTTTGAGAAGGGAAAGCAGATCAAGAAGGTGGGATGGCGCAGCCAGGATACGGCGGAGCTGTATTTCACCGACTGCCGTGTACCCAAGGCCAACCGCCTGGGAGAGAAGGGAACCGGGTTTCTGCATCTTATGGAGAAGCTCCAGCAGGAGCGGCTCATGTGCGCGATCGGGGCGCAGGCCCTGGCCGAGTACATGCTCGAGATCACGATCGCATACTGCAAAGAGCGCACCGCCTTCGGCAGGCCCATCTCCAAGTTCCAGCACAGCCAGTTCGAGCTGGTGGAAATGGCCACCGACATCAAGCTCGGACGAACCTTCCTTGACAAGCTGATCGTGGATCACATGGAGGGAAAGAATGTGGTCGTGGACGTATCCATGGCGAAGTTCTGGATCACGGAGATGGCGAGCAGGGTTGCGGATCGCTGCGTCCAGCTGCACGGCGGATACGGCTACTGCGACGAGTATCCGATCTCGCGCGCCTGGAGGGATATACGGGTGACCCGGATCTTTGCAGGGACCAACGAGATCATGCGCCAGATCGCAGCCCGGTTCATGGGCCTGTAGGAGAAGCGTGCGGGAGGCAGCCCATGAGCCGGCCGCCCGCCGTGAAAGAGAAAGGGAGCCGACATCATGGCAGGACCTCTTGAAGGACTGAAGATTCTGGATTTCACCACGCTTCTTCCCGGACCCTTCGCGACCATGAATCTTGCCGACATGGGAGCGGAGGTGCTCCGGATAACCTCGGGCTCCAGGCCCGACATGGCCGCGTTCGCCCCGCCGTTTTTCCCGGGCACGGATCTGTCGTTCGCCACGGCCTACTTGGGGCGGGGAAAGCGCTGCCTCGCACTCAACCTGAAAGATGCACGGGCCGTTCGCATCGTTCATCAGCTGCTTGAGCGCTATGACATCCTGATCGAGCAGTTCCGCCCGGGGGTGATGGCCAGATTCGGCCTCGATTACGAGAGCCTGAAGAAGATCAATCCGGCGCTTATCTACTGCTCTCTCACCGGCTACGGCCAAGACAGCCCGATCAGCGGACGGGCCGGTCACGACATCAACTACCTCGCCCGCTCGGGCCTCATGTCCTATTCCGGAAGGAAAGACACCGGGCCCTCGCCCTTAGGGATGCAGATCGCGGACGTGGCTTCAGGGTCGAACAATGCCGTAATCGGAATCCTCGCGGCGGTGATCAGCCGTATGAACACCGGCAGAGGCCAGCATATCGACATCTCTATGACCGACGGCACGATCGCGTTCAACGCCCTTGTGGCGGGTGCTTATCTCGTCGACGGCCAGGAGCCCGGACGCGAGGGATTTCTCTTAAACGGCGGATCACTCTATGACTTCTACGAGACCAAGGACGGTGGATATGTGAGCTTCGGCGGCCTCGAACCCCAGTTCTTCGCCGCCTTCTGCAACGCTATCGGACGCCCTGACCTGATCGAAGGAGGCGTGACCCCGCCGAATTTGGAAGAGGTCAAGAACGAGATCCGGGCCGTCATGAAGACAAAGACCAGAGACGAGTGGATGGAGATTTTCGATAAAACCGACGCGTGCGTCGACCCTGTTCTGTCTCTTTCAGAGGCACTGGACGATCCGCATACGAAAAAGAGGGGCCTTGTGGTGGAGCTCGATCTCGCGTCAGGGGGGAAGGTGAGGCAACTCGCCAATCCCATCCGGTTCTCGGAAACAAAACAGGAATATACGAAGGCAGGCGTACAGGCCGGCACCCATACCCGGGAAGTGCTGAAGGAGCTGGGCTATTCGGATCAGGAGATCGATGTTTTTGCCAGAGAAGGGCTTTTCAGCTGAGCTGCCGCACGCGCTTATAAGATGTGCGGGATGAGTTGATGAAAGGAAGGTGACTCAATGGCGTCAGGAAAAGGCGGGAATATGGTTTCCTCACAACCCTGTCTGAAGGTCGAGAAGAGCGGGCACGTGGCATGGCTGGTCCTGAACCGGCCACAGCAGCGCAACACCATGACCATGGAGTTTTTCGAAGATATTACCCGGTGTTTCGAGGAATTCGACACCGACCCCGAGGTGCGGGTCGTGGTCGTCCGGGCGGAAGGAAAGAGCTTTACCGCCGGTCTTGATCTTGTCGCAGCCCAGGTACTGCTCGGTGACGGGTCTGCCGTGTACCGGGACTGGCTGTATCGGAAGATCAAAGAGCTCCAGGCAAGCATGACGGCGATCGAGAAATGCAGGAAGCCGGTCATAGCCGCGATCCACGGGCACTGCATCGGCGGGGGCGTGGACCTCACCAGCGCCTGCGATATCAGGATCGCATCACAGGACGCAGTCTTTTCCATCAGAGAGACTCGGATAGCCATCATCGCGGATATCGGCACCCTGCAGCGTCTCCCGTATATCATCGGACAGGGATGGTACCGCGAGCTGGCCATGACGGGAAGAGATTTCACCGCGGAAGAGGCGTTGAAGATGGGGTACATCACCAGGCTCTGCCCAGATCGTCAGGCCCTTCTGGAAGAAGCCGGAAAGCTCGCGGAGGAGATCGCCGGGTTGTCCCCCCTCACCGTGCAGGGAGTGAAGGAGGTTGCGAACTACACCCGCGATCACGGACTCCATCAGGGTCTGGAATACGTTGCGCAGAGGAACGCGTCGATCGTCCCCAATGAAGACATGATCGAGGCGGTCGCAGCCTTTCTCGAAAAGCGGACCCCGAAGTTCAAGGGCAGGTAAGGAGATTAATACATGAGGGGTGAAAGGAGGTGCAGCCGGAGAAGAAAGTAAGCGCTGGAACGTTTTTTTGGTGAGAAGTGCCTTTGCAATGTATTCAGCAGTGGGATGGTACGCAACCCTATAAAATGAGGAGGAGATTATGTCCATGGAACGTTTTTGGCATAAATCGTATGTACCGGGTGTGCCCAAGGAGTTCAAGCCGGAGAAGGTTACCATGGCCGAAAGGCTCAGCCAGGTCGCTGCAAAGTATCCGGACCGCGTCGCCTTTATCTACATGGGAAAGAAGATCACTTACCGGGAATATGAAGGGCTCGTCAACCGCTTTGCGAGGGCTCTCATCGATCTCGGGGTGAAGGAGGGCGACAAGGTGGCGATGCTCCTGCCCAACATCCCTCAGATAGTCATTGCCAATCATGCCGTCTACCGCGTCGGGGCTGTGACCGCCATGAACAACCCGCTCTATACTGAGCGCGAGCTGGCCCATCAACTCGATGATTCGGACGCCACAGTGCTGGTGACACTCGACCTGCTCCTGCCCCGGGCGCTCAAGATCAAGTCGGAGACGAAGATTCGCACGATCATCACCTGCCACATCAGCGATTATCTCCCTTTCCCGAAGAAGCAGCTCTTTCCCTATGTGAAAAAGAACATGTTCCGAAAGGTGGAGCCGCAGCAGGGAGTGTATCAGTTCATGGATCTCATCGGAAAATATCCGGATGCGCCTGTAGAGAACAAGGCCCGGTGGGACGAACTTGCAGCCTTGATCTACACTGGAGGCACGACAGGGGTGAGCAAAGGGGCGATGCTGACACATGGCAACATCTCCTCGGTCGTCCAGCAGTTTTCGGCCTGGTATCCGGATCTCAAGGATACATACGAGAACCTTCTGGGCATCTATCCGATCTTCCATTCCGCAGGATACTCGGTGGGACAGAACCTCCCCATCTGGAACGGCTGGTGCTGTACGCTCGTGCCGAAGCCGGAGCCGGGCGCCATTGTGGAAATGCTCTCCAAGTTCAAGCCCACCTTTCTCCCCGGCGTGCCCACGATCTATACCGGGCTCCTGAAAAACGATAAGTTCCGGAAGATGAATCTCTCCTTTGTGAAAGGTTACTTCGGCGGCGCCGCTCCGCTACCCGAAGACACTCTGAACCAGCTGAAACAGCTTCATGGCGCGATCATCTACGATGTGTACGGGGCAACCGAGAATACGGCCTTCGCGACCGTGACACCCTGGGGGGGCAAGGTGAAGATCGGAACCGTAGGGGTACCGCTTCCCGGCACGGATATCAAGATCGTGGATCTGGATACGGGAACCCGCGAGCTTCCTCCGAAAGAGGCCGGAGAAATCTGCATCAAGGGCCCTCAAGTCATGTCCGGCTACTACAAGAAGCCGGAGGAGACCGCTCAGGCCCTGAGAGACGGATGGTTTTACACCGGAGACATCGGGTTTTTCGACGAGGACGGCTATCTGACCATATCCGACCGCAAGAAAGACATGATCTGCGCCAGCGGTTTCAATATCTATCCCAAGGAGGTCGACGATATACTCTTCAGCCATCCCAAGATCCTGGAAGCATGCTGCATCGGTGTCCCGGATGAGTACCGCGGGGAGACGGTAAAGGCCTACGTCGTCGTGCAGCCGGGCGAGACGCTCACGGAACAGGAAGTGATCGCATACTGCAAGGGGAAGATGACCGGCTATAAGGTGCCGACGCAGGTGGAATTCATCGATCAGCTCCCCAAGAGCGCCATCGGCAAGATCATGCGGCGAGAGGTCAGAGAGATGGACAAAAAGAAAAGGGAAGGAAGATTATGAACACAGGCACCCGGGGATTCAGAACACTGCTCTTCGAGGAGCGAGAGCCTTCGATCGGGATGGTCACCATGAACCGTCCTGACCAGCTCAACGCAATCAACGTGGAAATGCTTGAGGATTTCGAACAATTGTTCGGAGAATTGTCCAGGGACGACTCTATCAGAGTCCTCGTCATAACCGGTGCGGGCAGGGGATTTTCCTCAGGCGCCGACCTGAACGATGCCGTGGTCTACAAGGACACGGATGCGTTCGCCGACCCTGAGCGGTTCCTGAAGATCGTGCAGGAGCGATATGCGGCGCTGGTTCTGGGTTTGCGGAAGATACCGCAGCCCGTCATATCCGCCGTGAACGGGCCAGCTGCGGGAGGGGGGTTTGCCATGGCCCTGGCAAGCGACATCCGGGTGGCGAGCCCCGAGGCATATTTCGTGGCCTCGTTCATCAATATCGGGCTTTCCGGCGGCGAGCTTGGATGCTCCTATTTTTTGCCGCGGCTGGTGGGGCTCTCTCATGCCTCCGACATCCTCTACACCGGCAGAAAGGTCCGAGCGGATGAGGCTGAGAAGATGGGACTGGTCAGCAGGGTGGTTCCCAGGGAAGAGCTGGTGGAAGCAGCCCTTTCCTATGCCCGGATGATGACGGGTAAGAGCGTGGGCGGGCTGAAGCTCACCAAGCGTGTGCTCGAAGAGAATCTCCATGCCTCTTCGCTTCAGAGTGCAGTTAATCTCGAGAACCGCAACCAGACCGTCATGGTTTTCTCGGGGGAGTTTTTCAAGCTGATCCAGTCGTTTTACAAGGGATAATGCCGGGGACAGCCGGCAGGCAATACATCGTTGTCCTCCCGAAATGCTGCCATGGCAGGCCCCGGCATGCGGCCGGTGATGGGCGATAAAGGAGGGAAGAGATGGGGAAATATCTCATCGATGAGCGGGACCTCAGATTCACCCTGTTCGAATTTCTGGAACTGGAGAAGATGAGTGCATACACTCGCTATGAGTACTTCGACCGCGGGGTGTACGAGGATACGATTCGTCTGGCGCAGAGGATCGCCACAGATCAGCTCTTTCCCGCGAACACCGCAGGGCACAGACAGGGCTGCACGTTCGATCCGGATACCCGATCCGTGAAAGTGCCCCCTGGATACAGAGAGGCGGCTCGGGCCCTTCTCGATGCGGGGTTCTTAAGCATTTCCGACGATCCGGCCATCGGCGGCACCGGCATGCCGCTTGACGTCCAGACATGCTGCTGGGAGGTATTCTGCGGTGCCGGTGGAGCGCTCATGCTCTTTCTCATGCTCGGGCACGGCGCAGCACTCATGATCCAGCATTTCGGATCTCCCGAACAAAAGGCCCTCTATGTGCCGAGGCTGCTTTCCGGTCAGTGGGGCGGGACTATGTGTCTCACGGAGTCCGAGGCCGGATCCGATGTGGGCGCCCTGAAAACAAAAGCCGTGCCTCAGGCCGACGGCACCTACCGGATCACGGGGCGGAAGTGCTTCATTACCAATGGAGAGCAGGACATTACCGAACAGATCATCTACCCGGTCCTGGCGCGCATCGAGGGGGACCCCCCGGGCACGAAAGGAATTTCTCTGTTTATCGTGCCCAAATATCTCATCCGAGACGACGGCTCTCTCGGCGAACGCAACGACGTGTACTGCACCGGCATCGAGAAAAAGATGGGCGCTCACGGCTCCGCCACCTGTTCCATGTCCTTCGGCGAGAACGAGAGGTGCATCGGCTATCTCCTGGGAGAGCGGGGCAGGGGAATGAACATCATGTTCCATATGCTCAACGAGACACGGCTCGAGGTCGGCATCATGGCTTTGGGCGGCTCTTCTGCAGCCTATCACCAGGCTGTAGACTATGCTCGGACCAGGTTGCAGGGATCTCACGTAACCCGGATGTTCGAACCTGATGCGCCCAAGGTGCCCATTATCGAGCACCCCGATGTGCAGAGAATGCTCCTGTGGATGAAATCCTGGGTGGAAGGTGGAAGGATGCTCTCGTACTATGCCTCACGCCAGATCGATCTCCAGAGGCTGATGGAAGGGGAGGAAGCCAGGGAGGCCAAGGCGCTGGCAGACTTTCTCATTCCCGTGGTCAAGGCGGGAAACTCGGATATGGCGTGGCGGATTACCGCGGAGGCGATACAGGTCCACGGCGGGTACGGCTACTGCTCCGAGTATCCGGTGGAGCAGCTTGCCGTAGACTGCAAGGCGCTCTCCATCGTCGAGGGGACCAACGGCATCCAGTCTCTGGATCTGATTATCAGAAAGATTCTGATGGACCCGGGGCAGTATAAATATCATGTTGTGAAGGAAAGAATCCGCCGGAGTGTTGAAAGCGCGGCAGGAATCGTCGGAGAGAATTATCGGAATTCGCTCCTCGATGCAATCGATTGCCTGGACGAGGCCGTGGGTTTCATGAAGTCGCTGATGGATTCCGGTCGTCTCACAAATCTGCTGATGAATGTCGATCCGCTTCGCAGGGCTGTTTACGATGTGCTGATTGCGTGGATGCATCTGTGGTGCCTGACGCTGGCCAAGCCGAAGCTCGAGGCCATCACAGGCCGTGCAGCGGGTAAAGATCAAGCTTCTTTTATCGAGAGTGATTCAGAGGCGGTGTTTTATCACGGCAAGGTGTGTTCATCGGAGTTCTGGCTTGCCACGGAGTTTCCCAAATATTTCGGGAAAATCGATGCGATTCTGCAGGGAGGAAAGCTGGATGTCGGCGATGTGCGGGCCGTTTTCCCGGTGTTTTCTTAAGCATCATGGAGGTCAGATCTCGACATACGATGTTCCCGATGTGATTGTTGTCGAGACCTGACCGCGCCGGATCATCGATCCTCTCACAGAATGAGAGATTGGTCATTCCACTTCCGGAAACTCCGGCTTTTGCTTCATGAGAAACGCCGTGATTCCGGTGATGCACTCCCCGCTCGCGATGAGATCGACCGCCTCCATGGTTTCCAGGTCCAGTGCCTGCTCGTAAGACAGATCAGGCGTACTCCGGATCACCTTCAAGGCATGCCGCACCGCCCGCGGCCCGTTCTCCCCGATGGCCCGGGCCAGCTCGAGGGCATCTTCGAGTGCCCTGCCCGGTGCGCTGACCCGGTTGACCAATCCCAAAGCCAATGCCTCCCCGGCCTTTACCTTCCTCCCCGTGAGGATCAGGTCAGCGGCCTTTGAAGGTCCGATGAGCCGGGTGAGACCCACCACGCCCCCGTGGTCCGGCATGAGGCCCAATCTGACCTCGGAAAAGCAGATCACAGCCCCCTGGTCCATGACCCGTAAGTCGCACCGGGAGGCGATCTCCGCGCCTCCGCCGTATGCGATGCCGTTGACGGCCGCGATCACGGGCACCGGCAGGCCCACGAGGCGGTCGGTGCAGGTCCTGACCCTCTGGATGAGCTCCATGGCGGGCCCTTTCCGCTGATTCTGCACCGCATCGGCCAGGCGCGAAACCTGCGGGTTTTCCGGGCTCACGTCGAATCCCGCGCAGAAGGCCTCGCCGCCGGCTCCTGTGATGACCACCGCCCGGGGAGGACTTTTCTTCAGGTCTTCGACCACTGCCTCCAGACAGGTCCACATGTGCTCGTCCAGGGAGTTTTTCCGTGCAGGCCGGTTGAAGGTCACCACTGCGACCCGGTCTCTGCGATCGATATCCACGCCGTAGTCGGCCATGATCATGCCTCCTCTGAGGCCTGGGGCACTTTAGAATGCTGTGCCGAAGGTGTCGCGATACAGGATATCGGCAAGCTCTTTGCGCGGGGGACCGGACTTGCCCGGGGCGGCGGGCCTGCCCACCGGGATCACGGCCACCACCTCGTGACCTGCGGGGACTTTCAGCAACTTTTTGCACGCCTGGTGGTCCATGAGCCCCACCACCACGGTCCCCAGATCCATGGCATGGGCTTTGAGGCACAGGTTCTGCACGGCCATGCCCAGGTCAAACATATACCAGTTGGAGAGCGAGGTGACATCCTTGCCGTCATAGCATCCGGAAACGCCTGTTTTCGCGCAGGCCACGATGAGCACGGAGGCCCCCAGGGAGCCTTTGGTGGCCGGATTCTTCTCGGCATAGGTCTGCACGACCTTTTCGATGAGCCCCTTGTCCCGCACCGCAATAAACTCCCAGACCTGGGTGTTGGCCCACGAGGGCGCCTGTCTCGCCGCATCGATGAGTGTCCTGATCTCATCATCACTCACCACATAGTCGGTAAACTTGCGGATGCTCCTTCTTTCTGCGATCGCCTGGTCGAGTTCCATGGGCACCTCCTCGTTGTCTTTTTTAGGAATTTGCAGATGTTCCAGGTTCGGATATCAGGAATGATACACGCCTGATGTTCAAAATTCCAGTGTGAATCGGGGGATGGGTTCACATTTCCGGTTGGAAGAGTTCGGGAATAATCAGAAGTGCGGATGCCGGGCGGCCCTTTGTCCAGGGAGAGCGGTGGCAGGTAGGTGATCCTTGCTTTTGGGCCGGGTGCGGCTACTATCATGTCTTATTCGGCGCATGAAGTTCATGAGGGGGAGCTGAGCCGTGCTCCAGGGCCGCGCTGGCGGGATCGCTCCCTTCCAGCTCCAGGAAACGGCGGGAAAAGGAGAACCATGATGCCAATGATTGGGATGAACGTAAACCCCATGTCCTGGTTTCAGGAAGACCTGGCCGGGCGGATTCTTTCGTTTCAGAGAGCGGCATTTGAAAATTCCCTTGCTGTTGTGGAGGTGCTCCAGGAGCAGGCCGTGAGCATGGCCTCAATGGTCATGAGGCAGATCCCCTGGCTGCATGGGTGGGCCGAGCCCATGGCGGCCGGGTGGATCGAGGTCCTTCAAGAAGGGGGCAAGAACCTGCGCCGGCTTGCTCAGGAGGGGTTCGAGCACATGGAAGACAGCCTGAGCAGGGGTGATGGAAAACAAACACCCGATGTCCTTTTGGATGTGCCAAAGGTGGATCTCGATGAAATCCGCCTGAAGGTAGATACCCTTGATGCGCGGGTTTCGCTGAAGGCCGAGCTGGCAAACCTGATTCACATCAGTGTAGGAGCAGATGCCGAGATCGGAAAAGTGGATCTCGACGTCAGAGGCGCACAGGCTCAGGCCCTGCTGAAGGTAAGGCTCGAGCAGATAAACGCGATTTTCTCCCGCGCCCTTGAAATGCTGGATCACCAGCCCGATCTCATGCGTAGCCTGATGGTCTCTGCCGGCAGGGAAGCGGGAATGACAGGAGACCAAGCCGGCAATGCATAGGGAAATGGATTGACGAAGGGCAGGCATCCTGATTTCAGGGGGATCAATCGGGAAAGCCGCCAAGGGCATCGCTGTCCGCGAAACTCCTGTTCGGGATTCGCTCGAATTTGATCAGGTGTCTGGCCGTATCCTGCACACGCATATCCCAGAATCCCAGAATCCCAGGGGCCCTCATGGGAAGAGGGTTGCCTGATAGTTGAAATTTATCAGGAAAGTCAATCAAGCAACCGGAATTATCTGCCGATAATCTCAACTCGGTAACTGTACAAGTTCATCAACAACAAGTGAGGAGATCACCATGAAAAGACATCTCGTTTCTCTTTTGGCCGTCTGCACCATCATGATCTCGTGCTTTTTTTCACAGCAGTGCCTCGCAGAGACCCTGGCATTCCGACCGCAGTGGGCGCCGCAAAGCCAGTTTGCCGGCTTTTACGCCGCTGCGGAAAAGGGCTTTTATGCCCAGGAAGGGATCGACCTCGAGATCAAAGGAGGCGGTCCTGGTATTGATGCACTGGATGAGGTCGCAGGGGGGAAAAGCACCTTTGCTACGGGCTGGCTCATCTCGGCCATGAAAGTCAAAGCCTCGGGCAAGGAGATCGTGAACATCTGCCAGCTCATTCAGAAATCGGCCCTGGTTCTGGTTGCCCGAAAAGACAGCGGAATAAAGACAGTCGACGATCTTGCAGGCAAGAGCATCGGCATCTGGCCCGGCGATTTCCAAGTTCCCCCGCGGACCCTTTCCAGCATGAAAAACATCGAGGTGAGCTTTGTAGATCAGGGCTTTTCCCTGGACGCCTTTGTCCAGGGGGAGATGGACGTGTGTTCCGCCATGGCCTATAATGAGCTTCTGGTGCTGCTGGACAGGCATTTCAAGTATGATGATCTCACGGTCCTGAGCTATCACGATGTAGGCATGAACTTCCCCGAAGACGGCATCTATGTCAGCAGGAGCTTTCTCGAAAACCATCCCGAAGCGTGCGCAGCCTTTGTTCGGGCGACCATAAAAGGCTGGAAATATGCCTTTGCCAATCCTGACGAAATAGCCCGGCTCATCACGGACAAGGCAAACCAGACCGAGTTCAAGACCACCTTCGCGCATCAAAAGGCCATGCTCCAGGCCATGGAGGGTCTTCTCACCTTCCGGGTGGGGCCTGACGGCATCGGAGACCTGTTAAAGAAAGACTTCGATTTCGTCTACATGGTTCTCGATCACAGCAGGCAGATCGACAACCCGTTCACCTACGAGGATTTTTTCAAGAAAGTACGATAGTGCTTCGTCGGATTTGAATTCAAGGCCTTGATCAAGGGGTACGGCCGCTGCCGTCCCCCTCTCTCAATACTCGGCGGGCCGGTGTGAAGCCTTTGTAATCGGCACTGTCAGAGTGCAAGAAACCGGCCCAAGAGGGTTCACGGAAAATGATCAGGCGGCGTGCCCGATTAAAATCAGGCATGCCGCCTGATCACTTGAGGCCGTTGAATCGGCGAGAATCCGCTTCAGCCGCTTTCACCGGCGAATCAGCGCTTCGGTCTGCTCGGCTCAGATATCTCCTCCAGTACCTCGCAGGCTTTCTCAAGGCTGCTGGGGGCCTTGGTGGAAATATCCCCGAGCGACAGGATGCCTACGGTTTCGCCCCGGGCATTGGTCACGATCAGCCTTCTCACCTTCTTCTCTTTCATGGTTTGCACAGCTTCATCGATATCGGTGTCTTCCATACAGGTGACCACGTCTTTACTCATGATGTCCCTGATGGATGTTTCAGCCGGATTTCGGTGTTCGGCAATGGCCCGGGTCACGATGTCACGGTCTGTGACCATCCCTACGATGTTCTTTCTATCCTCGCTGTATACCGGGATCGCTCCCACATCGAGCTTCTTCATCTTTTCGGCCGCGAGGGCCACCGATTCCATAACCGGGATCTCTTCCGGATTCGGTGTCATGATCTCCCGTATCTGCATGCCGGCGCTCCTTTCGTCTTTTAGAGCTCATGATAGCAGGTTGAATCCTTCCTTCAACTCTGCACAGACTGTGCGGCCCGAAGGTTGCCCCTCTTTTCAAAAAAATTGGGGCCGACACCACGATCCGGGTGGCAAACCGCCTTCGTTTCGGTATTATTAATCCTATGCATCAGTCAGGTATGACCTGGTGAACGAGGAGGTGATCATGGCAAAAGAAAAACGATTCACAGACCGCTCATGCCGGTGGATGGCAGGGGCCTTCGCCTTGGCCGCACTTCTGGTTTTTGCCGTAACTGGGGCATTTTCCGGGGAAACCGGGCAGACGGAAACCATTCTCGATGAATGGGGCTCTGTGCAAGCCCCTGCGCCGCCCGAACTCAAGCCCGTGACCCTCGATCCCGCCGATACAGCGTTTCTGGTGCTGGACATCCAGCAGAGCACCTGCAACGAGCAGCAGAGACCGAGGTGCGTCCGGTCTGTGCCGAGGATCGTGAAGTTTCTCGATCAGACGAGGGCGAAGAATGCGGCGGTGGCCCACAGCCTCACCCTAACCGGCAGGCTCGAGGATATCCTGCCCGGGGCAGGACCGGCCCCGGGTGAGCCGGTGGTCAGGTCGAGCGTAGACAAGTTCTACAACACGGATCTGGATAAGTTTCTGAAAGAAAGGGGGATCAGTACCGTGGTCATTGCGGGTACGGCGGCAAATGGGGCCGTGCTCCACACGGCAACCGGCGCGGCGATGCGGGGATACCGGGTGATCGTGCCGGTCGATCTCATGTCGGCCGATCTCTATGCCGAACAGTATACAACCTGGCACCTGGTCAATGCGCCGGGCACCAGGCGTCAGACAACGCTGACCCGCTCCGATCTGATCGATTGGAAAAACTGAGGGGATTTAGGGTTTGCGGCTGAAAAGATCATATCATTGATCGGGTTTTTGAAGAAGACAGGGAGAGAGGAAGGGAACATATGAAATTTGATATCAATGTCCTTAAGATCGACCCCGCGGAGGAGACAGAACGGATCTGCAAATTCGTGGTCGAAGAGGTGAAGGGCGCTTATCGCAGGACCGGCGTGGTGATCGGGCTGAGCGGAGGGGTCGATTCCGCGGTCATGGCCGAGCTGGCCCTCCGGGCCTTGGGCAGGGAGCACGTGTATGGGCTCATTCTTCCCGAGAGGGAGTCGAACCCGGTCAGCAGCCGCTATGCACACATGCATGCGGAGAAGATGGGCATCGAATGCCGCGAGGTCGATATTACGCCCACGGTGGAGAGCGTGGTCTCCTACCGCGTGCGGGATGAGTTCATCAAGAGGCTCGTTCCCGAGTATGAGCCGGGGTGCAGATACAACATCACCCTCCCCACCGATCTGCTCGAGAGAGACTCGTTCAGCTTCTACAACCTCCAGGTGCAGCTCCCGGACGGCACGGTGAAAAAAAAGCGGCTCAGCCCGGATGCATTCAGGGCTATCACCTCGTTTGCCAATATCAAGATCAGGTCGCGCATGATCCACCTCTATGCCGAGGCCGAGAAGAGGAACTGCATCGTGGCGGGCACCACGAACCGCACCGAGTTCATCCTGGGCGACTTCTGCAAATACGGCGACGGCGGTACGGATATCGAGGCACTGGCGCACGTTTACAAAAACCAGGTATACCAGCTTGCCCGCTATCTCGATGTCATCCCCGAGATCATCGAGAGGTCTCCCTCGCCCGACACCTTCAGTCTGCCGGTGAGCGACCAGGAGTTCTTTTTCCGCATACCCTTCGACAAACTCGATCTCCTGCTCTATGCCTGGGAGCACGAGGTGAGCGCGGGCGATGCGGCGCAGGTCCTCGGTCTCTCTATGGAGGCGGTGAACCGCGCGTTCACGGATTTCACCACCAAAAACAGAGCAACGGTCCATCTGCGGGAACTCCCGCATTCGATGGCAGGCTGATCCTCCTGCAGTGAAGGGCGCGGAAGACCCGCCCCGGTGCATGCAGGGCGGTGTCCCGCCCCTTAAGTGCCGCGCCTCATGCCGTGCAGGCAGCCGCCCGGAACAAGGCCGGCATGACCGGTTCCGGACATCAGCGCACCCGGACGTGTTGCATGGGGCCGAGTCAGTTTATCCGGGCGATGATTCTCGCATCCTTCCGGTGATTGTCTCGCCCGCCTTTGTCTCCACGGTTGTTGTTATTGCCGTGTGTTCCATGATGCCCGGGGCTGCCGTTTGTATCCCTCCGGTCGTTTTTCCAGCCCTTGTCCTGATGTGATCTCCGGTCGCCCCAATCATCCCTGTCTTTCTTGGGTTTCTGCTGCAGGTCCTTGTCGTGCGTGCGGGCTTTGTGCCTCTCGCGGGTGAATTCGCGGTCGATCACCACATAGCTTTTGCCCTGCGAGCGATACTTGACGATTCTGTCCGGGGGGCACCGGTGATATCCGGACAAGAAGATCAGGTTGACCTGGTTCACGATGTCATGATCGCTCAGGTGCCTATGTTTCAGGCCGGGGTGATACCGTTTGCCGCCGGTGCAGCCGGGGATGAAATAGATGTCAGGGCCCAGGCCGAAGTGCAGGGTGATATCCATCCAGGTCATGCCCCTAAGCCTCATCCGGGCGATCATATCGGGATGCACGCACGCCCTCTTTGCGATGAAGAAGACCACCGGCAGGTCTTCGTGGCAGATCCCCTGCTGGTGAACCACAACCACCTCCCGGTGGGGGACCCGGTAATACTCGCCGATGGATAGGTGAAACCCGCTGATTCCATCATCGTTTCCGGTAACCCCCACGCTCCACTTCGTCCCGGCGAACGAAGGCGAGATGGATACCAGGATCATGATCAGAATGCCCGCGCTGACAACCAGAACCCGGATGATCGGCTTACCGATGGCTTTTATGTTCATCACAACACTTCTCCTTTCGCAATTGTGCAGGCAGTGTCCCTTAAAAGACTGCAAATTTCGTTTTTGCTTTTCCGACCCCATAGACGGGCGGGCCGGCAGGATAGTTTACAAGCCGGCAGATCTTCAAAAAGTAAGGCCGCCTCGAGCGCAAGCCTCCGGATAACAGCTTGAACTGAGAGAGAAAATTCTCCCGGCATCGAAAAAGGCCGAGCGTGCCGGCAGTTGTCAGATCGTCTTGTCCGGTATGGAGATGACCGGCGTGAGAACGCCTGTGATGATTCAGCCCCGGGGAGGCCCGTCCAAACCGGGTGTGGGCATGCGCTCGTTTCCCGAAGACTGGATATCCTTTAGCTGCTGCCGGGAGGTTTCGAGGGGTTCGGGAGGCTGCGCATCAAGGCGGGCAGGAGAGGTTGCCGGGGCGGGCTCGGGAGAGAGCTTGTGCAAAGGCTCGGGTGTATTCGCCGGATCGGCGGGATGATCGGGCGCCGGCTCAGGTTCGGATGCCGGTGCAGGAGCAGGCCCGGATGCGGGGTGTACGGCGGGTGAAGGCCCGGGTGCCGGCTCTGGTGCGGCCATGGCGCCGGGTGCCGTGAGGGCTGTCTCCTCCTTCAGGTGATCCCTGTTCGCCTCCAGCACATCCGGCGGGTTTTCGGGCTTCATCATATCCTGCATGGCCCTGTAGGCGTCATTATAGTGGTTGCCCGGGCTCCACAGCAGCCAGCCCGTGCCGCCTGCATCCCGGGCAGCCTCGATCTGGGTCCGGATGTACCGTGCGTCGAACCCGGTGGTCACCCGGAGCGGGAACGACTGGAGCCACGGCCTGATGACCACTTCATCGCCGACCAGTTCTTTCATCCTCTTGATCCCGTTGTGAATGAACCGGTAGGGATCGTCCGCAGGGTTTTTCACCCCGTCGAAGCCCGGACTGAAATGCGAGGGATAGAGCATGGGAGAGATAATGTCCACGTGATGTTTCATCTTTGCGATGTCCTGACCCACCACGAGTACGTCGACATCCCGCTGCCAGATCACGATCCCGAACATATCGACCGAGAGCAGCACTCCCCTGGGCTTGGTGATGGCGTATACCTTCTCCAGGAACGATGCGATGACGTCCGTTCGCGAGACACCCTCGACGCCCGTATCGGTGCGGCCGTCGGCGTGGTAGCGGATATAGTCGAGCTGGATCTCGTCCACGCCGTTTTCAACCAGCTCTTCGATCACGGTCAGGATGTATTTCTGGACATCCGGGTTCGCGGGGTCGAGCCAGTTCTTCTCCCGGTTGATGCACCACTCGGGCCTGTTCCGCGACATGATGGGATCGTGGAACACCACCACCCGGGCGGCCACATGGATGCCCATGCGGTGGAGAAACTCCACGAGCTTGGGCAGCTCTTCGATGTTCGGGTAGTATTTCTCCTCAGGGCAGTAGGCCCGGCGGATGGGGCTGGGATAGGTAATGGCGCCCAGATCGTCCTTGGCGTCGAAGACGATGGTGTTGCCCCCCAGGTTTTTGAGCCTCTCCGCGGAATCGAAGATAAACCGGGTGCCGGCTGAAGAAGGATTCATATAAAGGCCCTTTGCAGGGAAATCCCGGGGCCTGGTCACGGTCCTTGCCTTCAACGGCTCTTTCCAGGCCACGGGTATGCTCAGCGACTGTCCGATGGACAGCGGGCCCTCGATCTTGTTGATCGCCTTGATGTTTGCGATGAGCTCCTTGCGGGTATATGCGGCGGTATAGGGCATGTACGCGGCCGCAATCGACGAGAGGGTGTCTCCGCTTCTGACCGTGTAGGTCGCTTCGTCCGGAGAGGCTGCTCCCATGAATAGAACCGAGCACAGAAAAAGAAAGAAACAGGATCTTCTCATACTGCTCCTCAATATAACATTTCGGTGAAACGCATCCCTTTCATAATCCTTTTATGATGGGGGTACAAGATAGTTGGTGAAAAAATTGCTCCAAAGAAACGGTCAGTTCATAATTACCGGACCTTGCCGGAATACAAAGTCGTTGTACCCTACGGGGGAAGTGTGGCACACAATACATGAGAAGACAATCATACAATAACGGAATTTTCCGGAGGTACAGGCGTGCGGATTCTCGTCATCGATCCGGTGGGAGGCATCAGTGGAGACATGCTGCTGGGGAGCCTGATCCATCTGGGGTGTCCGGTCGGGTATCTGGAGGACATGCTCCGGAGGCTCCCGGTGGACGGTTTCACCATGGAGACCGTCCCCAGGAGTGTTCACGGCATCGGAGCCCTCGACCTGTCATTTCACTGCGTGCACGAGCACAAGTCGCGCACCTATGCGCACATCAGGGATGAAATCCTCTCCGTGCTGCCCGATGCCGTGCGTGCCCGGGCTGGGTCGATCTTTCTGGCGCTGGCCGGCGCCGAGGCCCAGGTGCACGGTGTCGATGTCGACGAGGTCCACTTCCACGAGGTGGGTGCCCTGGACTCTATTCTCGACATCGTAGGCATTGCCGCGGCAGTCGAGTATCTTTGTGTCGAAGCCATCTACTGCAGACAGATTCCCCTGGGTACGGGGACGACCAGGTCCATGCACGGCACTATCCCGGTTCCGGCCCCGGCGACCATAAGACTGCTCGAAGGCAGGCAGGTGCGGTTCACAGACATCCCCTTCGAGCTGACCACCCCTACCGGGGCCGCGGCCGTGGCCGCTCTGGCTTTGCCGGGCAGCCCGCCTGCAGGCATCACGGTCAGCGCTACAGGCTACGGCTGCGGCGACAGGGAGATACCCGGGTGGCCCAACCTCTGTCGCTGCATCCTGTGCGAGGCGCAGTCCGGCAAATCCGGTTTGGAGACGTATCTGGTGGAGGCCGATGTGGACGACATGAACCCGGAAGAAACCGAGGCCGCGCTGGAGAGGCTGTTGGAGGCCGGGGCACTGGATGCGCTCCTGGTGCCCAAGATCATGAAGCGGGGCAGGCCGGGGTTCGGCTTTCAGGTCATCTGCGAAGCAGAGAGCCTGCACAGGGTCGTATCAAGCCTCCTGACGCACACCACATCCATAGGGGCGCGGTATCATCCTGTTGAAAGAACAGTGCTCGACCGTACTTCTTACACTATCAACACACGCTGGGGTGAAGTGGGGGTCAAGGAGAGCGTCCTGCCGGACGGATCGACCCGCTCCAAGCTCGAATACCGCGATCTTGCGCGGATATCCCGGGAGCAGGGAATACCTGTCGCCTCGGTAAGGGTTGAGCTCGAGCGGATGATCCGGGAAGACGGGCCCCGGGAAAGCGCGAACCATGAAGGCTCAACCCTCACGGGTGCGAACCGGGCCGGCGATGAGGCGCCACAGATCGGCGCAGCAGGCAGCAATGCAACGGAGCGCGGTTCATCAGGAGGCGGGCAATGATCCGGGACCTGCTTGAGAGGGTTCGCGCCGGCGAGATCGGGATTGAAGAGGCCCAGGAGAGAATCATCCGCCTGCTTTACGAACAGGGCGAGGACTTTCTTCTCGACCTGCACCGGCATCGCCGCACCGGGTTCCCTGAGGTGATCTATGCCAGGGGGAAGAGCACGGACCAGGTGCTGCGGATCGTGCGGAGCTTTCTCGAAAGCTCCGGCAAGGCCTTTGTGTCGCTCGTGAATGAGGAGCAGGAGCGCGCGATCAGCGAGGCCTTTCCCCAGGCCCGGATCGTAAAGGCCGCCAGCCTCATGGTGATCTCGACATCCGGAGAGCGCCCGCAGGAGCTGGGCTCTGTGGGTGTGCTGACCGCGGGCACCGCTGACACACCCTATGCAGCCGAGTGTGCGCTCATGCTCGAGGAGATCGGGGTGCGCGTGATCCAGGCGTTCGATTTCGGCGTTTCCGGGCTGCACCGGCCGTTTCTGGGCATCCGCCAGACACGGGAGGCGGATGTGCTCATCGTGTTCGCCGGCATGGATGGGATCCTGCCCACCATGGTAGCATCCCTGACCGACAAACCCGTGATCGCGGTGCCCACGCCTGTAGGATACGGGTTTGGCGGGAGCGGCGAAACGGCGCTTCGCGCCATGCTCCAGAGCTGCGTGCCTGGCCTGATGGTGCTGAACATCGGCAACAGCATAGGCGCGGCCTCCGCCGCGGTGAGAATCCTCTCCTCGATAAGGAGAAGAACGAATGGACAAGTTTGACGCCCTGAAAAAGGTCGTCAGAGATAGAGAAAAGATGGGAGTCCTGTTCTCCGGCGGACTCGACAGCACGCTTCTGGCAAGGCTCGTCTATGATGTCCTGGGCAAAAACGTCCGGGCCCTCACCTTCTACAGCCCCATCATCCACCGCGAGGAGGCGGCCGAGGCACGGATGCTGGCCGAGCTCATCGGCATACCCTGCGACGTGGTTTCCATCGACGAGATGGAAGAAGACCCCGCCTTTTCAAGCAATCGGCCCGACCGCTGCTACACCTGCAGAAAGATCAGAAACCGCATCGCCTGGAGCTGGGCTCGGGAGCATGGTATTACACTCATCGCCGACGGCATGAACGCATCCGACCTGGGTGACTACCGTCCGGGCATCCGGGCGTCGCAAGAAGACGGCATCTGGCAGCCCTTCGTGGAGTTCGGCATTACCAAGGACGAGATCCGTGAATACTCCCGGCAGATGGGCCTGCCCACCTGGGAGAAATCCAACACCGTCTGCCTGTGCTCGCGTATCCCCTTCGGCATGGAAATCACCCGGGAGCGCCTCAGGAAGGTGGAAGAGGCCGAATCGTTCCTCAAGAGGCTGGGATTTGCCGTGTGCCGGGTGCGCTACTTTCCCCTGGAGACCGCGGTGGTGGAGATCGAAGAGCTCGAACGGGCGCTCGCCCACAAGGACCTCATCGTTGCGAACCTGCGCGAGATGGGGTTTTTGTTCGTCACCCTCGACCTCGAGGGGTTCTCCAGCGGCAAGCTCAACCGGTCGGTCAGGCAGGCAGGAAAGGACTCCTGAAGAGGCTTATGGCTCAGAGCTTCAGGACCGGCGGGATGTTCGCCCTGGTGCCGTGAATCTTGGCCTGCATAAGCAGGAGCAGCGACTTGAGCGGATTGAGGGGCACCAGCTTCAGCGGCGAGATGTGCAGCCATCTGGCAATGCCGTCGATGGTTTTCGCCAGGTTGTTGCACCCCGGAGAAAGGGTGATGTTGCGTTTGCCCACGCGGCGGCACATCTCGGGATACCACTCGGAGATGGCGCAGTCTCCCGCAATATGAACCGGGCCGGTCACGCCCGCCGTGTCAGCGGCTTGGATCCCTTTGCCCATGAGGATCGTGAAACCTCCCCTGCACGCATAGTCCTGGCCGAACACCTCGAGCACGGCCTCGGTGTTGCGCCTGCACCCTTCGGTGCAGCACCGGGTCTTCCCCCGGATGATCCTCACACCGGGAGGGAATTTCTCCAGGAGGTCCCAACGGAACTTCTGCCTCCTTTGATCGAAGATCTCCCGGTTTTCGATCTCGATCTTCGAGAAGTCCGACTCCCCGAAACCATAGCGGGCCGCGAGCCTGAGGTGCTCGACCTCGTCCAGGGAAAACCCCAGGAACTCAGCCGCCGATACATCCACGGCCAGTGGGTCGTCTCCGCCGATGAGCACGTTCTTGGGAATCACGCAGAGCTCTTTCTGGGCGAGCGCCGGGTAATGGCCGTAGTTGGTGGCCTCGATCCCGTCGATGAGGGTGAAGTCGGGACGGAGAGCTGCATAGATATCTGCGATCTTCTGGTGGAGCTTGTAGTTGTGGTCAGGGATCCGGCTCTTCTGGTGCAGGAGGCCGAACTGGTTCTTGATCCCCAGCGTCACCGTGGTCATGGAATGACTCTTGAGCTTGGGTATGGAAATATAGAGGTTGTCCTGCCGTCTGGCGATGAGGCGCTCGTGAATGAAGTCAGGGATCTGGACGAATGACTCGAGCCCTTGCAGAAACAGGGGCATCTCCCCGGTCTCGTCCAGGTAGACCGGGACGGCCCCGGTCTCGCGGCAGACATGCTTCATCCCGCAGATCTCGAACACGAGCCTGGTGAAATTGCCCTGGGTGCTGTTCTCCATGACATAGACGTTGCGGGCTCCCTGCTGCTGGAAGTAGCGCACTACGGCGGAGACCACGGCGGGTGAGGTATAGACGTGCGGTTTGAAATCGATGGCGTTGACCTTCAGGTAGACGTCGCGTGACGCTTTCAGCAGGCTGCGGCCTCCTCCGAAGGCATCGAAGAGAGATGCAACCGCTTCATCGAGCCCCTGCAGGGTATCTTCGAATCGCACCTTGGCCACGGTCTTCCTCCTGTTCTCGCACGCCCCGGGTAAAGGGACCGGAAGATCAGGCACGACGCCGACACCATCCTTCGATCAGAGACGGGAACATGCGCAGTATATACCGCATGTTTGCCCGATTCGGCGGGATGAGTCAATATCGGGATAAAAAAATGAGCCTACCCCTTGCCTGTGAGAGTCTATCTCATTATTATATTGATTTATTTGAATAACATCCATCGCTTCAAGCAGTGCCGTCACTGATGAAGGCGTTGCAATTCTCCTCCAAGTCCCCACCGGCAGGACCGCGTGCTGCGAGACACCGGTGAGCAGAATCGTGGAGGCGCCGTTGCCCGATGCCGTCTCGGCAAGGCCTGGAAAGCCGGAAGGTTTTTTGCTGCATATCGGTCATGGCGCCCGGTTGTTACCGGAGAGGTCGCAATGAGCAGTGAGGATGGATTTTTTGAAATCAGCGTTGACCGGCGTCATGGACTTGCCAATATCAGGCATCAGGGGAAGATCAGCCTGAGCAACCTCAACGAGTCGGTGCGTCAGCTTGCGGGCAGCCCGGATTTCACTCGCGTCACCAGGGGGTTGACAGACCTCAGAGAGGCAAGGGGCGCACTCACCTCGGATGAGATCAGAAGCCACGTGCGGGTCGTAATGGGTTGTCTCCCTCATGACAGGGAGCTCAGGTGGGCCATCATCGCCCAGACGAACCTGGCATATGGTCTGTCAAGGGTTTTCGATATCCTTCTTGAAACGGGGAATGCCCGTATCGATCTGCAGGTGTTCCGGGATGCGTACGACGCTATGGTGTGGCTTGACCTGACTGAAAACAGAAACGTCTCCTGTAGGAAGGCCCGGCGCCCAAACGCCATGCAGGCGTCAATGGATCACCCGGATTTGGGCGTATACGCAGGAGACCGGCCGGATATTGACCGGATATCCTTATCTGAAAAACCCCCTGTACACCCGTAGAGAAAACCCTATAATACAACCATGGTTGGCAACCATGTGCACAGCGGCACCGGATGCGGGTCGCACTCAGGGGGTCATGCGCACGCGCATCATGATGTGACGGGCGACATCCGGCTGGCGTTTTTCATCAACCTGTTCTTCACCGCCCTAGAGATCGCCGGCGGGATCTGGACGAACAGCATGGCCATCCTCGCGGATGCGGTCCACGATCTCGGAGACAGCTTCGCCCTGGGCTCTGCCTGGTATTTCGAACGCATTTCCCAGCGGGAGGGGGACGAGTACTTTTCCTATGGCTACCGGCGCTTCTCGCTCCTGGGTGCGCTCATCAGCGTCATCACCCTGGTGGTGGGGGCGCTTTTCGTGCTTTCCGAGGCCGTACCCCGGCTTTTCTTTCCCCAGCCTTCCCATGCCCCAGGCATGGTGGTCTTCGCCGTAGCGGGCATCCTCATAAACGGGCTGGCCGCCCTAAGGCTCAGGGGCAAAGAGGGGATGAACGCACGGATGGTGGCGTGGCATCTTCTGGAGGATGTGCTCGGATGGCTTGCCATCCTCGTCACCGGCATCGTGCTCATCTTCTGGGATGTCCCGGTGCTGGATGCCGTTCTGTCCATCGTGATCACATGCTTTGTGCTCTATAACGTGCTCAAGGGCTTTCGAGTCACCATGAACATATTCCTCCAGGGAGTTCCCCATGAAGTGGATCTCCCGGCGATCGAGCGGGAGATCAGGCAGATTCCGGGGGTAGCGGGCACCCACCACGCCCATGTGTGGACCCTCGACGGATATCGTCACGTCCTGACCATGCACGCGTCTCTGAAAGGCAACCAGACCATGGACGATCTGGTCTGCCTCAAGAACGAGATCCGGAAAGTCATTGCAGACCACAACATAGCCCATTCAACCGTGGAGCTGGAGCTTAAGGACGAAGCATGCCGGATGTACCCCGAGATGTGCAGGAGGAGCGAACCCGAGGAGCCGTAAGAAGTGTAGAGATCGTGCAGGGCCTTTCTCCCCCGCACCCCGGACCAATAGGGGACGAACGGGGCTGGCATCGCGGGGACAGTGCCTTTTGCAGCGATGGCCCCGGGGATACTCGTTCATCATGACCGCATGAGGGCCGTGGCCGAAGGGAGGAGGTCTGCATCATTTCTGAGTCGTCTCTCTAATGCCCGATCGCAAAGGGCGCCGGATTGCAGAGTTAGGAAAAGTGAGTTCCTCCGGAACAGCGTGTATGATATCCTCTGATCACACCCAATACGGGGTAATCATCCGAGAAAAGGAGAAATGACATGAGAGCCAGAGGATTCCAGGACTACTATCCCGACGACCTGAGCCACTGCTACGGGTGCGGCAGGCTCAACGATCACGGTCACAAGATCAAGAGCTTCTGGGACGGGGACGAAACAATTGCCGAGTTTCTGCCCAAGCCCTATCACATAGCGGTTCCCGGGTATGTCTACGGAGGGCTCATCGCATCGCTCATCGACTGTCACGGAACGGGCACGGCATCGGCCGCGGCGTACAGGCGGCAGGGAAGGGACATGGGCACGGAACCTGCTCTTCGCTTTGTCACTGCGTCCCTCCACGTCAACTATCTCAGGCCCACACCCTTGGGCACACTGCTCACCCTCAGGGGTAAGATCAGAGAGATCAGTGATCGAAAGGTCGTGGTGGAGGTCACGGTATCTGCCGCAGACGTGATTTGTGCCCGCGGCGAGGTAGTGTCCGTACTCATGCCCGAGCATATGAAGCCCGCTGCCAGAGGATGATAACCCTGCTCTCGTTCCTGGTCCGCTGCGTCGCCCAGGAGTTCCGCCGGGCAGTGTGAGGAGAATCATATCAAGAGAAGGAGAATAAGCGGATAAAGGGCGGACGCCATATTTGAGAAGGATCGGGGGAGAACCCCGGCATGGCAAAGGCATTTGGAGAGCTTTTATCAGTAGCGCCCTCTCATCGACACAAGGCAATGAGAATTCGGGGATTTTTATCGGGTGCAGCTGATCATCCTGGTGCTCTTTTTTTCTCCATGGCCATGAAAGATCACTGGTGAGCGGATGGCGATCTTTTTGGCTTGGGGTTTCTGGTGGAGCGGGTACCCCTGGAGCATATCAGAAATGTCCAGCATGAGTGAGACCCTAGGTACAGTGGGAGAATCCATGTGACTCCTCATATTGGCGGTTCTTTGACGTATCGGGTTTTGACCCGGTGCCAGATCAAACCCTCTTTCGGCAAAAGCCCCGCTTAGGCATCGATGAGCCCTAAAGAGACTCATGGAAGCAATCCGGGCAAGAATAGAGACATGATATGATCGGACGCTTTCTGAAGATCTCTCTCGAAGACCCATGCCGCCTTTTTCGCGGTTTGCCGTACGAAGATTGGCGGGAAAACAGGGGTGAAAACAAAGACGATTTGGCGTAAATAGAGAAAACAAAGAGAGCTGGGAGAAAATTCTTCAGTGGAAATAAATTCTTGTGACTGGAAGCAAAACGAATAGTTCTTCACTCAAAACTGAACCATGAAGAAAAAGGATATTGTCGTGTTCGTCGCAATGAGCGATGACTGCAAACGAGCTGCACGCAAGCGAAGAGACTAACAAGCAGAACCAAGTTTGGGCAGAGGACAGAGGAATGATCCGGTTTTATTTCGAGAGAATCAACCGGGGCTGCATGGTAGCTCAATCTGGCCATAAGTCCATCAAGGTGAAGTGCAAGGAAAAAACTTAAAAAAGGAGTTGGGTAGTCATGTATCTACTGGACAGCAAGGAACAAGAGATGTTTGTTGAGCAGCTGAGAAGAATGGTTGTCGACAAGGTCTGGCCGCGGGCAGCGGAAATCGACGAAAAAGAGGAGTTTCCCTGGGATCTGAAAAAAATCTTTCAGGATATGGGGCTCCTCGGTCTCGCAGTCCCGGAGGAGTACGGCGGGAACAAGCAGGGACATCTCTACACCTGCCTCGCGGTAGAAGAGATCGCGGTGGCGTGTGTCAGCTCGTCACTGATTGTATAGGGCCAGGCCCTGGGCTGGGAGCCGATACTCATCGGCGGCACGGAAGAGCAGAAGAAGAAGTACGGCCCCATAGTCGCGTCAGGAGAAAAGATCATCTCGTTCGGGTTGACCGAGCCCGGAGCCAGCTCCGATTCCGGCGCAATGGCCACCAGGGCTGTTAAGAAAGGGGATAGATACGTCATCAACGGGACCAAGTGCTTTATCACGAATGGTCCTGTTGCAAATCTCATCACCATATTCGCCATGACCGATGCCTCGAAAGGGGTCAAGGGCATCAGCGCTTTTGTGGTCCCTACCAAAACCCCGGGATTCTCTGTCGCGAAGTGGGAAAAGAAGATGGGGATCAAGGGCTCTCCGACCGGCGAGCTGGTCTTTGAAGATGTCGAGGTGCCCGCAGAGAACCTTGTCGGAGAAGAGGGCAAGGGATTCGTTTATGCGATGAAGACGCTCGACACATCGAGGCCCGTCATCGGCGCCCAGGCATGCGGACTTGCACGGGGAGCCCTTGAGCAGGCGATCAAATATGCGAAGGAGAGGGTCCAGTTCGGCAGGCCCATCGGAAGTTTCCAGGGCATCGGATGGATGTTGGCGGATATGGCCGCTGAGATCGATGCGGCGAGGAGCCTCGTGTACCAGGCAGCGAGGCTGGTCGATGAGGACAGTCCAAACAAGAGCTATCTCTCCGCTTGCTCCAAGCTCGTCGCCTCGGACGTGGCAATGAGGGTCACCACGAATGCCCTCCAGATTGCAGGCGGCTATGGGTACATGAGAGAGTATCCCTTCGAGCGCATGATGAGGGATGCCAAGATTACCCAGATCTATGAGGGCACGAATCAGATCATGAAACTGGTCATTTCAAGGGAACTGCTCAAATAGCCCCGTGCCGGGGAGTGAGCGCGCACAGGCCGCCTCGGCCAGGTCTCCGCACACTCGCGCCCCGGCCTCAACTACTACCTGCAGAGGCGGAGCTTATTCCCCGATGATCTTGACCAGTACGCGTTTTCTCCTCCTGCCGTCGAACTCTCCGTAGAATATCTGCTCCCAGGGACCGAAGTCCAGCCTGCCTTCGGTCACCGCCACAACCACCTCTCTACCCATGATCTGGCGTTTCATGTGTCCGTCCGCATTGTCTTCGCCCACGTTGTGGCGGTATTGCGAGACAGGCTCATGGGGCGCCAGCTTTTCCAGCCACTTGGCAAAATCGTGGTGCAGTCCCGGCTCGTCATCGTTGATGAACACGCTCGCCGTGATATGCATGGCATTACACAGAACGAGGCCCTCCCGTATCCCGCTCTCCCGCAGGCACTGCTCAACGTCAGGGGTGATGTTGATGAACTCCACCCGGTTTTTCGTATTGAACCACAATTCTTTTCTATACGATTTCATAGTACCCTCCCGGCATTCTCGGAACTTCAGTGAGCTACAATCCGGCAGAGCAGGCGGTAACACGCCAGGGAAAACCCTTCCCGCCGGAATACAGGACCTTATAATCCTGCATGGCCTTTTTAAAAGTATAACCGATCCGGCGGATGTTCGCCAGAGAGTGATTCTCATCCTCCTGGTGCCCCGGTTCACTTCAGGGAGAAGTGTTTCTGCGATAGTCCTTACAGTTTTTTCCCTTTTGGAATTGCTGGCAGAGGACCCTGCATTCTCTTGTCGATCAAAGGCGGTCTTTATTCGAATCCGCTCAGCGGGATTCCTTGATGAAGGTGGTGGAGCCGCGGGTTGAGAATACGAGAGGGGCTTTCCATTATAATGTTGAGCCAGACGTTCTGCATGAAGAAAACCGCTCATGGAGAGAACTTGGAGGTACTCTTATGATCGTACAGAGGATAAGAAGATGGTTGGCCCTGGTGCTTGTTGTCACATGCCTTACGAGTTTCACCGCATGCGGGTACTTCCTGTACCCCGAACGGCGGGGGCAGGAGGGGGGGCGGATCGATCCGGTCGTGGTGCTGCTCGATGCCGCACTTCTCCTGCTCTTCATCGTTCCCGGGGTCGTGGCATTTGCCGTGGATATCACATCCGGGACGATCTATCTGCCGGACGGGCGGACGGGCGAGCTCACCGAGATCAAGTTAGACCGCGCCGGACGGCTCGACACGGCGACCCTTGAAGGGATACTCTCCCGGCATCTGGGAAAGACGGTAACACTCGATCTTGAGACCACCCTCTTCTTCGATGCGAAAGGGAAGAACCCGTATGAGATGAAAACCATACTCGAAACCCTGAACGCCAGCATACAGGACGAATCAGTACTCAGGCGTCAGGCCGGGATGTTCGAACTCAGGCAGGCATACCTGTAAGGAACTGCTTCAGCCACGGAATACCCGCCGGCCCCGGCCTTTTCCGGGTCCGGCGGGTCCTATAACTGAAGAACGGCCCTGGGCCGAACAGGCTCACCGGATTCCTCGGCGGGAAAGACCCTTATGCGACGATCACCGTCCCTGCAGGGAGATCATTCCTCCTCCCAGCAGATGCATTCGGCCGGGCACGACTCGATGGCCTCCTGGATGAGGTCCTCCGGCCCTCCTTTAGGCTCGATCACCCTGGCCACCTCCGATTCCTCGTCGAGCCTGAACACCTCGGGGCAGATGTCTTCGCACAGGCCGCATCCCTGGCAGTCCTGCTCAATAATATATACGATCCTGGCCATGGCCTCTCCTTTTCTCACCCGGGCATGAGCCGAACGTCGACTGAAAGGCCCTATTTCCCGCCGATCAGCTCCTCCACCTCTTTGAACCCTTCCAGGTAGTGACGCTCCTCTTCGGGGTTGAGACGGTAGAGCAGCTTGAGAAACTCACCGGCATGAACCAGCTCTTCTTCCGATACATCCTTCAACACCTTGATGGCGTCCTGATCATCGATGGAATCGGCCAGCTGCATGTAGATCTGCACCGCCTCGTACTCAGCGGCGATGCTGAAACGAATCGCCCGGATGAGCTCTTCTCTGGTCAATTTCCGGTCACTGCGCATTGTGGACAGCGCGCTAGAGAATTCAGGCATGGTCATCCTCCTTCCGTGTTCTGATATAGTATTTCAGAGCCCTGCCTTGGGTTGGGCTCCGCAATATGGATATCCTTAAAGGTACAACCCTTACGCCGCTACCTCCGGGAACTGCATTTTCACCCTCCACAGGAATTGGGCGTTGATCGCTACGATTATAGTGGATACAGACATGACCAGGGCGCCTACAGCGGGAGGCAACACAAGGCCCCAGGGCGCGAGGACACCGGCGGCGAGCGGGATGGCGATCACGTTGTAGCCGGTGGCCCAGAACAGGTTCTGGAGCATCTTGGAGTAGGACGCACGGGCAAGCTTGAGGATGCCGTACACATCCCTCGGATCCGAGCGAACCAGCACGATGTCGCCGGATTCCACGGCCACGTCGGTGCCTGCGCCGATTGCGATCCCCAGGTCCGACGCCGCCAGGGCCGGCGCGTCGTTCACCCCGTCACCCACCATGGCTACGTGCAGACCTTTAGCCTGGATGTCTCTGATCTTCTGTTCTTTCCTGTGGGGGAGGACCTCGGCATAATACTCATCGAGCTCAAGGTCCCGGGCCACCACCCGGGCTACCGGCTCTGCGTCTCCCGTGAGCATCATGATCTTGAGCCCCATCAGTCTGAGCCCATGAACAGCCTCTCTCGACTCCGGCCGCACCGTGTCTGCGAGCTCCACGGCACCGATCACCCGACCGTCTTTGATCAGGAACACGGTTGTCCGGCCTTCAGCAGACAGGGCATCGTGGATCTTCGGGCCGGGATCCAGGCCGTTGTCCTTAAGATATCCCGGGCTCACCGCAAGGACCTGATCGCCATCGACCTCGCCCCTGGCGCCTTGGCCGGGAATGATGCTGAAACCACTCGGCGCCGATATCTCAAGCCGCCTCTCGCCGGCTGTTTCCACGATGGCCCGGGCAATGGGATGCTCCGAGCGGCTCTCCAGGGAGGCCGCAATTCTCAGCACCTCCTCTGTGCTCCATCCGTTTCCGGGGATGATGTTCACTACAGCAAACCGGCCTAGGGTGAGCGTTCCTGTCTTGTCGAACACGATGGCATCGATGTCTCTGGCCCTCTCGAATGCAAAACGGTTGTTGATAAGCAGCCCGTTTCTGGCGGCCAGGGTGGTGGACACGGCCACCACCAGGGGGACCGCAAGGCCCAGGGCATGAGGGCAGGTAATGACCATGACCGTGACCATCCGGGCGAGCGCGAACACAAATTCACTGCCCAGGGCCAGCCAGGTGACGAGCGTGACGCTTCCCACGGATAGGCTGATGACGGTAAGCCAGAATGCCGCCCGGTCAGAGAGCACCTGGGCGCGGGATTTCGATTCCTGTGCCCTTCTGACCATGTCGATCACCTGGGAGAGATATGTGTTCTCTCCAGTCCGGGTCACCTTCATAACGACAGCCGACTCGCCGTTGATCACACCCCCGATGACGTCATCACCCTCCTTCTTTTCCGCGGGCCTACTCTCGCCGGTGATCATGCTTTCGTCCACCGTGGTTCTCCCCTCCACGACAATCCCGTCGATGGGCACCTTTTCTCCGGGCTTCACCAGTACGAGGTCACCCTCCCGCAGGTCATCCATGGGCACCTCTTCGATGCCGCCGTCCTTCCTCATCCGGCCGGCCCGGGACGGCATGAGCTTCACCAGTTCCTCGAGCGCGCTGGAAGCACGTGTGACCGAGCGCATCTCAAGCCAGTGGCCCAGCAGCATGACATCGATCAGGGTGGCCAGCTCCCAGTAGAACACCATGCCGGGGAGGCCGAACACCACGGCGGTGCTGTAGACATAGGCAACGGTTATGGCGAGCCCGATGAGGGTCATCATGGCAGGCTGCCTGTCCTTGAGCTCGTCCACCAAGCCTCTGAGAAAGGGAGACCCGCCGTAGAAATAAATGACGGAAGAGAGGACGAAGAGCACCCAGAGATCGGCAGGGTCTCCGATCAGCTCAGATATGCCCAGAAATCCCTGGATCATGGGCGAGAGGGCCAGCACCGGGAATGTGATGACGAGCGAAACGAGGAATCTCCTCCTGAAATCCTCGATCATCCTGGCGGAATGTGCCCCGGCGTGCCCGGAGCGCCCTCGGGCCCGCCGGGCGCCATGCATCATCGGATGGTCGTGCGGCCCGTGCATACGAAAAAGACCCCTTCAAGCCGTAATCTTTCTTTGGGGATGCGCGAAAAAAGTGGAAAGCGCTGCATCCTCTGCTTACTCATAGTAAGGCCTTGGCAGGAGAGATCAAAGGCGGCCCCGGGTGCGGCGGTACCCTGCCAAGACGGTGTCTAGAGAAGAGCTCATTTTTTTACATCGGATATGGCCGGTTCCATGACCGCCCGAATGCCCGCAGGAATGGATCGAATGCATGGCATCAGAGATAACGGTGTCCCCCTGCGCGGGAATCGTCCTGTTTTTCCGGACGTGCCTCCAGAACGTGTACACGTGCTCGACCGGCTAATGTCTGGGGGGCAGTGCCGATTCCGGAGGGCCGGATATTTGGCACAATCATTGTAGCTTATTCACCACCCGGCAAGCGTGTGCTCTGCGGATAGGATAAGGCACAGCCGCTTACGGTCCATGCGATGCCGGGGGAGGAGTCAATCGCCGAGGGATTTCAGCCCGGCCAAAGGGAGATGAACGAATGTTTGGAAGACGCATACAGGTATTCAAGCTCTTCGGGTTTACCGTCTATCTCGATCTGAGCTGGGTCATCATCGCCGTGCTCATTACCTGGACCCTGGCTGCTGGATTCTTTCCCTACTACTACCAGGGCTTCTCGATACCCACCTACTGGATCATGGGTATCGCCGGCGCCCTTGGATTGTTCTTTTCGATCATTTTCCACGAGATGAGCCACTCGCTGGTATCGCGCACATTCGGGCTCGACATCAGAGGGATCACCCTGTTCATATTCGGGGGCGTCTCCGAAATGAACGAGGAACCGGACGACTCCAGGACTGAATTCTTCATGGCCATTGCCGGACCTCTGTCGAGCATCTTTCTGGGCTTTGTCTTCTATGGGGTATACCGGCTCAGTGCCCAGGCGCAGTTGCCCGCACCGGTGGGGGCCGTTTTCAACTATCTGGCCATCATCAACTTCGTTTTGGCCGCATTCAATCTCGTCCCTGCGTATCCGCTCGACGGCGGCAGGGTATTGCGGTCGGCCCTATGGAAGTGGAAGGGCAACCTCCGCTGGGCGACCCGGATCGCGACCCGGATCGGGGCCGGTTTCGGGCTGGCGCTCATCTTCCTCGGCGTTCTGAACATCATTACCGGAAACTTCATCGGCGGCATGTGGTGGGTTCTCATCGGGCTGTTTCTGAGAAGCGCATCCCAGACATCATACACGCAGCTCCTCATGCAGCGGGCCTTAAGCGGAGAGCCGGTCAGGCGCTTCATGAAGAAAGACCCGGTCTCGGTACCGCCGGCCATGCCTCTGGACCAACTCATCTACGACTATTTCTACAAGTATCACTACAAGATGTTTCCCGTGCAGAATAGTGCAGGGAATCTCGAAGGATGCATCACCCTGGACAGGATCAAGGAGGTCCCGCGGGAAGAGTGGGATCACAGGCGCGTGGAAGACATTGTTTCGGAGTGCTCGGAGCAGAATACCGTAGATCCTTCCGCCGATGCCCTGAAGGTCATGGCCAGGATGAATCGTGAGGGGGTGAACAGGTTCCTGGTGACGGACCATGGTCATCTGGAAGGCATCGTGACCATGCGCGACCTCTTCAACTTCATTTCCATGAAAATGGATCTCGAAGGGGAAGATGTTTCTCCGGATGAAACGCGCCCAAGGCCTTAAGGGGAGGCAGCCCCGCCCCGGGTTTCCCCCCCTGTAGGATTTAATCCTGTTCCGCAAGACACATTCCCAGGGCATCCTGCTCTTGGCGGAATATAAGCAATGAACATTTCAGGTGATATGTATTGCTCCTCCTCTGGCACACTCTTTGTAAATACCACATCACGAGGTGTTTTTTGTTTCAGGGGGAGTTCGAAGCGAAGGCCCGCCTGAACTCTTCTGGCGTTAAAAAGGAGGATATCGATTCCCCCCACCAGTGTGGGGGGAATACGATTGGACGGACCGGTTCTTATGAAAACGTTGGGGGGCACGGTTTTATCTGGGAGAAGTGCTAGAGGAAAAGAATGGCAAGGGTTGCGATAAACGGCATGGGAAGGATCGGAAGAGCGCTGTTCAAGGTGCTTGTGGATACACCTGCGCTTCAGATCGTTGCAGTCAATGACCTCGCACCGGTGGAAAATATCGCATACCTGCTCAAGTATGACTCGATATACGGGCGATACGGCAGGCCGGTGACAAGCAGGGAGGGTGCCATTGTCATCGATGAAAAGGAATATCGATTCCTGCAGGAGAAAAATCCCGGGGATCTCCCCTGGAAGGAACTTGAGGTGGATCTGGTATTTGAATGCTCCGGAGTGTTTACGACGAGGAAGGAGCTGGAGAATCATCTCCAGGCAGGCGCCTCCCGTGTGATCCTCTCGGCCCGTGCAAAGGGCGGCGGTGTGGAAACCGTGGTCCATGGTGTGAACAGGCCGGCCAGGGAGAGCAGTATCATCTCCACGGCGAGCTGCACCACCAATTGCATAACCCCCCTGGTGGAGGTCATGAGCAGGAGGGTCGGGGTCATGAAGGCGATCATGACCACTGTGCACGCCTACACCTCATCACAGAATCTGGTGGACGGAGGCAACAAGAAGTGGAAGAGGGGCAGGGCCGCCGCGATAAACCTGGTGCCGACCACCACCGGCGCGGCCAGGGCGACCGGGGATGTGTTGCCGGAATTCGCCGGCAGGTTCGACGGCGTGGCGGTGCGGTCACCGATTCCGGTGGGCTCCATATCCGATGTCGTATTCCTCACCAAAAGGCGGACGAGTGCGGACGAGGTCAACGACATATTCCGCGAAGAGGCTCGGACAGAGCGGTACAGCGGGGTCTTGAGGGTGGCGGAGGACGAGATCGTATCCACCGATATCATTCAGGACAGCCATGCCTCCATCGTGGATTCCCATATGACCCATGTGGTCGACGGCGATCTGGTGAAGGTCATGTCCTGGTACGACAATGAATGGGGATATGCAAGCCAGATGGCCCGTACGGCCGTGGCGATGTTTCAATAGAAAACGGCAGGGGGCGGATATGCAGGAGCCGGCCCCCAAGGCGAAATAACGGCGAGCAAGAATAGCATGAACACGGAGAAAGGAAGGTAGTACAGGCAGTAGACATAAGACCACGTATGCTCCTCTTAGCGGGGGTTGGAGAACCTACCTCAGCCCCGTTCTCCAACCCTCATTTTTTTCCTATCGGCAACAGGGGGAAAAAAGGAGAGACCACACAGGGGAGCCGACCGATATATGCGCCATGCGGATGAAAAAGATCTGCATGGCGCTTTCATTTTCTGGCGGTCATTCACTTCCGTGGTTTTTCGGGAGAATCAGGGTGAAGGTGCTTCCCACCCCTTCGGCGCTTTCCAAGCGGAGCTGACCGTGGTGCATCTCCACATAGCGCTTTACATTTGAAAGGCCCAGCCCGAAGCCTCTAAGCTCTCGGTCTTGGAGATGCATGGCCTCTTCAAAGGGTCTGACGATGGCCTCGATGTCCTCCTGCCGGAATCCCCTGCCCGTGTCCTTGATGCTGATAATCACGAAATCTTCGGTTGACTCGGCGCTCACCAGCACTTGCCCTCCTGAGGGCGTGTAATTCAGCGCATTGTCGATGAGGTTCAGAACCGCCTTGGCGAGCTGGCTTTCGTAGGCCATGAGGAAGATCGGCCCGGGGGGAGTCCGGAGCTCCAGAGAGATTCCCTTTTCCTCAGCCTCGACGAGATAGTTTTCCACCTGATCCTTCAGGAGGGCGCATACATCGATGCGTTCGGGATACATCTGGGAGGTCGCTTCCCTGTCCGACTGGAAATAGTCCAGGATCATGTGCAGATCGTGCTCGAGCCTCTTGCTGTTTTCGATGATCACATCGAGCGCACGCCTCTGGTCATCCGTCAGGTTCCCGATCTTACCGGACCGCAGCCGGTTTGCATAGCCGCTGATGACAATGGCGGGAGACTTGAGGTCGTGGACCATGTGCGCTACAAACTCCCGGTACATGTCCTTGGCGCTTTTCTCCATATCGCTCCCTTTCCTTCGTGTAGAATCCTTCTCCATTTTCAGGCACGGCAATCAGCAGGCACCGGTTACGGACGGCCCAAAAGGCCGTGGGGTGGATAATCGGCCCTTGACGGCGACCTGATAATCCGGGTCCTTTCGGGAATAGCAGAGATGGCCCGTGCCGGATGCCTGCCGGAAGCCCGGTGAAAGATAGCTGACATACCCGCTTTCCTGTCAGCCAACATCCGTGCCCGAGGCCGTCTGACTTCCCTATCAAACAATATAGGGATAACAGTCCGTGAAGCAAATGGTGTCCAGAAAGGAGAATATCCGGTTATGGCGGGGTCCCCGGGGCAGGAGGCCGAGCCGGCCTCCAGCCCTTAAGCGGCTGAACGCGGGCTTCAGATCCGCCTGAGCCGTTTCTTGAGGTCCTCAACCCCCAGGCAATTCAGGACATTTCCGGGTTCCAGCCAGCCGCGCCTCGCCTGGTTGATGCCCATTTCCATGTAGCCGAGGTTGAAAATGCTGTGAGCATCGGTTGATATGGCAACCATCACGCCCGCCTCCTTGGCCGCCTTGGAGTAGACGTCGTCAAGGTCCATGCGATCGGGGTTTGCATTGAGCTCGAGAAAGCATCCCATCTCCCGTGCCGCCTCGATGATCCGCTCCAGGTCTATCTCATAGGGTTCCCGCTCGTTGATGAGGCGGCCGGTGGGATGGCCGAAGATCGTGAAGTACGGGTTTTCCATGGCCCTGAGCACCCGCTCGGTCTGTTTCTCCCGGGAGAGGTGCTGGTGGTAGTGGATGGAGCAGACCGTGAAGTCGAGGTACTTGAGAACCTCGGCAGGATAATCGAGGGACCCGTCCTTGAGAATGTCCACCTCGGAGGACTTCAGGATCGTGATATCGGGATAGCGCTCGTTCATCCGGTCGATTTCCTCTATCTGTTCGAGGAGAACGCTGCTAGGGATCCCTCGCGCTATCGTCACCTGCGGGGAGTGATTGGTGACACCCAGATATTCATACCCGCGTCTGCGTGCAGCCTCCACCATTTTCTTCAGGGTATTCCTGCCGTCCGAGAGAATAGTGTGGGTGTGGAGGTCTCCCCGGATATCCTTTAGGCTGATCAGCCGGGGCAGGGCACCCTTACGGGCGGCTTCGATTTCTCCCCGGTTTTCCCTGAGCTCGGGTTCGATATAGGTCAGGCCAACACTGCGGTAGACCTCTTCCTCGGTCCGCCCGGCAATACGCTCCTGCCCGCAAAAGACACCATACTCGTTGATCTTCAGCCCGTTTCTCTGCGCGATCTTCCGTACCGCAATGCCGTGCTCCTTCGACCCGGTGAAATAGTGCAGGGCCGCGCCATAGCTTTCTTCGGGAACCACCCGGATGTCCACATGAAGGCCCGACCTCAGGACGACCGCCGAACGGGTCGTTCCCCGGGAAACTACCATGCCCACCTCTTCGAAGCCGGTGAAGCGGTCCATGACCAGCTCGGGTTTTTCGCAGATCACCAGGATATCGAGATCGCCCACGGTCTCTTTTTTCCGGCGGTAACTCCCGGCAACGATCGCCTTTTTGACCACGTTCAGATCATTGAGATGCTCGAGGTACGCCTGGGCGATCTCATGTGCGGTGATGAACTTGACCCGGGTGGAGTGCGCGGAATATGCGGACAATCCCTGGATGATCTTCTGCTCTGTCTTCGGGCCGAAGCCCCTGATCCGGGCGATTTCTCCGCTATGCAGGGCCGCTTCCAGGTCCTGCCGGGAGGAAATACCCAGCCGCTCGTGGAGCGTTTTCACCTTCTTCGGGCCGAGTCCTTCGATCTTCATGAGGATGCTCAAGCCCTCAGGGACCTCACTCGTGAGCTCATCCAGCTTCCTGATCCGGCCCGTTTCCACGTATTCCCTGATCTTTGCCGCCAGGTCACGGCCGATTCCGGGCAACTCCTGAAGGTCTTCCCCTTCAGCGATCATGTCGGCCATGCTCTTGGGGTGCGACTCAATGGTCAGGGCGGCGTTCCGGTAGGCCCGGACGCGGAACTGATTGGCTCCCTGGATCTCCAGAAGGTCTGCCAGCTTCTGGAATGCGGCGGCTATCTCCTGGTTGCGCACCGGCATGGTTCACCGTCCCGGACCGCATACAGCAGCACCTCTCGACAGTTCCGGCCGGTACGTCTTGAGGGGCCCCCTCCCGCCGGCCTCGGCGCAGGAAAAAAAGAACAGGACCGGGGTGAGGACTGACTGCCCCGGCCCTGAAAATGAGAGGTGCTAACGTCTTGTTCTGATATATCCTTGCGCAGGGTGCGCAGGATCGGAGCCCCGTGCGCGCCTGCAGCGGATTTTGTTGCGTTCATGTTTCCTCCCTGCCTTTCAGACGGAAGATGGTCTCAAAGGAGGAAAAGAGATCGAGATAATCCTCAAGGAGCCGGGTCATGAGAAAGTTCTCTCTGACCTGTTCGTGTGCCGCCCTCCCCAGGCTCGACCGCAGGTCTTTATCCCGGATGAGACGGACGATCCTGTCTGCGGCCTCCTCGATGGTGGAGACCAGAAATCCGTTGACCCCGTCCTCGATCTGGTAGCTGATGCCTCCCACATTGCCGCCTATGACGGCCGCCCCCTTCCACATGGCCTCGGTCACAGTCAGCCCGAACCCCTCCCGGAGCGACTTCTGTATCACCACAGCGGCGTGGCGCTGCAGGGCGTTGACCAGGGCGGTGTCCTGCCGGCTGATAATGATGATGCGCTCTTCACGCAGATTGAGAAGCGTGTTGTAAACCTCTGCGCCTTCAGGATCATCGGTGGCCACGTTTCCGAGCAGGACCAGGGTGCAGGGGACCTCCTTTCTCGCGAGCTTGAACGCCTCGATGACCCCGGCAGGGTCTTTCCACCGGTCGAATCGCGATATCTGGGTGACGATGGGGAGGTCGGTGGGGATATGGTAGTGATCGAGCCGTTCTCGGATCTCTTCATCCGACATGTCCCGGTTCTTGATCGAGAAGGGGTCGATGCAGGGCTTGAAGAAGAGCTGAGGGGCCTTGAGCCGCTGCCGGTATTCCTCAAGGGAAAGAATCACGGCATCGTGCATCTCGATAAATTGCAGGAGATATTCCAATATCTCCTGGTTCGGACTGGTGAGATCCAGGTGGCACCTCCACACCCAGGGACAGTTTTTCTTGTAGTTCGACACCATCGGAAGGGGCTGCGGGTCGTGCACGACAACGAAATCATGGTTGTGCAGATGGTTCCTGACGGCATTCTCATGGATGATGTCCTCGTAGATCCGGCATTTCCGGGGTGAGAGGTTGATGGCGTCTCCCTGCAGGGCGTTGTGCATCTTCTTGGTGATGCTGAAGAAATCGGGGGCTCCCTGGATCACCCGCCACCCGGTCTTGACTCCCACAGAGTTCATGAGCAGGGTCAGGGGAGAGAGAATCTCTGCCACGCCTCCTCCGTAATAAGTGGAGTTGATGTGGGCGACGTGAACACCGCGGAGCATATCCGCCTTTTCCCTGATCCGCTCCACCACGGCGGGACCGACCAGAGGCCGGTAGTCATCGATGGTCGTCAGGTTATTCCTGTGATGCATTCCCGGCTCCTTTTTCAGGCAGGGGGTCCGGCATGAGGAACGCCGCGTCATCTTCGGGCAGGCTGGTGTTGATGCTCATGCCCGATCCTATCTCGAAGCCCGCCCGGGTGGTCAGCTTCGGCCCGATCTGGAGAAACCAGTGCGCCTGAGGCTCATCGGACCGGTACTTTGCGCTCGAATGGATCACATAGTTGTAGTCCGGGTCGTTCAGCCTCTCCTGTATCCTCCGGAGCATTGCGTGCAGCGAAGAGGCCAGATCGGTCTTCTCCTCTGCGGAGATATCGCCGAAATGCGCCTTGTGCTCCCGGGGCATGATCCATATCTCAAAGGGCTGTGCCGCCGCATATGGGATGAACGATACGAAGGACCGGTTTGCATGGATGATGCGGACGCCTGCCGAGAGCTCTTCCGCGAGCATGTCGCAGTACATGCAGCTTCCCCACTGGTCGAAATATCCCTGCGCCCGGTACTCCATCTCCCGGACGTGCCCGGGGACCACACCGGTGGAAATGATCTGTGAATGGGGGTGCATGAGAGACGCCCCGGCACGGCGGCCGTAGTTGCGGAAGATAACGACCAGCAGGTTCTTCTGAACCCCGATGAGCTTAAGATACCGCCGGTGATACGCCTCGATGATCAGCTCCACCTCCTCAGGGGTCATGACCGGGATCTGCCGGTTGTGCTCCGGGCTTTCGATGAGAACTTCATGATGACCATAACCTTCCATCCTCATATACATCCCCTGGCAGACCCGCTTCAGGTCGCCCTCGGGGGTCAGTGCGGGATATTTGTTCCGAACTACCCTGATCTGCCGATGGGAATCGCCGCGGCCGTATTCCAGGAGGATGGGAGGAAGATCCTGCTCATGTCCCGGACAAAAAGGACAGAGTTCATCATAGGCCGGCTCGGTGCGTGCGCCTTCCCGCGATCCAATCAACTCCCGGGGCCTCTGCCTGCGGGAAAGGGCATAGATCACCCATCTGCCCGTGGCGGGATTGTACCTCATCTCGTTTCCGTGCATGGGAGGAGGAGTGGACGCCGCTCTTTTCATTCAGTGTCCTTTCCACGGTTGACAGGAAAACAGCGATTCATCTCCCTTAGCCCCCTTCATCCATAAAATTTCAAATTCACGCTGGTTTTACAAAATATGTGCCAGCTGATGTCCCTGTTGCTTTCCAGCCTGAGGCAGCTCCCGGGGAGCGGGTGAGGAAAACCGCCTCCAACGGCCTTTTGGAAGGGAGAACAGGACGGTCATGGCCTTCGGGAAACCCTGGTTCCCCATCCGGCAAGAAACCGCCAAAGGCGGTGGAAACCGTCCAGTTTCGCAAGACAAGTCCTTTTTTATCGGACACTTTGAGACTTAAGGGAGGTCAGCATGCCCGAACCGTGCTGTCTCCGGAATTCTTCCCCGAGGATGCGCGGGCAGGCTCAGGCTGGCACCGAGGACAGAAAAAGCTGGTTCTCCCCGAGATCTTCCGGGTCTTCAGCTCCGACCCGCACCGGGGGCACCGGCCCCCGCTCTCTCTCCGGGGCAGGAGGCACGTATCGGGGAAAAGGGATGGGTCGGCTTGGAATCGGATTGCGGTTTTCAGCACCTTTTTCATGACCATGAAGATATTCCGGAGCTGGTCCTCCCGTAAGCATTCCAGATGCCGGGCCGGATTGATCCCGGCCTGGAACAGGATCTCGTCCGAATAGATGTTGCCGATTCCGGCGATGGTGCTCTGGTCCATCAGCGCAGGCTTGATCATGCCCTTTTTCCTGCTCAAGGAACGGTAGAACAGGGGAAAGTCGAGTTTCTGTGAGAGTGCGTCAGGACCCAGCTGCCGGGCCCTGATAAAATCCTGGGGAGAGGTGATCAGGGACATCCTCCCCAGATTCCTTATGCTGGTGAAGGCAAGATGGTAGCCGGTATCGAACGTGAACCTGACCTTTGTCCGGGCCGGCTCGGGGTCCCCCTGACGGTAGTAACACAGAGCCCCGGTCATTCCGAAGTGCATGACCATCCAGAGCTGACCATCCAAGTTTATCAGCAGGTATTTCCCGTGGCGGGCGGTATCCGTCATACGTTTGTGTTTGAGAGACTGGCGGAATTCCTGCACAGATGCTCCCTCAACCAGGGAAGGTTCCCGCACCTCGGTATCGACGATGTTCTTGTGCAGAGATGTAGATTCGAGGTATCGCCTATAAAACTCTACATCGGGCAGCTCGGGCATTCTGCAACCTCCACAGTGGTCCCCTTCCATATACCCGAATCGGTATTCCGTGACATACGGACCGTCCTCCTCTTTTATTAAGGGGGGTGCCTCTCCCTTTTTGCACCTCCTGTCTCGAAAAGACAGTGCGATTCAGGCGACGAGATTGATCGGTGTTCCCGAAGCAAAGGAGCGGATATTTTCCACTGTCGTATTCAAAATGTCCAGGAGCGCCTCCTGAGTGTAGAATGCGCTGTGAGGCGTGATGTAGACATTACGCATACGCAGCAGAACATGGTCGGCGAGCAGGGTCTGAAGGTTGTGGTCTCTCTGGAACATGGACCTGACCAGCTCGGCCTCTTCCCGAATGATGGGCTCTTCCGAGAGAACATCCAGTCCCGCGGCGGAAATCTTGCCTCCCGCCAGCGCCTTCAGGAGCGCCTCCACCTCCACGATGGAGCCGCGCGCGGTATTGATCAGGACGGCCCCGTCCTTCATGAGGGCGAACTGCTCGGAGGAAATGAGGTTTCTGGTCTTTTCATTCGAGGGGACATGAAGGGTAATGATGTCGGCGGTCTTAAGGACCTCGTCCATGGGAAGATAGGTGAACCCCAGCTGTTTTGCCATATTCTCCTGGGGCCTCACATCGAATGCATGGACCTTCATGTCGAACCCCCTGGCGATGCGGATTACGCACATGCCGATGGTCCCGGTCCCGATGACCCCCAGCACCTTGCCGTGGAGATCGAAACCCTTGAGCCCCCGGATGGAGAAGTCACCCTTGCGGGTCCGGTCGATGGCCTCGGTGAGATGGTGGGAGATGGTGAGAATGAGCCCGAACACATGTTCGGCGACCGTGCAGGACCCATATTCCGGAACGTTGGAAACGCGGACCCCCTTTTCTCTGCAGTAATCCAGGGCGATGTGGTCGAAACCCGTGGACCGGGTGGCGATGAACCTTAAGTTCGGGATCTGTTCAAGCACGTCCTTTCCCAGGTCCGAGTAGATGAAGGTGGAAATGACCTGCGCATCGGCGCACAGCCCGGTATTGTATTTGCCCAGGGCGTCTTCCGTGAACAAGACCTCATGATCTTTCTGCAGATTTTTGTAGAGACCCTGCTCCCATGGCTCTGCCTCAAAGACTGCAATCTTCATGTCCCCCCCTTTTAAGAAAATAATAAGGTTTTCAGCCGCGATTTCTCACCCTTGGCCACGGATTTTTTCATAGAGGCGCTCGGTGTCCTCTCGCCGGCACAGCTCGGTCCCCGGTGTCATGACCGCTGCCGTGCCCGCCGCCACGCCGAACATGGCCGCCTCGGTGATGGAGAGGCCCCGGGTCAGGCCCAGGACCATCCCCGCGGTCATGCTGTCTCCTGCGCCCACCACGCTCACTGCCCGTACACTCGGGGCATGGATGCGCCGGCAACCCTCTCTGGTCACCAGCATGGCCCCTCCCGCACCCAGAGAAACCACCACGATCTCACTGATGCCCTTGCTGATGAGTCCCCTCGCTGCATCAGCCAGATCGTCCTCCTCCAGGACCTCCTCTCCCGCAAGCAGGCTCAGCTCTCTACGGTTCGGCTTGATCAGATACACCGGGGATTCGACTATCCGGCACAGCGCCTCTCCAGAGGTGTCCACGACATATCTCGCGCCCAGCTTGGATGCCTTCCTGCCCAGGAGTGCATAGAAATCGACGGGTGCTCCGGGAGGGAGACTCCCGCTTCCCACGATATATGCGGGCCTGAACGGCAGCGTATCGAGCAGGGTGAGAATCGCCCCGCACTCATCCTCTCCCATGACAGGGCCGGGAAGGCCAAACCGGAACTGCCGGCCGCTCGTCTCCTCGCGGACGATGAAGTTCTCTCTGGTCTGTCCGGCGATTTCGACGTGCCGGAATTCCACTCCCTCGTTCTGAAGCAGACCTCTCAGCAGCTTTCCGTAGTGCTGACCCGCGGGAAAGAAGGCCAGGGATTCTCCCCCCAGCTTTTTGATGGCCCGCGACACATTGATGCCGCCGCCCCCGGGCTCATGGGACGGTTCCGAGCACCGCATCTTGTGATCCGCCATGACCTGCGACACCTGGGCGCTCGTGTCGATGCTCGGATTGAGAGTGACAGTCACTACTTCCGCCATGGTAACCTCCTACCGGCCTCTCTCGCCGGCGCCCCCTCAGTCCGGAAGGCTGCCCAACGGGCAACACCCCGAAAAGGTGATCTGCGTGATCGTGCTTAAAGGGGCGAAAGTTCCGAATTTTTCATGATCTTCCCTTCTTCAGGGCATTGAACCCCGCCACCACCTCCAGCAGCTCCTCGGTGATACTGGTCTGGCGCAGTTGCTGGTACTGGTTTTTCAGCTCGTCGATCTTTTCCCTGATGTTCCTCTCCGCCCCCTGCATGGCGGCGAGCCTGGCCGCGTTCTCGCTCGCCAGGGACTCGGCAAAGGCCTGGAAGACAAATGCAAAGAGGTAATGCCTGACCAGCAGGGAAAAGAGGCGGCCCGCATCCATGCGGAAGGTGGGCACTCTCCTGCTGGGCCATGGGCCGCTGGTGATCTCTTTCAGCCATTTCCTGTCGAGGGGCAGCAGCCGCCTCAAGCATGGCTCGTACGTGGCCCCGGTAAGGTGCTGATTGTATATCATCATGATCCGGGATATGGCGTGCCGGCTGTCCCAGCGGTCCATAACCGTAATGACCTGCTGCACGGATGGAGCGATATCCGCCGGAGATCCCGGGACCGGCAGGTACTCCTGGACGGCGATCCCTTCGTTTTCCAGCCTGTCGAGTGCCCGCTGGCCCACGCAGAGTGTCAGGAGCTCACGGCGATCGACACCCTGCCTGTCCAGAGTCTGAACGGCGTGGCTCACGACCCGGTCGTTGAAGGGGCCGTTCATCCCCTGGTCTGATCCCAGCACCACCATCCCGGTCATGGGCCGGACATGTTTTCTCTGCACCCCGTTTCCCACCCGGTAGTGCCTGAGCAGGCCGCGAAATGCCAGGGCAATGCCCTGATTGTAGTGCATGAGCGACTCCTCGGCCTGCTCGTAGTCGCGAATATTCGCAGCCGCCATGGCCTTCATGGTCTTCACCACGGAAAGCAGGTCTTCCGCGGTATCATGCCTTTTCTTCAGGATCTGCATGTTCCGCATGCCGGTCTCCTTTTTCCCTGGACTGAGCGAGCCTGCGGGCCATCCTGATCAGCGATTCCCAGTCCTTGTCGTTCAGTGACTGGTCCGATTCGATCTTTTCACACACATCGGGCAGTAGGTCTCTGACAGCACCCCGGATGGCCTCCTCCACCGCGCCGACCTCATCCACAGGCACATCTTGAAACACGCCTCTGGCCATGGCCGCCAGCACGGCAATCTGCTCGCAGGCCGTCATGGTATCGTACTGCGGCTGCTTGAGTATTTCACGCACCTTTCTTCCCCGCTCCAAGGTCTTGCGCGTCTGCTCATCGAGCCGGGTGCCGATACGGGAGAAGGTCTCCAGCTCCTCGAACTGTGCATATGAAAGCCGCAGGTCGCCTGCCACCTCGCGGTATGCCTTGAGCTGGGTCTTGCCTCCCACCCGGGAAACCGATCTGCCCACATCTACCGCCGGGAGCTGGCCCCGGTGGAAGAGCTCGGGCGAGAGGTAGAGTTGCCCGTCGGTGATGGAGATGAGGTTGGTGGGAATATAGGCGGATATGTTTTGCGCCTGGGTTTCCACGATGGGCAGCGCGGTGAGCGAACCTCCTCCCAGCTCATCCTTGAGGTGTGCGCTGCGCTCCAGGAGCCGTGAGTGGATGTAGAAAATATCGCCCGGAAACGCCTCTCTGCCCGGCGGGCGTTTCAGGAGAAGCGAGATCTCACGGTAGACGCGGGCATGCCGGGTGAGATCGTCATAAATGATCAGCACGTCGCGGCCGTTATCGAGGAAATACTCGGCCACCGTGGTGGCGCTGTAGGGAGCGATGTACTGGAGACCGGGAGGGTCTTCGCCGCTGGCCGCCATCACGATACTGTATTCCATGGCGCCCCTGCTCCTGAGATCTGCGATCACCCTGGCGACGGTGGAGATCTCCTTGCCCACGGAGCAGTAGATGCAGATGACATCCCGCCCCTTCTGGTTGATGATGGTGTCCACGGCAATGGCGGTTTTCCCCGTCTGCCGGTCTCCCACGATGAGCTCGCGCTGGCCTTTGCCGATGGGGATCAAGGCATCGATCACCTTGATCCCGGTACGGAGCTGTTCCACCACCGGGAGCCGTGCCATGATATCGGGCGCCTGCCGCTCGATCCACCGGTGCTCGGTCCCCTGGACCGGACCCAGGCTGTCGAGGGGCCTGCACAAGGGGTCCAGCACCCGGCCTATGAGGCTCTCTCCCACGGGGATCTCCAGCACCCTGTCGGTCCGATGCACCTCGGTGCCCGACATGAGCCCGGTGCTCTCATCCAGGAGCACGATGCCTACTTCATCTACGCCGATATCGAAGGCGATCCCTCTCAGGCCGCCTGGAAAGATGATCAGCTCGTCTGCGTGGACGCCGGGAAGGCCGGTCACCCGTGCAATGCCCTGTTCCACATGCACCAGGGTCCCGGTCTCCCGCATGCGGATCCGGAAGTGGAGATGTTGCAGCACCTCCCCGGTCAGAGAGGATGTGCCCTGAAGGGATTTCATGACCTCGGCCGCAGGATCGCTGATAGCGGTATCTTCAGACATGCGCATCCTCCCCGGGCCTGCCGAAGGCACCCCGGATGGCGGTTGCGACCCGTTCCTCCACATCGGTCAGGAAGTCTGCGGCGCTCCAACTCACCGTGTAGTCGTCGACCTTCATCTCGATCCCGAGTACGAGTGCGGGTTCATGCCGATATTCAACAGGCGATGCAACGGTGAATTCCTCTTTCACCACGATGGAGATTTTCTCCTGAAGGGCGCGGCCGAGCACGAACGAGCTTCGGATCGTTATCGTGTTTTTTCCTTCCCGTACGGCCTGAGTAAGCTTGTCCTTTCGATCCCGGGGGAGATCCCTGATGCGGGAGATGAATACGTTCACAATCCCCTGCTCAACCTCTGCGGTAGAAAGCTCTGAGAGCACGCGCCTAGAGATTCTCGCAGCATCTTCCAGGCTCATGAGCCTCAAATCCCTGGCAAGCTCGTGCTTCTTCTCTTTGAGTGATCTCAATATGCGCTCCCGCTCCTTCCCGGCCTCTTCCTTCACCTGTTGAAGGAGCTGCCTGCGCTTGTCCGCCGCCTCCCGTGATGCCTCTTTCATCAGCTCGTCCCTTTGTTCTTCCCACGCGAGTATTTCCACCCGGCACGATTCCAGCTCCCTGGCTGCCTGCTCCTGTTTTTTTCTGGCATCCTCCAGGCTCGATTCAATCTGTGCCTTGCGTTCTCGCATGGCGGATCTGATCCTGCCGAAGAGGAAAAACCGCAGCAGGGCCACCAGGATGAGGAAATTGATGATCTGGGCAATGACGGTAAACCAGTCGATGATCAAGGTCTTTCTCCTTACCGGGAAAGGGCATAGTTCCAGAAGGGATTCGCAAAGATCAGGATCATGGCGACCACCAGGCAGTAGATGGCGGTGGATTCGATCATGGCCAGGCCCACGAACAGGGTCCGGCTGATGGTGCCCGACTCGTCTGGCTGCTGAGCGATGGCGGTAAGTGAGCTTGCCACGGCCTTTCCCTCACCCAGGGCGCAGCCTATGGACCCGATAGAGATGGTAACCCCTGCGGTAAGGATCGATATCATTCCGATTAAGCTGATCACATCCATAATACACGCTCTCCTTTTTCTCTGGAAAAGGCGGACCGATGCGACGCTGTCAGCCTTCTCCCAGTTCATACTGCACGCGGGTAGCCGAGGTGATGTACACCATGGCCAGCACGGCAAAGATATAGGCCTGAATGAAGCCGGTCAGAAGCTCCAGCAGGTGCATGAACACCGGGAACACCAGGGGAATGACGGCCATAAGGATTGCGGCGATCTTGTTTGCCGACATGATATTGCCGAAGAGACGGACGGCCAGCGCCAGGGTTCGGGTGAACTCGCTGACAATGTTGAAGGGAAGCATGAAAAGGGTGGGGGATGAGTAGAGCTTGAGATACTGCACCAGGCCCTCTGTTACGATCCCGTAGACGGGAACGGCGACGAACACACACAATGCCAAGGCAGAGGTGGTTGCCAGGGAACCGGTGGGCGGGACGTATCCGGGAATGACCGCGAACAGGTTGGAAACTGCGATGAAGAGAAAGAGCGTGCCGATGAAGTCCAAATACTTGCCCGCACGCTGCTGGGAGATGTCTTCTATCTGGTTTGATGCGATCTCGATGACTGCTTCGAGAAAGTTCTGCCACGGGCTCAAATCTTTTCCCGGCCGAATGCGGCGGGTGGCGAGCAAGGAAACCGCCAGCAGGATGCCCATGGTGATCCAGGTGAAGACGATGGTCAGGTTGAGCTTGATCCACCCCATTTGCCAGAAAATGACGGCATCGGGCGTGATATCGGCCAGATCCATGAATTCCATTCGCTTCCTCCTGTTCCTTCAGTCCTGAAAGCACCTTAAAGATCGTGTGTACGTCTCCTTCTTCCCCGGATACCGAGCATGGTTCTCACCCAGTACCAGGCATTCAGACAGCCCAGGATCACCCCGATGAAGAGCATCATCAGCGTCCATGAATACTGGCTGGGCCACCGGGAATCGATCCATACCCCAAGGGCGATCCCCATGAGTGTGGGGATGGCGATGGACCATCCCACCAGTCCGAACATGCCAAGGCCGAAAATCAGGCTTGCCTTGCCGGGGCGCTTGCCCTTCTCCCTCCTGATTCCCTTGGTGCGGACATGGCGGGCGAACTCTTCGTCTCGCCTCCGTCTGTCTTCCTGAAAATCATTCATATCCCCGGCGTCCGAAACGAACGAACCTCCTTGCAAGATCCGCCTCCAGCCTGGAGAGGGCAGCCTGAATCTTTTTTGCCCGTTCTCTTTTCATGGAGAACTCTTTGCGCACGGTTTCTTCGAGCGCTATAAGATCCTCCCCACGCACGGCCCTTGCCGTGGACACCATGACATCGTCCCCGGCCTTGACGAGTATCCCCTCGTCAAGGGCCACATACTGGATGCCCCCCTCTTGTGTTTCAAAGGTCAGGATGCCGGGCACCAGTGCGGTGATGAAGTCAGCGTGCCGGGGAAGCATGCCGAAATACCCCTGCTCGTCTTCCGCGACCACCTTTTTCACCCGGGTGTTGATCAGGACCCGGGACAGCTCAACGACCTTGAGATTCATCCTTTCTCGCCTCGTCAATGGAGCCGATCATGTACAGCGCCCCTTCAGGATAGTCTTCGAACTCGTCGTTCAGAATGCGCTCGCAGCCATCGATGGTGTCTTCGAGCGATACGGACCGTCCTTTGTATCCGGTAAACTGCTCCGTCACCACAAAGGGCTGGGTGAGAAACCGCTCCAGTCTCCTCGCCCGGCGGACCGTCTTCTGGTCTTGACGCGAGAGCTCCTCGATGCCCAGCATGGCGATGATGTCCTTGAGGTCCTCGTAGACCGCCAGGTTCCTGATCACCTCTTGGGCCACCTCGTAGTGCCTTTGCCCCACCACGTGCGGAGCCAGCATCTTCGAGCCCGACTGCAGGGGGTCCACGGCGGGATAGAGTGCTTCACCGGCCTTCTTGCGGGAGAGTACGATGGAGGCCGTGAGGTGGCCGAACACATGCTCGGCGGCGGGGTCGGTGAAGTCGTCCGCCGGCACGTAGACGGCCTGGATAGATGTAATGGACCCATGGGTGGTATTCGTGATCCGCTCTTCCAGGTCGGCGAGCTCGGTGGACAGAGTGGGTTGATAACCCAGCCGTGAGGGGATCTGGCCGAGGAGTCCCGATATCTCGGAACCAGCCTGGATGAAACGGAAGATGTTGTCCACGAGCAACAGCACGTTCTGCTCCCTGTCGTCCCGGAAGTACTCCGCCATGGTCAGGGCGGAGTGTCCCACCCGGAAGCGCACGCCCGGCGGCTCGTTCATCTGCCCGAAGACCAGGATGGTGCTGCCCAATACCCCGGACTCCTTCATCTCCCGATAGAGCTCTTCTCCTTCACGGGTGCGCTCGCCGATGCCGCAGAAGATGCTCACCCCCTCGTAACGGCTGACCATGTTCTGGATCATCTCCATGATGAGTACGGTCTTGCCGACCCCGGCCCCGCCGAAAAGGCCGCTTTTCCCGCCCTCTTCGATGGGAGACAGGAGATCGATGATCTTGATCCCGGTCACGAAGACCTTGGAGACCGCCGCCAGGCCGCTCAACGGGACACCTCGCCGGTGGATGGTCCGCCTGGGTATGTCTGGAGGGAGCACTGGTTTGTGATCGATGGGCTCTCCGAAGACATTGAAGACCCGCCCCAGGAGATCGGTGCCCACCGGCACGGTTATGGGCCCCCCGGTGTCCGTGATCACGGCGCCGCGCTCAAGGCCTGTGGTGGGTGTCAAGGCGATCCCCCGTACCCGCTGGCTGTCGAGCTGCTGGAGGACCTCAATATACACCGGCTCCCTGCCCTGAGCATGGAGCAGGTTATAGATGGGCGGCAGCCGGGAGGGAAACCGGGCATCCACCACGCTGCTGTGCACCTCCAGGATGGTTCCCTGTGCCTGTCGGTTTTCTTCCAGGGATGGTGCGCTTAGGGGTGTCATCGCTCCATAACGCCTCCTTAATTTTATCCGCCTGATGCGGGCCGCTGTTCCACCTGGGCCGCGCATTCGATGACCGGGATCACACTGCGCCAGATCGAGCGATAGGGAATCGGTCCCGGCACTCATGAAAAAGGCTTCACTCTCTGCTGCAGCTCATCGGGCAGGGCCTCTCAATACCGGCCGGGCAAAGCTGCGGTATGCACGACTCATGGCGGCAAAGCCTCAGAGGTGACACTGATCCCCATGCCTTGTTAGGGTTTCGATCATCTCACCCGATCAGGTCCCTTCTCTTTTTTCCCCTTCTCCCCGCTCGGCCTGGATAACGAGCACGGGCCGGTCTGCATACCTTACTACCTTTTCCGTGACCGAGCCGAAGAGTGTAAGCCTCCATCCCGTTTCTCCATGGGTCGATATCACCACCATGTCCGCACCGGTTTCACTTGCACTTCTCACAATCGTCCGGGCGGGATCACCCAGGGCGACCAGAGGCTCGACGGAAATTCCCTGGGGGAACCGGTGGGAAATCAGCGTGTGCAGATGTCCCATGGCGGCGTCACGGAGTGTCCGGGAATAGACGGACACATCCAGTGCCGGCACATCGTAGGCAAACAGGGGAATGGGCGGGATGACGTGCAGGAGCACGATGTGGGCGCGGTACTGCTCCGCAAACTCCCCGGCCACGCCGAAGGCGCTGTAGGACGCCTCGCTGAAGTCGGTCGGAACGAGTAGCCGTTTCAATGGGAGCATAACGGGACATACCTCCCTTTTTCATGGGTCACCCCGTATCATACGGACATGCCGGGAAACGCCGGCTCCTCACCCATCCCCCTTGGGTGCATCGTTATTGTCCCGCCAGCCTGCAGGCCTTTTCGCTGCTGCCGCCCGAGATGAGATCATACGATCGTAAGGGGCTGATCTCCTGATCTTCAAGGAACTGCTTCATCTTCTGGAGCGACCTGACCTGGAGCTGCCGCACCCGTTCCTGGCTCAGACCGAGCTGAGAGCCGATCTCCATGAGGGTGACCGGAGGGTCGGAATAAAAGCGCTTGAGGATGATGAACAGCTCCCGGCGTGTCAGCATGGTGAATCCCTGCTGGAAGAGAAACGACACGTGCCGTGATATCTCCCGGTCGGAGTAAAGCGATTCCAGATCGAAATCGTCAGTGAGATAGTCCACCCACCGGTCCGTCTCGCTGGGGTCTCCTGCGATGGTCTCGTCGAGCGAGAGGAGATCCTTGGTATGCCGCAGCGTCCCCGTGCGGATTTTACTGCTCTTCCGGATAAAGTCCTTGATGGATGCCTCGATCCACCACACGGCATAGTAGATGAAGTGCACTCCCCTGTCGGGGTCGAATCGTGTGAGGGCCTTCATGAGCCCCAGATTTCCTTCCTGGACGATCTCGAGATAGTTGTGTCCGCTGTTGAAGTATTTCTGGCTCACCTTGACGACGAATCTCAAGTTTGCATGGATGATCTTCTGCCCGGCATTCACGTCGCCCTGCTGATACTGTTTTGCCAGCTTGTACTCTTCCTCGGGCAGGAGGAGAGGATACCGTCTGATCTTTCGGAGATAAAGCTGAAGCTCGGAATAGTCATGTCTATTTGCCATAGATAAGCACCTTTTTAATATGAGATTTTGTCGGTTCCATCATGGTTACCGGTTCGACCATATACCTGATCCGCACAGCGGGAGCGGGGTGCCTGCGGAGCCTCCCGTCTCCGGTGTGGATAACGACCCCCGGCACACCTCCTGAAGCGCTAGCAAGACGTGCTCGGCAGTGATTTTCTGAATCCCCGCATATGCGCGGGCCCTTCCTATTACGCTCAGGAGCGTTTCGAGATCCGGCCACCACTACCACGGCCTTAAGAGGAATGGGTTCGGAGATCCTTTTTCCCGCCATCGGTCTTCAGCCTTCTCAGTGCATGCAGCACAGTGCGGGTCCACCCGGACTGCCCGTTTCCCATCGTGTGTGCTCCTGTACTTTCCATGATTTTCCTGTTCGGGTAAGACAGAGACTCTTGGGGCCCTCCTTCGAGGGTTTGCCTGAAAACAATCGCCTGTAAGGAGACACTAGTGTACCTGGATCGGCCTGGTGTTTTCCCAGAGGCCGTGGATGCTGCAATAACTCGTTGCATAGATCTTCCCCGATTTCTTCAATCTGGCCGCTACAACGGCTGAGTGATCCGTGTGCGCAGGTCCCTGATCCGGCCCGGCCGCCGATTCTCCGTGCGCCGAGAACTGGATGTGCGCGAGCTGATAGGTGAACCGGTCTCCTTCCGGGAGATAGAACACTTTTATCCAGCGGATATGGTGCTCCGTGGTATTGGGATGCGGAATCTCCTTGCCGATGGAAACCCTGATCTCGAATGTGCCGTCTTTCTGAACGGAATCAGGACATTCGATGACCGGGACATGGTTCTCGGTTTTCCAGCCACTCGGCTGGAACAACCCACCAAACCGTATCATTCGTCTCCTCCTTTTTTTAAGCACCCCCAAGGGCACATCTCATATGGGGCATGCGCGCACTTGGGGTTTGCCGGCCACCTAAAAGATTTCATTAATCAAACAGCTCGGGGAAGTTCTGCTCGATGTTCCGCGGATGCTTGAACCTGATCTTCCCGGATAAAAACATGTTTGCAATCGTCCTGGCGATCTGCCTGTCCTGATCCAGATCGGTTTGGGAACGACCCTGCCCGTGAAGACCGGCTGTGTCTTCACTGTCGGTTTGCTCGACCATTGCTTCCATCAACTCGAAGAGGGTAGTGGTGATCTCGACCGTATTGCTCCTTGAACTCAGTGTACCAAAACCACTGTGTATGCTCATTCGTAACTCCTCCTACGTATTGTCTCTGGTGATCCGGTTATCTGTCGGCTGTAACCCCGATGACTTCTCAACTGTCACCCTCTCTATTCAATTCGTGTGCCGATATTCCCTGCAGCAAAATATTATAGTAAAAATAGGGACCTACAGAATGACCAGTGAAATTTGCCTGCTGCATCCCCCTGGTATCCTGTCCTGTCATATAGGATGATTCTTTTCAGATGGGATTTTATCCGGCAGGATTTCGGAATATGACCATATCTTGCAGTGTTGTGATGGGGCGTCTCATACACGGATTCTTATCCCCATGGAATAACAGCACATTACGAGTAAGATCCTGGACGATTGCGCCTGCGGGGAGACTTCTTTCCTGTCTCGGGGCCGCACCGGGGAGGATAAGAGCCTCGGGTAATCAAACCCTTACATGCGAATAAGCCGAAGTCTCCCCTGCGGAGAACACCACCATACGGGCTCCGGGATTCCTGTCGGGCAGAACAGGGCGCGGCTACATATGACGGGAGATTTCGTGCTTATGGAGAAGGGCGTATAAACGGGACCGTGAAACGCCTGAGATTTTACAGGCGCTTGTGACGTTTCCGGAGGTGCACTTCATGAGTTCCGTCAGATAGAAGCGTTCAACCTCGGCCAGGTACCGGTTGCGGACTGACCGCAGCTCGGGAAGGCCGGGAGAAGACGACCTGCTCACCTTGGAAATGATATGGGTGAAAGTGGGCTTCTGAATATCCATGATGCCGTACCTAACAAACTATATGCCAATTCGGTCTCTATCTCTGGAGGCTGCGGCGGCAGGGCGGGGAAGAAGGCCCTTTTTCAATGATTTTGCGATTCCCTTCCCATGTGCCGGATGCACCCGGAAAAGACAGCCGGCTCTCATGTAAGGATGTCCGCCGTACAGGACATGCGAAAGAGCGGGGTCGAGGTCACCACAAAGATCGGTGAGACCTGGCCCCACTACCTGCAAGAGAAAAGAGGGTTATCAGGATATCTCGTACTGTTTGAGCAGCGCATAGAGACGGGACCGCGAGAGCCCCGATACCCTGCAGGCCGCGCGGATGTCGGCCTTTGTCTGGCGCATGAGCTCCTTGAGGTACTGCTCTTCGATCTCACTGACAGCCTCTTCCCGAACGTCCTTGAGGCTGGGCAGGGTGTTGTCTCCGAATGCCTGGAGCCCGCCCGGCTGCACCTGCTTCCTGGCGGCGGCGATACGCTTGACCTGGACGTGTATGTGGTAGGGAAGATGCTTGGGAACCAGGATGGGACTGTCGTGCGCCACGGCCAGCGCGCTCTCCAGGGCGTGAATCAGCTCGCGCACGTTTCCGGGCCAGGAATACTGCATGAGGATATCCCTAAACCCGGCGCTTACGCGCTTGGGTTTGATCCCGTACTTCTTGCTGTGCCGCTTGAGATAGTGGTTCGTCAGGTCCTGGATGTCCTCGGGCCGCTCCCTTAAGGGGGGCAGGTCGATGGTGATGGATCGGAGCCTGAACAGCAGATCCTTGCGGAAGGCCTTCTTCGCGACCAGGTCGTCCAGATCCCGGTTCGTGGCGGAGATCACCCGGAAATCGCTCTCCACCTCGCTCGATTTCCCGATGGGGCGGAAGCGCCCCTCCTGCAGGACACGGAGAAACTTTTTCTGTATTGAGAGCGGGAGCTCACCCACCTCGTCCAGGAAGAGCGTCCCCTTGTTGGCTTGATATACCAGGCCCGGCTGGGCCTTGTCGGCCCCGGTGTACGAGCCCTTCTCGTGGCCGAAGAGGATGCTTTCCACGAGGTTCGGAGGGAGGGCGGCACAGTCCACCACCACGAAATCATGGTCCTTCCTGAGCGAGTGGTTGTGAATGGCGCGTGCGAAGAGCTCTTTGCCGGTGCCGGTTTCGCCGGTGATGAGCACGCTGGCGTCATTGGACAGGGTCTTGCTCAGGAGGGTCAGGCATTTCTTCATGCCCGGGCTGTGGCCCAGGATTCCCTCCTTCTCGAAATCCAGGGCTGCCTGGGGAAGGGTGTTGCTCTCGTGATACAGGAGGGCGTCCTTCAAGAGCTGGGCCAGATCCGTCTTGGAAAACGGTTTTTCGATATAGTCCCATGCACCCTTGGACAGGGCTGATTCCACGGATTCGGGATCGCCGTAGGCGGTGATCACGATCACCTCGGGCGAACCGCTGTTTCTGCAGACCTGGGGGAGGATGTCGATGCCGTTTCCATCCGGCATGCGCACATCGAGAAACACCACATCGAACGGGGCCGAGCGGATGGCGTCCAGGCCCTCCTCGAGGGTAAACGCCTGGGCGCTTTCATAACCCAGGCTCCGTGCGACGTTCGCAATGGAACTGCAGACGAGCTTATCATCGTCAATGATAAGGATTTTTTTGCGGTCGTCCATGCAAGTCTCATAAGACGGTTTCATGAAAATGTAAAGCCCCCACGGCCGAGGGCCTGATCGATGGCGTCGCGCAGGACCTCGGGTGAAAATGGTTTGGAGATCAGGCTGGAAAAGGCGGCTGCTCCGCTGCGGATTTCATCCAGCGCCTTCTCGGAGCCCGAGCAGATGATGACCGGCAGGTCTCTGCGGATCTCCTGCATGGCGGCAGCCATCTCGCTGCCCCTCATGAAGGGCATGAGTTCATCGGTGATCACCAGATCGAAGGTCTTGGGCGTCTCCCTGAAGAGCTTCAGGGCCTTGTCGGCGTCATGGGTGGAGGACACCCGGAAACCCTGGCGAACGAGCATCCGGTGAATGCTGCGCAGCTCGAGCACATCATCGTCTACCAGGAGAACGCGCCCCTTCCGCCACCCCGTGGCAAGGGGCCCCTCGGAGACCTTTAGCTCAGAGTCCCGGCTTGAGGCAGGGAGATACACCTCGAACGACGTGCCCTTGCCCGGGGTGCTCCGGACGATGATGGACCCGCCAGCATTCTTGACCACGGAATGTACGACACCGAGCCCCAGGCCGGTGCCTGTGCTCGACTTCCGGGTGGTGAAAAGCGGGTCGAATATCTGATCCATGATCTCAGGCGGTATGCCGCAGCCGGTGTCCTTCACCACGAGCTTCGCATAGGTTCCGGGCGTGAGGTCTGAAACCATGGCCGGCGCAGCTCGAGTGACCGATGTCTCCGTGAGCGACACGCACAAGGTGCCCCGGCTGTTTTCCATGGCCTGCACGGCATTGGCGCACAGATTGGTCAGAAGCTGATAGATCTGGGTCGCATCGGTCCTGACCAGTGTTTCCCTGGCGGATATCCGCTGGCGGAGGGTGACTGTCTCGGGCAGGGAACGCCTGATGATGGTCAGTGCCTCCCGTATGATCGTATCCAAAACTATGGGGGGGAAGACCGGTTTCCTTCGGGAGCCGAACATCTTGATCTGATTCGTGATCTCCCGTCCGATGCGCGACGCCTCGATGATCTGGCCGATGAATTCCTGCTCGGGGGCATCGGGCGGGAGCATGTCCGAGACCAGCTCGGCATTGATGATGATCGGCTGAAGGATATTGATGAAGTCGTGGGCTATCCCGCCTGCGAGCATCCCCAGCGCCTCCATCCTCCGTTTTCGCTCAAGGGCCTTCTGCATGGCCTTTTCTTCGGTGACGTCCAGCTCGATGACCGCATAGTTGGTGATCGCCCCGGATTCATTCTCCAGCGGGGAGACGACCACGTCCAGTTCCCGCCGGCCGCCGTCAGCCCGATCCCTGTGGATCGTACCCCTCCAGGGCCTGTCACGGAGCTCCTTTAAGGAGAAGGCATTCTCTGTTCCACCATCCGGGGTAAAAAACATCTCGTACGGCTTGCCCTTGAGATCGTTGCGGGGGATCTGCAGGGAGCGTTCACCTGCGTGGTTGATGTAGATTATCCTCCCCTGTGAGTCGAGGATGAATACACTTTCTGCGGCGTGCTCCACCGCCGAGACCAGGAGCCGGTTTTCCTGCTCGGTGCGGCGGTAATCAGTGATGTCGATGGAGACACCCCCTATAAGCCCGGGAGAATTATCCTGAAATATCGGGAACTTTTGTGTAAAGAAGGATGCCTGGAAATCGCCGAACCGAATGTCTTCTATCTTCTGCAGTTCCTTTCCGGATGCCAGCACCTTCCGGTCGTCTTCCATGAGTGCACTGGATATCTCTGCGGGCCAGATATCCCGGTCGGTTCTGCCGATGCAGGCATCGATTTTGATGCCGTAGACATCCTCCAGATACTGGTTGAGGTAGAGAAACCTGCTCTGCTCGTCCTTGAGATAGACCATGCCGGGAAAGTGCTCCATGAAGAGCGTGAACTGCTGCTCGTTGAGCCGCAGATCTTCTTCCAGTCGCTTGCGCTCATCGATCTCCTGCCTCAGGCGCCGGTTTGTCCTCATGAGCTGAGCCGTGCGCCTGCGGACTTCTTTTTCCAGGGCCTGCCGGGCATCACTGACTTCGTGCTCTGTCGTGCGTCTGAACCGGCGATTTTCACGCCGCTCTAAGACCTCTTGAACAACCAGCGGAAGCAGGGCCTGATACGCCTGGGGCGGGTCCTGGATCAGATATTCGTCCGCGCCCTGCTTCAGCGCCTCGGCCGCTTGATGGATGGTTTTTGTGCCGCAGATCACGACAAAGGGCGGGGGATCGTCCAGGTCCTTGGTCTGCTCAAACAGGTCGAGCCAGGAGGCCCCGGGCAGGTTCAGAGACACCGCTACGAGATCGAATCGATTCAAAGGGTCTCCCAGCAGGGATACGGCCTCAGACGCGCTGCCGCTCTCCGCGACCATACAGTCCATGCCCCCTGCCTCCAGGGCCGCGATGAACGTCTTGCGGCTCTCCGGCTCGGGTTCGACCAGCAGGATGCTGTTTTTCCCGGGGTACACGATCAATTCCCCGGCCGCTCGCCGGCAGCGACAAGGGTTCTCGGGCGAAGAGGGAATGTATTGTCTTCAGGATACCCGGAAACGGGCGCATGCCGTGAAAATAAAGAAAACCTGCCGGTCTCACGCATCATTCTCTGACTCATCATCTTTGTCCTGGTGACAAAAATAAGCGCGTCCCGGCCTGGCGTCAAGGGAGGCGGATGAAGAACCGGTCTGCATGCTGCCTTTACCCCGCCATACATGCCGGGAATATCCCATCCCGGCGGATACGAGCAGGCTGCATCCCTGACAGGAGGACAGAGGGGATTTCTTCGACCGGGATCTGTTGGGTTTATTCGTGCAGAACCCCTCGTATCCCAACCCGAAAAGGGCAAACACCGGCTCAGCCAGGAATGGGAGGATTACCGCCCGAAAATATTACATCGAATGGCAATTTACTAGCATGAACAGGGATCGGCGGCAATGCGAAAAACGAACCCCGTGTACCACGCACCTGTTGCCGGCCGGTTCCCATAGAGGATGCAGGCGGGGGAAAGGGACTTTGACCGGGGCCACCGAAAAGAGGGCGCATCCCGCGAACCCTCATGTCCTGGTTATCGCTCACAGCGAATATTGCAGTTCAAACCCCGGCAATGTTGCCCCGGCGCCTCAGAAGATCTCGTCGTCTCTCAGGTAGCAGGCAGGATCTTCTCCCCACGGATCTCCCGTAGCCGCCTCGGCGCGGGCGCGGAAGTTGCCCGCGCACACGTCGAGCCACCGGCATTTCCGGCACCTGCCCTGTACGTGCTCCTTCTTGTTTTTAAGCTTCATGAGAAACTCGTTGGAGCGATCCTCCCAGATGGCGGAGAAGGGCCTTTCCCGGACATTGCCCAGCACCCGGGTGCGCCAGAACTGGTCGGGGTAGACCTCGCCGTCCCAGTTGATGCAGCCGATCCCAAGCCCCGAGGAGTTGCCGCCGTTCATCTTCAACAGCTCGAGCACCCCTTCGGCCCGGGGGTCGTTCCGGCTTTTCATGCGCAGGTAGACGTACGGGCCGTCCGCGTGGTTGTCTACGGTGAGCACCTCCACCTGAAGCCCGGCCTCGATCATCTCTTTCGTGCGGTCCATGATGAGATCCAGGGTGTCCCGCGTCTGCTCCGGGGAGAGGTCTTCTTCCATGAGCTCTCTGGCCCTGCCGGTATACACGAGGTGGTAGAAGCAGATGCGGGCTATGCCCTCGGCCTTCATGAGGTCGAAGATCCCGGGTATCTCGGAGATGTTTCTCCGGTTCATGGTAAAGCGCAGGCCCACCTTGATGTTCTGGTGCATGGCATGCTCGATGCCTTTGAGCGCGTCTCGGAAGGCGCCCGATACCCCGCGGAAGGAGTCGTTGACCTCCTGGAGGCCGTCAAGGCTCACTCCGATGTAGGAAAGGCCGCAGTCTGCGAGCTCCATGGCCAGGTCCCGGGTGATCAGGGTCCCGTTGGTGGAGATCACAGCGCGCATGTCCGATTTGACCGTCCGTCTGACCAGGTCGGGCAGGTCTTTTCGGATGAGCGGCTCCCCGCCCGAGAAGAGAACCACCGGACATCCATAGTCATGCAGCTCTGCGATGAGCTCCATTCCCTCGCTGGTGGAGAGCTCGTCCCGCGGCGCGTCGGTCGCGGCGTAGCAGTGCACGCACCTCAAGTTGCAGGCGGGCGTGATGTTCCATACCACCACGGGCTTCTTGTCGGCCGAGAACTGGAGCAGGTGGGAGGGGAGGTCTTTTGAGACCCTGCCGTACCTCAAGGGGTCGGATGCCTCCACGGTCCCGCAGTAGAGCTTGGAAATTCCGATCACAGCGATTCTCCTTTCAATGCTTCGATAATGCCCTCGTCGGTGTATTCATGGGCCGTCACCTGCGCAGGCAGGCCGAGCCTCTGCATGGTGTCTGCGGTCACCGGGCCGATGGCGGCGAGCCGCTTTGACCCGAGCAGGTCACGATCATCTCCCAGGAGTTCAACGGCGTGACGGAATCCCGAGGGGCTGGTGAACACCACAGTGTCCACCGCCGCCAGCGCGGAGAGGAAACCCTCCTTCGAGGCATCCTTCGGGAGCACGGTCTCGTACACCGGGATCTCCAGAACATCCGCGCCCCGCGTTTTAAGGGCGTCGACCAGATAGCCCCTCGCTCCCCGCGCTCGGGGCAGGCACACCCTTTTCCCTGAGAGGCCGGTTTCACGGAGCATCTCCACGATCCCCTCGGCGCGATATTCATCGGCCGTGCCGTCCGCGCGGATGCCATAGGAGAAAAGGGCGTCCCTGGTTTTTGGCCCTATGCAGTAGATTTTGCTCCTGCCGAAACTCCGCGCGTCCAGGTTTGCCGCAAGCATCTTGTTCATGAAGAGCGGCACCGCGTTCTGCGAGGTGAAGATGAAGAGGTCGAAGGCGTTCACGTCCGGCAGGTCAAAGGGCAGGGGGGAGATGTCCAGGAGTGGATAGAGCACCACCCTCGCCCCGTTGTCCGCAAAGAGCGAGGCGGTCTGGAGGGCGAGGTGCGAAGGCCGGGTGATGAGCACAGTCCTGCCGGCAAGGGGCCTGGGAACATCATCGAAGAGCTCTTTGCTCAGCGATGCGACTGCGCCGACCACGATGATGCACGGGGAGCCGATGGCGTGCTCCCGGGCGTCCTGTCCCGCCCTGGCAAGGGTTGAGACCACCCGGCGCTGCAGGGGGGTGGTGGCGTCCTGCACGAGTGCGCAGGGCGTCTCCGGGCTCATTCCTTCCTGCATGAGCTTGTCGGCGATCTCCTTGATCCTGGATGCGCCCATGAGGAACACGAGAGTGCCCTTCTCGGCGGCCAGATGCTTCCAGTCGAGAAAGCCTGATTCCTTAGAAATGTCTTCGTGAGCTGTCACGAACTTGACCGACGAGGCATATCCTCGGTGGGTGGGCGGGATACCCGCGCTGATCGGCCCGGCAATGGCGGAGGTGATTCCCGGGACGATCTCGAACGGGATGCCGTGTTTTTTCAGATAGAGCGCCTCTTCGCCCCCCCGGCCGAAGACGCACGGGTCTCCGCCCTTGAGGCGCGCAACGGTCTTGCCCTGACGTGCGAGCTCCACCAGCAGCTCGTTGATCCTGGCCTGCTCCAAATACACCTTTCCGCCGCGCTTCCCCACATACCGCTTCTCTGCATCCGGTTTTGCCAGGGAGAGGATCTCCAGCGGAATGAGGTCGTCATAGACGATCACGTCGCATCGGGGAATGATGCGGCACGCCTTGAGGGTGATGAGGCCGGGGTCGCCCGGGCCTGCGCCGATGAGAAAGACCTTCATGAGAGAACCTCCTGGCCGAGCCTCTCCTTCAGGGCAAGGGCCAGACGCCGCCCCACCGAAGGGTCAGTACCCTGCATGTGCATCTGCTCCACACATGCCTCGTCGGGGCTCCCGAGCATGCCCAGGATCGAGACGCTCTGGCCGCCCTCAAGGGTCGCGTATGCCCCTGCAGGGAGATTGCAGTCTGAACCCAGTGCTGCGAGAAACTCCCGCTCCGCCTCTGCGCAGATCCGGGTAGGATGGTGGTCGATTTTTTCGAGCAGGGCATGGAGCTCATGGTCCGAGCTTCTCGCCTCGACTGCGATGATGCCCTGCCCGGGCGAAGGCACCATGCTCTGGACATCGAGCGCCACGCCCTCTTTGAGCCCAAGCCTCCTGACGCCCGCTGCGGCAAGGACCACCGCGTCCACGATTTTCCCCACCTTGTCGAGCCTGGTGGGTACGTTTCCGCGGATGTCCACCACCTTGAGGTCGGGGCGGAGATTGCGTATCTGGCACCGTCTGCGCATGCTTGATGTGCCGATGCGGGCCCCTTGAGGGAGATCTTCCAGCGTGTGGCTGCCTGCGGAAAAGAGCATGTCCCGGGGGTCTTCACGCTCGAGGTATGCACCGATGGCAAGCCCTTGAGGCAGCACGGCCTGCATGTCCTTGAGGCTGTGGACTGCGAGGTCGATCTCGCCGCTTAAAAGCCTGCGCTCGATTTCCTTGACGAACACACCCTTGCCGCCGATCGCACTCAGAGGTGCATCCGAGAGGATGTCGCCGGTGGTCTTCACCGTGTGCACCTCGGCTGCAATGCCCGGTTCCAGCCGGGCAAGGGCCCCGCGCACCATGTTCGTCTGCAGCAGCGCCAGGCTGCTACCCCTTGTGCCGATCCTGATAATCCTCATCGAGCTGGAAGATCCTCCGTGTCTGTTCGATATTGGTGAGCGTAGGGTGCTCCTTCAGATAGCTTGCCACCCGGTGGAGATACCGCTTGAGCGAGGAGCGGAGCTTCTGCTCCACGATGGCCGCTTGCCCGGGCTCAAGCGAGTTCGCCCTCATCTCCGAGGCGATGTATTCGTCCATGAGGAGGAACAGGTCCCGGATGGTGGCCTGGGCGTCCAGGGAGCCGGCCCATCGGGCGAAACGCTCCACCTCGGCCGAGATGATGGCCTGCGCCTTGTCCGTCTCCTCCTGCCGGAAGGAGACGTGCTTGTCCACGATGGTTTTCAGGGCGTCGATATCGTAGAGGTAGCAATTGTAGCATTTCCCCACCTCAGGCTCAACGTCCCGGGGGACCGCGATGTCGATGATGATCATGGGCTCGTTCCTGCGCTGCCTCATCACGTCGTCCATCATGGCCCGGGTGATGATGGGGGTCGGGGAGCCGGTGGATGTGATGACGATGGCGCACCGGAGGAGCTCATCCCTCAGGGCGCTGAAAGGGCGGGGCTTGCCGCCCAGCTCCTTGGCCAGATCGCACGCAGTGGAAAAGGTCCGGTTGATGATGCACAGATCTCCTGCACCGCGGTCTATGAGACGGCGGGCTGCGATGCCCGCCATGTCGCCCGCCCCGATGACGAGCACCGGACTTAAGCTGATGTCACCGAATATGTGACAAGCCAGTTCTACCGCCTGGGATGCCACGGATACCGGGTATCTGCCGATGGATGTCTCGGTGCGCACCCGTTTGGCCGTCCGGAAGGTCCGGTGCAGGGCCTTGTTCAGAAAGGTTGAGGTGGTGCCAGCGGCCAGGGCCTGCCTGTAGGCGTCCTTGACCTGTCCCAGGATCTGGTTTTCTCCGATGATGAGAGAGTCGAGGCCCGATGCCACCATGAACAGATGGCGGATCGCCTCTTCGCCCCGGTAGATTTCACAATAGCCCCTTAGGTCTTTGCCGGGTATTCCCGAGAGCGATGCCAGGTGATCAATGATGGTCTGTTCATCCAATCCGGTCCAGTATACCTCGGATCGGTTGCATGTGGTGAGTGTATACACCTCTCCCAGGTCGCGCGAACACAGGCTCCGGAAGTCCTGCGGAGACAGGATGACCTTTTCCCTGATTTCCACCGGCGCGCTCCGGTGGTTGATGCTGATGCAGCCGAGCCGGTTCATCGGGCAAGCCCTGCGCCGTGTGCACCCGGGTATACCAAGTTCACCCCGACGAAAAGGATGATCATGATAAGGAACCCGGTGATGGTGATGAGGGCGGTCCGCCTGCCCGACCACCGTATGGCGAACCGCTGGTGAATGCTGAAGGCAAAGACCAGCCAGATGGCCGCCCCTGCCGAGATCTTCATGGCGATCTGAGAAAGGCCCACACCCAGGCTCGATGCCCACAGGGCCCCGAAGAGCATGCCCGCGGTGATAGCAACGAACCCGGCTCCGAGGCAGACCGACAGGATCCTGTCAAGGAGCCTCAAAGGGGGAAGGCCCGCTGCGGTCCAGTGGATGCGCCCCTTACGAATGATGTTTTCATGAATCAGGTAGACGACCGAGACCACGAACGCCACGGCAAAGAGCGCTTCTCCCGCGACCACGCTCACGGTGTGCAGGGAGTGCCATGCCTGGAACATCACAGGGGTAGTTGTGCCGCCTGCCTGGAGCCCCGGCGCGGTCATCCCGAGTGCCACGGCCGCCACAGGCAGGAAAAAGGCGCCGAGCACTGCGGTTTGTCCCCGGAAGGCGAAGAAGATGAAGACCACGGAGGCCAGCAGAACCATCATGTTGACGGCCTGGACGGGAGAGACCAGGGGGATTCGACAAGCCGGTCCGGTCAGGGAGAGGGTGAGCAGGATGTGGAGAGCGATGCTGGCCAGGAACATCCCGCGGGCGATCAGCACAACCGGGCGCCTTCTCCAGAAGAGGTAGGTGATGAAACAGGCGCCGGTAAGGACATAGAGGATGACCACGGCCCACAGGATCACGGCAGCACCTCCGTCAGGTCGATGCGCTCTCCGAGCGCCTCGAAGAGGATCTGTTCCGCGCGATCCCGGTTGTGCTCACGGATGGCGTCCAGGAGCTCGGAGTCGATCAGCACCTCGAATATCCGTTTGCGGTCTTCGTGCCCGCCTTCGCCTGAAAGCACGATGGGCCTGATCCTGCCCATGATGAGAGCGAGGATGGAATACTCGTCTCCCAGGAGCTTGCCGATCCGGATGCGCATCTTTTTCGAGAGCGCCGGAGAGACCCCGCCAGTTGAGATGGCGATCTTGATGGGGCCCTTTTCCACGACCGAGGGGACGATGAAGCTGCACAGCCCGGGCTGATCAACGACATTGCAGAAGACGCGGCGCGACTCGGCGTCCCGGCTCACCGCAACGTTCGTCTCTTCATCGTCCGTGGCCGCGATGACCAGCCAGGCCCCGTCCAGATCTCCCGGTTCGTAGCCGCGGCGTACGACCTCGAGCCCCTCGTCCTGTTCGATCCTCTCGACCACCTCGGGTGCTATGACCCTCACGCGGGCGCCTGCCCTGCGGAGCGCCTCGACCTTCCGCCAGGCCACCATTCCCCCGCCCACCACCACCACGAGCCTGTCTCTGAGGTCGATGAAGAGCGGGTAAAAGCGGTTGTCCATGGTCAAGAGGTCGTTCATTGTTTATTATCCGGACTTCTCGCGCACCTGTTTCAGCCAGTCCTTGATGAGGGGCAATACCCTTGGGTCCTTCCTGAGCTGGTGCGCCCCTTTCGGGAGCATGATGAGCTTCTTGGGATGGCACGCGGCTTCAAAGAGCCTGGATGCGTGCTCAGGAGGGACGGTCTCGTCGTCTTCGCCGTGCACGATGCCCACCGGCCTGGGCGAGACAAAGGGCAGATGCACGCCCGGCCTTAAGTCGAGAAAATCATCGTACCACCGGGTGAGATCCGGCGGAAACCGCTCGTCCCGGATCACGCCGATCTTGAGAAAGTGCTCTTTGAGCGCCAGGGGATCTTCGGGCAGGATGTCGCGGAAGTTCTCCGGCGTCGCCATGAGCAGGAGGCTCTGCAGGTATTTCTCCATGGCGGCATATCGCGCCGCGATCGCGCCTCCCGCGGAGAAGGCGACGCAGTGGATGGCCGAAGGGTCGATGCCCGGGGTGTTGTATACTTGGTATACCACGGCGCAGAGGTCGTCGTACCAACCGCGCATGTCGATACTGCCTCCGGAGAGGCCGCACCCCCTGAAGTTGAAGAGGACGCTGCAGTATCCCTCGCACCCGAGCTCCTCAACCAGGTCGAGGTATCCCCGGTCTGTTGGATCAGGGTTGCCCCCCGGAATCCCATGGCAGAAAACGATGACGGGACGCAGTCCCCGGAAGGAATCCTCAGGGCAGTACAGCCATGCTCTGATTCTTATGTCCTGCAGGGTTAGTGGTAACTCTCTGGATTTCATCTTCAAGCAGATTGTATCTCCTGTATACAAAGGCCCACGACTGCAGCTCGTGTTCGTCGAGGACCATTTCGTCGCTGTCCGGGAAGGTCCTGGCGGGGATCCGGTTGCTCGATGCGAGCAGGCGGATGGTGGATTCCGGGATTTTCAGCAGTATGGATGCCCTCTCCAGCGACGTCTTCCTGGGCTTGGTATGTCCGACCTTTTTGAAGACAAAGGTCTGGAGGATGTTTTTCCGGGTGGCTTCCCGGTCGCAGGAAAAAGCCCTGTCAAGGATGTCGACATAGCTCTCATCCATCTGGTAGCGGATGTTCGCCAGCTCCACCAGTGCCCTGACATCATCGGGGTACTCTTCGAGCATGGAGCTCAGGATGCGTGAAGCCTCTTCCATGTTGTTGAGAAAGAAGTGGATCTCGGAGAGATAGAGGTAGGTGTCCTTTTCCTTGTCGCCCAGGTCCATGGCCTTGGTGAACATCTCCAGGGCGAGGTCCAGGTGCCCCAGCTCCCGGTGACAGATGCCGATGAGCTTGTGGATCAGCGGCGAGGTCGAGCACAGGGTGTTGGCCTTTTCCAGGTCGTCGGCAGCGATGGTGTAGTACCCCTGCTCCATCTTGCTGCGCGCCCGCGACATGAAGGTCTTGAAGCGATCGTCGAACCCCATGGACGAGAGGCTCAAGTCCCCGTCCTTGAAATTGAACCCGGCCGTGCACAAATCGATGTATTCGCGGTTTTCCTCCAAGGGATCGCCGGACTGGAGCACGTCGATCACCCGCTGGCAGAGGTTCTTGATGGGGAGCATGCTGTTGATCTTGTTCGCCACGTTGAGACCCACGGCGCACACGTCGTTGCTGTCCATCTCGGAAAGATGGCGGGCCTCGGCCATGAGCTCCTTGAAGAAGAGGTTCGTCATTTCCTTTGAATTGAAGATGGGAAGCCCCATGGCGGATTTGTACTGTCCAGCGGGGCAGCTGTATTCATAACTGAGCCAGAGCTCTCCGTATTCGGTGTCGATACGCTCCACCTCTACGGAAATGAGCTCGATAAGTCCCTTGGGCTGTTCCAATTTTCCACGCATGGGGAAAATCTATGCTGAGGGCGCCAAAATGTCAACAGGAGGAAGGCAAGCGCCGCCAATTACCGGTGGAAACAGGAGCTGATTTGTGATAGCTCACTGTCTCGGAGGTATGAACATGAAGAGATTTCTCGTTTCCGGAGGGATCTTGGCCTTTTCTGCTTTCGTTCTTTTTCCGCTCACCGTTCTCTGCGCACCCAGGGCCGAAATGCTCAACCCGGTGTTCGACGCAGGAGAGATCCCTCAGGGCAAGGACCTTGTCCACGAGTTTCTCCTGAAGAATGCCGGAGACGAACCCCTGGTGTTCAAGGCAAGGCCGTGCTGAGGGGTCGATATCTCTGCCCCGGGAGGGCGGACCATAGAACCGGGCAAGGTGGGGAAGATCGAGGTGAAAATATCCACCGGGTCATATACGAATGAGATTCTCAAGAACATCAGGGTGGAGACCAACGATCCTGAGGCGGACCTCGTCACCTTCACCCTGAAGGCACAGGTCGTGGAGATACTCAAGGTGACCCCCCGCCTGGTGAACTTCGGGAAGATACCGCAGAACGATACCTCAGTCCGGGAGATTGTGTGCGAGAATAAGGGGGAGGGACCGGTCAGGATTTTGTCGATCGAGGCAAAGCCTCCCACCCTGCTCTCCCTTAGGGAACAGGAGCCGTTCGTGTTGAATCCCGGCCAGAGCAGGAAGATTGCGGTGAAGCTGTCAAGCGGGTCGTCCGAAGGATACGTTCACGGATACGTGAGGTTCACGACCGACCTTGAGTTTCTCCCAGAAAAGGTCGTCCGAGTCCGGGCCGATGTAAAGAAGCAGCAAGACACCGGCCAGTGACCCGGGAAGAAATAGGCGAGCGTCCGGCGGGCCCATGAAGAAGAGCACGAAGCGAAAGATCGCCGCGGTTGGAGGGCTTACCGGAATCAGCCGCATCCTGGGCTTTGTCCGGGACATGGTGATGGCGTGGCTCCTGGGGGCGGGTCTGCTGGCGGATGCATTCATCGTGGCCTTCAGGATACCCAACCTTCTCCGCAGGTTCATGGCCGAGGGCGCTGTGAGTGTGGCCTTTGTTCCGGTGTTTGTGGAGTCCAAGGAAAAAGACGGCCTTCAGAAAGCCGTAGAGCTCACCCGCGGGGTGTTCACCCTGCTGTTTTTCTCCCTTGCCGGGCTGGTGATTCTGGGCGAGATCGTCGCACCCTTCATTGTAGCCCTCATCGCACCGGGTTTTCTCGACCAGGAGATCTTCGACGTGACGGTACACCTCACCCGGATCATGTTCCCCTTTATCCTGCTGATCGGCATCGGGGCGCTGCTCATGGGGGTGCTCAACTCCCTCGGGCATTTCTCTGCACCTGCGGGTGCGCCCATTCTCCTGAATGTGTTCATGATCGGGATGCCTGTGCTGTTCCATGTCGTGTATCCCGTGTTCTCCTCCCCGGCGGACGCCTTCGCCTGGGGGGTGATCCTGGGGGGAATCGCCCAGATCCTGCTGCAGATCGTGCCCTTAAGAAGGATGCGTGTGTCTGTTGGGTTCACGAGGAACATCTTCCACTCCCGGCTCAGGCAGGTGCTGAAGCTCATGGGGGTGGCGGCGGTCGGGGCCTCGGTGTACCAGCTCAATGTCTTCATCGGGACCCTGCTCGCATCCCTGCTCTCCACGGGCAGCGTATCGTACCTCTACTATGCGAACCGCATCGTCGAGCTCCCGCTGGGACTCTTTGCCTTTGCCGTGAGCAACGTGATGCTCCCCTCGTTGAGCGCCGCGTACGCCCGGACCGATCACCAGGCCCTGCGCACACTCACCGGTGAGTCGATCGTCGCGGTCCTGCTCTTCACCATACCCGCGACCATCGGGATCATCGTACTCGCTGAGCCGATATTCGCCGTGCTCTTCATGCGGGGCGCCTTCGGTCCGGATGACGTGGCCGCCTCGGCGCAGGCCCTGCGCATGTATGCCCTCGGCCTGTGCGCGGTGGGGGTCTCGCGGGTTCTCACCCAGACCCTGTACGCCATGCAGCAGGCAAACCAGGTGGTGAGGACGGCCTGGATCTCGCTCGTGGTCAATGTTCTGCTCAGCGCGGCGCTCATGCCCTTCCTGAAACACGCGGGCATCGCGCTGGCGAGCAGCATCTCCGTGGCCGTGCAGATGGTCATGCTCTCCCGGATCCTCACCCGGCAGGGTATCACTCTGTCTTCGGAGGTATGGTCCCCCGTGGGGAAGATGGCCGGAGCCGTTGCGGCCATGGGAGCAGGCCTGTTCTGGTTCGTGCGTATGGAGTTCTGGACCGAGGGCCTGAACCTCATGAGCCTTTCCCTGCTCGCTTCCTCAATCGGGCTGGGGGCCGCCGTATACTTCGCCCTGCTGTGGATCATGGGGATGCGCAATTTCGGCAGATGATCTTAAAAAGCAATACCCGCCTTTATGAGGGGATTCCCGATCTGTACGCAAAGGGCTCCCGGATCAGTATGAAATTTCTTTCTTATAAAAAGTAACAAAAGTTCTTTCCCGGAGAACAGCTGTTTTTGCAGATATGGTACACAGCCATATAACTGTTCGTTATATCGGGATATTTCAGGGTGGTGACCAGTGGCATTATGTTTGCTTGATGATCGGAATTAACAATTGGGTAGGGCAGCCGTGAGATTGACGCGACGAGAAATACTTGAGCAGCTGGGAAGACTCGGTGTTCGGGGGCTCTCTGAATTGAAAAAGGCATGCAGGGAGTTTGAGACCTTCTGGGAATGCACATTGCAATGTATGAAGTAATCACTCTTGTTGATGAAATTACCCGATGGGGAGCTAACGGAGCATCATGTGCAATGATAGACTGACCAGGTATGTTATCGATCAGACCTTGGAACTCTCCCCTGAGTTCATCAAGCAAAACGCCGAGGTTATCCCGCTGCTCTTCCAGGTGTCCCTTCTCTCCGAAGTGGATGTCCGCGTGGAGAAAATCTCCGATCTTTTCCTGAACTTCATCGAACATATCACCTCCTTTGATGCAGCGCTGGTGTACATATGGGCGCCGCAGAATGCATGGTTCTGCAAGGGGCTCCAGGGCGAGGTGCCCAAGAGCATCGAAAACGGCGATATCTTCACCTTCACCGTCAGGGACAGGGCAAAGCCTATTCTGATATCCGACGTGAGCGAGACCGGTCTGGGGGCACACGAGCTGCCGATTATGTTCCAGTCCATGATCGCGCTGCCCATCTACAGAGACACGAAGATCATCGGCTGTCTTGAGCTGTTCCGCAAGACCGGACCCTGCTTCGATATGAACGACCTCGTGCTCATCAAGCATCTGCTCCTGGGCTCGGAGAATATCCTGCAGCAGGTGATCACCCCGGAAGCTGATTACGACGAGGTCCTGGATATCCGGACAGACGTGCCCCAGAAGCATGTTCTCCTGGATATCCTCAACCAGTACGAAGAGCTCTCCAAGCGCCTGAGCTTTCCGTTGAGCGTGGCGATCATGGAGATAGAGGACCGGGACAAGTTCGGCCTCTACCAGCATATCCCCGAGGGTGTGAGGATGCTCAAGAGTCTGCCGAAAATGATCCAGGACGGGCTGAGACGCTATGACAAGGTCATCCGGTATGAGGAGCTGAGCTTTTTCGTGATCCTTCCCGGGTGTTCGTCACAGGATGCCATCACGGCGCTGCACAATGCAACGCTCAATCTCGGGGCCGACCTTGCCAATAACATGACCATAGGCATCGCCACGCTGCCTGACGAGGCCCAGGATGCCAAGGGGTTGATCAACGTCGCCCACCAGGCCCTGTCGCACGCGAAGAAAAAGGGCATCCACATGGCGCGGTATTCCCAGACAGGGGCCATCAAGCAGACCAACATCTCGCTCGAGCTCAGGATGAAGAAAATCATCAATTCCGGCCCTCATGTAGAGGTGCTCAACGACCTGCTGGACCTGCTCCGGATCCAGTGCCAGGCCGAAGACATTTCCATCCGGAACGAGGCGCCCGGCTCCCCGGTGAACTGGCAGGGCTACGATTTGGGGTACATCTATCACCAGGGGCTCCCGGATGATATCTACGAGTGGATCGTCACCTATATCACGCCCTCCTGGGCCGTGGCCCTGGGGCTCGATCCCGACATCCGCAACTGGTACCTCGGCCTGCTCACCACGGCATCCATCCTGAGCGATCTGAGGGCCGGATACCCCATGGGCTACTCCATCCGGGTGGCGGACCAGATGTTCACCCTGGCAAAAGAGATGGGCAAGGGCGAGGCCCAGGCGGCACAGTGGGCCAACTCGGCACTGGCCGCCAATATCGGGTATCTCGGCATCCCCACCTCCATCTTCACCAAAGGGGAGATCACTCCCTTTGACAGGAAAAAGATCAGCGCCCACACCTTTATCGGCACAAAGATCCTGCAAGACGTGACCGTGCTCAACTGCGACGCCGATCTCATCATGTATCATCACGAGAACATGGATGGGAGCGGATATCCCAGAGGACTCAAAGGGGACGACATTCCGCTGAGTGCGCGGGCCATGCGGGTTATCGACACCTATAACGCCATAACCACCCCGCGGCTCTACCGGTTCCAGCTGAACCATCAGGAGGCGTTGCGGGAGCTGTGCGCCATGTCGGGAAAGACCCTGGACCCGGACATCGCGTCTCTGTTTGTGGACATTATCGGTTTTTGATCCACCGGGGGTGGGTGATTCCGTATTTCCGGATCTTGTAGTGAATCACCCTCTTGCTGATCCCGAGTGTCTCGGCTGCGTCTTTCTGGATCCAGTCATTTTTCCTGAGCGCATCCAGGATGATTTCCTTTTCATTGAGTGCCAGAGATGAGAGACCGCCATTGCCCCCGCTCTCCTTTGCCATCCGGGGCTCGCCGCTCTGAATCGAGATGTCGCCGGTCCGGATGACGCTGCCGTCCGAGAGCAGGACCGCCCGCTCGATGCAGTTGCGTATTTCCCGGACATTTCCCGGCCAGTCGTAGGACTTGAGCAGATCCAAGGCAGCCAGGTCGATGTCCATCTCCGGCTTGTTGAACTCTAGCGAATATTTCTTGATGAAATACCGGACCAGGGGCTCGATGTCTTCCTTGCGCTCCCGGATAGGAGGGATGAAGATGTTGACCACGTTGATCCGGTAGTAGAGATCCTCCCGGAATTTCCCATCCTGGACCATCTTATAGAGATCCTGGTTCGTCGCCGCGATGACCCGCACGTCCACCTTGATGGTGCGCTCCCCGCCTACGCGCTCGAACTCCCTTTCTTCGAGAACCCTGAGGATCTTCGACTGCAGCGACATGTCCATGTCCCCGATCTCATCGAGGAAGATGGTCCCCATATTGGCCTGCTCGAACCGGCCTGTCCTGAGCTTCACCGCCCCGGTAAAGGCGCCCCTCTCATGGCCGAAGAGCTCGCTTTCCAGGATGTTCTGGGGAAGCGCGGCACAGTTGACCTGAACGAAATTGTTGTCCGCGCGGTTGGAGTTGTGGTGGATGGCCCCTGCAATGAGTCCCTTGCCCACCCCGGTCTCGCCGGTGAGCAGGAGGGTCGAGTCGGCCTTTGCCACTTTTTCCGCCATATGTAAGACCTTCTTCAGCGAGGGGCTGACCCCGATGATGTCCGATGTGCGGTAGATGATGTTTTCCTGGGCGTGTCTGAGATAGTCGATCTCATTCTTCATCCGTTTGAGCGCCAGGGCGTCATCCACCTTCTGAACGATCTCGTGCAGACCAAAGGGCTTCTGTATGAAGTCATGGGCCCCGTTCTTCATGGCTACCACAGCGGTATCCACCGATGCGTAGCCCGTCATGACGATGACAATGGTGGACTGGTTGGCCCCCTTGATCTTCTTGAGCAGCTCCAGACCGTCCATTCCCGGCAGCTTGAGATCGGTTATGATAAGGTCGTAGATGTACTTGTTGATGCGTGCCATCGCGGCCTCGGCGCTCTCCACGAGTTCTGAGACATGGTTATGCTTCTTCAGTTCCTGAAAGAGGATCTGGCCGAGGTTGATGTCGTCTTCGACTATGAGTATGTGTGCCATATCAAGTGTTTCCATCGGAACATCGAATGCAAAACTTTATCCCGGTGGTTTTTCAGGAGGCTTTGAAAAGGCCGGCCGTGCTCATTCCCTTAAAAAGGGATGGCTGTTGACCATTTCCGCCGGGTATACTATTGATGTATCAGTAAATCGGCCTTGAACAAGCAGAGAGTGGGGTGTTTTTCAGCACTTCCATTCTGGAGGGGATATGATAGTGCATACCGTGGTGGTGACCGAGTTCATGACCAATTGTTACATCGTGGCCGATGAGAACACGAAGGAAGCGGTGGTCATCGATCCCGGGGGAGACGGCCGGAAGATTTTGCAGCAAATCGAGAATATGGGCGTGAATGTAAAGACGGTGGTGGGCACCCACGCCCATGTAGACCATATCGGAGCCTTAAAGGATATCAAGGATGCCCTGGGGGTCGAGATCATGCTCCATCAGGCAGAGCTGCCGGTCCTCAAGACCGCATCGCGCATGGCAAGGCTTTTCGGTGTCAGCATCGACGAACCGCCCGAGCCGGACCGCTTTCTGGCGGAAGGAGACGAGATCGCCTGCGGGAACATCACCCTGAAGGCGATCGAAACCCCGGGCCACTCTCCCGGCGGGATCTCGCTGCTCACCTCGGACGGGAAGACCTGCTTCGTGGGCGATGCCCTCTTCGCAGGCTCCATCGGGAGGACGGATCTGCCGGGGGGCGATTATCACACCCTCATCACATCCATCAAGACCAAGCTCATTCCCCTGGGCGATGACGTGAAGGTCTTCACGGGGCACGGACCTTCCACCACCATGGGGGTCGAGCGCAGATACAACCCATTCCTGTAAGGGAGGAGCAATGAAGAAGCTATACGTGGTCATGACGGTCCTCGCACTCGGATTTCTCGTGCTGCCGGGCTGTGCGAGGATACAGGAGACGTTTTCCGGCTCCCCCGCCTCTCAGGAGGCCCGGCCGGTACCCCGGTATCTCGATTTCAGCGACATCCTCCTTCCGGGTGAGCTGAACAAGGTCGTCCAAGAGAGCTACATCACCAACGGGCACGGCCGCCTCGTACTTTCAGGCAGGCTTCAGGGCGAATCGCTCGCCCAGTACTTCATGACCTCCATGTATTCCGACGGGTGGACCACGCTGAACCAGTACAAGTATCAGGGAGCGATCAAGCTCTTCTTCAAGAAAAGCGAGAGGATCGCATCCATACTCATAACCGAGAATCCTCTCGGGACACGGGTGGAGATATGGGCGGTACCCCTGGGGAAGATCTAGCCGGAAAGCAGGTCGTATACGGCATCACCGGAGGCATCGCGGCCTATAAGGCCCCCCTGATCGTCAGGGGGCTCAAGTCTCTGGGGATAGACGTGCGGGTGGTCATGACCGATGCGGCTCAATATTTCGTGACCCCTACCACCCTCCAGACCCTCTCCGGCCGCCCCGTCTATACGGAGCTCTTTCCCGAAACGCCGCCCGGGTCCTTCGAGGTGGAGCACATTGCGCTCGCCGATAGGGCCGACCTTCTGCTCATTGCACCCGCCACTGCGGACTTCATCGCCAAGATGGCCCGCGGCATCGCAGATGACCTGCTTTCGTGCATTGTCCTGGCAACCAAGGCCCCCGTTCTGGTCTGCCCGTCGATGAACGTGAACATGTACCTGCATCCCGCCACCAGGGAGAATCTGGATATTCTGCAAAAAAGGGGTGTTTCTATCCTCGAACCCGCCAGCGGCGAGCTCGCGTGCGGTTGGGAAGGGACGGGACGCCTGCCCGAACCAGAGCGGATCGTGGCGGAGTCCAAGAAGATCCTCTACCAGAAGGACCTTGCCGGTATTTCGATGCTCGTGACCTGCGGGCCTACCTGCGAGGATATCGATCCGGTCAGGTTCATCACCAACCGCTCCACCGGGAAGATGGGGGCGGCTCTGGTGGAGGCCGCCGGTTTGAGGGGGGCGCGGATAAAGGTGATCAGCGGTCCCGTAAACAGGGAGTACGCCCCGTGGGCGGACGTCATCATGGTGCGTTCCGCAGAGCAGATGCTCGATGCGGTGAAAGACAACCTGAGCGCCGCCGATGTGCTCGTCATGGCGGCCGCGGTCGCCGACTACGTGCCCGAGACCTACCGCACCTCCAAGATCAAGAAGGGAGACAAGCTCACCTCGCTGGCGCTCAAATCCAGCCCGGATATCCTCTCGACCATCAGGCCCATGAAAGGCGACAAGTTTTTCGTGGGATTCGCCGCCGAGACGAACAACCTCTCCGACTCGGCCCGGAAGAAGCTCGTGAGCAAGGGTCTGGACATGATCGTAGCCAACCGGGTGGGAGGGCCGGGAACCGGCTTCGGCTCCGATACCAACAGCGGTCTGATCCTCACTGAAGCCGGGGTGCTGGACCATTTCGAACAGGTCGAAAAAGAGGTGCTTGCACACAGGATACTCGACTTTATCAGGGAACGGGTGTGATCGGGAATATCGTTCAGCTGCTCTGTGAGGAAGCCCGGTGGTCGGGGAGGTTCATGATCCTCCCCCGCGAGGTGGCGGGTATGCCGAAAGAGATGTCGAAGAAAGAGGCCCTGGAAGAAATCCGCGAGCGGCTGGAAAAATGCAGATGCTGCACGCTGTGCGATACCGCCCGGAACATCGTTTTCGGCGAGGGTGATCCGGATGCGGACATCATGTTCATCGGCGAGGCGCCGGGCGCCATGGAGGACAAGACCGGCAGGCCGTTCGTGGGCCCTGCGGGAAGGCTGCTCACCGACATCATCGAAAAGGGCATGGGGCTCAAGCGAAGTGACGTGTACATCGCCAATATCGCCAAGTGCAGGCCGCCCGAAAACCGCGACCCGCTTCCCGAAGAGATAGCACAGTGCATCGGCTTTCTCGAAGAACAGATTGAGGTCATCAGGCCAAAGGTCATCATCGCCCTCGGCAAGATCGCCGCACAGACACTCCTGAACACCGACGCCCCGATCACCTCGGTGAGGGGGAAGTTTCACGAGTACCGCGGGATCAAGGTGATGCCCACCTTTCATCCCAGTTATCTGCTCCATAATCCTGCAAAGAAGAGGGAGGTATGGGAAGACATCAAACAAGTGATGAAGCTTCTCGGCATGCCGCTGCCCGGATAGCGGGGCGCCTCGCTGTCATCTGGCTGGCCGTTCTGCTCTTTCCGCTCGTGCTCCGGGCGGCCGATGTGGTAGTGCTGGACGTCCGCGACGCCATCACCCCCCCCGTGGCCTCATACCTCATCGAAAACATCGACGAGGCCGTAGTCGCAGGCAGGGAGGCGGTGATCATTCGCATGGACACCCCAGGAGGGCTGGATACCGCCATGCGGGACATCATCCAGAAGGAGTTGAACGCAGACATTCCGGTCATTGTCTACGTCGCTCCCAAGGGGGCGCGGGCCGCCTCGGCAGGCGCGCTCATCACCCTGGCCGCCGATGTGGCGGCCATGGCCCCGGGCACGAACATCGGCGCCGCGCACCCGGTGAGCATCGCTACGGGGGGCGAAGGGGCCGAAGGCCAGAGCGAGACCATGACCGAGAAGATCACCAACGATGCGGTGGCCTATGCAAAGAGTATTGCCCGCGCAAAGGGAAGGAACGAGCAGTGGGCTGAAGACGCTGTGAAAAAGAGCATCTCAACCCCGGCCGAGGAGGCGAAGGACCTCAAGGTCATCGAGATCGTGGCCCGGGACATGGGAGACCTTCTGGATCAGCTCCATGGCAAGGTCATCGAGAAGAACGGCAGCAACTTCACCCTCGACACCCGCGATGCGAACGAGATCAGCCAGCCCATGGGCCTGAGGTACCGGCTGCTCTCCGCCATTTCCAACCCCAATATCGCATACATCCTGATGCTCATCGGCATGGCCGGGATCTTTTTCGAGCTCTCGAACCCGGGCCTGATCCTGCCGGGGGTCATCGGCGGGATATCGCTCATCCTCGCCTTTTTCGCGTTTCAGACCCTGCCGGTCAATTACGCCGGCGTGGCCCTGATGATCCTGGCCGTGATCCTGTTCATCGCCGAGGTCATGGTCCAGAGCTTCGGCATGCTCACCATCGGCGGAGTGGTATCCATGGTGCTGGGCTCGATTCTCCTGTTCAGGACGCCCGAGATCTATGCCCAGGTCTCCCTGGGCATCATCGTACCGGTCACCATCCTGTTCACCGCGTTCTTCGTGACGACTTTGTACCTGGTGGTCAGGGCCCACCGCGCGCGGTCGGTCAGCGGCACACAGGGGATGATCGGGGAGCGGGCGAAGGTCTATTCCTGGAGCCCGGACGGAACGACCGGAAAGGTGTTCTGCCACGGCGAGTACTGGAACGCCCGAGGCCCCTCCGGTCTTCAGCCCGGCGATGAGGTGGAGGTGACCGGCCTCGAAGGCCTGACCCTCATCGTGCGGACCGTCACCGGAGCGGACGGTTCGCACGGCACGAACGGATGATCGCTGTCGGACTGTCAGGAGGTACGGACTCGGCGGCCGCCGCCATCCGTTTGCACGAGGAGCGCGAAGAGCTGGTGGGCGTCACCCTCGTATTCGGAGAAGAGAACCCGCCACCAGTGAGCATCGAAAGGGCGGGCCGCCTGTGCGCGCACCTGAAGATCAGGCACGTGGTCATGGATGCGACCTCACCGTTTAGGACCGTCAAGGACTACTTCTGCAGGGAGTATCTGACAGGCGCTACCCCGAACCCGTGCGTGGTCTGCAACCGCGACATCAAGTTCGGTCTCTTCCTGGAAAAGGCGGGCGAGCTGGGGGCAGATCGCATCGCCACCGGGCACTACGTCCGCAAGGCGGGCGAAGACGGCAGGGTCTGGCTTGGCAGGGCAAAGGAAAAGAATTCCCAGGAATATTTTCTCGGCCTGATCTCGCAGGACGCCATCCAAAGGAGCCTGTTCCCCCTCCATGATATTACCAGAGAAGAAGCCCGGGAGCTGGCAGGCCGGACCGGCCTTCACATCCATAAGCAGGAAACGTCGCAGGACACCTGCTTCACCGGCGCCCAAGGGTATGTCCCCTTCATCACCTCATATACTGGTTATAAGCCGCAACCGGGTGATGTGCTGAACATGAGAGGGATGGTGATCGGCAAGCACCGGGGCGCCCTTTACTATACCATCGGCCAGAGAAAAGGCCTTGGCATGGGGTTCGGAAGGAAGGTCTACGTCCTGGGCAGGGACATGGAGAAGAACACGATCACGGTAGGCGGCAGGGAACAGTGGCCGTACCGCGGTTTCACCATGGAGCAGATCAACCTCATGAAGATACCGGCGCTGGATAAGCCGCTTGCAGTGCGCATGAAGGTGCGCTACCGTCAGGATGCGAAGGATGCACTCCTGATCCCTCTGCCGGGCGGGCGCGCCGCGGTCCGGTACGAGGGGCTGTTTTCACCCGGCCAGCTCGCTGTGGCATACGACAGCCAGGACAATATCCTCTGCGCGGGCATCATCGGCTCAGCCCTTAAGGATATTCCGGCTCCGGATGTATGACCGGGTTGCGGCCAGACGCTCGCGAATATGCACATGGCGGAATCCGCAGCTCAGAAGTTATCGGAAGAGTCAGGCCGGCAGCGGATGATGAGGGATGAGTGGATGCACGCGTATCCCCCTGTCAAAGCCCATACCGAGACCTTTTCTCCGGCCCATGGTATGAGAAACGGCAGGGTGCGGGTTTTTGAAGTCACTTCGGCTCAAGGGCTTATATGAGAGGTGAAAAGAAAAAAATGAAACGAACGTTCCAGAGAAATCTGCAGGCGGTCCACAACCGGACCATATCCATCTCCACCTATGCGGCCGGTGACGATGCAGTGATCGTGGAGGGCGTGCTGACGGATAACAGGCTCGTTGACACCTGGTCTGTCCCCTCCGGGGAAAAGATGGAACCTGGGGTGATCCACAATCTTGCCGTGCGGCTTTTTATCGAGTGCCCGAGCCTGCGGATTACGGATGTGGAGGTGGACATGGACCGGGTGCCGCTGGATGAGTGCATGCACACGAGGGATTCTCTCAAGCCGCTCATCGGGCAGAGTATCTCACCGGGGTTCACCCGGTGGGTCAAGCAGCACCTCGGCGGTGCTCAGGGGTGCACCCATCTCAACGCACTGCTGATCGCCATGGCACCGGCGGTTTTCCAGGGATTCTGGAACGCGAGGACATCACGGCGCATCGATGCGCGCCGGGCGACCGAGGGGATGTCGCCTGAGTATCTGATCGATACCTGCTGGGTGTGGCGCTCGGAAGGCCCCCTGGCATCGGAGCTCCGGGCGGCGGTGGCGGGGGAAGGCCGCGAAGACGGTCCTTTCGGCAAAGACTGACCACTCATGGAGCTTTTTCTCAAGGCAGTGCTCATCATCCTTCTGATCGTGTTCCTGGGGCTGTTCCTCTTTTCGGTCGTCCTTATCGCGGTGCATCGCAAGACCGGCGGCGCCCTGTTCGTACCTACCCCGAAGGTGATCCTCAAGACCATCATGGAACATGTCGATTTCTCGCCGTACCACGACATCCGCGAACTGGGGGCCGGAGACGGAAGATTCATGGCCGCGGTGGAGAAGGTCTACGGCCGGCCTGTCACCGGATACGAGGTCAATCCCCTTGCCTATCTTCTCTGCCGCCTGCGGCTGGGCATCTTAGGCCTGAGCTCCCGGGTGGTGTATCGCAGCTTCTGGGAGGCGGACCTTGCGGGGGCTCAGGTGGTGTTCTGCTACCTCTTTCCGGATATCATGCCTCGCCTGGGCGAGAAGCTCGCACATGAGCTGGACGATGGTGCACTTGTCATCAGCGCTAACTTCCCCCTGCCGGGGTGGATGCCTGATGAGATCATTCACAGCGATCACCCCGTGTTCAACGATCCAGTTTTTCTCTACCGCAAAGGTGCCCATCTGAAGAGAACGGGGCGGAGATAGAAACCGCCCTCTCTTGCCCCGGAAGCGAACGCCGCGATCCGGGGCGGGAGGATGTGCCGGCGCCGATTATTCTACACGGTTTTCCTTACAGGAAAACAGATTCGCATGTTTTTTTGCACTCTTTTCTGATAAAGAGTGCTGATGAGGATGGCTATAGAATACATTGTTAAATCAAACACCTGGAGCTCGCATGTCTGAAGCGATCTCTTTCATGAAGGGCATCATCAGGAGATTCGCCGGTAATGAGTATGTCCTGATGGTGTGCATGGCCGCCGTGGTAGGGGTTCTCGGGGGGTACGGCGCCGTAGGGTTCCGGTGGCTCATCGGGTTTTTCCAGGGCCTGTTCTTCTCGCAGCAGGGCTCAGAGGGCATTCTGGATGCGGTCAACTCCCTTCCCTGGTATGCCAGGCTGATCCCCCCAATTATCGGCGGCGCCATTGTCGGTCCCATGGTGTATTTCTTTGCACGTGAGGCAAGGGGCCACGGCGTGCCCGAGGTCATGGAGGCGGTGGCCCTGAAAGGGGGCATGATCCGCAGACGGGTGGTTGCGGTCAAGACCCTGGCCTCCTCCATCACCATCGGCTCGGGCGGTTCGGCGGGACAGGAAGGCCCCATCATCCAGATCGGCTCCGGCATCGGGTCGGCCTTCGGACGCATGATCGGGGTTTCCGCCGACAGGATGAGGACCCTGGTCGCCTGCGGTGCTGCAGCCGGGATAGCAGCCACCTTCAACGCCCCCATTGCAGGGGCCATGTTCGCCCTGGAGATCATCTTGGGCGATTTCGGGATCGCAGCCTTCACCCCGATCGTGGTGTCGTCCGTGTTGGCCACCGTGATATCCCGGGTTCACCTCGGGGCCTTTCCCGCCTTTATCGTGCCGCAGTATTCCATGGTGAGCCTTTGGGAGATACTCACCTATTCCTCCTTCGGGGTCGTCATGGGCTTCGTAGGGGTGCTGTTTACCGTGACACTCTATAAATGCGAGGACTTCTTCAACGCCATCAGGATACCTCCCTATACGAAGGCCGCCATCGGAGGGGCCATGGTCGGTTGTGTCGGGATCTTCATCCCCCACATCTATGGGGTGGGGTACGATAGCATCTCCCTTGCGCTTCTGGGGCAGATCCCCTGGCTTCTGCTCTTAAGCCTGGTGGTCATCAAGATCCTGACCACCTCCGTCACCATCGGTTCCGGCGGCTCGGGCGGAGTATTTGCCCCGTCGCTGTTTATCGGCGCTATGGCAGGAGGTGCATTCGGTTTCCTGATGCAGGCGCTCTTTCCGCAGGTGACGGCCGCTCAGGGGGCATACAGCCTGGCAGGCATGGGGGCCATGGTGAGCGCCACGACCCACGGACCCATCACGGCGATCCTCATGCTCTTCGAGATGACGGGGGATTATAAGATGATCCTGCCCCTGATGCTCTCATGCATCATCTCCACTGTGGTGGCCAGCCAGCTGAAACGCGATTCCATCTACACCCTGAAGCTCACCCGGAGAGGCGTCGATATCCGGGCAGGCAAAGACGTGAATATCATGAGGTCGCTCCTGGTCAAGGACGCCATGACCCGCGACGTGGTGAGTGTCCCTGCAAACATGCCATTGAAAAAGCTGGTGAGGTTCACCCTGTCCAGCAAGCATTCAAGCTTTCCGCTCGTGGATGAGGACGGTCTGCTGGAAGGCATCGTCACCTTCCAGGACTTCAAGGATGTGGTATTCGAAGAGGGGCTGGGAGACCTGGTGGTGGCAAAGGATCTCTCGCCGCAGGAGGTGATCACCATCACCGGAAACGAGAACCTCGACAGCGCCCTGAGGAAGATCGGGGTGAGGAACATTGAGCAGATCCCGGTGGTGGATGAGACCAACCCGCGAAAGATCGTGGGGATCCTGTCCCGGAGGGACATCTTTACCGCATACAACAAGGCCGTCATCGACCGGTCCATCACCGCGGGCGGTGCGGCGGAGGCGGACCGGGACAAGCGCCGGAGTGCGGCCTGATCCTGCGGTAAAAGATAGATAAGCTGCGGATTTGGGCCTGCCCCGGGCATCCGGGCATGGGCCCGGATACCGGCTGGGGTGTTCCATCTGCTGCCGATAACAGTGTTTTTTCAAGAAGTCTGCGGAAAAGAGGTGAATATGACAGAACAAAAGCCAGTGATCGGAGGACGGGCCCATAATCTGGAGCAGGTGAGGGAGGTCTGCGCCCTGGGCTATCCCTTTGCCGAGGTGTCCCTTCTGGACCCCCGGGAGACAAAAGCGATGCTCCCGGATCTCAGCCGCATCAGAGAGCGCACAGGGATATCCTATCTTGCCCATTACCCCAACGAAGACAATCCCTTTGATGTCGGGGTGCTTCGCCAGCGCTTCTTCCCCCGTCTGGCAGAGCTTTTCGACCTCTCGGCCGAGCTGGGCATCTCCAAGGGCACCATCCACTTCTGGATGGATGCCAGGTGGGCGCCGCCCGATCTCGTAGCCGGCAAGATCGAGCTCCTGGGAGAAATCGTCGATCGTGCGCGGGAAAAGGGCATCACCGTATGCATCGAAAACCTGAGCGAGCGCGTGGAGAGTTTCCGGAAGGCATTCGATGCAATCCCGGATCTGCGCATGACCCTGGATATCGGCCATGCTCAGCTCCTCGCACGAGAGAACACCTCCTTTGCCTTCATCCGGGATGCGTTCGAGAGGATCGCCCACATTCATGTGCATGACAATCACGGAGGGACGAGTGTCAAGGACGATCTCCATCTCGCCGTGGGCGAGGGCGTTATCGACTATCCGGGCATCTTGAGGATGCTTAAGGAGAGAGGATACCACTCCACGATCACCATGGAGGTCATGCCTGCTGACATGAAAAAAACCCGCGATATTCTCGACAGATACTTTTTGTAGCTCTGACATCTTTTTCCAGTGTTCCTTGACTATTTGAAATCCCGGGGCTAAGCTGCTGCTTATGGTGTGCATGTCTCAGGAGTGGATCATCAAAGGACGCGTCGATCCCCAGATCTTGCCGGACCTGAAGTTCAGCCCGGTCTTTAAGTCACTCATGCAGGTCCGTGGGCTTACGACATCCGATGATGTGATGAACTTTTTGAGTCCGAACCTCGGGCAGCTCAAAGATCCCTGGAACATGAAGAACATGCAGCGAGCCTGCGAGCGGATCCTGCGCGCCATCGAGACCGGTGAGAAGATCGGCATCTTCACCGATTACGATGTTGACGGGGTATGCAGCGCGGTGCTCATCCAGCGGTTTCTCCTCAATATCGGATCGAGCGCCCCGGAGATATTCATCCCCGACCGCGTCAACGATGGATACGGCCTGAACATCCGCGGGATCGAGGAGCTGAAAAAAAAGGGCGTGAGCCTGCTGATTACGGCTGACTGCGGCATCACGGCCGTCAGGGAAGTGGAGCATGCCCGGTCTTTGGGCATGGAGGTTATCGTCACCGATCATCACGTGATGGGAGACACGCTGCCCGATGCATACTGCATCCTCAACCCGAAACAATCCGACTGCCCCTTTTTCGGCGAGGACCTCTGCGGTGCAGGCGTCGTTTTCCACCTGATCGTGGCCCTGCGCACGCAGCTCAGGAAGCAGGGCGTGCAAAACCTGCCAAACCTCAAGGACGAGCTCGATCTGGTGGCCATGGCCACCATCGCCGATGCAGTCTCCCTCTCCGGAGTCAACCGGATCCTGGTAAAAGAGGGTCTGAACATCCTGAACTCCTCTGGCAGAATCGGGCTCGCGGCCCTGGCGCGGGTCTCCGGGATCAGGAGGGAGCTCATGTCCCGGGACATCGGATACATCCTCGGCCCCAGGATCAACGCCGCGGGGAGGCTATCGGATGCCAGGAAGGCCTTTGATCTGCTCATCACGGAGGATCAGGAGAGGGCGCAAAGCCTTGCCTTCGAGCTCAACGAGCTCAACCGGTGCCGCCAGAAGGAGGAGCAGCAGGTGCTCGAAGAGGCGCTCTGCCTGCTTGAGAAAAGCGGCTCTTCCCTGGGCAATGTCATCGTGGTGGCCGGAACCAACTGGCACACGGGCGTGATCGGGATCGTCGCCTCACGGCTCGCCTCCCTGTTTTCCCGGCCCGCCATCGTGATTTCTCTGCTCGACGGCGCAGGCATCGGGTCGGGGCGCTCGGTTCCCGGAGTGGATCTTCATGCGGCCGTATCAAAGGTCTCAGAACACCTGAACGATTTCGGCGGGCACAAGATGGCCATAGGACTCAGCATCGATGACAGCAAGATCCTCTCCTTCGCCAATGCCCTCGACGAGGTCTTGCATCGCCGGGACAGGCATCCCGGGAGCTTTGAGGTGGACCTGAAGATATCCCCGCTCGATATCACCCCGGTCTTTCTGGACGAGCTCGAGATGCTCGCCCCCTTCGGCGAGGGAAACCCCGAGCCGGTGTTCATGATCCCATCCATGGAGGTGGTGAGCGCCAAGAATTTTGCCCGGGGACAGTGTAAGCTCGTTCTCAAGCACTCCGACCGAGTGTTTCACACCTTGAGATGCACTCTGGACAACGGCGGGCAGAAGCTGTCGCGCTTTGTCGACGTGGCCTTTACTCCCGTGAAGATGAGGACAAACGGGTATCAGTACCTGTATCTAGCCCTGAAAGCGATATCCCCCGCCGGGCATAGTCCTGCGCCAGTTCCTGCTGGGTCCGGATACAATCCGTGATCTCCTTGGGAATGCCGATGCCGGTGAATATCCTCGGCTCTCCCAGGAAAAAGAGGATTCCCGCGGTCAGGACCAGCAGAACATAGGACGAAACCCTCTTGATCTTTGTCAGGAGAATTCTGCGCGCGATGGAAGAATCCCTGATCTCCTTGGTGCCCTGGGGGAAGACCTCGACGAGCCCGGTGTCGATGAGCCTGACAAGAGAGCTCAAGGCCTCGAAGGGCGGTTCCAGGGACTGCCGGACGATGCTTTCCACCGACCGCTTCTCGTCGATGAGGTCGAAGATGTGCATGTCGACTGCGCCCAAGCTGTATTTCTTCACGATTTCCTCGGTGAGGGGCATGATGGTGACCGGGCAGTAGTCAACGGGCGGGATCTTCTGCTTAATCATGGGCCACTCGTCGATGATCCTCAATGTATCCAGGATGACCCCCTCGCTGGGGATGTGGCAGGAGAGGGCGTTTTCCAAATCGACCTCCCAGTCCTCGAACCGGTAGTTGCCTTCCTTCCACTGAAACACCTGCAAGAGAGTGGTCTTGATGACCACGTTGGATGCCCGGTCAAGGAAGGTCTGCTTGATCTTCCCCTGGTTGATGAGGATGTCGTGCCATCTGTGGGAGTTTTTCTTCTCGTTCTCCAGGGCTGTCCGATAATCCTTTTCCGAGAGGAACCCCCCTTTGATGAGGATATCGGCACGAGGGTCTATTTCCCACTGGTCCGACTTGATGCCCTGGATGACGCCGTTGTCGAAGACAAGGGAGATCGTGGACTCGGGAGAGGTGAGGACCAGGGTCCCGGTCTTCATCTGCTGCGAGATGAGCTGGAAAATCTCGGTCACGCCGAAGCCTTTGAGGGTCCCGAGCAGCGACATGGCTAAGCTCCGTACCTTAAGGGTGGCGATTTGTAGGATCTGAAGTATATCAGACCCAGCACGATGATGCCCATGATCCTCAAGAAACCGGTGATGTCGAATCCGGTGGGGATGAAGCTCGAGATTATCCTGCCTCCGGTGACGACCAGAACCAGCCCCGCCGAGAACACGGCCAGTCTGAAGGTCCCCTTGAAAACCTTGTTCGCGGCGATTGAACCCAGCCCCGGAAGGATGAGTTCCAGCTTCTGCGTCCGGGCGGCGTTGAACACCCGGTATTGCTTGATCTCCTCGGCCTTGACGGTCTGGACCGAGTTCATCTGCTTCTTTGCCTTGGTTTCCAGCCAGTGGCACTGGAGGCACATGGGGTAGCCGGAGCCGGACGTCTTCCCCGCGTAATAGAGATTTCCGCACCGGCTGCAGCGCTTGGTGAACTTCTCTTCGGGGATGTGCCCAAGAAGGAAGAGAATAAGGAAGGCGACCAGACTTATGTACACGGCCTTATTTCTCTGGAACAGCCCGAGCACGCTGTTCCACATCGCGTCGGCCACCAGCTTGAGCTCGTCAGATGGCCTCATCTGCCGCGCCACCTGGCGCATGACGGGAATGTGCTCGCTGATGTAGCTGTGGTCGCGGGCCTGCTCCTCCTGGTTGAGAAAGACCCTCACCCGTTTGGGGTCGATCGCGCTTGCCTTCTGGATAGATCTCTCGGCCTCATACAGGTTGTATGTAGCCTGATGGAGCCTGCTGAGGTTGTAGTGATAGACCACATTACCCGGTTCCAGGGTGATGGCGTTCTGGAATGCCTTGACCGCCTCGTTGTCCCGGTTCATCCCGGCCAGCGCGATCCCGAGGTGGTTGTAGTACCGGTTGTTGTTCGGCTCAAGGTCCAGCGCCCGGCTCAACAGGTTCACCGCTTCCTGGCGGTTGCCTTTTTTGATCTCTGCCAGGGCTTGAATGTTCATGGGCTCGGCATCAGCCGTATCACCCTTGATCCAGGACGCCAGGGCAATGCTGTCGGCAGGTGTGCCCACTGAATGATCCAGCGAGAACATCTCCCGGTTCACGCCGGTCTGGCAATAGGTCATGAACCCGGCACCCACATGGGAGATCCAGCTCGACATGAATATCATGGAGATGAAAACAAAGGCGATCCGTCGCTCCATCACGTTCAGATAGCCCCAGAGCACGATGAACCACCAGAGAACGAACCACAGGATGCCGGCATCGAAGAAAACGGGCACCAGGGCGATCAGGGCCACCCAGAGCTTGAGCTCGAAGGGGGGCAGCTCGTTGTTCGTTCCGATGCTCAGGTCGTTGAGTATATGGGGAATATACTTTACCAGCAGACACACCCCGATGAGGAGGAATGTCAGAACCGTGGTGATGATGACGAAAAGGTAACTGTTGCCCAGGAGAGCGGCTACGAAAGGCCAGTAGCCAAAGAGCTCACTGAGAGAGGAAACGGACTGAAAATCGCTGAGAATCGTTGCCGCCGACACACTCTTATTCCTCTGGAATCAATCTGTCTATCTTGATGGCCATTTCCATCGTATATGTCCTTGGATCTCCCTCCACCTTCAGATGCAGTGGAATGCTGATCGCATTCACTGAGATAATTTTTGCATTTTCCGTGCCCACGATCTGGATCCTGCCGCCTGCGAACTCGGCATCCTTGGAAGGGGCTGCTGCAGCATCTTCCGGAATGGGGATGTCCAGAGTTGGGGGGAGGTCCGGTTTTTTCGGGGCATCGCTCAAGGGGACGTTCGGGGCAGCAGGCTGGCCTCCGGCATGTGCATTCTGCTCAATGGAAAACCGCTCGGTGCGGGGCTGAGCCTTTGGCTGGGGTTTCCCGCTCGTGCCCATCTCGATGTGCCTGAGCACCATCTTGGTGATCTTCGTGAGTGTCTGGAGCACACCTTCGCCGGTGGTGGCGACCGCCTCGAAATATGGATATCCGTCCGGATTGAGGATCTGTTCCATCTCGGCCACTGGTGTTACATCAGGGAGGTCACGTTTGTTGTACTGGATCACCAGCGGCAAGGTCTTCATGCTCTTGCCGTAGTAGTTGAGGTTTTCCTCCAGGTTCGCCAGGCTCTCGATATTCTCCTCCATCTTGTCGCGCTGGGAATCGGCCACGAACACCAGACCATCGACACCGGTGAGCACCGCCCGACGGGTAGAGTTGTAATACACCTGGCCCGGCACGGTGTAGAAGTGGAGCCGGGTCTTGAACCCGCGGATATTGGCGATCTCGATGGGCAGGAAGTCGAAGAACAGGGTGCGGTCGGCCTCGGTGGCCAGGGACACCAGTTTGCCTTTCTGCTCCGGTTTTATACTGGCATAGATTGATTGTATATTCGTGGTCTTCCCGCAGAGAGAAGGGCCGTAGTATACGATTTTCGCTGATATTTCCTTTTTCGAATAATTGATGACAGCCATATTATCCTCCACCCGCCAGCCGTACGATCTCAACTTCCACGTCTTTGAAATCCTTATGCTCTTTTTGGATATCTCTGAATATGCTCAAGGCACTGGCGTTGTCGCCCATGGCCTTGTAGGTCTGGGCGATCTCGTAGAGAACTCCCACCTTCATGTCGTTTGATGCCTCTTCCAGTTCGGCCCCCTGCTTCAGTGAGGTCAGGGATTCTTTGAACTTGCCCTGTTCCCGGTAGGTGATCCCCAGCATGATATAGGCGTCAAAGAGTTTTTCTCCTGAAGATATCACCTTGTTGAACGATTCGATGGCGTCATCCAGAAGGCCGGTTTCCCGGTAGGCGAGCCCCATGTTGTAGAGGAACAGGGGGTCATCCTTGCCCTCGCTGGCTGCGTTCTCCTGGATAGCCTTGAACACGCTGTCCACGCCGGTCTCGTCGACGAGATTCTCCGAGGATGCATCAATGTTGAGGTCCTCGATCTCCTTGTCCAGCTCGTCGTTGAGATCATAGAAGTTCGTTTCCTGGACATCCGGCTGGGAGAGCTTGGGCAGGGGGTCCATCATGCCCTTTTCCCGGACATCGAAGGACTTCGCCCTCTTGTTGACGGTGGTGTGGGCGGGATCGAGTTCGGCGGCCTTCTGCATGTACAGGATCGCCGTATCATTCTCCCCGTGCCGCTCCAAGATCTCGGAGAGTTTCACATACTGGGTTGCGGCCTCCCGGGAAAAACCCTGGACCTTGTAGAGCTCTGCGAGCTTCTCGTGGGGTTTTTCCCAGCCCGGGTTGATCTTGATGGCCTGCTTATACAGGGCGATGGCCTTGGGATAAAAGCCTTTGCTGCTGTAGGTATCGCCCAGGCGGACATAGATGTCCGAGGCATCCTCGTGCCTGCCCGACTTGAGATAGAGATCCCCCAGTTTCTTGAGCAGTACCGGGTCGTCGGGCCTCTTTTCCAGGGCAGACTCGCAAGCCCGGATATCCTTCGACTCCTTCTTCTTGCCAAAGAGATTGCCGAACAGGCTCATGCAGTGATACCTTTCATTGTAGGATCCTTCCCCTTTCTGCTCCCCATCACTCGCTCGATACGTACGGGCGTTCGATATAAGGATCATCGGTGCACCGATTTCCAAACTTTAACGGTAAACTGCAAGAAGTACCAGGAGAAAACCGGATTGCATATTTCATGCCTTGACAATGCCGGTGAGACTTGGTCATGTAAGAGCGTGAGCAGAGCACCGGCCAGAAAACTGATGGAGTATGTTCATCCGGCCCTGAACGAAGAGATAACCGCTATTGCAGGGCACTATACCCTCATCAGTGAAGAGATACTGCCCCATGAAAACGGGGAGATCCTCTACTTTGTCGGATACGCCCATATGGACACCTCATGCTGCGGGTTCAAAGGGTGCGGGTATGCCATTGTGCCCGGTCATGTCGCAGCTCTGCGCTCGGCAAGGACGCCGGATGGCAGGTCTGTTTCGCAGGTTGTCCCGGTCGAGGAAAGGCTCCATCGGGAGATAACCCGGATGATCAAGGAAAGGCACGGGGTCTCCCAGGTGCATTTCGTGCTCGAAGGCGGCGAGAAGCGGGTGTTGTATTGAAGATGCGCGCTCCATGACGGCGCGCATGAAAAAACCGCACGTGATCCGGAGACGGAAGGAAAGAAGGAACGATCACCAGTGGTGGGTACGGATCTGATTGACAGGCAGGCAAACAGGCAGGCAGTGGACGGTATCAGGCACACCCGTAAGCCGGATGACCGGGATGTGCTCGTGGACATCCAGGACCTGTGCACGTATTTCTATACCCCCGAGGGCGTGGTCCATGCCCTGGGCGGTGTGGACCTAAAGATCGGGAGAGGACGGACCCTCGGTCTCGTCGGGGAATCCGGGTGCGGGAAGACCGTCCTCGCACTGACCATTCTCCGGCTCATCCCCGAGCCGCCGGGAAAGATCGTGAGGGGGAGGGTCCTGTTCGAGGGCACAGACCTCCTGTCCCTCGATCAGGCAGGGATACGGGAGATCCGGGGCAACAAGATCTCCATGATCTTTCAGGAGCCTATGACCTCGCTGAACCCCGTGTTCACCATCGGGTCTCAGATCGAAGAGGTTCTCATGCTCCATCAATCCCACCGCGCCCCCACCAGAAAGCAGGCCCGCACACTGGCTGTGGAGCTTCTGGACATGGTGGGCATCCCATATCCCCACAGACGCATCGACGACTACCCCCACCAGCTCAGCGGCGGCATGTGCCAGCGGGTCATGATCGCCATGGCCCTTGCCTGCAGGCCCTCTCTCATGATCGCAGACGAACCCACCACTGCGCTCGATGTCACCACCCAGGCCCAGATACTCGCGCTCATGGGGGAGCTCAAGGAGGAATTGAACACCTCCATCCTGCTGGTGACCCACGACCTGGGGGTGGTTGCCCAGTCGTGCGAGGACGTGGCAGTGATGTACACCGGCAACGTGGTGGAGCACGCAAGCGTTGAGGATATCTTCTCCCGGCCCCTGCACCCCTACACCAAGGGTCTGATGAGGTCCATCCCCACGGTGGATGCCCGCAGGAGGGGCGAGCGGCTCCATGCGATACCGGGCAATGTGCCGACGTTGCGCGACATGCCAAAAGGGTGCACCTTCCACAACCGGTGCGACGAGGTGATGGATGTCTGCAGGCATGAGCGGCCGCTGATGTTCCGGCCTCATCCGGATCACTGCGTGCGCTGCTGGAGGTATACGAACGGATGAAGCCGATCCTCGAGATACATAAGCTGAAAAAGACCTTCCCTATCACCTCGGGGGTATTCAGGAAATCGGCCGGGGTGGTGAAGGCGGTCGACGGCGTCGATCTGGACATCCGCCCCAACGAGACACTCGGCTTGGTGGGGGAATCCGGGTGCGGAAAGACGACCCTGTCGAAGATGATCCTGGCCCTGGAAAAGCCCGACTCCGGGAGCATCCGTTTCGAAGGCCTCGACGTGGTGAACGCCCGGAGGGGCTCGCTCTCTCAGGTCAGGAGGGGCATCCAGGTGGTATTTCAGGATCCTTTCGGATCGCTCAACCCCCGCAGAAAGATCGGCTCCATCATCGAGGAGCCCATGATCATACACCGCGAGGGGTCGAGGGTGCAGAGGGCGAAGCGCGTGCGGGAGCTCCTGGAGATGGTGGGCCTCAACGAGGACATCCTCCCGCGATACCCGCACGAGTTTTCCGGAGGGCAGAGACAGCGGATTTGCATCGCCAGGGCCCTGGCCGTCAATCCTAGGCTCCTCATCTGCGACGAGCCTGTCTCAGCTCTCGACGTCTCCATTCAGGCCCAGGTGATCAATCTCCTGGTGGACCTTCAGAAGGAGCTGAAGCTCTCGTATCTCTTCATCTCGCACAATCTCTCGGTAGTGGGCTACATCTCCCACCGGGTCGCGGTCATGTACAAGGGCAGGATTGTGGAACTCGCCGATGCATCGGCGCTCTTTGAAAGCCCGCTCCATCCCTACACCGGCTGTCTCATGGACGCGGTGCCCGAGGCCCGGCCCAGGAAGGGCCCGGTTCTCAGATCGTTGAAGCGAGGCGGCATCGAACAGGTCTCCACGGACCTTCCTTCAGGGTGTGCCTACCGCGCCTGGTGCCCCCGGGCCGAAGAGATATGCGAACGAGAGACGCCCGTGCTTGAGAAAAAGGGGAAGGACCATTTCGTTGCATGCCATCTGGCCGCCCCGCAAGACTGAACCGGGCGGACCCGGAGGAGGGGTATACGAGGGCCTGAACCTCTTATCCGTGTAAGGAATGATTCCATGCCGTAGAGCAGACAAAGAGCTTGACATATGGAAGAAGCATAGTTAATAAGAATCACCTCGGGTTTTTGAGAATAAGGAGGAACACAAAGGAATGGCCAATCATGCTTCAGCCCTGAAGAGGGTGAGACAGAGCAGAAAGAGAAGACTGAGAAACAAGAGCTATAAATCCGCCATCAGCACATCGGTGAAGAAGACGTTCGGCTCCCTGGAAGAGAAAAATGCTGAAGGGGCGCAGAAATATTTCAAAGAAGCTCTCGCACGTCTGGACAGCGCCGTGAACAAGGGCATCCTTCACCGGAATGCCGCATCGAGGAAGATCTCCAGGCTCACCAGGAAGTTCAATTCCCTGGCCTCTTAAAAACAGTCCCGCTTTTCGTGCCGGCCGTGATCCCTTGAAAAGAGAGCGAGCTCTTTAAGAAAAGGGATCATGCCGGAAACAACGTCTCCAGCAACGCCTCCTGAATAGCCGTGTAGGGGTGCAGCGTACGCCCCGACTTGATCCCGTGCTCGACCCGGCGCACCGCCGAGAGCAGGCCAACGAGCTGAGAAGCGCTCCAGAGCGATTTTCGGCCCAGGATCTTCTTTTCCACATAGGGGTGCACCCCGGCGCGGCTGTTCTTGCCGCAGCAGAGGACCTGGTAGTGCTGGGCGATCTGATTCTCGATGCGGGTGATCACCTCGAGCTCGTTGATCCCGGTGCGCTCGAGTTCGTGGAGCCTCACGATGGTGTCCTTTTTCCGCTCGAAGAGGGAGTCCATGAAGGCGAAGACCGGCGGCTCGTGGGATTCCATGACCAGGTATTCGACATCCCTGATCGTGACGGACGGATTGTTCCCGGCGTACAGGCAGAGCTTTTCGATCTCGGAGGCGATGAACCAGAGGTTGCCCCCGGTTGTCTCCGCGAGCAGGTACACCGCGTCGCGGTCCATGGACTTTCCGTACATCCTGACCCTGCCGGCTATCCAGTCGTGCAGGTCCCTGCCCTTGAGGGCGCTGAAACGCAGCACCTCCACGCCTGCGGGCAGCCCCTTGGCATACTTCTTCTCCTCCCGCTCCGCCACCCCCTCCATGGTGAGGATCAGGGTAGTGAAGTCGCACGGATGCTGAATATAGGCCAGGACCTTTTCCTTTTCCCTCTGTCCCATCTTGTGGAAGTTTCTTATGACGATGAGCCGCCTGTCGGTGAAGAACGGCATGGTATTGCAGAGCTCTACGATCTCCTCGACCCGCTGGATCTCCTGGGCCTGGTACCACGAGCTGTTCATGGATGCGTCTTCGCCCAGCAGCGCCTTGGCCGCGGCAAGCTGCTCCTCGATGAGAAACACCTCCTCGCCCGTGAGCAGATAGACTTCCTTCAAGGGGGAGTGGATCTGCGGTATTCTCATAGGGAAACGGCCGCCAGGGCCCGCGCTATCTGGAGAGACACCCTTCTGCTGGCCTCTTCGATCCCGTCCTCCTCGGCACCCCTTTCGGGATAGGTCCCCTGATCGGAAAATCCCATGGTCCAGACCTCTTTTCCCTGAGCGTTCAGGACGCGGGCGGTCACGTGGATGGTGAGCCGGTACCGGTCGTCGGACGACAGCGAGGGAGATGTTATGGCCTGGCTCGAATAGGAGGTGAGGGTGCAGTGCAGGATATGCTCTCCGCTTTCCGGGGCGAGCATGCCCATGGAGGAGAGGGTCCGTTCGAGCTCGGTATCCAGGATCATCCCTGCCTCGATGAGAGTGGTCTGGTTGGTGCTCGGCCGCAGGGCGAAATCCTGCGACCCGCCCGCCCCTCCATCGAGAACGAACGAGTAGCCGCAGGCGGTGAGGCTAGCGGAGAGGAGCAATAATGTTAATAATCTTATTCGGGACATAAATGACCTTTTTGATGTCCGCTCCTTCGAGGAACCGCTTCACGTTGGCCTCGGCAAAGGCCCGCTCCTCCACCGTTTCCTGATCGGCGTCCTTGGCGACGGTGACGGTCGCCCTAAGCTTGCCGTTGACCTGCACCGCGACGGTGACCTCCTGCTCTTCGCACCAGTTCGGGTCGAACTCGGGCCAGGACATCCTGAGGAGTTGCCCGGTGTTGCCCATGGCCTCCCAGAGCTCCTGGGTGATGTGGGGGACAAAGGGTGAAAGCATGACGATCAGGCTCTGAACCGCCTCCCTCACCACGGCGAACTCCCCGGGAGACGAGGCGGTCTCCTTTGCCCGGTAGAGATCGTTCACCAGCTCCATCATGGCGGCAATGGCGGTATTGAACCGGAAGCGCTTCTCGATGTCCTCGGTGACCTTCTTGATGGTCTGGTGGGTCTTTCTCTTGAGGGCCTCCATGGACTTCGGCGGCACGTCCGCCGAGGCATCGGCCGAACGCAGCTGGTCCTTCATATCGAACACGAGCCTCCAGAGCCGCGAGAGGAATCGGTACGAGCCCTCGATCCCCTTGTCGCTCCAGTCCATGTCCTTTTCCGGGGGCGCCGCAAAGAGGCAGAACAGCCTCGTTGCGTCGGCCCCGTAATTCTTGATGAGGTCTTCGGGATCCACGACATTGCCCTTGGACTTGGACATCTTGGCCCCGTCCTTGATCACCATGCCCTGGGTGAGGAGCCGTTCGAACGGCTCGTCGAAGTCGACATAGCCCAGATCTCTGAGCACCTTGGTGTAGAATCTGGCATAGAGCAGGTGCAGGATGGCGTGCTCGATCCCGCCGATATACTGATCCACCGGCATCCAGTAGTGTACCTCTGCCTTGTCGAACGGCTTGTCATGGCTGTGGGGGCTGCAGTAGCGGAGGAAGTACCATGAGGACTCCACAAAGGTGTCCATGGTGTCGGTCTCACGCCTGGCCTTCCCGCCACAGGCGGGGCAAGTGGTGTTCACGAAGGACTCGTCCTGGGATATGGGAGAGATGCCCGTCCCGGTCAGTTCCACGTTTTCCGGTAGAATGACGGGCAGGTCTTCGATGTTGACGGGCACGGTGCCGCACTTTTCGCAGTATACCATGGGGATGGGAGCACCCCAGTAACGCTGCCGGGATATTCCCCAGTCGCGCAGCCGGAAATTGACTGTGGCCGAACCCCTGCCCTGGGCCTGAAGGTGCTTCGTGATAGCCTCCATGGCATCTGTATTCTTCATTCCGTTGAACTCCCCGGAGTTGACGAGCACGCCTTCACCTTCGTAGGCACACTCCATGGTCTCGGAATCCAGGCTCTCGCCTTCGGGCTGGATCACCACGATGATCTTGAGCCCGTATTTCTTCGCGAAATCGAAGTCGCGCTGGTCATGGGATGGGACCGCCATGACCGCACCGGTCCCGTAGTCATACAGGACGAAGTTGGCCACATAGATGGGCATCTTGAAGCCGGTGAGCGGGTTGATGCAGTACCTGCCGGTGAACACGCCCTCCTTCTCGTAGAGGTCGGAGGTGCGGGTGAAGGTGTCGACCTGCAGGGTCTTGTTCACGAAATCCCTCACCTTGTCCTCCTGGCCGGTCCCTGCGGACAGGGCCTTCACCAGTGGGTGCTCCGGTGCGATGCTCATGAAGGTCGCACCGTAGAGGGTGTCGGGCCGGGTGGTGAAGACCTCGATATCGTCCGAGGTGCCCTCGATCTGGAAGCGGATCAGGGTGCCGGTGCTTCTGCCGATCCAGTTCTTCTGCATGCTGAGCACCCGCTCGGGCCAGCCCTTCTTGAGCTTTTCGATGTCGTCCAGCAGCTCCTGGGCATAGGCGGTAATCTTGAAGAACCACTGGTCGTGCTCCTTGAGAAAGACCTGGGACCCGCATCGCCAGCACTGCCCCTCCACCACCTGTTCGTTGGCGAGCACGGTCTTGCACTGCTCGCACCAGTTGAGGAAGGCCCGCGACTTGTACACAAGACCCTTGTTATACATCTGAATGAAGAAGAGCTGCTCCCATTTGTAGTATTCGGGATCGCAGGTGGCGATTTCCCTGTTCCAGTCGTAGCTGAAGCCCATCTTCTTGAGCTGGGTCCTCATATAGTCGATGTTCTCGTACGTCCATTTCTTGGGATGGATCTTGCTTGCGATGGCCGCGTTTTCCGCAGGCATGCCGAATGCGTCCCATCCCATGGGATGCAGCACGTTGTGGCCTCTCATGGTCTTGTACCTGGCTACCACGTCTCCGATGGTGTAGTTGCGCACATGGCCCATATGGATGCGCCCGGACGGGTAGGGGAACATCTCGAGCAGATAGTACTTGGGTTTGTCGCCTTTCATATCCACGCGGAAGAGATTGGTATCCTGCCAGCTCTGCTGCCACTTCGATTCCACTGCCTGCGGATTGTACTCCGTGTTCATATCGGCCTCCGTGTTGATGTTGGTTGCTTCATTAGCACAACCGTTCAAGCTTCGTCCAGTCCGGGAATGATTCGGCGCCTGATCCAGTACCGCGAAACAACGGGAGGTATTTCTTCGGACGTGAAGACTTCAGAAGATGATGAGAGTTGGAAGACGCACCTTTTGTCATCGCGGATGCCGGCACTGCACGCAATTATCCCTTGCATTTCATCCGCATGCTGATATTTTGGAGAAGCTATGAGGTGGCTGAAAATCTTCGCTGGGCTTCTGGTATGCGGCATGCTTGTTGTGGGATTCTCGGCGTACTGGTTCGTGTATCGCGGTCTGCCCTCAATACATGAGCTCAAGCAGCCCGAGCCGACCAGGTTGAGCACCATCATCGCCTCCGACGGAAGCTCCATCGGCTATATCCCGCCCGAAGGCATGATCGTTCAGAGAGGAAAGGGCATCCCCGTAAGGCTGATGCAGGCCTTCATCGCGGCTGAGGACTCCACCTTCTACAAGCATGCCGGTCTCGACATCACACGGATCATCGCCGCACTCATTGCGGATATCCGCGCCAATTCATATGTTCAGGGCGCTTCCACCATTACCCAGCAGGTGGTGCGCTCATATCTCCTCACCCGGGAGAAGACCATCAGCCGAAAGCTCAAGGAAATCGTGCTGGCGCTGCGCATTGAACGGGCCCTGTCCAAGGACGAGATCCTGCACCTCTACCTGGACCGCCTGTATCTGGGCAGCGGGGCTTACGGTGTGGGGGCGGCGTCACTGAGGTATTTCAACAAGGAATGCAGAGACTTAAGCCTGGCGGAGATGGCCATGATCGCGGGGCTTGCACCCGCACCGGCCAGGTATTCGCCCCTCAATGATTTCCCCGCCGCCAAGAGGAGGCAGAAATATGTGCTCTCCCGCATGGTGGAAGAGGGATATATCACCGAGTCGGAGGCGGCCGATGCATACAAAGAGCCCCTGATGATCACGGGAGAGTCGGTGGCGCTGTTCACCCGGTATCCCTATGTGATGGACTATGTGAAATCCCTCGTTACAGAACGCTACAGCGAAGATATCCTTTCCGGCGGGATCAACGTCCAGACCACACTCTCGCCCCTGCTTCAGGACGCTGCGACCCAGGCGGTGCGCAAGGGCATCATCGAACTGGAGATGCGGCAGGGCGCATACCGCGGGCCCGACAAGGGCATCAGCGAGACGAGAAAGGAAAGGATCTTGGCGTTCCAGGAGAATCAGCTGGCCTGGAAGGGCGAGGAACTCTACCAGCTCTACTGGGCCGAGGTGGTCTCTGTCTCGCCTCTTATCGTGAATATCGGGGGGAGAACCGTGGAGCTTCCTCCCCAGAGCTATGCCTGGATCAATCCCAAGGGAAGCTGGACCCCGAAGGGTGTGCTCGAGCCCGGGAACGTCATCCGCCTGTGCTATACCCCGGAAGGGTTCATGGTATCCCAGGAACCCAGGGTCCAGGCCTCTCTCGTGGCATTCGACATCCAGAGCGGGGGCACGCTTGCCCTGGTGGGCGGATTCGATTATTCCCAGAGCCAGTTCAACCGGGCGGTGAGTGCCAGGAGGCAGAGCGGGTCGGCCATAAAGCCCTTCATTTATGCCGCCGCTGTGGACAAGGGATTCACCCCGGCCTCCATCATCTTCGATACCCCCATCACCTTCCAGGGCGAGGAAGACAAAGAGCCTTGGAAGCCGAAGAATTACGAAGACAGGTTCTATGGAGCCACCACCCTGCGCACGGGGCTGGTGCTCTCCAGGAATGTGATCACCATCAAGATACTCAAGGATATCGGCATCGGGTATGCGCTCGGTTACCTGAACCGCTTCGGCATGGACGCCGAATTCCCCCGCGACCTCTCGCTGGCCCTGGGTTCGGGGTCGGTGACGCTCTATGATCTGGTAAAGGGATACGCGGTGTTCGCCACCTATGGGCAGCGTTTCAATCCCCGGCTGGTCGACTACATCACCCAGATCAATGTCGGCCCCATTTATTCAGCCAGATCCGACTCTATGTCGGAACCTATTGCCCAGAGTGAAAACCGGGCCATCTCGGAGCAGACGGCCTACATCATCACCAACATCCTGACCGATGTGGTGCAGAACGGCACCGGCTGGCGGGCCAAGAGCCTGGGGAGGCCTGTGGCGGGAAAGACCGGCACGAGCGACGACAACCGGGATGCCTGGTTTATCGGCTACACCCCGGAAGTGATCTGCGGGGTGTGGGTGGGATATGACGACATGATGCCCCTGGGAGAGAACGAGACCGGCAGCAGGGCCGCATGCCCGATTTTCCTGGACTTCATGCAGGCGGCGCTCAAGGACAGGCCTGTTCATGATTTTCAGATCCCCGAGGGGATCGTGTTCGCCAAGGTGGACACGAAGACCGGGAGGCTCGCCACCGAGAGATCGCAGGACGTGCGATTCGAATGCTTCAAGGCCGAAGGGCTTCCTCCCACAGAACAATCCACCATTGATGATCTCATGCTCAAGGAGGTCTACTGATGTTCAGATCAGGGATTCTGCTCCTGATGTGCATCGTGCTGTTGCCGTGGCAGGCAGGGGCGGAAGAGATTACCCTGGTCAAACGTGCACGCAGGGCGGACCCGGCAGAATTCACCAGCTATACCGTACAGCCGGGCGATACCCTGTGGAAGATTCTGGTCCAGACCCGGAACGCACGCTACAACGACTTCCCCTACCTGTATAAAAAATTCCGGGAGCTCAACCCGGAAATCACCGATCTGAACCATATCATCTCGGGCAGGCGGATCCGTATCCCCAACATACCCAAGGGCAGAGAGGAATTCTCGGTCCAGGCCACCCCGGAAGATGTCTATGTGATCAAGAAGGGGCAGCACCTGGCCATGATCCTCAGGCAGGTATACGGTCTGCCTGACCACCTCATCTTCAATGAATACCTGAACCTGATCAAAGAACTCAACCCGGAGATCGAGAACCTCGATCTCGTAGAGGCGGGGCAGAGGGTGCGGATACCCCAGATCAAGCAGGTGGTGGATGCGACCAGGGAAGCGGCGCTGGCCCGGGAAGCTGCAGAGGCGGCCGCCAGCGGGAACGGCAAGAAGCCGGACCAACTCCTCCGCGAGCTCATCGAGCAGAAGGTGCACGAGCTCACCCTGCAGCAGAAGGCAGCGGAACAGGAGAAGCAGGAAGATCAGAGATCCCGGGCCCAAGCCCCGGATGACCAGGCGGCGGCAGTGAGCATCCTGGAGAGCCTCAGAAGGCAGCGGACGGCCCCCCCGAAGATCGACAAGGATGAAAAGCCGGTGCAGGTATCTGTTGCACCGGCAGCTCCGGCCACCGAAAAAGCCGTCCCCAGGGAGAAGATCGACCCGCCCAAGAAGGACCGGGCCGAGGTCGCCGCGAAACCCAAACCTGCACCGAAACCAAAGCCGATACAAAAAACGAAGCCTGCCCCTGCACCGTCCCGGCAGGAAGTTTCCGCACCTTCGGAAAAGTATAGCCCGGCGCCGGAGGAAAAAGCCGGGGAGAAACCCGATATCGAAAAGACGGACGGCGTATCTGGCGGTTTGGCTGGGGAGGGAGGGCCCCCTGTGACCTCCGAGTTGAATGGAGGCGAAGGCCAGGAAAAGGCCTCTCCCGATGCACAGCCCAAACAGTCGGCCATCTCGCGGATCGTGAAAAACACCCTGCTGCCGGCCCTCACCAGGATGGGCGGCAGGCAGAAGGACGAGGGCACCTACTTCATGCCCATGGCCGGAGGGAGCAGCGTCTCCATCGACACGGGCGAGATCCCCGTGATCGAGCTGGATACGGGCATGCGGGTCATCCTCGACATGAACAGCAGGATATCACCGGAGGTGAAGGACATCCTGGAACAGGCATTCCCCACGTGCAGGATCATCTCGGGCCCCCATGAAGGGCTGGAGTCCCTCATGGACCGGGTGCTGAACGTGTCGGGGTATTTTTCCGTCAACAAGGATGCGGGCCCGCTCCTGGTCGGGGAGGACGAAAAGATCCGGTTCTCCGGGAAATGGATCGTGTACAAGGATTTTTCCCGGCAGAATGTCTTTGTCATCAATCTTCTCGACGAAGCGGACCAGCAGACGCCCGATCCCATCAGAAGCTATGCCTCCCGGTTCGGCATCGACCTCATTGAGATGGGCGGAAAGCCCTGGGTCCCAAAAGGGGCCGCATCCGAGACCGCACTCATCGAGCTCGGACATTCCTACCGGAAACTCCTTGATCTCCTGGGCAAGCCCTACGAGCTGGACAAGGAGCTGGAGCTCGTGTCGCTCGAGGCACTGCGGATCGCCTACGAGGCCCCGCTCCTCTATAACCGGAACATCATCCTCACTGAAGAGCTGCCGGATAAGACCATGAGCGAGCTCCTTGCAAAGAAGGGGTATACGGTCGTAGACGCCTCGTCCGAGGCCTTCGAAACCGTGCTCGACACCCTCGGCATCGAGCATCAGGGGCCTCCGGTAAAGACGGTGGTGGCTGAAAAACGCACCGAGCTCGAGCTCCCGGCGGTGAAGGTGGGAGAGGTGGTCGTTCTTCTGGGCGTCCTGGATACGGATATCGCACGCTACCTTGCATCTACGGGCATGAAGATCGCGGTGTGGTAGGCTCCTCGAAAGGGGGGCCGCTGTCCTTGAGAGGACTACCGCGCAACGGAAATGAAGCAGGACCCGTGTGATTCAGCCGGTTCGCCCCTTGTGGTGAAGGACCAGGTGAAATCGATTTCCAGCGGAAAACCCAGATCGTCCGTGATCGTATCCTTGAGCGTCACCGTGTAGGTGGTCTCAAACGCAAGATCCCTATCAGGTCTGAAGACGGCGGTGTTGTCGCTGTAGGAGACGGAACCCTCAACCTTGCCCGAAGGACCCGCGAGAGTGAAGGAGTCCTCTGTGATGGATGCAGTGGACATCACGGCGGAGAAGACAGCCGATACCACCGTGTCCACGACAACGCCCTGTGCGCCGTCGGCAGGGAATATCGAGCAGAGGGTGGGGAAAATGTCGGTCTCGGGATTGGAGCTCATGACAAACCCTGTTCTGCCCACGGCATAGATATCCCGGATGGAGTCGCCGTGGATCCCCTTCAGTGAAGGGATGACCTGGATGGGTGGATTGGTCTCGACGAGGTTGTCCTGGATGGTCCAGGAGCTGCCGTCAAAGTGCAGGATCGTGCCCACGAGCTCTGATGACTGACCTGCTACGTAGACGTTGCAGGGGGAGGTGCCCCAGACGGCGTTCAGGGTGGTGTCCCTCAGAGCGGCGACGAGTGGGGGATCGCTGACGGCACTGGTCCAAGTGCGCCCGTCGTATCGAAGGATGGTGCCGTTATCCCCGACTGCGTACACATTCCGTGAGGAGCTTCCCCAGACACCGGAGAGATTCCGGATCGTACCGCTTGCCTGCTTCGTCCAGCTTTCTCCATTGAAATGGATGATGGTGCCGTACTGTCCCACGGCAAATACGTCCGTGGGAGAGCTTCCCCAGACACTGTGGAGATCGAAGGTCACACCGCTGGTCATGGGCGTCCAATCGGTGCCGTCATAGTGCACGACCGTTCCCTGGTCACCCACGGCAAAGAACTTGGAAAGAGCGCCTGAGGTGGTCCCCCAAACATCGTGAAGATTCGATGGGGTGTTGCTTTCCTGCTCCTGCCAGATCTCGCCGTTGAAGCGGATAATCGTACCTGCATCCCCTACCGCAAAGACGCTGTCTGCAGAGGTCCCCCACACGCCGTTGAGGTTCCAGGATGTACCGCTTGCCCGGCTCACCCATGTCTCGCCGTCCGAGAAGAGGATTGTCCCCGTATCTCCCACGGCGAATATCGCAAGGGACACCTCATCCGAATCATCCGGCATCGTGGCGCTCACCCAGACGTCATTCAGGACGAAATCCGTGGGGATATCACCCGGGGCGACCTGTTCCCATTTCTGGGCAAAGGCTGGAGTGATCGTAAAGACGAATACGAGTGAGAACACGCAAGCCCTTGTCAATATTGCCCGGATCAAGCTCATGGTTTTTCCCTCTCCTGTGGGTAAACACGTTTGGTGGGCAGTATATCATTAATATATACTATCTTCGACCTGTCAGGGAAACGATAATTTCCTGCAGGCCAAGGGGAGCAAGCGTCGCTGGGCCCCGGTGCGACGACATGTCCTTTAAAAGCAGCATCAGCGGTGATAGATGGTGATCTCGTCTCCGGGCTGGATCCGGGCTGAGGGATTCAGCCGGTTCCATCTGATGACATCGCTGGTTGACACTTCGAACTTCTGGGATATTCCCCACACCGTGTCCCCTTTCTTCACGCGGTACTGCACCATCCGCGGGCTCGAGGAGGAATGGAGCTGAGGCGGGATTTTCAGCGTCATGCCGGGGTGAATCAGGGACGGGTTCCGGATGCCGTTGACCTCGATGATATCCTCAAGGCTCACCCCATAGAGGCGGGCGATTCCCCTGAGGTTTTCCCCCCGTGCAACCACGTGGCGGTGCCTGCTCGGTGCATGGATGTCGGCTGGAAGCTCGCCGCGCGGGATAACGAGAACCTTGCCGATGGTGAGGATATCGCCGGCCTTCATCCGGTTTGCCCGTGCGATGTCCCGGGCCGTAGTAGCATACTTCTTTCCCAGGCCGATGAGGGTGTCGCCCTTCTGAATGGTATGAGTTACGTACTCAACCCGGGTACTGTGAGTTTTCTGCAGGTATTGTGCAACCGCAGGCGCGGTGCCCTGCGGAACCTTGAGCAGGTATTCCCCGCCGCTTGGGGGGGTGCACCGCCTGATGAGCTCGGGATTCAGCCGGACGAGCTGAGCTTCCGAAAATCCTGCCGCCTCGGCGATCTCATCCAGATAGGAGAAGCCCTTCACCCTGACGGTCTCGTATTGGAGAGGGGCAACCTTCAGCTCATCCGGCACCTCGAGCCCGTATTGTGCCCGATTCTTCGCAAGGATGAGCGTGGCGATGAACTTGGGCACATACTCCAGGGTTTCTGTCTTGATGGGCATGGGGTGGGAGATATCCCAGAAGCAGCTCACCTTGGGGTTTCTCTTCATGATCCTGTTGATGGTCCCCTCGCCCGCGTTGTACGCGGCGCTCGCCAGGAGCCAGTCGCCGAAGAGCGCGTGCAGGTTCTTCAGATAGCGGGCCGCTGCACGGGTGGATTTTTCCAGATCCCGGCGCTCGTCGACCCACCTGTCTACCTTGAGGCCGTAGTGTCTGGCGGTGTCTGCCATGAACTGCCAGTAGCCTGTTGCTCCGGTGCGTGACACGGCATTGGCCTTGCCCGAGCTCTCCACCATGCTGAGATACACCAGGTCTCTGGGCAGACCCTGGCTTACGAGGATCTCTTCCATTACGGGCCGCACGGAGTCGAAACGGGCTAGGGCGATCAGGAACTGCTGGCGGTAGCGGCCTGAGTATTGCTGCACCCACCATTCGATTCTTTCGTTCATCTCGAACTCGAAGTCATAGGGGGCTTCGCGGTCGAAGAACGGCTCCTGCGCCAGGCTGTGATGATCGAAAAGGGGAGGGATCTCGCCCATCTCGCTCGAGGGTGGAAGAGGGGCTGTAATCGCCGGACCCGCTGCTGCAGGATGCCCTGAAGAGGGAGGAAATTCACTGGTGAGGGAACAGCCTTGCACGATGCACAGGGCCAAGATGAGAAGCAATGCCCGCAAAAACACCATCACATATAACCTCCGGGAACAGCTCTGTCTGCCTGGAATATTACCCGTCAACAGACCACTTAATTTACCTGGAAAAATTGAACCCTTCAACGGTTATTTTCATCTAATATATCGGATGACTCATTCCGATAGGTATCGGTTGGTTATAGCTGCAACTTGACGCAGCTGAACTCAGCGATGTAAAGGAGAGGATATGAATCTTCCGGTAGTACAAAGCCGTTCGCTGTCAGAGCTGATCAGTCGATTCGAGGAGTTCCCCGTCCTTGCAAAGGACGAGGAGTATGACCTTGCAGTGAGATTGAGAGAGTATAATGATGTCGATGCCGCCCACCGCCTCGTGACCTCGAACCTGCGGAACGTGGTGCGGATCGCCATGGACTATGCCGGGTACGGCCTTCCCCTGGAGGATATCGTACAGGAAGGCACCATCGGACTCATGGTGGCGGTGAAGAAATTCGACCCGTACAAGGGATACCGCCTCATGACCTACGCGGTCTGGTGGATCAAGGCAATGATCCACGACTATATCCTGAAGTTCTTCTCCCAGGTAAAACTCGGGACCACCAAACTCCAGAAGCGTCTTTTCTACGGCCTCAACAGGCTGATGGCGGAAGAGGAAGTGATCGACGGCAACATCAACGAGCGCACACAGGCTATTTCCGCTCGCCTCGATGCCGATCCTCAGCAGGTGGAAGAGATCATCACCAGACTCACCTACCGCGATCAGTCTCTCGACAGCCCCCTGGCCGACGACAGCGATACCAGCTTCGTTGATTTCCTGGCCGACTCCGGGATGACTCCCGAGGACACAGTCATGGAAACCGAGCGGGTCATGAGCGTGGAGAACCATGTGAACGCGGCCCTTGAAGACCTGTCCGACCGGGAGCAGGAGATCGTCAGGCAGAGGATCATGGCCGACGACCCCAGGACCCTGGAGGAGCTGGGCAGGCAGTATAACATCTCCAAGGAACGGGTCCGGCAGATCGAGAACAATGTAAAGAACAAGCTCCGGAAGGCCCTTGAGGGCAAGATGGACTCGATGGTGCAGTAGGAAGGCACCTGGATGGGTTATCAGAAGAGACATCCCATACGCGATATCCTGGACCTGCAGGACAGGATGAACCGGGTCTTTGAGGAGAGCTTCAGGGATTCCGAGCACGTACGGCTTCCCGGCCGGTGGAATCCCCAGGTCGATGTGGCGGAAGACGACGAAGCCCTGTACATCCGGGCCGAGCTCCCGGGTGTGAAGCGGGAGGACATCAGTTTGGATCTTTCCGACGGCGTGCTCACCATCAGCGGCAGCAAGCCCTTCACCCACGATAACCGGAGCGAAAACTACTACATGATCGAGCGGCAGTATGGAACGTTCAGAAGGACCTTCAACATCCCCAGGGCCGTAGACGTTCACACGATCCAGGCCAAGCTGGAGAAGGGTATACTCGAAGTCAGGGTGCCCAAGCTCAACGATATCGGCGGCCGCAAGATCCCCATCATCGAGAGGTGATCTCGTACACCTCCAGGTTGAGCCGGTAGCCGCGGCACTCCCGGGACGATCGTCCGATCAGACGGAAAAAGGGGTGATCGACGGGCGGAGAATCGCCGGTGGATAAATAATAGAATCGTCCGGGCCGGGATATCATGCCGAGCACGGTTCCGGCAAGCGTATCCCGGGGGGAGAACGACCGGGCCATGACCGCGGGGAAGGGGCCGGCAGCCTGCTCGTTCGGGTCGGCATCGATCAGCTCCATGTCATTGAAACCCAGAAGGTCCACCACGTGGCGGAGGAAGATGCCCTTTTTCTGGCTCCGCTCGATCATCCAGATGCGTGATTCCGGATGGAGCGTTTTATACAGGATGGCCAGAAAGCCGGAGCCGGACCCCAGATCGGCTATCTCCGGTTCATTCACCTGCGCCAAGAGATTGAGCGTATCCCGGGCCTGCCCTTCCAGGTCCTTCTCCATGGAACGGCTCACCAGGTGAAGCCGTGGGTTATAGCGGCGTACCTCCCTGATCCATGTGGCGATCTTCTCGTCCATCACTTCCCTATACAGAAATTCGAGAATATGCTCTCCAAGATATCCTGGCTCACGGAGTCGCCGGATATCTCACGAAGCGACTCATGGGCGGTTTTCAGGTCCAAGACAAGGACGTCTGGGGTCATCCCGTCATCGATTGCGGAGAGGCAGTGGGCGAGGTACTCCCGGGCCCGTGAAAGTAGGTAGGTGTGCCTGCCGAGAAACACCCCGGGCTGCCCCAGGGGAAAGAGTCGGGATACGAATTCCATGAGCTCGTCGATCCCCGTGCGGTACTTGGCGGAGACCCAAGCCTTCTCTCCTTCAATGCCGTAGCGAGGCCGGGGCAGGAGGTCGGCCTTGTTTATGACCACGACCGTCTTCTCCCCGAGATTCAGCCACGGTTCGTCTTCGCTCGTCAGGCCTCTGCATGCGTCCACCACATAGAGAACCAGGTGGGACTGCCGCAGGATGTCCATGGTCTTCTGGATGCCTGCCTGCTCGGGGCCCGAGGCGGTTTCCCGGATGCCCGCGGTGTCGTGGAAGATGAAATCCACACCGGAGAAAACAAGATGCTCGCTGATGATGTCCCGGGTCGTGCCGCTCTCCTGGTGTACGATCGCCCGCGGGTATCCGAGGATCGCATTGAAGAGAGATGATTTGCCTGCATTGGGCAGGCCCGCGATGGTGGTGACGATCCCTGAATAGCGCTTTGGCGCGCTGTCTCCATGAGCGAGGAGGGAATCGACTTCCCCGATTACGGAGCCGACTGCCTGGGAGAACGCGGCTTCATCGTAGGGTGCATCGTCGGTGAGAAAGGACGCCTCGACCCCGGATATGATTCCGAGGAGCTCATCTCCAAGGCCCGTGATCCTGCGGGAAAGTTCGCCGGCCAGCAGGGAGCGGGCCATATCGACCCCGCAGATGCTTTCCGCATTGATGAGCGCTCCCACCGCCTCTGCCTGGGCCAGGTCCATCTTGCCGTTTAAGTATGCCCTCTTTGTGAATTCGCCCCTCTCCGCGATTCTGGCCAGGCCCGTGGCCCCGATGACCTCCAAGACGGCGTCCACGAGCAGGGGATTGCCGTGGCAGCTTATCTCCACCACATCCTCTCCCGTGTATGACCTGGGACCGGGGTGGAAGACCACCATGGCCTTCTCTACAACCTCACCGGCTGAGTCGAGGATGGCGGATGGTTTCTGCACATGGGCGGGCCAGTGCTCTGAAGGGGTGATGCGCCTGAGGATTTCGCAGACGTCGGGGCCGCTGATCCGGATGATGCTGATCCCGCCGCGCCCTCGGGGTGTGGATTCTGCGTAAATGGTATCTGTTACGATCGTGACTCCCTTTTCGGTACGATGAGCACCTTTTTATATACCCCCTCCCCCACACTCCTGGTATTGACCTGGGCGTCGTTCTTCAGGGCGAGGTGGATAATGCGCCTGTCGTACGGGTTCATTTTTTCTAGAAACACAGACTGCCCCGTCCTCTTGGCCTTCTTGCCCATCTTGAGCGCCATGGACTGGAGGAGCTCAACATGCCTCTGCCGGTAACCCTCGGTATCCACGGTGACATAGACAGGCTCTTCGCGGTTCTTGTTCAGAATCCGGTTGACGATGAACTGCAGCGCATCGAGCGTCTGGCCGCGTTTTCCGATGAGCAGGCCCGATCCGTCCCCCACCATCTCGATGGTGTTCTCATCCCGGACACTGACCTTTGCTGAGATGTTCATGAGGCTCAGGAGCTCGGTGACGATCCGGCAGGCCTTGTCCATCTCCTCCTTGGGCACGGCCTGCTGCACGGGTGAGGGCCTCTCTTCCTGATCAGGGGCGGGCCTACTTTCCTGGACAGGCTCTTTGATAGTCTCCCGGGCCGGGAAGCCGGCCTTTGTATCCTGCTTTTGCGCCGGCCGGGCGAGTATTTTTGCAGATTTCGTCCCCACAAGGCCGAAAAGCCCCTTGGACCCTTCTGAGATGACCCGGATATCGAGGTCTTCGAAATCCGACCGGAACGTCCTCATGGCGGTGACGATGGCTTCGTCCACTGTCTTTGCTTCGAATTCTCTGTAATCCTCTTCCATGTGCTGACGTCTCCTATGTATGCTTCCTGTTTATGTAGGCCTGCTGGATAATTGACAGAATATTACTGATGAGCCAGTAAAGAACAAGCCCCGAGGGGAAATTCAGGAACAGAACCGTAAAGAAGACAGGCATGATGAGCATGATCTTCTGCTGGGTGGGGTCTCCCGGGGTCGGGGTCATCTTCTGCATCACGAACTGGCTCACCCCCATGAGGATTGGGGTTATGAAGTAGGGGTCCCGGGCGGAGAGATCAGGCAGCCAGGTTCCGAACAGGTGGAACGGGGTGTGCCTGAGCTCGATGGCCTGGTAGAATACCTTGTAGAGCGCAAACAGGATGGGTATCTGCAGGAGCATGGGGAGGCAGCCTCCCATGGGGTTGATCTTGTGCTCCTTGTACAACCTCATCATCTCCTGGTTGAGCTTCTGCTTGTCATCCTTATACTTTGCCTGGAGCTCCTTCATGAGGGGCTGGACCTTCTGGAGCTCCTTCATGGAGGTAAAGCTCTTCAGGGTCAGGGGATAGAGCAGGATCTTGATGATGATCGTGAGGATGATGATGGACCACCCATAACTCATGGTGAAGGAGTAGATCCAGTTCATGGCCATGAGCAGCGGTTTGGCAATGAGGTCGAAGAACCCGAAATAGAGGGCCTTCCTGAGTTCGTTTCCGGCGTTCTTGAGTGTCTGCAGCTCCTTGGGGCCCGAGAAGATCTCGTAGGATCTCTCCATGCTCGACCCGGGCTCGATCCGGGACGGCTCGGTATCATAGGTGAGCCTCACCATATCATCGCTGATGCGCTTGATGGTAAGCGTAGTCTCAGGAGACCCGGCAGGGATGATCGCAGAGAGGAAGTACTTGTCCTCGAAGCCGAACCACTTGATCTCTCCGGTGAACTCCCGGTAGACACCCACCTTTTTCACCTTGGAAACCTTGAACTCCTCAAGGTGATTTCCGTTGAGCAGGACAGGGCCCTGGAAGGCATACCCGTCCTTGTCCTCGTCCAAGGGGTAGACACCGTTGAGGTGCAGGTCGACATCGGCTGTCACCGGGCTCGATGAGCCGTTTTCCACCACGGTCCGGTAGCCCATGATATAGGTCTGCGGATCGATGGTATAGATCTTTTTCAGCGTGACGCCGGGGCTCACCTGAGCGGAGAAGACAAGCTCCTCCGGGATGTCCGAGTCCCCTCTCTTCGATACCTCATACACGATGGACGAGTCGATGGGCTGATCGTTCACACTGACCGTGGGCATGGGCGTCTCGATGATTTCGACGGGCGGTGAATCCGGGGCAAGATTCTGCCGGTAATCTTTGAGCTGGATGGAGGTCAGCGCCCCCCCCGCTGTGCTCCACTGCGCACGATACCTGGGTGTTTCTACGACGACGGTCTCTCCGGAAACGGTTTGCCGAGCCTGTTCCTGCCCCTGTAAAGGCACCTGGAGAACCGTACTCTGCTCCTGGGGTTCTGTCTGCTCTGTCTGAGTTGTCTGGCCCTGAGGCTGCTCCGGAGATTTCGGCTCGATAAAGAAAAAATTCCAGAGCAGAAGAATGGCGATTGATATGACAATGGCCAGCAGTGTCCGTTTTTCCATCAGATCATGTCTCCTTCAAGGTGATCTAAACAGGGTCATATCCGCCGGGGTGAAAGGGATGGCACTTCAATACCCTCAAGGAGGCCTTCAGGAGACCTTTCCCCATCCCGTACGTTTCGATCGCCTGGATAGCGTATTCTGAACAGCTCGGCCAGAAACGGCACGACCTCGGAAGGCACGGAGAAATGACTTTCTGATAGCAGCGAATCAGACCTATCAGCAGCGTCCTCACCATGTACGCGATCCCATGGCGCTGGTTATTTCCTGAAAATATGTCTCGTAGCACGTGTTCCGATCCTGTTTTCTCGCTATGAGAACAAAATCGTACCCGGGAGGAAAGATTTCTTTGTTTCTACGGTAAATCTCCCGTAAGAGTCTTTTGATGCTATTCCTCCTTACTGCGGTTCCGATCCTTTTACTCACAGTGATACCAATGCGAGTGTGATTTTCTGAGTTTCGAGCGGCAAGGATGATGAGGTGTGGGGTAATGAGCTTGCGTACCTTCCTTGCTTCTACATTGAGAAAGTCCTGTCTTTTCCTCAGCCGCTCCTGCTTCGGGAATCGTTCGTCTGACATTACACAGCCAAACGTTTGCGTCCCTTGGCCCTCCTTCGGTTGATTACAGCCCGTCCTGCCTTTGTGCTCATACGGACGAGAAATCCATGAGTCCGATTGCGTCTCGTGTTATGTGGTTGAAATGTCCGCTTCATCGAATACCTCGATCTTCTGATTTAGGGGCTTAGTATTTACATACCAGGTCATTGATTGTCAAGCGGCAAAAGGGTAAGAAGATTTCCCCGGCGAGGGGCATAGATGCCGGTTTTGATTCAGGAGAAGCACACCTTTTGAGAAGCCCCGGCATCGTCACCCCATAAGAGCATCACTCAAGGGCGGCTGTCTGACGATATCCCCCTGAAGCCAGGCAGCCTAAAACCAGCCAAGGAGCTGTCCGCCGAACATCCATCTCCCGGTTGAGCCGGCAAGTCGGTACATCTTTGCTGCCTTGTCACGAAGGGACAATTCTGTATATACACCAAAGGCATATGAGAGGAATTTTCTGCACAAAGGATCTCACAAAAGGCATCGACGGCGGACCGGCTTCGGTACGATCCATGCTCGAAAACCTCATCCCGGGCTGCAATATCTTCTGCCTGGACCAGGTCCATTCCGGCAGAGTCGTACTTGCCGAGGATCTCGCCCCCTTGGAGATGCCCAGGGCCGACGGGATCATCTCCCGCGACCCGGATGCCGTGCTCTGCGTGCGCACGGCGGACTGTGTTCCCGTGCTGGCGTGGGCCAAAGACATGCCGCTGAACGCAGCAATTCATGCCGGCTGGAGGGGGTTGGCTCAAGGCATCGTGGCCACGTGCATCCGCATGATGCGCGCCTTGGGGGTAAGGGATATCGGGGCGGGCATCGGCCCCTCGATCGGCCCGTGCTGCTATGAGGTGGGCCGGGAAGTTGTAGACGCGCTCGGTGTGGAGCCCTTTGCCAGGGCAGATGGGTCGCTGACGGTCGACTTGAGGGAGGCGGCCCGCTCCCAGCTCAAGGATTCCGGGGTGAGCGGGGACGCCATCGAAATGCACGATCTCTGCACCGCGTGCAACACCGACCGGTTTTTTTCCTATCGCAGGAAGGGACAGCAGGCAGGCAGAAACCTGTCGCTCATCGGAGGGAAGTCATGGTCGTTGCCGGGCTTACCGGTGGGATAGCTACAGGCAAGTCTACGGTGAGTGCGCTTTTCGCCTCGTTCGGGGCCGCAGTCATCGATGCGGACCTGATCGCACGCGAGGTCGTGGCCCGTGGGAGCCCCGCATGGGAAAAGATCGTGGAACATTTCGGCACCGGGGTGCTCCGGCAGGACGGCGAGCTCGACAGGGAACGCCTGGGCGGCATCATATTCAGCGATGCGGCTCAGAAGGATGTCCTCAACCGCATCGTCCATCCCGAGGTCTTCCGAGAAATGGACCGGCGCATCCGGGAGCTCGGAGAAGAAAACCGGGCCAAAGTCGTGATCTGCGATGTGCCGCTGCTCATCGAGACCGGTATGCACCGCGGCTTTGACGAGGTGATCCTGGTGTATGTCCCCGAACCACTCCAGATCAGGAGACTCATGGACCGGGACGGCATCTCGCGCGACGAAGCCCTCCGGAAGGTGCGCGCGCAGATGCCCATCGAGGAAAAGAGGGCATATGCGACCATCGTGATCGATAACAGCGCCTCCCGAGAGGAGACAGCCGGAAAGACCCTGCAGGTCTACCAATACCTGCAGGAGCGCGCCGCCGAGGCGGAGTGCAAGGGGAAGCGCTGAACAGGCGCCGGGGCGCCCATGAATCTTCCTGCCCTGCCCATATAATCTCAATCCTGCGCACAAGAAATCCCTCCATGACTGCTCGAAATATTCCGTACGCACCATGTGCATACGAAGAGGTGGAATCAACAGGGTTGGTGGCCGAGCAGCAGTGGATTCGTAGGTTCTCGATGGCAGGGCTGGTAGCCAGGAAAATCAGCAAATTTGGGTTGTGGTTTCTCAAAGACAGGGTTGGTAGCAGAGTATTATTGGAGGCGGAGATAATTGAATACTAAAGATTGAATTGGTAGCAGAGCATTACAGAAAAGCGGCGAGGAAGGAGGGGGGTTTACAGGGGCTCTTCCGCTCTCTGGACAGCCCTTTCTGAAGCATCCGCGGTTCGAGCAAAAGGCTGACCCCGTAAACTCGCTCCGCTTCGCATCGCTCAGACAGTACGGGGTCAAAGATGCCTTTTGCTCTTCACCTTAGATGTATTCGCAGAAAGGGCTGTAAGGTTCGCTCCAGAGCCCCTGTAAACCCCCCTCCTCCCTGGGGCTCTGGGTGGGCTTGAGCTGCTGGGGCATGGCCTCCAGGCATCCGTTTCTTGAGGTGGGCATGTGAGAGAGTCTTTCTCAGGAATAACCCGTGCAGAAACAGGCTGACGTGAGGATAGGCTGGAGTGATTTCTGACAGGAAGGGATATGAGCTTGTCTAAGGATAGCTGGAGTGAATCCAGGCGGGGAAGGATACAGTTATTTCTGTGAGCAGGAAGCTGGAGAGACAATCGCTCAGATTCCAGCTGGCTTTCCAAGGTGAGTGCCTTCCTTTACCGTGAGCACCTTTATTCTCCTTTGTGGTTCTTCTCCCTATTCTTCAGAGGTATCAAGGGATCGTGGTGTCATGTGGGTTCGAGGGGGTTGACGGGCGAACTGTTATCGTCTCCTGCATATGCAGCCATCAGCTATGCCAGCAGGAAAAGCGATCCCATCTGTTGAGGGTGTCAGAAATTTAGTGTAAATGCCGGTCATGGTTAATGTTCCAGGGGCACCCTATCCCCGAACAGGATCAGGAACTGATTGATAGCGCCTGACCAGTTTTGTATGGGCATTGTCCATTTTTTCAGGTTCATCACACGGAAGCGTACTTTTGAGTTGAAAGGAGTGGACATACCTGCCTTTCTGAATCTGAAGAAAGAAAACAGGAAGGGATCAGGGCATGTCCACGAGTATACTGTATCACGGGTTTGGGA